>Ga0306920_100010685_pt1 | contig 12329 bp, 15 predicted proteins | sample flu12Cox44000170_FD_204666 | JGI IMG/M metagenome (GOLD analysis project Ga0306920, IMG submission 204666) | Lab enrichment of tropical soil microbial communities from Luquillo Experimental Forest, Puerto Rico - flux4day.12C.oxic.44.000.170 (v2)... | ecosystem: Environmental > Terrestrial >...
TCAAGCAATTCCGTGCCATCGCCACACGCTACGACAAAACCGCCCGAAATTTCCTGGCTGCCGTCCACCTCGCCGCCGCTATGATTTGGCTCAATTGACGACACGCTCTAGTCTCCCGCGCCTCCCACGCCACTTGCTCTCGGGCGACCAGCAGCAGCGCGTCTCAATCGCCCGCTCGCTGTGCATGAAACCGGAAATCATGCTGTTCGACGAGCCGACCTCGGCGCTCGATCCGGAAATGATCAAGGAAGTGCTCGACGTGATGATCGAGCTTGCTGAGGAAGGCATGACGATGCTGCGCGTGACCCATGAGATGGGCTTTGCGCACGGTGGCAGACATGATGGCGTTCATGGACCGCGGCGAGATCGTCGTGCGCGGCCCGCCCAAGGAATTTTTCGCCAACCCCCGGAGCGAACGCACTAAGCTGTTTCTGAGCCAGATCCTCGTGCACTAAAGAGCGAGGACGCGGGGCAATTCCGTTATGGGATTCCAGTTGCTCTCTTTGTCTGCTCGGCCCCGCTGGTCACGCCGCGGCCGATCGTCGACACATCCTGGCCAGCCCCGGCGACGGTGTTGCAGGCCGAAAGCCCTGAGGCCACTCCCGACAATATCAGCATGGCCAGGAGAAAGCCGGCCAGCCTGTAACGTTTCCTATCCCACATCGGAACCTCCATAAACCAACGGTCGAAACTACCACAACAACGACGCGAGTTTGACTGAGTTCCGGTCGACACGATACGGTTGCCAGCGCGGTCGGTACAATGCCAGAGGCGGAGAAGGCTCGTGTCGCAAGAAAAAGGCATATCGCCGACCGAACGGCTGATCGCGTTGATGGACCATCTGGGCCTCGGCGCTGCGCATTTCGGAACCGCTATCCCACGGGATATCTCAGGTCTCGCTGCCGAGCATCCAGAACGCCTGGCCGGCATCGTATTGTGCGTGCCGAGCCGCCTCGACCCGGCGCCATTTGCTGATGTCGCCGATCGCGTTCTGATGATCGCCGGAGAAAGCGGACCGGCCGCCGCGGCGATGGCAACGGCTGCGGTTCGCTTGCCCGGAGCGCAGCGTTTCGTCCTCGCGGGGTACGATGCTCCGGGCAGCTGGAGCGACGCCGTTGCTGACCGCACCGACGAGATCGCTGGGGAAATGACTTTGTTTCTCGATCGCCTGCACGCAAACGGGTGTCACCCGGGCGCGCCGCGAACCGCTGCGGCCGAAGGCAACTATGCCGGCATCTCCTATCGCATCGAGGGCTCCGGACCCGCCCTGATCCTGCTGCCGTTTTTTCTCGCGCCGTCGCAATGGACGCCGGCGATCCCGCGCCTCGCCGAGCGCTTTACCGTGGTGACACTTGGGGGTCCGCATCTCGGAGGCGTCGCTTCGCTCGAAGATCGCGCGCAGATGCCGACCTATCGCGCGATGTTCCGTACCTTGATCGACCTGATCGCGCCGCGCTCCGGCGAGGCGATTATCGAAGTCGGCTGCGGCGCCGGATCGCTCGTCCGGCTGTTGGCGCAGCGGCTCGGCGATGCCAATCCGATTACCGGAGCCGATGTCAACCCGTTCCTGCTGCGCGAAGCGGCGCAGCTGGCGGAAGCGGAGGGTTTGGCCGGGCTTATCAGATTCACGGAGGGGAATGCCGAAGCGCTGCCCTTCGCGGACGAAGCGTTCGATTGCGTCTATTCGGTCACCGTGTTCGAAGAATGCGACGCCGGCCGCGCGATCGCCGAGGCGATGCGCGTTGTCCGTCCCGGTGGCCGCGTCGGGCTGGTGGTGCGCGCGCTCGACATGCCGCAGTGGTGGAACCTGGCACTGCCCGAGCCGATCCTGCAGAAGGTCTCGATGCCGCCGCAATCGGTCGCTCCGGCTGGCGTTGCCGACCGCAGCCTCTACCGGCGAATGCGCGAGGCGGGCTTTTCCGATCTCGTTTGCTTCCCGAGTTTGGTGACGCTCGACCGGCCGGGCGGGCCGATCTGGCGCAACCGCGAAGATCACGTGCTGTCGCAGTTGTCGCTCGAGGAACTGCCGCTATGGCATGCCGCGCGCGACAGAGCGGAACAGGACCGTCTTCTCTTCATGGCCCACCCGCTGCACTGCGCCGTCGGCACCAAGCCTCGCTAGCGCGGGGCGCGGTCAGCCCGCGCTGGACGGCAGGATTCCCTTCTCGCGCGGGTCCTCGAACGATATTCCGCGCCTCGCATAGACAACAAAGCCGGCCCGCTGATAGGTGCTCAACGCCTTTGGATGATCGAAGGTCGAAGTGTGCAACCAAAAGCGGTCGAGCGGCCTTACCCAGGCCTGGTCGATTGCCGCTTGCAACAAGTAAGGGCCGAGCCGGCGTCCGATGAACTCGGGGATGAGCCCGAAATAGCATAGCTTCGACTCGCGCGGCACCGCCGTGTCGAGCTCGAAATAGCCCGCTGGCACGCCGCGCACATACAGAACGAAAATCTCGATCGTCGGCTTTGAGATTTGCGCCGCCAGGGCGGCATCGTCGATGAGCCGCCGCTCGAACCACAGCCACGGCTCGCCGACCGTGTCGTAGAGATAGCGATAGAACGAGACCGTGCAGCTTTCGGCGCGCATCAGCGCCAGCTTGTCGAGCGGTGCCGGAACCCGCGGCCTCGCCGGCCGCTCAAGCATTTCGAGATAGGTGATCGTGTCTTCGAGCAGGCTCACCGGGCCGGACCCGTCTCGACCGGCGTATCGCCGGGCAGTCCCCATTCGGACCACGACCCGTCGTAAACCGCGGCCCCCGGATGCCCGATCAGATGCAAGGCGAAGGCGAGCGCGCAAGCGGTGACTCCCGACCCGCAGCTGGTCACGACCTGGCGGTCGAGCGTCACCCCGGCATCGCGAAACAGACGGGCCAACTCGTCGGCGCTTTTGAGCTGCCGGGTGCCGGGGTCGGTCAGGAGCTCATAGGGGACATTGCGGCTGCCGGGAATGTGGCCGCTGCGCATGCCGGCCCGCGGTTCTGGGGCGGTGCCGTCAAACCGCCCCGCGGCGCGGGCATCGACGACCTGCTCGCGGCGGGTCGCTAGGTTCTCGATCAGGGCCCGCTTGTCGCGAACTAGCGACGGGTCGAAATGCGCCGTGAACCTGCGCTGCGGCGGGCTCGGCGCGGCCGCGTCGAGCGGGCGCCCCTCGGCCCGCCATTTCGGCAGCCCGCCGTCGAGGACCGCGACGTCGTGGTGCCCGAACAGGCGCAGCATCCACCAGGCGCGCCCGGCCGAGGACAGCCCGGCGCTGTCGTAGACGACGACCCGGTCATCATCGCCGATGCCGAGCGCCCCGATTTTTTGCGCGAAGAGATCGGCGGACGGGATCATGTGCGGCAGACTGGCGCGGGGCTCGCAAATGTCGTCGATGTCGAAGAACACCGCACCCGGGATGTGGACGCGGTCGTAATCCTCGCGGGCCGTCGGGGTAATGCCCGGCAATTTGAATGATCCATCGACGACGCGCACATGCGGGTCGGATAGGTGCGCGGCGAGCCACTCGGTGCCGACCAGCGCTTCGGGATGGGCGTAGGGCATCGGCTGTCACTCCGCAAAGGCGAGGATCACACGGCGGTTCTGCTTTCCCTTGTTCTCGATCTTCGTGACCACGACCGGGCCGATCTCGGCGGTGTTGCGGACATGGGTGCCGCCGCAGGGCTGCAGATCGATCCCTGAGATCTCCATCAGGCGTACGCGGCCGGTGCCGCTCGGCGGCTTGACCGACATCGTGCGGACGAGCTCGGGCTGGCCGGCGAGCTCTTCGTCGGTGATCCAACGCGGCCCGACCGGGTGCCCCTCGGCGATCAGTGCGTTGAGGCGGCTCGCGATCGCTTCCTTGTCGAGGCTCGATCCGGGGACGTCGAAATCGAGCCGCCCTCTGCCGTCGGAGACCTGACCGCCGGTCACCGCCCCCGGCACGATGCTGCACAACAGGTGCAGACAGGTGTGCATGCGCATCAGCCGGTGGCGTCGATCCCAATCGATCTCCGCGAGGAGCTCCGTACCAGGCTCGGGGAGCGCCGAACCAGGCGCCGCGATGTGGATCACCTCATCGGGCAATTCGCCTTTGATCGTGTCGACGACCTCGATTTCCTGCCCCGACGCGAGGCGCAACACGCCGCTGTCGCCCGGCTGGCCGCCACCGGTCGGATAAAACACCGTGCGGTCGAGCCGGATGCCGTGGTCATCGACCTGTGTCACCCGAGCATCGCAGGACCGCAAATACCCATCGTCGCGAAACAGAAGCTCGGTCATCAGTCAAATGTCCTGCCTGACCTCGGCCGGCACCCCGATCTTCGACTTGCGCTCCAGCCAGGCCGGTACCGGGAAGTCGTGAGCGCGCAGGTATTCGGGGTTGAACAGCTTCGATTGAGAGCGTGAGCCATGCTCGGCAAGGATCGTGACGATAACGTGGCCGGGCCCCATCTCTCTGGCGAGGCGCACCGCCCCGGCCACATTGATGGCGGTGGATCCGCCGAGGCACAGGCCTTCGTGCTCGAGCAGGTCGAAGAGGTAGGGTATCGCCTCGGAATCGGGGATCACATAGGCCTTGTCGACGTGGATATCGGCGATCATCGGGGTGACGCGCCCGAGACTGATGCCCTCGGTGACCGAGTTGCCCTCCGATGCCTTCGCTTCGCCGCGGGTGAAAAAATTGTACATTGCGGCGCCGCACGGGTCGGCGACGCCGATGACGGTGTTCTTGTTCCGCTCGCGCAGGAAGGTGGAAATGCCGGCGATCGTGCCGCCGGTGCCGATCGAACAGATAAAGCCGTCGATCCGTCCGTCCGTGTCCTGCCAGATCTCCGGGCCCGTCGTCTCGTAATGCGCCTTGCGGTTGTCGAGATTGTTCCATTGGTCGGCGAAAAGGACGCCGTTCGGCTCGCTCTTGCGCAAATGCTCGGCAAGGCGCCTGCCGACATGCTGATATTGGTTGGGATTGCTGTAGGGAACCGCCGGCACTTCGATCAGCTCGGCGCCGCAGAGACGCAGCGTATCCTTCTTTTCCTGGCTCTGCGTCTCCGGGATCACGATCACGGTGCGATAGCCGCGGGCATCGGCGACGAGCGCCAGCCCGATGCCGGTGTTACCGGCGGTGCTTTCGACGACGACGCCGCCGGCGCGCAATTCGCCGCGCTTCTCGGCCTCCAGGATCATGTGCCGCGCAGGGCGGTCCTTGACTGACCCCCCGGGGTTGAGGAACTCGGCCTTGCCGAGGATCGTGCAGCCGGTCTCCTCGGAAGCGCGCCGCAGCTTGATCAGCGGCGTGTTGCCGATCGTGCCGATAAAGCCTTCGCGAATCTCCATGCCTCACTCCGTCGCTCGAGCGGTCGACCCCAACACTATCGAGGCCGAGAGAGCCGATGCAACACCCGTCCCGCTATTCCTGCTGCGCGCCGGATGGCTTAGAACGTGTCGACGACTTTGATGGACTAGGGAATGACCGAGCCTCGGGGGAATGATCTGTTCCCGGTGCCGGAAACCGTCGACGCCGACCGCCAGAGGGATGCCTCGACCGGTCTGTTGCCGTCACAGCTGCTCCGTGAAGCGGTGGCGCTGGGCCGCGAGATCCTGTCACCGCAGCCGATCGGCGACGACCAGATCCAGCCCGCGAGCATCGATCTGCGGCTCGGCGAAGTCGCCTACCGCGTGCGGGCGAGCTTTCTGCCCGGCCCACGGGCGAGCGTGCGCGACAAGCTCGACCTCTTATCGATGCACCGCATCGCCCTGACGGGCGGCGCCGTTCTCGAAAAGGACTGTGTCTACATCGTGCCGCTGCTCGAATTCGTCTCGTTGCGCAAGCGGACCTCGGCCGCAGCTAATCCAAAGAGCTCGACCGGCCGGCTCGACGTCTTCGCGCGAGTCATCACCGATTACGGAACCGAATTCGACCGCGTGCGTGAAGGTTATAAAGGACCGCTGTTCGCCGAGATCTCGCCGCGCGCGTTCAGCATCCTGGTGCGCACCGGCTCCCGCCTCGTGCAGCTGCGCATCCGCCGCGGCTCGCCCGGGTTCAGCGATGCGGCGCTGCGCCGGCTGCATGAGGAGGTAGGCCTTGTCGATAGCCCAGCCGGGCCAAAGACAATCCGCAACGGCCTGCCATTTACCGTCGACGTCGCCGGGGATGACGCCATCGGCATCGTCGGATTCAAGGCACGGCGGCATACCGATGTGATCGATGTTGATCGCCATTCCTATTATGACCCGCGCGACTTCTGGGAAGCGGTCTATTCGCATCGCGGCCCCAAGGGCGAGGCGGGGCTCGTGCTCGACCCCAACGATTTCTATGTCTTGGCGTCGCGCGAAGCGGTTGTCGTGCCGCCCGACCACGCCGCCGAGATGCTGCCTTTCGACCCCTTTGTCGGCGAGTTCCGCGTGCATTACGCCGGGTTCTTCGATCCGGGTTTCGGCGCTGCAGAGACCGGTGGAGCCGGCAGCCGCGCGGTCCTCGAAGTGCGCTCGCACGAGGTCCCGTTCCTGATCGAGGACGGCCAGATTATCGGCCGCCTCGTCTACGAACGATTGATTACACGGCCGGACAAGCTCTACGGCGCCCCGATCGGCTCCTCATACCAGCACCAAGGCTTGGCGCTCTCCAAGCATTTCAAGCCGTTCGTGCCGCGCTGACGGGTTCAGCGCGCCGCCCACAGCTGCCGGAGACGCTGGCGGTGACGCGACAACCAGTAAAGGGCTATCAGCGTGTGGCCGCTCTCGATCGTGCCGGCATCGAGCATCGCTTCGATCTCGGCCCATGCCTTGACGACCACGCGAATGTCCTCGTGCTCCTCAAGCAGACCGTGCACGCCGCCGGCCGCAGTCGAATTGACGCGGCCGCAGAACAGGAAAACGCTTTCGTCGGAAGCTCCGGTCGATGGTAGATAACGTTGGATCGGGACCGGCTCGCCGATCAGCGTGAGGCCGGTCTCCTCACGCGTCTCCCTGATGGCGACCGCGTCGGCCGTCTCATCACCATCGATGAGACCGGCAGCGGCCTCGAGCTGCCACGGCGAGCTGCCCGCAAGCAGCGCCGGGAGCCGGAACTGCTCGACAAGCACCAGCGTGTCGCGATCGGGATCGTAGAGTACGATTGCGACGGCCGGTCCTCGGCGCAGCACGTCATAGCTGCGCAGGTCACTCCACTCGCCCGAGAAGAGCCGATGACGGAAGCGGAATACGTCCGCGCGCAGAAATCGCTCAAAAGCGATTTCGGCGGTGCTGATCGCGACATCGGGATGGGCAACGGCCGCTGGACTGTTCCCGGTCATCCTTCCTCAAACAATCTTACTGTCGATGACGGCGTCCACCGCCTCGCTCTCGATCTCCGCCACCCAAATATCCGGATCGCGCTGCCGCTGTCGGGCAATGTAAGCATCGGCGTCGGCCTCTGCGACCGGAACCGGACCGGTCGCGCGCATCCACAGCAGTTCGCCATCCTTGCCGCGCGCCTGTGTCAGCACCGAACAGCCATCGGCGCCGCCGTTGAACTTGAGCACGATCGCCCCGGCATCTGCGTCGCCGCGAGCCATCACGGCAATTGGGATCGCGGCGAGATCACAGCGCCGGATCAGCGCCTTGATCCAGATCGCGGATTTCAACCTCGCTTCCATCGTGGGGTCGGTCCGGCTTTACCTCAGCCGCGGTCGGGTGCCAACGGCAGCCGGACGTGGATCGCCAGTCCGCGTGGGATACGATTTTCGGCCCCGATTGCGCCACCCATCGCTTCGACATTGCGGCGCGCGATCCACAATCCGATCCCGAAATAGCTCGGCGGGGCATCGCCCGACGGCTCGGCGCGGCGCTCGGAGTAATATCGGTCGAATATGCGCCCGAGCCGCTCCGCCGGCACCCCCGGGCCCTCGTCCGATACGGTGAGGTGGGCAAAACGGCCGTCGCGGGTCAGGTGCACCAGCACTTCGCCGCCTGCCGGCGAGAACGAGACCGCGTTGTCGATTAGGTTCTCGACGACGGTTTCGATCATTTCTTCGCTGCCGAGCACGAGGAGGCCGGGCCACAGCTCCGCGGAAATGGTCAGGTCGTGACTTGCCAGGATGATCGAAACGTCACGGGTCGCAAGGATCGTCGATCGGATCTGGATCAAGCTGCCGATGACGCGTCCCAGATCGATCGAGACACGCGGCCTGGCAATCACGTCGGCCGTTGCTTCATCGAGCCGGCGCGCCGAGGCGACAAGCCCGTCCAATCGGTCCACCGAGCGTTCGACAATGCCGAGCGCACGTTGGGCTCGCTGGTTGCCCTCCGGAAGAGCGCGGCGCAACGGCTCGATCGATTGTCGTATCACTGCGATCGGCGTCTTGAAGGCGTGGGCATTGTCTTCTGCCGTACGCCGGATATCGGCGGCGGAACGATGCAAGGCTCCCACCATCCGATCGAACTCGGCTGCGACATCGGCCAGTTCGGGTAAATTGTTGCGATTGGCGAACGAGCCCGCGTCGGGGCCTTGCTCGCGAATGCGACGTGCGCGCAGAGTAAAGCGACGCAATCCGCCGCGCACACTCAACAAAGTTGCAAACGTGATCGCCGCCATCATCAAGTAGCTCGCCGCGGCGATGACCACAGGCGGGGTCGCCCAATAAGGCTGGCCGAGGTGAGCGCCCGGGAACGCGTCCTCAGAAAACGAGGCAACGACCGCCCAGCAGCCGGCGGGCGTCGCCAACGGCGTCACCGCGGTCACGATTTCGGTACCCCCGGTCGGGCGACGGTATATCAGCGAGAACGGCATTTCGCCGCGGCAGTTCTCGGCTAGACGGTCGAGCACGCCTTGGCTTTGCAGCGTCTCGCGCTCGGCTTGAAGATTGCTCGGGCCCACCGGCGGCCATGAAGCGACATAGTAAAAGCCGTTGGTTCCGGCCTGGGCTGCGGGCGGTTGCAGAAGCAGCTTTATCGTCGTCACCTGGCCCGCATATCGAGCGAGAGCGCGGCCAATTTCCGGGAGCGCAGCGGCGTTGGCATCCTTCAGCAGCGGCAGCAAGGACTGGCTGATTGTGCGGCCCTCCGCACGGACGCTGCGGAGCAGCAGTTCTTGGCTTTCCTCGTGCGCCGAGCGGAACTCCAAATAGAGAAAAACCGGAACCGATACGAAGACAACCCCCAGAAAGATGATCTTTGCCGTTAGTGACCGCGCCCAGTGCAAACTCCGGCGTCTGTCAGTTATCTGCGATCCACCGGTACCCAAAACCGGCATAATTTCCGATATGGTCGAAGCCGGGGTCGATTTCGCGGAATTTCTTGCGGATACGCTTGATAAAGGTGCGTACGTTGGCGCGATACCCCTCCGCGCCGTGTCCGGCAATGAAGTCTTTTCCATGAACTAGATCATAGATCTCACGATAGCCGACGTCTTGTCCCGCGTTCTCCGCTAACAAAGTCAGGATCTTGAATTCCGTCAGCGTGAGTTCGACAGTTCGGCTACCCCACAGAGCCCGGTTCGTGTCGAAACGCAGGGCGAGCCGACCCAAACGCAACGAGGTCGCCCGCGTCGGCGCCGGCTCGCTTGCGGCCCGCTCGCCTTCGGCAATCAATTGCAAACGCTTCAACAGGATAGGAAGTCGACGGGACTTGTCGACGAAGTCAACAGCGCCGCCCTGGAGAGCCGCCTCTTCGTAAATATCATCCGAGAGCACGGTCAGAAAAATGACTGGGATGGTTGCACCGGCGGCCCGCATTTGGCGTAGCACCTCGAGACCGGTGAGGTCCGGCATACGCCAATCGAGCAGCATCACATCGGCGTTGCCGCCCTGATCCAAATATGCAAGTGCCTCGCGCCCGCCGGCGAAACTCGTGACGTCGTAACCTTCATCGATCAGATTGAGGCCGAGCGATTCTCGGAAAAGATCATCGTCGTCGACGAGAAGGAGGTGTGGCATCGACGAATTCGGCTAGTTGCCTCGAGATGCGATCAGCGATTGCAGACAGTTCTGTCGTTGCGCCGCGTCGCCGGCGCCGTCTTTCAGCGCATAGTGAAGCGTACGCATACGGCCGCTGCGAAGATCGAGATAAAAGAACAGATCGAGCTCGCAAGATCCGCTCTTGTACCGCCAGACCGTTGCGGGCGGTTCTTCGGACCGCTCTGCGGCCGGTCCTAACAGGCGCGTTGCCGCCGGCTGGTCCAACCCGATCAGCTCGATATGAGACGGAAGCGAGCCAGCCGGCTTACCCGCGGCCACAGCGCCTGCCGCTTCACTGGAGGGCGAGGCGGGCTCGGAGACGGGGGGAGTCGCCGATGGCTTTGGCTCAGTCATGGCCAAGCTTTCGTCGCCGGTCGCAGGTGGTGAATCGCCGGCGGGAGGTGGCGGAGCAGGCTTGCGTGCGGGCCGCGAGGCGATGCGCGGCGGCGCCTGTGTTGGCGGCAAGGGGTGAACCGCCGCGGCCTGGGGCGGCGGTTTGGTTTCCTCGCCGGCGCACGACGTAAGGGCGCGCGCACCGAAGCCAAGCAAAGCCAGGCAGAGGAGCCAAGGACAGCGTTTCAGCCCCGTTAACTGTACCATGGTCCGCCCCGCGACGGAAATATCCCAGGTCAGTGGCGTACCAAGCGATCAATCGCGCCGATCTCGCCGTCGCGATAGATCGCCAATAACTCGCGATCGTTCAGCAGGACATAGGTCTGGTCGCCGTGGTCGCAATCAAGCTCGGCGACCGGATAGCTCTGCTCGACCAAAAGCGTCGACAACCTCTGACGGAGGTCCGGCTGTCGCGAAATAAGGTTGACGAGCGCATCGCGGCTCCTAGTGCCGTAAGCAAAGCGGAAGAGGCCTCGGCAAGCGCTCTTGTCAAGCGTTGTGCTTTCCCCATCCGGCTGATGCTGAACGATTGTTTCCGGGCGTATGGTGATGCTGGTGGCCTCTGTCGTGGCCCAATCTCCGACAAACGGGTTTTGCACCTGAGGCGGCGAAGAAACAGTGCAGGCGAGGGGCAGTGCACCAGCGACAAGCGCGGCGAACCAATGCGTAACCGGTCGCCGTTCGCCGGAGTGGGGCAGCGATCGCATTTGTCAGCCTTCGCCCGCGATCACGTTACCGGTAAAGGCTTGCTTTGGTCACGGCGCATGGGCTGGTGCAATTGCCTCGGAGGTGAGCTTGCGCAAAGGCAGACCTCGGCTGCTATGGTAATAGCGGCTTGCCGCGGAGTCGAGAATTAGGCGTGAAGCAGCCAATTTATGCAGGTGCCGAACGGGCTTTGGTCAGGCTCAGCTCAGGCGAATATATCTGCGTGGATACGAATTCGCTGGATTCCACCGATTACCTTCTCGGATGGGAAATGGAGGCCGATTTCCTCCCGGTGTTTCGAAGTTTTCTACGACCCGAATCGGTAGTGCTCGACATCGGTGCGAATTTTGGGCTTTACACCGCGACATCGGCCACATTTGTCAAGAATCACGGCCGCATCTATTCTTTTGAGGCGAATCCCCATACTTTTGGCTTGCTGAGGAGAACACTCTACGCAAATAGGTTAACGCAATATTCCAATATAATCGCGGTCAATGCTCTGGTCGGAGACTGTGCTGGCTCAAGAGTTCTTCATTATCTGCCGCAATTCCTCGGCGGCGCGACGCTGACCGACATCGGCCAATGGGGCGCGGAAAAACGTTCCGTCGAGCTCGACATGATCATGATAGATGAGTTCCTTCCCAAAGACTTGGTGGTCGACCTTGTTAAGATCGATGTCGAGGGCCACGAACCCTTCGTCATCAGAGGCATGCAACAGACGATACGCCGGTCGCCGACTATCCGGATTTTCGTCGAATTCGTCGAAGAATTCTTGAGACATACAGTCGGTGCCGCCCAGTTCGTTAAGGAAATTGATCTTCTAGGTCTGAGGATTTGTCGGATCCTGCCGAGATTTAGACTCGAGTTGGTCGAGCCTCGGTGGGCATTGCCTGGCGCTAATTTCTGCCTGCTGACCCGGACACCGGAGGCGGACATAGCCCATGCCCGCCGCGCCTGGAGTCGATTGCCTGCTCGGCTGGCAAGGGGGATGCGGCGGCTTGGCGCCAAATGGGACAGGTTCAACCACGCCCTTCACCGAATGTGACTTGGCGCTGGAAGTTATGGGAGGACCGCCAGGGTCCTCGACAGGAACATTTCTCGAGTGCGATGGCGCTGGATCTTGCCGCTCGTCGTCTTGGGCAGCGAGCCGGGACGAATCAATACGATTTCACGCGCGGCTATATCATGGTCCCTCACGATTGCCTCGCGAACTGAGTGAACCATCTCGCTCTCGGCAATCCGCTGCCGGTAAGTACGCTCGACCTCCTGGACCACCACCAATTGCTCCTCGTCGTTGCGGTCGAGCACGCCGAAGGCGGCCCC
>Ga0306920_100010686_pt1 | contig 12329 bp, 7 predicted proteins | sample flu12Cox44000170_FD_204666 | JGI IMG/M metagenome (GOLD analysis project Ga0306920, IMG submission 204666) | Lab enrichment of tropical soil microbial communities from Luquillo Experimental Forest, Puerto Rico - flux4day.12C.oxic.44.000.170 (v2)... | ecosystem: Environmental > Terrestrial >...
CCAAAACGGCTCGCCCGACTGACCACCTCAAGCACCACGACGGGCTGGCCGCACCCGGCCAGCCCGTCTTTTCGTCATCATGGCTTCGCCATGATCACGTTAACGATGGGTGGGGGCGGCGGCGCCCCGCGCGTCAGGTGGCCAAGGTGTCGATCCGGCGCAGTAGCACGCCTTCGCGCAGTGCCCAGGGGCAGATCTCCAGTTCCGACAGCCCGAACAGGTCCATTGCCGCATCCGCCACCAGCGCACCCGCTGCGAGCTGCGGCGCCCGCACCAGAGACACCCCGGGCAGGTCGGCCCGCTGGTCATCGGACATGGCCGCCAGGCGTTTCGCGAGGGCGGTCACATCTTCGTGGGTGACCGTGCGCCGCACGTACACCCCCTCCGCCGAGGGCGCGGCGCCGGCGATCCGGGCAAGCTGGCGGAACGTCTTGGACGTGGCCACCGCCCGGTCGGGCGTACCGGCCTTGGCCACTACCTCGGCGCGGCGCGCGATCTCGGCGCGCACGTGCTTGCGCAGCTGCCGCACCTGCTCCGGGGCGGGCGGGTTCCCGTTCAGCCAGTCCCTGGTGAGCCGGGCCGCGCCGAGCGGAAGCGAGATCGCCACGTCCGGCTCCTCGTCCAGGCCTTCCGCGATCTCCAGTGAGCCCCCGCCGATGTCCAGCATGAGCACCCGCCCCGAGGACCAGCCGAACCAGCGCCTACAGGCCAGGAAGGTGAGCCTGGCCTCCTCCTCCCCAGGCAGCACCCTGATCTCGACCCCGGTGCCCTCCCGCACCGAGGCCAGCACCTGGTCCCCGTTGGCGGCGTCGCGTACCGCCGAGGTGGCGAAGGCGAGCAGTTCCTCCACGCCCTTGTCCTCGGCAATCTGCAGTGCCTCATCGATGAACGTCCGCAGTTGCCGGGTGACGCTGGCCGAAAGCCGGTTCCCCTCCTCCAGGTGATCTCCCAGGTGCAGTTCTGACTTATGGGAGAACACCGGCAGCGGCCGGCCGCCCTGATGGGCGTCGACCACCAGAAAATGCACGGTATTGGAGCCAACGTCCAGGACACCAAGTCGCATAGATTGACGCTACTGGGTCTGCCTGCATGGGGCGGCACCCAGCCGGGACGGAGAGGAACCCATGGCCGAGAAGACACGTGGGATCCGGGTCGAGCAGGGTCCCAAGCGGGTGCGTGCCTACCTCGGCGGCGAACTCGTCGCCGACACCAAGACCCCATTCCTGGTGTGGGAATGGCCCTACTTCCCCACGTACTACTTCCCGGCCGCCGACGTGCGCGCCGAACTGGTGCCGGCCGGCCAGACCGAGCACTCACCCAGCCGCGGGGAGGGGCAGGTCTACCACATCAAGGTGGCCGGGGTGGCCGCCGACGGTGCGGCGCTGTGCTACCCGGACTCGCCGATCGAGGCGCTGCGGGATCTGGTGCGGCTGGACTGGAACTCGATGAGCGAGTGGTTCGAGGAGGACGAGCCCGTCTACACCCATCCGCGTGACCCGTACAGCCGGGTGGACATCCTGGCCAGCTCCAGGCACGTCCGGGTGGAGATCGACGGTGTGACCGTCGCCGACTCCCGCCAGCCGCGGATTCTGTTCGAGACCGGCCTGCCGGCCAGGTACTACCTGCCGCTCACCGACGTGCGGATGGACCTGCTGCGGCCGTCGGACACGCAGACCCACTGCCCGTACAAGGGCACGGCCGCCTACTGGTCGGTGGACACCGGCCAGGCCGTGCACACCGACATCGTGTGGATCTACCGGACGCCGCTGCCGGAGAGCCAGAAGGTCGCCGGGCTGGCCTGCTTCTACAACGAGAAAGCCGATGTCTACCTGGACGGCGAGCTGCAGGCACGGCCAAGGACGCACTTCAGCTAGTGCTGGCCCAGGGGAGCGACCCCCTGGAACCCCCGGGGCCAAGGCCCCGTTCCTTCGTCACTGGGCCTTGGCGGCGCGGGAGAACACCTCGGCGTCGCGCATCACCCGTAGCACGTTGCCGCCGGCCACCCGCGCGCAGTCGTCCTCGCTCCAGCCGCGGTCAAGCAACTCCGCGAACAACGCCGGGTAGCAGGACACGTCGCCGAGGCCCACGGGCAGGTCGGCGGTGCCGTCGAAGTCGCTGCCGATGCCGATGTGGTCCACGCCCGCGGCTTCGCGCACGTGCTCGATGTGGTCGGCCACCTGGGCGATCGTGGCCCGAGGCGGCGGGCTGGCCGCGGCAAGCTCCTCGCGGACCGCCTTGTACCCCGGGTAGTCCTCGTGGCCCATGCCGCGCCGCGCCATCTCGGCCTCCACCCCGCGACCCCAGTCCCTGCACTCCTGGGAGACGAACTCCGGCACGAACGTGACCATGCACACGCCGTTGTTGGCGGGCAGCCTGGCCAGGATCTCGTCCGGCACGTTCCGTGGGTGGTCGCACAGCGCCAGGGCGCTGGAGTGGGAGAAGATCACCGGGGCCCGGGTGGTGTCCAGCGCGTCGGCCATGGTGGTGGGCGCCACGTGGGACAGGTCCACCAGCATCCCGATCCGCTGCATCTCGGTGACCACCTCGCGGCCGAAGTCGCTGAGCCCGCCCACGTCGGGCTCGTCGGTGGCCGAGTCCGCCCACCCGGTGTTCTTGTTGTGGGTGAGCGTCATGTACCGCACCCCGAGCTCGTAGAACATGCGCAGCACGCCGAGCGAGGAGGCGATCGAGTGGCCCCCCTCGGCACCGAGCATCGAGGCCACCCGGCCGCTGGCGCAGATCCGCTCCACGTCGGCCGCGCTGAGCGCGAGTTCCAGCGCGTCGGGGTAGCGGCGGACCATGCTCCGGACGAAGTCGATCTGTTCCAGCGTGGTGGCGACGGCCGCCTCCCCGGCCAGCGTCACGGGCACGAACACCGACCAGAACTGCGCGCCCAGCCTGCCCTGCGCCAGCCTGGGCAGGTCGGTGTTGGTGAAGCTGAGCGGCGCGGCGATGTCGGTCCGCGCAGCGTCGGCACCGGCGCTCTCGCGGAGCTGCCAGGCCAGATCGTTGTGGCCGTCGATGAGCGGGGAGCGGGAAAGGAGGGCGGTGGCGGCGGCGAGATGATCGGTCACCGGCTCAGCCTACGCAGCACCGTTCTCGCCGCGCAGCGCCCCCGGCGCGCTATCTCCATGTCCCGCGGGATTACAGGATCAATACGCCAGCCCCGTGGATCCGGTCTCCTGCCAGGTCGGCCAGGGCCCGGTCAGCCTGCTCGAAGGGGTATGGCGTGGTGGTGACGCTGATCGCGAGCCGCTGTGCCAGCGTGAGGAACTCGGCGGCGTCGCCGCGGGTGTTGGCCGTGACGCTGCACAGGGCCCGCTCCTGGAACAGGTGCTGCTCGTAACTGAGCGGCGGGATATCGGTCAGGTAGATGCCCGCGATGGCGCAGGTGCCGCCCCGGTCCAGGGCGGCCAGTGCGGCGGGCACGACGTCGCCGACCGGGGCGAAGATGATCGCCGAGTCGAGCGGCACCGGGGTGCGGTCGAAGGAGTCCTGCGCGGACGAGGCACCGAGGCTCAGCGCCAGTTCACGGGCGGCCGGGGCCCTGGTGAACACGTGCACCTCGGCGCCCTGGCCCATCGCGATCTGCGCCGCGAGGTGCGCGGAACCGCCGAAGCCCCAGATGCCCAGGGTGCCGCCGGGCGGCACCTGCGCCCGGCGCAGCGCCCGGTAGCCGATGATCCCCGCGCACAGCAGCGGCGCTAGTTCGGCGTCGCTGAACCCGCCCGGCAGCGGGTGCGCGAACGCGTCCGCGACGGTCAGGTACTCGGCGTAGCCGCCGTGCCGGTCCCATCCGGTGTAGGTCGAAGCCGGGCAGAGGTTCTCCGCGCCGCGGCGGCAGTACCGGCAGGTGCCGTCGGTACCGGCCAGCCAGGCGACGCCGACCCGGTCGCCGGCCCGGAACCGGGCCGCTCCCGGGCCGGTGGCGGCGACCTCCCCGACCACCTCGTGACCGGGAGTGACGGCGGGCGCCCGGGGCGCCAGGTCACCCTCGGCCAGGTGCAGGTCGGTACGGCAGACCCCGCAGCAGATCACCCGGACAAGCAGTTCACCCGGGCCAGGCTCGGGCACCGGCCGCTCGGCCAGCCGCAGCGGCCCGGACGCCACCGGGCCCGGCTTTTCCACCACCCATGCGCGCATGCAGCAAACAGTACGCCTTTGCGCAATTGTGATGATCCGTGCAGCAATTTGGTGATATCCGGCCGCATGGGGTAACCGAGATATGCGGCGATTAGCGGCTGTAACGGCACTAGGTTGGATCATTCAACGATGCGGGGGTGAGGTGGATGTGCCGTGCCGATGCCGGCAGCGGCCTGGTGACCATCTTCGTGGGCTGCTGCGGTGCCTGACCGTAGCCGAAAGCGTTGGTGAGCGGGTACGCGTCCGCATCGTTGACCCCGAGGGGAGCCAGCCCGAAGGTGTGCTCGGTGTAGGCGAGGATGCCCGCGAAGGACGTGGCCGTGGTGTCGGTGTAGCCCGGTCTGGCGTAGGGGGAGACGATGACAAGCGGCATGCGTGGGCCTTCCCTGGTGCCGTCGGCGTTCTGTGGCGGTGGCACATGGTCGTAGAAGCATCCGCAGTCGTCCCAGGTGATGAACAGGGCGGTCGAGGGCCACTCTGGGCTGCGCATGACCGCGCTGGCCACCTGGCCAATGAAATTGTCACAGGCCGTGATGGAGTACGAGTTATGACAAGAAGAATCGGTGTCGGTGCCTCCGGGCGTGACGACTGAGAAGGCAGCCAGGTGGCCGGCGGCGGCGTCGGTAAAAAACTGGGCCGTGGCCGTGGTGTCCGCCTTCTGGGTGTACAGGCACTCGGCGATCGACGGGCAGATGGACCATTGATACCCTCCTTGACCTGTGGTGCAGGTCTGGAGCCCATCCCTGGCGGTGGTCTCGCGTGTGCAAGTGCCGCCGTAGATCCTCCACGGCAGCCTGGCGGCATCCAGCTCGTCCATGATCGTCGGCTCATACGGCATGGGTGTCTGCTTGAAAGCCCCCCCGTTCGGCAGCTGCGAGCGATGGATGGTCAGCCCGGGATCCGGCACGCAGGCCGGCACCGGCGAGCCGGACGCGTCCGGGGTGACCTTGTTGCTGTCACACCCCCACCCGGCACCCGGCGTGACACCTTTCAGCGGGACCGGGTTGGTGCCCGGGAACCCGTCGAGGTTCGAGGTCACGATGTTCACGTGGCCGCCCCAGGACGGGGAATCAGCGAACGAGAAGAACCGGTCGCTGATGGCGAAACTTGATGCCAGGGCCGACAAGTTGGGCACCTGCGAAGGCTGGTAGCCGACGATGCACGCGTAGTTCGCACTGGCTTGGCAGCCGTCAACCTTCTGCCAGCCGTCCATCTTCCCACCGTCGATGGCGGCCAGCTGGTTCATGATGCTGTGACCCATGATGGGAACCAGATCCGGCGCAGTGCGCGGCGTTACCACCGAGCCATTCGACAGAGTCACCCTAGAAGGCATCCCCCCGCCCGGACACCGGCCCGGGTTCTGGTCACACCAGTAGCCCAGCATATTGTCGAAGGTGTGGTTCTCCAGGTAGAGCACCACGACATGCCCGATAGGGGTCTTCGGCCGCGCCGTGACCGCCAAGCCGGGCACGGTCCAGAGGAGCGGCAACAGGGCCACCGCGGATAGGGCCGCCAGCAGCCGAAGTCTAGTCATTAGGGTGATTTCCATGAGCGAGGCCTCCCTCACGCTCCTGATCTAGCCCACCTCCCGAGGCTCCCCGGGGGGCGGATGTTCCAGCGATGGTCCCGGCTAGGTGCAGGGCCATGCCAGGGACCGGCCGGCTTCCCACCGGGCCAGCCTCACCCCGGTCGCGCAGTAACGTTCCGGCGCGACGGGCAGGGCTCACAGACGACGGTGCCTGAAGGTGTTAGCCTGCCGCGTACGCCTGCAGGCCCAGGCCTGCCGTTGCCACAATGATGTAGTTGTCTGCGAACACAGGCTGGCCGAACGTCGGTGCCTTGCCATAAGAAATGGTGGCAAGCAGATGACCGTTGGCGGCGTTGATCAGGAAGAGCCCGTTCTTACCGGTGCTTGATTCGAAGGATGCTGCGGCGATGACGCCCGCCCCGTCCATCCCGGGGGTACCGAAAAGGGCCCCGGTAAGCCCGGTCTGCCATACGATGGCACCGGTCGCTGGATTGACCTCACGGACCGACCCATCGTAATGGGTGCCATTGATGGTGGTGCCGTTGCTGGCCAGATAAAGGTTCGTGCCATCGAACAGCGGCGCCGCATCGCATTGCCCATGGCCGCTGCCGTACGGATCCCCGATAGGGGCTACCCATACAGGCCCCGCAGAGAGATTCGGCGCCTTGAGGGCGTAGAAGTCGCCGTTCTTGTTGCATGCGCCGACCATCGGGGTCGCCGTTCCCTGGATGTCCGCCGCCCAGAGCCCAGGTGAAGCCCCGAAATCGCTGTCCGGGACGCGATCTCCGGGGGGCACCGTCCAGATATCGCGCTGGGACAGCGAAGGAGTCAGCCTGACGATGGAGAAGCCGTCGCTTGCCGGCGATCCGTTGCCGGTGGTGACGAAGACCGCCCGGCCGTTCGTAGCGGGGGTCGACCATATGGTGGCGCCCCTTGTGCCGGCTGGTGTCGTCCAGAAGGTGTGCTCCAGCGTGCCGGTCGATTGGCTGAACTCCTTGAGTCCGCCCCGTACAAGGGGAACGTCACACTCGGAGCTGATGCCTACATAGACGTTCCCGCCAAAGACCAATGGTGAGCCCCAGGCATAGTAGTCGTTCACCGTGGTCGACGGAATAGCGACCGTTGCCGGGGGCCACACATCGGTTCCGTCCGCCGTGTTCATCGCGTACAGGTACCCGGTCGGGCCGTAGACGTACACCGTTGGTTTACCGGTCGCCGGATCCCGGCTTACCGTGGCCGTCGATGTGAAGCCTTCCGCAAAGCATGTCGTCTTAGTCACAGAGCCGATGAACCGGCGCCAGATGACCGCGCCGGTGGCTTCGTTAACGGCATAGAAGTAGCCGTTCCGGCCGCCGAGATAGATAACACCATCGTAGGTGGTGGGGCTCGAGTAAAAACCGCTCAGCCCGGTAACCGGTGAGGCAGGCGGGGCAAATTTCCAGGCCAACCGCAAGCTTGAGGCATTTGCCGGGGTGATGGCGGTTGCGACCAGGTTGTCCGATGTGTGCTTGGCTGCATATAAATATTGTGGCCAGTTCACGAAAGCGTTCCCCGCCGCGGGCCCCAGCCCGGTGAAGCCGGTGATCAGCACGCCAGTGATTGCTGCCGAAAGCAGCAGCCTATGAGCCCGCATAACATTGCCCCTGCCCCTGCGTGCCCGCGCGCCCCTTCGCGCCGGCCGCCGTTGTTAACGCGCTACGCGCTATCGGAAGAGTGTTACACAGAAACACGGGGTTAGTACATGGCGGCGCGAGGTGAACTGGTCTCCGATCGCGACCTCGACCCTCGCATCGCCGCTCTTGCGCCCGCCGGCTCGGCCACTGCCGGTGAAGAGCAGCAGGGCCGGACTGATAGCCAGTCCGGCCCTGCTTACCGCGCTGGGCGGCTTACGCCTGGGCAGGCAGTTCGGTTACCAGGTCCTCCGCGGTCTCCATGCCGGCCCGCCAGACGGAACGGCAGACGATCTTGCTCGGGTCCGCCCGGTCACGGTAGCGGGCGGCTACCTGGCGGCCCTCTTCCAGCAGCCCTTCCGACAGCGTGGTCGGCTTGAGGCCGAGGGCGAGGAATTGGTCGTTGCGCACGTTGAGGTCGTTCTCCTCGGCCTCGCGGCGCGGGTTGGGCAGGTAGGCGATGTCCGCCTGCATCGCGTCGGCCACCATCTTGGCCAGGTCCAGCACCCGGTGCACCTCGGTCATCTGGTTGAGGACACGCGGCTTGTCGCCGGACACCGGCGGGTTGTTGATCGCGATCTCGATGCACCGGACGGTGTCACGGATGTGGATGAACGCGCGGGTCTGCCCGCCGGTACCGTGCACGGTCAGCGGGTGCCCGATCGCTGCCTGCATCAGGAACCGGTTCAGCACGGTGCCGTAGTCACCGTCGTAGTCGAACCGGTTGATCAGCCGCTCGTCGCGGCCGGTCTGATCGGTCTGGGTGCCCCACACGATGCCCTGGTGCAGGTCGGTGATCCGCAGCCCGTCGTTCTTCGCGTAGAACGAGAACATGAGCTGGTCCAGGGTCTTGGTCATGTGGTAGACCGACCCGGGGTTGGCCGGGTGCAGGATCTCCCGCTCGATCTCGCCGTCGGGGGTGGGGACCTTAACGGTCAGGTACCCCTCGGGGATCGGCGCGCTGCCCGACCACCCGTACCCGTAGACGCCCATCGTGCCCAGGTGCACCAGCGAAGCGTCGATGCCGGTGGCCACCAGCGCGGTCAGCAGGTTGTGCGTCGCCCGCACATTGTTGTCCACCGTGTACCGCTTGGTGTGCGTGTTCCGCATCGAGTACGGCGCGGCCCGCTGCTCGGCGAAGTGCACGATCGCCTCGGGCCGGATCTCCTCCAGCACCGCGACCAGCCGGTCATACTCCGTCGCCAGATCCAGGTTCACGAACCCGATGGCGTGCCCGGACACCTCCTCCCAGACGTGGATCCGCTCGCTCACCGGGCGGATCGGCGTCAGGGACTCAACCTCGAGCTCGACGTCGATCTTCCGGCGGCTCAGGTTGTCGATGATGGTGACCTCGTGACCACGATCCGACAGGTACAACGACGTCGGCCAGCCACAGAACCCATCACCGCCGAGAACCATAACGCGCATTACGACTCCCATCACGCTGCGCCATCGAGTGAAAGCCCGCGGCCGCTGCCGCCGGGGACCCAGGTGCCGCCGGGGGGGTGGCGGCGCGCTGGTCATGGCGTCCGATGGCGGTCAGTGTACCCAAGGGAAACTGTCACAACTCCGACCGTCACGCGACCGGAACTCGACATCACCGCGAGTCACTTGGTAACGCAGCCGAGTCGGACGGAGACGCCTCGCTGCAGGCGGACACTAATGGGCCAAGCTTTTTGCCGATTCCTTACACAGTCTTGCCATGCCAGTTACGATCGCGGTCACCTAGCGGTCAGCTACCTCGGCTGGTCCCCGGCCGCAGCACCGGGGCCGCCCGCCTTGCGGTCGGCCCCTTAATGACACCTGCGAACCCTCGCGGCCTGCGGTGCCTTGCCGCCCTCCGGCCGCCGGAGCCGGACGGGATAGGTGATCGGCTTGGGCGGCGGACACCACGGATTTTTCGTTCAGTCAAGGCTTGACAAGCCGTCCACAAAGTGAAGGCTTGCTGCGGGGCCGGAAATTCTGCGTGTGACCTGGTCACCGGAGATCAGCGTTGCCAAGTTTCTGGGAAGGGATGGACAGCACTATGCGCTTTCGCTCAGGTCTACGCCTGGCCGCGGTCCTAGGAACCGCGGCGCTGCTACCGCTGGCCGCCAGCGGCGCGGCGGTAGCAGCCCATTCGCCGGGCCGGGTATTCAAGGGCACCAAGTCGGTGCTCACCGCCGCGCAGGTCGAGCGCCTGGCGGCACACGCGACACACCGCTCGATCATCATCTTCAAGAACCAGCTCACCTCGCTGCCCGCCAAGGGCGCCACGGCGAACGCACGGATCCAGGCCGCCAACGCGTCCCAGGCAGGCGTGCTGGCCGAACTGCGCCAGGTACACGCGACGCACGTGCGCAGCTACCACATCATCAACGCGGTCTCCGCGACGATTTCCACGGCCGAGGCCACGCGACTGCAGCACAACTCCGCGGTCCGGGCCGTGGTACCCGACATGATGCGGCACTTCGCGTCGCTCGGCAGCGGCGCCCCGGCCCTCCCGCGCGTGGGCCATCGTCACGGCGTGACCAGCAATGCCGTCCAGCCAATCTGCCCGAGCAACCCGGCGAACCCGCTGGTCGAGCCCGAGGCGCGCCAGGTGATGAACGTGGACGCGGCCGACCAGATCGTCAACGGGTCCGGGATCAAGGTCGGCATCATCGCCGACGGCATCGACCCGAACAACCCCGACCTGATCCGGGGGAACGGCCAGCACGTCATCTTCGACTATCAGGACTTCAGCGGGTACGGCCCCGGCGCTCCCACCGATGGCCGCGAGTCCTTCCTCGACGCGGGCACGATCGCCTCGCAGGGCAACCAAACCTACGACCTGTCCGGCTTCGTCAACCCGGCGCACCCGCTGCCGGCCGGCTGCAACATCAAGATCGAGGGCATCGCGCCCGGCGCCAGCCTCGCGGTGCTGAACGTCGCGGGCAGCGCTCCCGGGTTCTTCAACTCGCAGATCATCCAGGCGATCGAGTGGGCCGTGCTGCACGACCACGTCGACGTGCTGAATGAGTCGATCGGCGGCAACCCGATCCCGAACACCCAAGACGACCCGGTGTCCCTGGCCGACCAGGCGGCGGTGGCCGCGGGCGTCACGGTCGTATCCAGCAGCGGCGACGCAGGCCCGTTCAACAACATCGGCTCGCCGGCCACCACCCCGGGCGTGATCGCGGCCGGCGGGACCACCACCTACCGCGTTTACCGGCAGACCACCAGGTACGGCACGAACCTGGTGGCGGGCGGCTGGGAGAACAACAACATCACCGCGCTGTCCTCCGACGGCGTCACCGAGTTCAACCCGCACACGGTGGACGTGGTCGCCCCCGGCGACCGCGGCTGGTCGCTGTGCAGCAGCGACACCGCGCACTTCTTCGGCTGCGCGGACATCGACCACGGCACCAACCCGCCCCCGATCTGGGCGGCCGGCGGCACCAGCGCGTCATGCCCCGAGACGGCGGCCACAGCGGCGCTGGTCATCGAGGCGTACCGGAACACCCACGGCGGGAGCTCGCCGTCCCCGGCACTGGTGCAGCGGATCATCACCAGCACCGCCACCGATCTCGGCGCGCCCGCTGACCACCAGGGCGCCGGTCTTGTCAACACGCTCAAGGCCGTCCAGCTCGCCGAGTCCATCAACAGCAACCACCCGCAGGGCAACACACTGCTCCTGGACAAGACAAGCCTGAACACGACGGTGAACGCTGGCTCGCCGGCCAACATGAGCGTCGCCGTCACCAACGAGGGCAGCACGTCCCAGACGGTCACCCCGACCGTCACCGGCCGCCCGACCACGCTGTCGAACGACACCGGCTCGGTCACCCTGACCACAGGGTCGCCGACCTATATCGACGGTGAGGGGCGTACCGATTTCTACGCCATGCACACATTCACCGTCCCGGCCGGGGCCGACAACCTCAACGGCAACATCACCTGGAACGCGCAGCAGGTCGGCGGCGTGGCGTTCGAGACGCTGTTCGACCCCACCGGCGCGGTGGCCGCGTACTCGCTGATCGGCGCCAACCAGAGCGGGTTCGGCCACGTGGAAGTGCACAACCCGATGGCGGGCACGTGGACCGCGGTGATCTTCACGGTCAGCAATGCCCCCCACTTCGGGAGCCCGATCCAGTTCTCCTACCAGACCGAGCAGTTCCACTCGGCGGGTTCGGTGTCGCCGTCGTCCCGCACGCTCAAGCCCGGGCAGACCGCCATGTTCAATGTGATGGTCACCGCGGGCCAGGCGGGCGACGAGGCGCTCACCCTGCATCTGGGCACCGGCGGCAGCGACGACGGGAGCATCCCGGTCATCGTCCGCTCGCTCGTCCCGCTCGGCCCGAGCGGCGGCTCGTTCAGCGGCAACCTGACCGGCGGCGGAGCCAACGGCAACGCCGGGCAGGAGTTCACCTACCAGTTCAACGTGATGGGGAACAAGCCGTCGCTGAACGTCGGCGTCCAGCTCGCGCACAACAACTACAACATCAACGGTTTCCTCGTCGACCCGAACGGCCAGCCACTGGACATCCAGTCCAGCGCGGCGTTCGACGCCAGCGACAACTTCCTCGGTTTCGGCCGGACCTTGCAGTTCTTCCGTACCGCACCGGCGCCAGGCCTGTGGACGCTGGTGCTGAACGTGGCCGGCCCGGGCGACGGAGCGCAGCTGAGCGAGCCGTACTCCGGAACGATCTCGTTCGGCGCGCCGTCGGTGAGCAGCAGCGGGATACCGAACTCGGCGAACACGGTGCTGCCGGCCGGCCAGCCGGTCACCGCGACCATCACCGTCACCAACACGGGAAACACCAGGAAGGACTTCTTCGCTGACTCCCGTCTGAACGGCAAGGTCCCGCAGGAGCTGCTCGGCGGCGACGTGAACAACGTGCCATTGCCGCTGTCGGTCTTCTCGGTTCCCTTCTGGCTGGTTCCGACCAACACGAACCTGCTGGAGGTAGCCGCCCAAGGAACGGTCCCGATCACGATGGACGTGGAGCAGCAGTTTGGTGATCCGG
>Ga0306920_100010687_pt1 | contig 12329 bp, 9 predicted proteins | sample flu12Cox44000170_FD_204666 | JGI IMG/M metagenome (GOLD analysis project Ga0306920, IMG submission 204666) | Lab enrichment of tropical soil microbial communities from Luquillo Experimental Forest, Puerto Rico - flux4day.12C.oxic.44.000.170 (v2)... | ecosystem: Environmental > Terrestrial >...
GCAATGGGTGGCGCCGCGCGCGCGCGCCATTTCGAGTTTGCCGTCCTTGAGGTCAACGGCCACGATCGGGTGGCCGCCGGCGAGCCGCGCGAACTGCACCACATTGAGGCCGACGCCCCCGACGCCAAACACCGCGATGGATTCGCCGACCTTGAGTTTGGCGTCATGGTTGATGACGCCGGCGGCGGTGGTGATCGCACAGCCCAAGAGCGGCGCCACCTTCAAATCAAAATCGGCGGGGATGCCGGTCATGCGGTTTTCGGAAACCACGGCGTACTCGTTGAAGGTCGTCACCCAGCCGGCATTGAGCGTTTTGCCGCGCCAGCGATAACTGGGCGGCCGGCTCTGGATGCCCTGGCTCGGCCGCCAATGCAGGACCACTGTGTCGCCGGGTTTGACCGCCGTCACGCCCGGGCCGACCTCGATCACCCGGGCGGAAGCTTCGTGCCCGAGCAGGTGCGGCAGGAATTTGTCCGGCCCTTTGACCGCTTCGATCTCGTTGATCTGCGCTCCGCAGATCGAGGTGAAGAGGACCTTCACCAGCACCTGCCCGGCTTCGAGTGCATCCGGTAACGCGATCTCGTCCACGACGAGCGGCTTGCGGGATTCCGCGAGAATTGCCACCTTGCTCTTCTTGATCTGCATGTGCGGCTCGCTATTCGAAGTAAATGAATTCGTAATCGCCTGTGTAGCCGAAGTGATTGAACAGCCAGATCCAGGAAGCGGTATCGAAGAAGGCTTCGCAGGTCAGCGCCCAACACTGCAAATTGAATTGCTCGAGCTCGTTGCGATAGCTCTCGACCATAACGTACTTGTTCTTGCCCACCCGTTCGATCTCCTGCAACGCCGTCTGCAGGTCGAAGATGCGCAGATTGTGCAGACAAGTGAGCGAGACGACAAGATCGAAGTGCTTATCGCCGAACGGATATCTATCCTGCGCGCGATAGCCAAACAGATGGGGGCGCACCTCGGGCTTGGCATCGGCTAGACCATGGTGGGAAATATCGAAACCGGCGATTTCCGCTTGCGGCAACAGCTTCTTGAGCTCGTAGAGCAGGTACCCCTTGCCGCAGCCGACGTCGAGGATCTTGGCATCCTGCTGCAATCCATAGATGTTGATCAGCGCCTCTGCGACCGGCGTCCAACGTCCCTCGATGAACCGGTAGCCCCCATAACCGTAGCGACGATTTCCGTCCCAATAGTCGAACTCGTATTCCTTGGCTTTGATCATGCATTCGACTTTGTTATCGGTCATGCGCGCGAGATAGTCGCGCTTGGTTGCTTTATGCAACGGCGTCACGATTTCGAGGAGGCGACCCATTACCCTGTCCCAGTTACGGCTGCGCGGCCTGAAATGCTTGTATTGATACAATCACCCAACTAAATTCGGGCGTGCACATGTATCAGGGGTATCGTTACAGGGCAATCGTCCGGGCGGTACAGCGTTTCAGCGTGCGCGCGCGCGAGCACATCCATCATTCCTTCGCGCTGAAGTTGCCGCGGCTTGGCAGTGACAAGTCCAAAATTTTTGCTTTTCAAGTGTCGATCAGATTGCGAGTGGCGGCGGATGGATAGTCTCGCGGAGGCGCAACACCTATTCGATGGAATAACACCTTGGGCGGGCTTCGTTCCCAAAGGCTACGCGGCCGATTTTCTGGGGGTCTTGACCGATTTCAGGTTTCACGTGCTGGCGGGTATCGAGCCGGCGAGCGTCGGCGGCGCGCATGTGCAAACCGTGCTGCCGGCGATCGGCGGTGGCGCCAACGCGGAGGGTTGGTTCGAGGCGGTGAATTGGCTCGCTTCGGCGCGCGCCGCGCGTGACAAATACGTCATGGTGACCTTGGGCGCGCACTATGGCGCGCAGGCGGTCGGCGCATACCGGGCTGTGCAACTGCTCAATCCGATGCCGTGCAAGCTCGTGGCGGTCGAGCCTGAGCCGGAAAACTGCGCGTGGATGCTGGAACATATGTGCACCAACGGCATCGATCCGGATGAGCATTGGCTCATTCCGATGGCGATCAGCAACAGCAACGCACCGATCTATTTTCCCGTGGGTGCGCCCGGGACCGGCGCCAACAACAGCTACGCCACCAACGAGGCCGCGGCGCGCCAGCAATATGTCGACACCTTTATCAACGAGGGGAGAACTGAAGAGGCACTGCGCAACCTGATCTTGCACAACACCACGGGTCTCGAGAAGGACCTGCTGCCGGGCTGTAACGCGATGGCGGAGATCAAACTGCTCAGTTGTGTGACCCTCAAAGACGTGATCGGACCTTTCGATCGGGTCGACTACCTGGAATCCGACATCCAGCAATCCGAAATCCTGGTCTTTCCGCCGTGCATCGACCTTTTGCGAAAGAAAGTGCGCCGCATCCATATCGGCACGCATGGGGTGGACGTACATCGCAGCCTGCACGAGCTGTTCGTCGATCACGGATGGGACATCGTGTTCAGTTTCGAGCCGAACGCCACGCATGAGAGCGCGATCGGCACGTTCGCTCTCAATGACGGCGTGCTGACCGTAACAAATCCCGATATGTGAGATCGTCGGTGCCGCCAACGAACCGACATTGCGGAACAGGCGGCCGTCAAACCACCAATTCGGGTTTATGGATGGCGCGCTCGACCGTGGCCGCGATCTGATGCGGCAACAGGCCGTAATATTCCCAAAGATCGTTCTGTCCACCGTAATGGTGCGGGAACTCGTCGGGCAGGCCGAGGCGAACGAGCTTGGGCAAGCCGTTTGCGTCATTTGCAATCAATATGTCCGTGACTGCGCTACCGAACCCACCGATCATCGTGCCCTCTTCGACGGTCACGATGGCCTGCGCCCCGGCGGCGTGACCAAGCACCGCATCGGCATCGAGCGGTTTCACGGTATGGAAATGAACAACCGAGGCATCGATGCCATTCTCCGCCAGGCGCTCGGCTGCCGCCAGGCAATTGGTGGTCATGACGCCGGTCGCCAATAGCACGACCGGTCGCGGCGAGCGCGCTTGACGCATGACGATCGCCTTGCCGATGCGGAAACCATGCTCGTCGCGGCTCACCACCGGATCGCCGCCCTTTGCAAGCCGGATGTAAATCGGCAGCGGCCAATCAACCGATTCTCGCATGAAGCGCGTCATCTCGGGAGCGTCGCACACCGCCACCACCGTCATGTTCGGCAATGCACGCATGATGGCGATATCGTCGATGGCGAGATGCGTGGGGCCGAGAGGCGCATAGACGAGCCCGCCGCCGTTGCCGATCAAACGGACCGGCAGTTTGTGCAGACATAGATCGACTGCGACCTGCTCGTAGCAGCGGCGCGTGATGAACGTCGCAATCGTATTGACGTACGGCACGTAGCCTTCCATCGCGAGTCCGGCCGCCATTCCGATGACATTGGCCTCGGTAACGCCTTCCATAAAGTAACGATCCGGCATGTCGCGCTTCATGCCGGAGAGCAGGCCGGGGCTGAGATCCGAACCAATGAAAATGACGCGCTCGTCCGCTTTGGCGAGCTCGTAGACCATGTTCTGGCAGGTCGCGCGCATGCCGCTCTAGGCCAGACAGGCGTACATCTTGGCAAGCTCGCCTTCGGCGAACTTGTTCTTGTGGTGCCAATTCGGATCATTCTCGGCGAAGGGGAGCCCCTTGCCTTTCACGGTGTGGCAGACGATGGCCGATGGCCGATCCGGCTGCAGCGGGACGCGGCGCAACGCAGAGCGCAGCGCCGGCACGTCATGACCGTCCACTTCGGCGGTGGCAAAGCCGAAGGCGCGCCATTTGTCCACCAACGGTTCCAGGTCTTGAATGTCGCGCGTGAAGCCCGCCGACTGAATCTTGTTATAGTCGATCAAGGCGGCGAGGCTGGCGAGCTTGTGCTTGCCCGCGCATAGCGCCGCCTCCCATACCGAGCCTTCGTTGATTTCGCCGTCGCCCATAAGCACGAACACACGGCTGTCGCTGCGCCGGATGCGTTGGGCGAGCGCCATACCAACGCCATAGGAAAGGCCGTGGCCTAAGGAACCAGTGGATGCTTCCACGCCCGGAATTTTGTCCGATTCCGGGTGGCCGCCGAGAATGGAATCGCGGTGGCAGAAGGTGTCAAGCGCCGCAAGCGGAATGAAGCCCTTGTCGGCAAGGAGCGCATAGAGCGCCAGGCAGCCATGGCCCTTGCTCAAGATCATGCGATCGCGGCCGGGCCATTTGGGCTCGCGTGAGCGGAAGCGCAATACGTCGTCGTAGAGGACACGCAGGATCTCGACGAGCGACATCGAAGATCCGACATGGCCGCGCCCGCCGCCTTCCAGGCCACGGACGATGAGTCGACGCAGAAATTTGGAGCGCTCGTCCAACTCGGGTGCCGGCGGCGCCGTTGTCGCAAGGGCCTCCATTTTATGTGCCATCGGGAATTCCATCATCCCCGCTGCGCACGCGCGCGAGGAATTGTTGCGCCTTCGCCAACTGCAGTCCTTTCGCTGCCTGCCAGCTTTCCGTGCTGTCCGCAAGCTCGCTCCGCCACGAACTGCGCACGAAATCGTTGAGCAAGATGAGGACCCACCGCAGCCCGAACAGCGGATAATAAGCCGCGAGCCGTCGCTCGAACCAGGGGTCGGCGCCGTAGACTTGCTTGGCCACGGCGCAAAAGCGCCGGCGCAGGCCAGCCGGCAAGCGGGTCCCGGGATGGAGCATGAAATCGGACGTCATCTTTACCGGATCATCCCAGCCGAAGTACTCGAAATCGAAAAAGAGTAGCGAGCCGTCGCCCGCCCGCAAGCTATTGTGAAAGCCGAAGTCGGACGGCACAAGGCTGCGCAGTTCCGGCGCCAACGGAGCGTCGGCATCGAATTTCGAGATTTCGGTTGGGGCGTCGCCTCTACGGGTGATCTCGTCAAAAGCGAGGGCATAAGGACCTTCCAGAAAGGTATGCAATTCGGTTTCCGTGGCGGGCGCGGCGCGCAGCCACGCACGTCGCATTTCGAGCTGCCGAATGATTTCTGCGCGCGACAGACACGCCTCACTGGCGAGATGCTCGGGGGCAAATTCTCCGCTGCCGCGCAGGGCGTGCAGCGCGGCCAGGAATGCCGCAGCCGCATCGACGTCTTTTTCATCGAGGTTGCCGACCGGCGCTCCCTCGAGCCAGGTCAACAGCGCGAAGCCGTGCTCGCGATCCACCGCCAGCACGCGGGGCACCCGGCCGATTCCATGCCGCTGCATCAAGCCGAGCGCCGCCACTTCCGTCCCCAACCGATCACGCGGATCCTCGTCCTGTCGCGGGTATTGCTTGAGGGCGTAGGCACGACCGGCGCACTCGACGCGATAGACGCGGCTGTTGCGCCCGCTGTTCACGGCGCATAGTCCGTCAACCGGTTGGCGAAGCAGCGAACGCGCGACAGTGCGCGGCCGCTCGAGTTCGCCGTCACTCGTGCTCACCGAAGACCTCGGCTTCGATTTTCTTCCAGGTCGTACAAATCGGATAGGGCAACGCATTCCCCGTCGGCTCTCCCCTCGCGAACAGGATGCGTTTGACGGGCGGAAAATTCGGATCGCTTAGCACCTCTTCCAGGTCATCGATGAAATGCGTGCATTCGAGCGAGCCAATTCGGCGCAGCTTGTCGGCCCGCGTATCCTCGAAGAACACATTTTCGAGCGGAATCGCATAGCCATCCGCACCAAAAAAACCGCGACGCTTCATCCAGCCGAGTGCCGCCTGGCGCAGGGGAACCCGTTTCGGATCAAAATGGCCGTGCTCGGTTTTGTGACTGACGATAAATACTGCGTGCCCCTCGTCACGGCATCGGCCGAGGAACGCATCGACACCCTCGAACAGCACCGCTTGGTCGAGTGCCTCGCCGTAAACGAACCCTTGCAGTCGCTGCCACGCAAGCTCGCCTTCGGGCAGTAGCCGAATGGCGTCGCGGATCGCCCGCTTGTCGCCGGAGAAATCGCGTCTCAGCAAGCTCAACTTTTTCGCAGCGGCAAGAAATGCATCGTCATAGCCGACGATCGTATTGTCAAAGTCAATGCCGATCCTCACGTGAGCGCGTCAATACGATTGGGCGGATGTTTTCGGTCCGCAGCACACCGCGATTAAATAGTGCGCCATCGGGTAAAAACCGGTGTGCACCACCTCGTCATTCATGGAGAAAAGAAACACATTATCGAAGTAACGTTGCACCAGCGTCTTGAGCTCCGCTCCGCTCTTGCAATTCACATGGCCTATTTTGCTCTGGGATGATGCATATTGCTGCGATTCCAGGGACGGCGTCCCGATGATGAGCACTCCACCATCGTTAAGCGAACCGCGCAGGTTACTCAAATAGCGATGCTCGTCCTCGCGGTTGATGTGCTCGATAACATCGAGGCTGTAGATGCCGTCGTATCGAGACGGAAGCACATCGACGACGATATCATGGATTCTTGCCGTCATCTGCCAGCGCTCGGACTGACGTTGCCGGATGTCCTGGATGAACTCCGGATCAAAGTCATACACGTCGACCTGATCGACTTCCTGCTGCACGATGCGCGTGCCGAACGCATCGCCGCAACCCACCTCAGCCACCGAGGCTCGCCCGCTCAACATCTTGGCCACGAACTTGTAACGCGCCAGCACGAAGGCAACGCGGCGGGGATCGTCGTGCCAGACCTGGTTGATCATGATCCCGAGCGAGGTCACGCCGTGCCGGTTTTTTACATCGATACAATCCCCGTATTGCGCTTCGCGCATTATCGAGCCCGAGTGCGCCGCTCCGCCGCCGGCGGTCACGATGTTTGGCGTCGGCACGGCGCGATTTTCTTGGATTTGGCTGGTTCGATCTGCTGGCTCCGCCGCGGGCGATGCGCCCGGCTCGTCCTCCAAGCGCGGCGGCCGTCCAGGCTCCCACGTCCATGCGCGCATATGTTCCGGCACAGGTGCCAAGCCCTGACGGCGCCGCCGCTGCTGGCGTTGCAACCTTCGCGCCGAATACTGGTAGCCGGTCTTTGCTGCCGCGGGATCCACTTGCAAGCGCAAAGCAAAACTGGTCGCGATTTTGCCACGCGGTAATCGCGAGGTCGTTCGCCCGAAGGTCGCGCCATTGGCGAGAAGGCTGCCCAGCGCGAGAAAGGCGCCGGCAAGCGTGATCAACGGAATGCCGACGAACGGTTTCGCGTGCGCCATTCGTCCCAGGTCAGTCATGATCCGCGCCAGCCACCAGCGCAACCGCGTGGCGCGCACGAAATGGGCGCTGATCAAGGCGGTGGAGAGACGCAAAACGCGCGGTGCGTGAAAATCGATGCTTGGGCCAAATTCCTCAGCGCCGCGGTCGCGTCGGTTGTATGTGACGATGAGGACTTCCCCGCCACCTTTCATCATCGGTGCGATCCGGTCGACCAAGTCGCCGGCGCGATTGAGTTCGGCTTCGCTGAGTTCGGCCAAACAGAAATCGAACGCACCGGCCATGGGCTCCCAGATTTCAGGAGCACTTTCGAGAAAGAGTGAAGGAATGATCCGCACCGTACGCTCCCCGCTGTCGGCAAGCGAGGCGGTAAAGACCGTCGGCTGCTCGGAGGCGAGCAGCAGGCGACAGCGGGGTTCATTCAAAAATCTGTCGAGCCACTTCACGATGAATTGGTAGTCCGGCCATCGGTGATGCCACAGGCGTACCTTCGGGGGGCGCCCGAACAAGGCAAACCGGATGTACTCGACCACCCAATCGCCGGCCCAGCCCTGGTCGCCTTCCGGATCGGGCAGACCGAGCACCCGCCGCCATTCATCGAGCGCCAGCTTTCTTCCGGTCGCCTCGTGGTGCGCGGCAATTGCACCGCGCCAGTAGGGATGATCGCGATATGGCTTGGGCCGCCGCTTTATCAGCGCGCTCACCTGAGCGACAAACCCGTCCGCCTCGGCGCGCACGGCAGCGCATCCCGACGGAATTTCATTGGCGTGGAATATCACCGAATATTGCGAGTTTTGCCGGTGCCGGGCGGTGGTCCAGGATGACAAGGTCCTGGCCAGTGCCTTCGGCCGCAGCGGACCAGGCTGCAGGAAGCGCGCCTCGTGCTGGATCGGCTGCATCTCAATGACGAGGTATTCGTCGGAATCCGTGATCACCTCGACATTGTCGCTGGGGCACAGCTCCGGGATGAACGAGTAATCGCATGACGCCCCGATCGTGAACTCGGTCGTTTCCGGCCGGATGCAGAGCATGTGCATGAGATAAAAGCGTGCGAGCAGGGTGTTACCGTCGACGCGCCAGAACAGGCGATTGGTGTGGGTGTTATGGCTGAGCGGGACATTGACCGTGTTGGCCAACGTCGCGGGATGCAAATGATTGAAGGCCCAGTGCAGCAACTCCCGAGGTGATAACGAAAGCACGCTCGGCGATCGGTTGAGCTGCTCTTGCAGCCAGGGCAAAGCGTCTTCGAGCACGACCTGGAAATTGCCGACAAGCACGCCGCTGCGCCCATCGATCATCCGATCGAGCGCCGACGCGAGCGAGCCGTCGGCCATGATGTAGTCGGAGACGAGAAAGAAGAAGCAGGTATCGACCATGTCATGACCGGCCGCCCGAATAGCCTCCGTATAGCCAAGCGTAATGGTGGTCGAGTAATTGGAGCCGGTAATCAAGTGATCGATCAAACGGATTTCGGTTTCGCACACCTCGCACAAGTTCCGAAATGATGGATGATGTCGAATGAAATCCTCGTCCTCGAGCCGGGTGAGGATGATGAAGCGCGTGGGCAAGGCCGCTGCGAGCGCGGGTACGTTGCCTGGAGCAAGCAGGGTCGGTAGGCCGACTTCGAGGAACTGGCGAACGAATCGGTAGCCCCAAACCGGCAGTACGCACTGGATCGCCTTCGGCGACGATTGCCGACGCCGCAGCGTTTGGCCGGTCGCGGCGCCATACGGAGCCGCTGTGGCCGCGTTGGTCGGAAGTGCTGCGATATCGTCCATTTCAAACTCGCGGTCGCGCCGAACGGCGTACACCGTTTTCGATGACCGCGGTAGCCGCTTCCGACATCAGCCCCGCTCCCGGGAGGTCCGTCGATGTGCGACTTGCGTCGGCCGGGTGCATTGGCTTTGAAGTCTCGTCTGTATTCCTATTTTGCCGGTCAGCCGCGCCATTGGAATCCGCCGCCCAATGTGCCGTCACAAGGATGCTCGAACAGTTTCCGCGCGAGGGCATACCTGATCGGGCGCCCCACATGACCCGGTTGCCGACGAAGACGCCGGCAGCGATCAGTGCAGAGGCGGCGAGTAGAGCGGGAAACAACACGCGCGGTTGGCCCCGGTGCGCGTGCATCGTTTCCGCCAAAGCACGGTGCAGCGCGAGGCGCAGCCGGCCGGCAGGTATGCAATGGGCTTCGTCGATGCAAAGAGCGGATGCTCGTGCATCCATGTCGAGCCGGGCGCAGGCGCCCTTCAAATCGAGAACCTCCGAACCGAGATGGTTGCCGGCAAAGATCAGCAGCGTGCCTCCCGGCCTGAGGGTCCGGGCGATGCCATCGAGGATGACGCCGGCCTTATCGAGCTGCTCATGTTGCGGAATCCACAGGCAGGCGTCGAACAATCGTGCCGCTGTGCGGGGTCGATCGGAAGGGCTTGGCAATAGCTCCCACTCGGCGGCGGTAATTTCGCGGCAAAGCAGCTTGACCCACCGCGCAAACGTCGGCGCCGCAGCGGATAGGACGAGCAGCCGATCGCCCCCCTTCAGGCGTCTCTTGAGCGCTGAATAGAGGGAATGGAAGTCCGGCCAGCGCGGATCGCATGCCGTCACGTTTGGTGGATGACCGAGGACCCACAGACGAAGGCGCCATAGCAGGCTTGTAACTCGCCCGTTGATTGTTGCGGGCGATATCGCCGAATCGACGGCGTGCCTGCAATCATCGGGCAGGCCCCCGCCGGCCCGCTGCAAGGCCATCATTCCAATCCAGGAGGGATGGCCGCGATGCGGCTGCGGCTCCGGACTCAATGCTTTGTCGATGTCCTCCACAAACCGACCGGCGAGGGCGCAAACTTCGTTGATGTTTTCCGGAATATCGCGCGCATGAAAGACAACCGTTGTCTCGGCATTTTTCCGGTGACCCGCGGTCGTCCACTGTGAAAGGCTTCGCGCCAGCCGTGTTGCAGGCACACGGCCGGAGCCCCGGCGGTCTGTCGCCTGGCGCTGCAGCTCAACCGCCAGATACTCGTCGGAGTCGGTGATCACGTGGACATTGCCCGACGGACACAGTTCCGGAATGAATGCATAATCGCAAGGTGCGCCCACGACGAAGTCGCCGACTTCGGGCCGGATCGCAATCATGTGGAGCAAATAGAATCGTCCGATCAGTGTGTGCCTATCCACTGACCAGAACAGCCGGTTCGTGTCCGGATCATGGAGGGAACCGGCGTCGACGATGCTCGAGGCGCTGCACGGGTGGAGATGGGCCAGAGTCCAGTCCGCCAACTCACGGGCCGGCAGGACTAGCTCGCGGGATGCCGATCCACGCTCGCGCAGAAGCGGGAGCGCGGCGTCGGCTCGAATTTGGAGGTTGCCGGTCAGAACGCCACTGGCGCCGCCCCGAATGCGGTCGAGCACAGAACGCAATGAGCCATCGGCGAGGAGGTAATCTCCTACCAGGAACAGAAACGCAATGTCGCAAAGCGCGGTTCCCGTCGCCCGCAGCGCTCGGACATAAGCGAGGGTGACCGCAGCATGATGGTTTCCATCGACAATCAGATCGTCGATTTGCTGAACGTCGGTATCGCAATGCTGCGCCAGCTGCTGCCATGCCGGGTGCGCCAGAATGAGCGGCACGTCGCAGGAGCGAGTTAGCAGCACGAAGCGCGTCGGCAGCTCTTGTGCCAGAGCGGGGACATTGCCTGGGGCGAGCAGGGTGGGCAGACAGAAATCAAGGAATTGCTGGACAAAAGCGGCGCCCCAGACCGGCAACAACACTGCACAGGCCTTGGCCGGGGATCGCCGGTTTGCGCCAATCCCTGGAGCGGCCGCCGGAACGCCGCGTCGGCTCATCGCAGTGCGGAAATCCCGTTGGGCGCGTTCATGGCGTCGTCCGCCGGCAACAGCGCGGGATTTACCCGCGTCGACTGCATCAAGTGGAATAATCCGCGCGCTATGACACGGCCAATCGCGCGGGCTGCACGCTCGATCCCCAGCCCATATCGAGATCAAGGATCGCATGGCAAAGCGACAAATGGGCGACCTCGACGAAGCCGTACTCGCTCGATCGCACGAAGAAGTTCAGGTCACCGACCCGGCGCAGCTCGTTGTCTCGCGCGAAGCCGGAAAACGTGATTACGCCGACTTTTGCCGCCCGCGCCGCGGCCACCGCGGCGAGGATATTGGCCGACTGCCCCGAGCTGCTGATGGCGATCAAGAGATCGCCTGCGCGGGCATGGAACTCCAATTGCTTGGCAAAGACATTCTCGTACCCGAGATCATTGCCAAGACAGGTCAGCGCCGACGCATCGTTGAACGCGAGCGACCGCAGCCCACCGTTTTTGGAAAAATCGATGGCGAGATGGCTGGCGACGGCCGCGCTGCCGCCATTGCCGATAAAGATAATCTTGTTTCCAGCATCGTGGACGGTATGCGCGGCGACCCCGACTTTGGCCACGGCTTCCTCGAGCGGCAGCGAGCGTCCCGATCGCTCGGTGACTTCCGTCTCCGAAATCAGCCGTGATAGCGTTGCCAAATAAAGTCCGAGGCGATTTACCATTTGCCACTCATCTGAGAAGCCCGGTCAGGCTTTTGATAACGGCAGCCTTCTCTACCGGCCGCCGATGTCCGACGATCTCGACTTTGAGGGCCCCGACGACATTACCGATGAACCCCACGCGATCCAAGGAACCGCCGGCGGCAACCAGCGGCGCGGTAACCGACAGAAAGGCGTCCCCCGCACCCACAGTATCGACGACCCTTCTAGCAACCGCCGGGATGGTATGCAACGCGGCGCCGCATTCGCAGGTGATACAGCCATGTTGCCCATTCGTGACAATCATTTTCGGGCAATCGATTCGTCCATCAAGAATCCGCCGCGCCACATCGCCCAGGTTGGCCAGCCGGTCAGCGACGGCAAGCCGCGCCTCCGTGGCATCGATGCACACGTAATCGGCGCGCGGATACCTGGTGATCAGGTTGTAACCCATATTGGCGCTGTTGCTTTGCGAGCTTACTGCAAGGAAGCGGGATGATTTCGTCAACGTCTCGATTGACGAGTGCGCAATCAGGCCATGGCCGAAATCGGCGACAATGACGACGTCAGCCGCCGGCGCGCGTTCGGCTATTACAGCGTCGACTTGAGCTTGGATGTCGGGCAGCAGCGGCTCGTCATCTATGAAATAGACTTCGAAC
>Ga0306920_100010688_pt1 | contig 12329 bp, 12 predicted proteins | sample flu12Cox44000170_FD_204666 | JGI IMG/M metagenome (GOLD analysis project Ga0306920, IMG submission 204666) | Lab enrichment of tropical soil microbial communities from Luquillo Experimental Forest, Puerto Rico - flux4day.12C.oxic.44.000.170 (v2)... | ecosystem: Environmental > Terrestrial >...
GAGCGCGTCAAAGAACTTGTCGAGGCCGGCCACGATGGGCGCCACCGTGAAGCCGAAGCGCAGGATCTGGAATGCCTGGCGCGACGGGCTGGCGCTCGCGCGATCGAGTTCGCGGGCATCGGCCCCTGCCATTCGCAGCGTGTCTGTGGTCGCCATGGGTTGCTTCCTCCGACGCGGGGGATCGAACGGGCGAGGGGCCCGCGCGTCCCCTTCGCTCCGGTCCCGGGTCATCCGGGACCGTTTCTAAAATCAATGCATCTGATGTTTAGAAGCGGCTCCGGATTCGCGAAAGCGGCTCACGGAAAGCGGCCGTTTGCTTTAGAATGGGGATAGCTCTATGGACGACAAGCACTTCGAACGCCAGGTCGAGACGCTCGGCGCGCTCGACGACCCCGTCCGCCGCAAGCTGTTCCTGTTCGTGGAGGGCCGCGGCGAGGTCAGCCGCGACGAGGCCGCGCGCGGCGCCGGCGTGTCACGAGCGTTGGCGGCGTTCCATCTCGACAAGCTCGTTCACGCGAGGCTGCTCGAGGCGAGTTTCCGCAGGCTCTCGGGTCGCAGCGGGCCGGGCGCCGGCCGGCCGGCCAAGCTCTACCGGAGATCGGCGCTCCAACTCGACATCACGCTGCCGCAGCGGCGCTACGAGTGGGCGGCGCAGGTGCTGGCGCACGCGCTCGGCGAGACGGCGTCGGACGCGACGGCCGAGGCGCTCCGCAGAACGGCTCGCGCCCACGGCGAGGCCATCGCCCACGACATGGCGAAGCCGTCGGCGCAGTCCCCCCCGCTCCGCGCCGCCGCGCGGGCGCTCGGGAAGTGCGGGTTCCAGCCCGCGGTGGCGCCCGGGGGCCAGCTCGTGCTGCGCAACTGCCCGTTCGCGTCGATCCGGGAAGGCTGCCGCGACGTGGTGTGCGGCATGAACCTGGCGATGATCGAGGGCGTGATCGGCGGGCTGGGCCTCAAGGGCGTCACGGCGGCGCTCGAGCCGCAGCCGGACACCTGCTGCGTGGCGCTGCGCGCGGCTACACGCGCTCCAGCACCAGATCCGCCGGCAGCGGCGCCGGGGGCTCGTCGACGACCGTGAAGCAGGCCACGACGCGCGCGGCCATCGCCGCGTCGGGCGCCGCCAGGTGCAGGCTCGCAAACACCTCGCCCGCCGCGAGCTTCGCGCCGCGATCGCGCTGGAGCACGAGCCCGACGCGCGGGTCGACGGCGTCCTCCTTCGCGCGCCGGCCACCGCCCATCGCCACGATCGCCTCGCCCACGGCGAAGCAGTCGCAGCCGGCGAGATGTCCCGCCCGCGGCGCGCGCAGCTCCACCACGGCCGGCGCGGGCCGGAACGCCCCGCCGTGTTCGAGCGAGCGCGAGTCGCCGCCCTGCGCGTGCACGAGCGCGAGGAATTTCTCGGCCGCAAGGCCCGACTCGAGGGTCTTCACCGCCGTCGCCAGCGCGGCGTCCCTCGTCGACGCGGCGCCCGCGAGCCGGACCATCTCGGCCGCCAGCCCCAGCGCCAGCGCCCCCGTGCCGGGCACGTCGTCGCCGCGCAGCACGCGCCACGACTCGACGACCTCCAGCGCGTTGCCGACCGCGTGGCCGATCGGCCAGCTCATGTCGGTCACGCTCGCGCTCGCCGCGGCGCCCATGGCGCGCGACGTGGCGACGAGGCGCATCGCCAGCGACCGCGCCGCCTCGCGCGTCTTCATGAACGCACCGTTCCCGCACTTCACGTCGTAGGCGATCGCGCGCGCGCCCTCGGCGATCTTCTTGGAGACGATGCTGGAGACGATGAACGGCTCGAACTCCACCGTGGCGGTGACGTCGCGCAGCGAGTAGAAGTGCCCGTCCGCAGGCGCCAGGTCGGGTCCCTGGCCCACCATGATGACGCCCAGCCTCTGCATCTGCGCCGCCATCGCGGCCGGCTCCATCTGCGTCCGGAAGCCGGGGATGCTCTCCAGCTTGTCGAGCGTGCCGCCGGTGTGTCCCAGGCCGCGGCCGCTCACCATCGGCACCGGCACGCCGCAGGCGGCGACGAGCGGCGCCAGCACGAGCGAGATCTTGTCCCCGACGCCCCCCGTCGAGTGCTTGTCGGCGGCCACGCCCAGCCGCGACCAGTCGAAGACGCGGCCGGAGTGGAGGAACGCCTGCGTCAGCGCGTCGGTCTCGCCTGCGTCCAGACCGCGCAGGAACGCGGCCATGAGCCAGGCGCTCGCCTGGTAGTCGGGAACCTCGCGCCGGGCGCACGCCAGGATGAAGTCGCGCAGCACCTCGGGCTCGTGCACGCCGCCGTCACGCTTGTGACGGATGAACGCGCGTGCGTCGAGCGGCAACTCAGTACTTCCCTTCGCCCGACGCCTCGCCGCGCACGATCTTGACGCCCGCAGAGGCGCCCAGGCGCGTGGCGCCTGCGGCCACCATCTTCTCGGCGTCCTCCTTCGTGCGCACGCCGCCCGAGGCCTTGACTCCCATCTCGGGGCCGACGGTTTCGCGCATGAGCTGCACGTCCTCGACCGTGGCGCCGCCGCCGGCGAAACCGGTGCTGGTCTTCACGAAGTCGGCGCCTGCGGCCTTCGCGAGCGTGCTGCCCATCACCTTCTCGTCACGCGTGAGCAGCGCGGTCTCGAGGATGACTTTCACAAGAGCGCGGCCTCCGGCCGCGGCCACCACGCCACGGATGTCCTGCTCGACCAGCGCGTAGTCGCGCGACTTCAACGCGCCGATGTTGATGACCATGTCGACTTCCTCGGCGCCCTGCTCGATCGCGCGCTTCGTCTCGTACGCCTTGATGTCGGGCAGATGAGCGCCGAGCGGGAAGCCGATCACGGTGCACACCTTGACGCCCGAGCCGCGCAGCAGCTCGCGGCAGAGCGACACCCAGTTGGGGTTCACGCACACGCTGGCGAAGCAGAACTGCGCCGCCTCGCGGCAGAGCTGCTCCACCTCCTCGCGCGTGGCGTCGGGCTTGAGGAGCGTGTGGTCGATGAGGCTCGCGAGGCCGTCCGACGCGGGGCAGTAGCCCATCGTGGCCACGACGCGCGACGCGCCGGCGGCGGCGAGGAGCCGCGTCTCGTCGGGGCCGCGCACGCCGGCCACGCCCCAGTTGCGGCAGCGCTCGCACGTCATCGGATCGTGCACCACGGCCCCCGGCGCGAGCCCCTGCACGGCGGGGTGCTCGCCGGAGGCGGGCCCGGGCGCGTGCGATGTGAGCGCCGGCGGAACCGCCTTCGGCGGCGCGCTCCCGCGCTGGATCGCCGCCATCACCTGGCGCGTGATCAGCTCGACCAGCTCGTCGCGCTCGCTCACGACCGCTTCCTTCCGTGATCCATGAAGTCGAACAGATCGGGGAGCAGCGCCGCGAGCCGCTTCTTGAGAACGCGACCGCGCGTGTCGCGCCAGTACACCCACATCGACGGCGAGAACTCCGCCAGCACCTGGCGGCACGCGCCGCATGGCGGCGCGCCGTGGCCGGTGCGCGCGGTCACCGCCACCGCGAGGAACTCCTGCTCGCCCTCGCTGACCGCCTTGAACGCCGCCGTGCGCTCGGCGCAGCAGGTGAGCCCGAACGACGCGTTCTCTACGTTGCAGCCGTGGTAGATGCGGCCCGAGGCGCCGAGCAGCGCCGCCCCCACGGCGAAGCGCGAATAGGGCGAGTAGCTCGCCTCGCGCGCTTTCATCGCCTCGCGCATGAGCGCCTCCGGCCCGGGCGTGACCTTCGCAGCCGCCTTCACGCCCTCAACTCCGAGAGGAAGCTCCGGCCCGCGCGCGGTGCGGCCACCGAGAACAGCTCGGCGAGCGTGGCGCCCAGGTCCGCGAACGTGGAGCGCGTGCCCAGGTCCACGCCGTCGCGCACGTGCGGCCCGGCCACGAGCAGCGGCGTGTACTCGCGCGAGTGGTCGGTGCCGCGCGTGGTCGGGTCGTTGCCGTGGTCCGCGGTGACCCACGCCATCTCGTCGCCGCGCAACCGGTCCACGAACCGGGCGAACGTGGTGTCGAACCGCTCGAGCGCCGCGGCGAAGCCCGCGGGATCGTTGCGGTGACCGTACTGCGTATCGAAGTCCACGAGGTTCGCGAACACCAAGCCCTCGCCCGAGCGCTTCACCAGGTCCAGCAGAACCGTCTCGCCCTCCTCGTTGCTGGTCGTGTGGATGGCGTCCGAGACGCCATGCCCCGCGAACAGGTCGTCCACCTTGCCGACCGTGACCACGCGGCGCCCGGCCTCCACCAGCCGGTCGAGCACGGTCGCGGCCGACGGCGCGAGCGAGAAGTCGCGCCGGCGGCTCGTGCGCCGGTAGTTCCCCGGCTCGCCCTCGAACGGCCGCGCGATCACCCGTCCCACGGCGTGCGGGCCGGTCAGGAGCTCGCGCGCCGCGCGGCACGCCGCGTAGAGCTGCTCGATCGACACCGTCTGCTCGTGGGCCGCCACCTGGAATACGGAATCCGCCGAAGTGTACACGATGAACCGGCCGGTCTCCTGATGCTCGGCCCCGAGCCGCGCGATGATCTCGGTGCCCGACGCGGCCACGTTGCCGATCCAGCCACGCTCCACGCGCTCGCTCCAGCGCTCGAGCAGCTCGACCGGGAAACCTTCGGGGTAGGTCGGGAACGGCTGCTCCAGCGTGAGCCCCATCATCTCCCAGTGGCCGGTCGTGCTGTCCTTCCCCGCACTCATCTCCGCGAGGCGCGCGCGCGCGCCTCGCGGTGCACGTGTCGGCCGGACGCCCGGCATCGGGAGCAGGTTGCCGAGGCCGAGCGCTTCGAGCGTGGGGAGCTTGAGCCCGCCCGCGTGCTCGGCCACGTGCAGCAGCGTGTTCGCGCCCTCGTCACCGTAGCGGCCGGCGTCCGGCAGCGCGCCCATGCCGACGCCGTCCAGCACGATCAGGAAGACCCTCAACTCCTAGGCCTCGGCCTTCGCGTCGCGCCGGCGCAGGTAGTCGGTGACCGGCGCCGACCAGTCGGCACGCTCGCCGATCAGCGTGGAGACGCGCACGGGATGGTCCTGGCGCACGTAGAGCCGCGTCACGCGCTTGCCGATCGTGCACAGGATCTCGTAGGCGAGCGTCTCGCTGCCCTTCGCCACCTCCTCCACCGGCAGCGACACGCCTCCCTGCTCGCCGAACAGCACCACCTCGTCGCCCACGGCGACGTCGGGCACATCGGTCACGTCCACCATCGTGAGGTCCATGGTCACTCGCCCCATGATGGGCACGCGCCGGCCGCCCACGAGCATGTGGCCGCGATTGGAGAGAAGCCAGGAATAACCGTGGCCGTAGCCCACGGGCACCACGCCCATGCGCGCCGGACGCTTCGTCGTGTACTGGCGCGCGTAGCTCACATTGGCGCCCGCGGGCAGGTCGCGCACCTGCACGAGCCGGCTCCGGAGCGACATCACAGGCTCGAGCGGCAGTTTCGTCTCGTCGCGCGAGGGGTGCAGGCCGTAGGCGACGAGGCCGACGCGCACCCAGTCGTAGAGCGCCCCGGGCACGTTCATCGTGCCCGCGCTGTTGGCCGCGTGCACGCGCGGCGGCTTCAAGCCCCGCGCCTCGAGCCGCGAGAGCAGTTCGTTGAAGCGGCTCACCTGCTCGCGCGCGTACGAGAGGTCGGCGCCGTCAGCGTCCGGGAAGTGCGTGTAGAGGCTCACGAGGCGCAGGCCCGGCAGCGCGCACGCCTCGGCGAGGAACTCTTCCGCCTCCTCGAGGTGCACACCCGTGCGGCCCATGCCCGTGTCCACCTCGACGTGGAAGCGCACCGGGCGCTCGGCCTGGATGGCCTCATCGGAGAGCGAGCGGGCGAAGTTGAGGTCGCAGACCGAGGGATCGACCTGGTGCTCGACCGCCTCGGGGATCTCGCCGGGCAGAAGCGGCGACATGGCCATGATCGGCAGCCGGCTGCCCGAGCGCCGGAGCTGCATGCCCTCGAGCAGCGTCGCGACGCCGAGCTGGGTGACGCCCTCGCGCTCCGCGGCGGCGGCCATGTCGGCCGAGCCGTGGCCGTAGGCATCGGCCTTCGCCACCAGCAGCACCTCGCGGCCGGGGCCGATGTGGCGGCGGATCGCCCGGAGGTTCGCGGCGAATCGGTCGAGGTCCACTTCGACCCATGTCGAAACGGGCATCGGCACGGCGGCGTCTCCGGAGCCGGTGGTGCTCGTGTGGAGTTCTCGAATGGAACGCAGGTAGACTGCGCCCCGGTTCCCGGGCCCTTGCCCTGCCTCGCAGCAGGGCTGGCCGGGCATCCTAGCGGTACCCCTTCCAGAATCGCCAGCGACGGACCCGCGGAGGCCGTGATGCAGCTGTGCCGGCAGGCCGACTGTCGCCGTTCGCACCGCCGGCACACGAAGGCGGCGGCATGACCGCCGATCGGCTGCTCACGCGCGACCTGCTGTTCGCCGCCGCGGCCGGCGTCGCAATTGCCGCCGCGTGCGGGCTCCGCGCGTTCCTGCCGCTGCTGGCGCTGGCGCTCGGCGTGCGCTTCGACTTCGTGCGCGTGGACCACGCCGCGGCGTGGATCGCGAGCACGCCGGTGATCGTGACGCTGCTCTGGGCGACCGTGATCGAGATCGTCGCCGACAAGGTGCCGGCGCTCGACCACCTGCTGGACATGATCGCCACGGGCCTGCGCCCCGCCGCCGCCGGGCTCGCCGGGTGGTGCACGTTCGAGGGCCTCCATCCGGCGCTCGCGATCGCCGCGGCATTGCTGCTCGGCAGCGGCGCCATGGGCCTGCACGTTGCGAAGGCAAAGGTGCGGCTCGGGAGCAGCATCGTGACGCTGGGCGGCGCGAACCCGATTCTGTCGTTCGTGGAGGACGCCATCGCCACCGGCCTCTCGGCGCTGGCGCTGATCGTGCCCGTCGCCGCGATCGTGGCCGCCGGCGTGCTGATCTACACGCTGCGCCGCGTGTTCCGCGCGCCGAGGTGGGGATGAGCCGGCCCGCGCCCACGGGCCTCGACGCGATCTTCCGCCCGCGCTCGGTGGCCGTGATCGGCGCCTCGCGCCGTCCGGGCTCGATCGGCGCCGCGATCTTCCGCAACCTGCTCGCGCACGGATTCGACGGCCCCGTCTATCCCGTGAACCCCACCGCGAGCGTCGTGCAGTCGGTGCTCGCGTGGCCGAGCGTCACCGCCATCCCCGGCGACGTGGACCTCGCGGTGATCGTCGTGCCCGCGCCGCTCGTGCTGGCGGCGCTGGAGGAGTGCGGGAAGAAGGGCGTGCGCGGCGTCGTGGTGATCACCGCCGGCTTCAAGGAGACGGGGCCCGAGGGCGCCGCGCGCGAGCGCGAGCTGCGTGACTGCGCGCGCCATCACGGGATGCGCCTCGTGGGGCCCAACTGCCTCGGCGTCCTGAACACCGAGGCCGCCGTGTGCCTCGACGCGACGTTCGCGCCCGCGTGGCCGCCCGCGGGGCCCGTGGCGTTCTCGTCGCAGAGCGGCGCGCTGGGCCTCGCGATCCTCGAGACCGCCGGCGCGCTCGGGCTCGGCATCTCGCAGTTCGTGAGCGTGGGCAACAAGGCGGACGTCTCGGGCAACGACCTGCTCGAGTACTGGGAGAAGGACCCCGCGACGCGCGTCATCCTGCTCTACCTCGAGTCGTTCGGGAACCCGCGCCGGTTCACGCAGATCGCTCGCCGAGTGGGTCGCTCGAAGCCGATCGCGGCGGTGAAGAGCGGTCGCACGAGCTCGGGCGCGCGCGCGGCGTCGAGCCACACCGGCTCGCTCGCGGGCGCCGACAACGCCGTGGACGCGCTCTGTCACCAGTCGGGCGTGATCCGCACCGACACGATCGAGGAGCTGTTCGACGTCGCCATGCTGCTCGCGAACCAGCCGCTGCCGCGCGGCGCGCGCGTGGGCATCGTCACGAACGCCGGCGGCCCGGCGATCATGGCGACCGATGCCTGCGAGAGCCACGGCCTCGAGCTGCCCGCGCTCGCCGAGGCCACGGTGACCGCGCTGCGTGCCTACCTGCCGCCCGAGGCGAGCGTCAAGAACCCGGTGGACATGATCGCCTCGGCCACGCCCGAGTCGTTCGAGAAGACGGTGCGGCTCGTGCTGGAGGACGCGAACGTGGACGCGCTGCTCGCGATCTACGTGCCGCCGATCGTGACCACGCCGCTCGAGGTGGCGCAGGCGATCGTGCGCGGCGCGCGCGCGGCGACCGAGCGCCTCACGGCACGCGGCGAGGGCGCGAAGCCGATCCTGTCGTGCTTCATGGGCGCGCACGGCGTGCCCGAGGGGCTGCGCTCGCTCCAGGAGGGGCACATCCCCTCCTACCCGTTCCCCGAGTCGGCCGCGCTCGCGCTATCGCGGGCGCTGCGCTATGCACGGTGGCGCGCCGAGCCGGAGGGCCGCGAGGTGCGCTTCGACGACATGGACATGGCGGCCGTGGGCGAGGCCGTGGAGGCGGGGCTCGCGCGCGCGCGGGACGGGTGCACGGAGTGGCTCACGGCCGAGGAGACGCGGAAGCTGTTCACGGCGGCCGGCATCCCGGTCGCGCCCGTGGAGCTGGCGCGGACCGCGGGCCAGGCGGCGCTCGCCGCGGCGCAGGTCGGCTTCCCCGTTGCGGTGAAGCTCGCGTCGTCGACGCTCACGCACAAGAGCGACGTGGGCGGCGTGATCCTCGGGCTCGAGGACGACCAGCAGGTGCGGCGCGCGTTCGCCGACATCGGCCGGCGCCTGGACGAGAAGGGCCTGCGCGCCCAGATGCAGGGCGTCACCGTGCAGCCCATGATCACGGACGGCGTCGAGGCGATCGTGGGCATGGTGCAGGATCCCTCCTTCGGCCCCGTGCTCATGTTCGGCCTGGGCGGTGTTTACGTGGAGCTGCTGCGCGACGTGACGTTCAACGTCGCGCCGGTCACGGACAAGGACGTGCGCGAGATGGTGCGCGCGGTGCGGGGCTCGAAGCTGCTCGAGGGCTGGCGTGGCGCGCCACCGTGCGACCGCGAGGCGCTCGAGCAGGCGATCCTCCGGCTCTCGCAGCTCGTGGAGGAGGTGCCGGAGATCGCCGAGCTGGACCTGAACCCGCTCAAGGTACTCCCCACCGGACGCGGCTGCGTGGTGGTGGACGCGCGCGTCGGCGTGCGCCGCGCCTGAGCGACCGGCCGCGCGCGGCCGTTCATGCTGGCGTCGGGCGCGCGCGGGTGACGCGAAACCGCTACCCTCCCGCCATGACCGACGCCGAACGCGATGCCTTCGCGAAGCTCCTCGCCGTCTGCCGCCGCCTGCGCGGCCCGGACGGCTGCCCGTGGGACCGGAAGCAGACGCTCGAGAGCATGACGCCGTACCTGACCGAGGAGGCGGCGGAAGCCGTGGAGGCGATCGGGAGCGGCGATCGCGACCACGCTGCGGAAGAGCTCGGCGACCTCGCTTTCCTCGTGATCTTCTGCCTCGAGCTGACCGGCGAGCGCTGGGGCGTGGGGCTCGCGGCCGCGCTCGAGCGCGCCGCGGACAAGCTCGTTCGTCGGCATCCGCATGTCTATGGGGATGCGAAAGTCGCCGACGGCGACGCCGCCTACCGGCAGTGGCAGGAGATCAAGCAGGCGGAGAAGCAGGGAGCGAAGCCGTCGCTGCTCGGCGAGCAGCCGAAGGGCCTGCCCGCGCTCACCGCGGCGTACCGACTTCAGGAAAAGGCCGCGGCCGTGGGGTTCGACTGGCCGACGCCGGAGGGCCCGCTCGCCAAGGTGCGAGAGGAGACCGAGGAAGTCGCCCGCGCCGTGGCGGGCGATACGACTCCGGAGCTTGCGCGCGAACTCGGGGACCTGCTGTTCGCCGTGGTGAACCTCGCCCGCAAGCTGGGCGTGGATCCCGAGCGCGAGCTGCGCGGCACGATGCACCGCTTCCGCGAGCGGTTCGTGCACATCGAGAAACGCCTGGCCGAGAGCGGCCGGAGCCCGTCGCAGTCCGACCTCGAGGAGATGGACGCGCTGTGGGAGGAGGCGAAGCGGCTCGCGCACGCCCCCACCCCGGCCCGGGAGACGCCATGACCGAGACCACCGTCGACAAGGGCCGCGAGGCCGCCCTGTTCCTGCAGCTCGTGCTCGGCCTCCAGCAGGCCGCCATGGTCGCGCTCGGCAAGCTCATGAATCCGATGAGCGGCAAGATCGAGCGCAACCTCGAAGGCGCGCGCAACACGATCGACACGCTGGGGGCGATCGAGGCGCGCACGCGCGGGAACCTGGAGAGCGACGAGCAGCGCGTGCTCACGCAGGTGCTGACGGACCTGCGGATGAACTACCTGGACGAGGTGAAGAAGGGCTGACTATCTAACCAGCTCGACGCGGTGGCTGCCGATGAGGTGTCCGTCCACCTGCAGCCGTGCCTCGTACTCGCCCACCGGGCACGTGTGGCCGCGCTCGTCGTTCCCGAACCAGGCGACGCTGCGCCCGCCGGCTGGCTCTCGAGCGTCGCGGAGCGTCAACACGTGTCCGCCCCAGGCATCGAGGATCTCGAGCCGCACCTGGGATGGAGTGGGCAGCAGATAGAAGAGTTGGATCCAGGCGGGTGTGGGGATGGGGCGCGGCTTCGGGGGGAAGAATGAATGCCAACTGCCCCGGCGGGGATACGCGGTGCCCGGGGCCAGCATTTCACCGGCCGCCGCCGCTTCCCAGATCGTCCCATGGGCGTGTGTCCCGGCCTCTTCACCTCCGTCCACGACATCGGATTCGAACGGCGGTGCGTAGAGCGACGTGAACACGGGTCGCCCGCGCGCCCTGAGCCTGAATCCCGAGGCCGCTTGCCCCGGTAACACGGCCGTGCCGGGTGGGCGTCTCATGAAGCCGAGATTCGACGGGATGCTGTCGTCCAAGCCGATCGCGGCCCAGACTAGGCTGCGCGGTCTGCCCTGGTAGCCGCCCTGCATCACGATCCAGCCGGGAGGTGCGTCCACCGAGTCGCAGTCACCGACACGCTCCAGCGCGATGAGGTCGGCCGTCCCCGGGCTCTCGGCGCGATTGCAAACGGAGTACTGGTACACGAGGCCGTGGCGGGAGGGATCGGGCGACACCGAGCAGAATACGGAGAGCTGGACGCCATGGCTCGCGCCCGCAGGAGGCGCATGGCGCGCGCACGCCCCGAGGAGGAGAACGGCCGAGCCGAGGATCGGTCCGAGCCGGCGCCCGATGAGTGTTCCGACCATGAGGCGGCGAGCGTACATCGGTGCCCCCCGCCGCCGAACCCGTCCCGCCGCTACTCCTCCGCTTCCAGCGCGCGCTTCACTTTCGCGAGCTCTGCCTGCTGGGCGTCGGTGAGCGACGGGTAGGCGAGGTCGAGCGACTCCAGGGCGTCCACCATCGCCCCCGCGACGACGATCCGGGTGAACCACTTGTGGTCGGACGGCACCACGACCCACGGGGCGTCTTCGCTCGCGGTGGCCCGGATCATGTCCTCGTAGGCCTGCATGTACTGCTTCCACTTCGCGCGCTCGGCGATGTCCGCGGCGGAGAACTTCCACTGCTTCGCCGGCTCCTCGATCCGCTGGAGGAAGCGCCGCCGCTGCTCGTCACGCGAGACGTGGAGGAAGAACTTGACGATCGCGGTGCCGTTGCGCGCCAGGTGGCGCTCGAAGCCGCGGATGTCTTCGTAGCGCCGCTCCCAGACGTCGCCTTTCAGCAGCTCCGGCGCGAGCTTCTCCTTCTCGAGCAGGTCGGGGTGGACGCGCACCACGAGCACCTCCTCGTAGTACGAGCGGTTGAAGATGCCGATCCGCCCGCGCTCCGGCAGCTCGCGCTGGCAGCGCCACAGGTAGTCGTGGTCCAGCTCCTGCGGCGACGGCACCTTGAACGACGCCACCTGGCAGCCTGCGGGGTTGACCCCCGACATGACGTGCTTGATCGCGCCGTCCTTCCCGGCGGCGTCCATCGCCTGGAAGATCGCGAGCAGCGCCCAGCGGTCCTGGGCGTAGAGCATGTCCTGGAGCCGCACCAGCGACTCGATGCCGTTCCGGAGCGCCTCCTGCGCGCGCTCCTTGTGCTGCTCGTCGTACCCGCCGGTATCGGCGGGGTCGAAGTCCTTGAGACGGAACTTCGAGCCATCGGTGATGCGGTACGGCTCGATCAGCTTGCGCGCGTTCTTGAGGACGTTCTGGCTCATGGCGACCCCCGTCCGGTACGCCGCTACAGCGCCTGCAGCACCGCGCACTTCAGGTAGTGCGTCTCCGGCACTGCGAGCAGCTGTGGATGGTCGGCGGCCTCGCCCGCCCAGTCGAGGACGCGCATCGGCCGCCGCGCCGCTCTCGCCGACTCCAGCAGGACCTGTCTGAAGAGATCGTCGTCCAGGTGGTGGCTGCACGAGCAGGTGACGAGGATGCCGTCCTCCTCGAGCAGGCTCATCGCCAGCCGGTTGTGCTCGCGG
>Ga0306920_100010690_pt1 | contig 12328 bp, 11 predicted proteins | sample flu12Cox44000170_FD_204666 | JGI IMG/M metagenome (GOLD analysis project Ga0306920, IMG submission 204666) | Lab enrichment of tropical soil microbial communities from Luquillo Experimental Forest, Puerto Rico - flux4day.12C.oxic.44.000.170 (v2)... | ecosystem: Environmental > Terrestrial >...
CGGAGGCTGCCAGAATTCCATTTCAGCCCCGCCCCCCCAGCGCCGTTTTTTCGGAAGTGTCTCGAGCCAAACCGAACCGAACTGTCCATTGCGCAACCGACAGCAACAGAGCTTCAAAAATCTCCCGAGCCCGCTCGAGTTCTTGCTGGGTGGCAACAGGACATCCGGGCCGGTAGCGAATGATCGTGCTCGTGGTCGCCCAGTCTAGTCTCGCCGCTCTGCACGCCACGATCAGGCCGTACAGCCGGTCGCTCTGAATCAGCGGCTCGATTTCCTCGACCTTGACGTCCGTCATGAAGGACAGCGCCGCCACCACTTGGGTATATTGGCCCTTGATCGCAAACCGGTTTACGGGCGAGTCGTTCAACTTGCCCGCGCGATTGAGCGCGACCATCTGCTCGATCGCCTGCGCGTAGTCTGTCGGACATGATGCCGCAGCGCTTGCCGCGCTCGGCACTTGCGGCCTGTCGCGCACGACAGGCCGGGTTGCGTTTGAAAGTCGCGCCCAAACAGCATCCGTTGCCGCTCCAAGCAGTTTGCGCAAAAGTTTTGCCGGAATGTCCAATCGAAGGCCGAGACCTTCGAGCAAACTTTCGTCGCGCTCGGCGTTTCCGACCAGCACGGAATAGCCGGTTTCGGAGAAGCGAGCCCCCGCATTCTGTGCCAAGGTCTTGAACACTTCGGAATCGCCGCGCTTGATCAGCGCATCGGTCAGTATCTCGTTGAGGGTTCTTCTGGCGGAAATGGCCAAAAGATGCTGGCGGCCCCTTGTTTTGGCGATCTCGACGAGATGGGTTTCAGACAGGCGATTGGAGTTTGCCAGCACAGGTGCTGCGACCGAGGCGTCATCATGAAACGCGAGCCGACAAACGGTTTCGCGCGGTGCCAGCTCGATGGCGGACAGGATCGAGCTGAGATCAACCAGGGACTGCAGGTCTGCGCTCTCGATCAATCGAATGAGCACGTCATCGAAGACATCCGTCTGCCTTTCGTCCAGCCGGTCGACAGCAGTGCGGAACAGGTCCCTCACCTGCCTCAGGATTCGTGTCTGTCGCGAAGCCGAACCGACCTTGATGACCTTGTCCAGTTCCGCGATCAAAGCCGCCGGTGCTGTCACAGCCATGACAATCTCAATCCCAGGACGGGCGGCCTGGATTGGCCGCACCAAGTTGCGACGCGCCTTTGCGGCTGCGACATCTCGCGGATCGCCGGAAACTTCCCAGGCTCGCCTGTGACGCAATGAACGGGCATTTCAGGCCCATCGAAAACCAGACGGTGGCCGCCTGACTTTTAATCTAAACCAATATTAACCGGTCACCGTACGGTAACTTTCCTAACCAAAGGCTAAGTAGGCGATCAGCTTCGAGATGGCCGGGCTTGTGCAAGATGGCCGAATCTGCCCAGGCTGAAATTGCACCAGGGGTGTTCGCCATCGGGTGGAGTTCCGGGTCGAGCGTCGGCGCGTTCTGCTATTTCAACTCGATCCAGGCCGGTGCGTGATCGCTCGCGCCTTCTTCGCCGCGCGTCAAACGATCGACGCCGGCTTTCTTCAGTCGCGGCGCAAGCACGGGACTCACAAGCAGATGATCGAGTCGCAGGCCCGCGTTGCGCCGCCAGCGATCGCGCTTGTAATCCCAGAAGGTGAACATCGGCTTTTCCGGGTGAAGGCGCCGGATCGCATCCGTCCAACCCTGCGCCACCAGCGATTTGAACGCAGCGCGACTTTTGGGCTGGATCAGCGCGTCCTTGTCCCATGACCTCGTGAGATAGATATCCAACGCTGTCGGTGCGACGTTGTAGTCGCCCGCGAGCACCACGGGGACATCCTGCCCGATCAGTTTCGAAGCGTGCGAATTGAGCCGTTTGAACCATTCGAGCTTGTAGTCGAATTTCGGCCCGGGCTGCGGATTGCCGTTGGGAAGATAGAGACTGGTGACGACGATACCCTTGACGGCGGCCTCGATGTAGCGCGCGTCCCGGTCGCCGGCATCGCCAGGCAGCTCGTCTCGAATAAGCACCGGCTCTGTTTTGCGTGCCAGGATCGCAACGCCGTTCCAGGATTTTTGGCCATGCCACACCGCGCAATAGCCGGCTTTTTCGACCGCGCTACGCGGGAAGTCGTTGTCGGCAGCCTTCAACTCCTGCAGCGCGACGATATCGGGTTTGGCTTGTTGCAGCCATCGCAGCAGGTTCGGCAGGCGACGATTTATATTGTTGATGTTGAAGGTCGCGATTTTCATCGGCGGATCGACCGGATGACCAAAGCAACGCGCCTAGCCGTCGCCGCCATCGCCCTTGTAAACCCGCGCGTAGCGTTTGCCGAGGCTGGTCAGGACCTCGTAACCGATGGTGCCGAAGTGATGCGCAAGCTCGTCGACGGTGATGCCGTCGCCGATTAGCGTCACCATGTGGCCGCGGCGTACCGCGTTTCTTTCGAGGTCGGTGACGTCAACCGCCATCACGTCCATCGAGATGCGGCCGGCGATTGGGCATCGTTTGCCGGCGACCACGACCTCCGCGCCGCGGGTGCCGTCGTTGCTGCTTCCGGCGCGGAAATAGCCGTCGGCATAGCCCGCCGAAACGAGCGCCAGCCGGGTTGGCCGTCGTGCCGTCCAGGTCGCGCCGTATCCAACGCTTTCGCCGCGCTCGACCTCGCGGATCTGCAAGACGCGTGCCTTCAGTTCGACAACTCCCTGCATCGGGTTGTCGGCTTCCGGCGTCGGATTGACCCCGTAGAGTGCTACACCCGGGCGTACCAGGTCGAACAGAAACGGTGGGCCCAGGAAAACGCCGGACGAATTCGCAAGCGATGTGGGCACGCCGGTAAAAAGGCTCGCAATTTCGCGAAAGCTCGCGAGCTGCCTGGCGTTCATCGGATGATGGAGGTTTTCGGCACAGGCGAGATGGCTCATCACGAGCGTGATGCCGTGATCGCCGGCGTTGATCCTGGGGATCAGACCTTGCGCTTCGGAAATCGTCAGCCCGAGCCGCTGCATACCGGTGTCGATGTGAATGGCCGCACCGCCGAACCAGCCGGTACGGCGGCAAAATACGTCCCATTCGGCGAGTTCGTTGAGATCGCCGATCACGGGTCTGGCGTCGATCTTGGCGTAACCCTCGCCGGTGTTCTGGATCAAACCGTTGAGCACGTAGAGCGCGGCGGAAGGAGCCACCGCACGGGCGGCGCGCGCTTCATCGAGGTTGGCGACGAAAAACGTCTTGCAACCGGCTTTGGTCAACGCACGCGCCACGGGTTCCAGACCCAGGCCGTAGGCGTTGGATTTGATGACGCCGGCGCATTCGGCCGGAACGGCGGTCTTCTCGAGCTTGCGCCAGTTGGCGACGATGGCGTCGAGATCGACCCTCAGCACGCCGGTAGCGGTGGCCAGCGCCGCTGCCTTGTTTGCCTCGGGGGAGAGGATGGAATTTGCCGGAATCGATTTCGGATCGGAGGCGATGTTCATGCCGTACTCTAAGCGGGGCAAAGCGGCGGTTCAACCACCGATGGCCGGCACCCTAGTAGGTTCGGTCGGGCAGCTGGTTTTCGAGCACGAGATCGCCAAAGCGCGTGATGGAGGCGTCGAAGTGGAGCTCGACGGTGCCGGTCGGACCGTGGCGCTGCTTGCCGATGATCACCTCGGCCTTGCCGTGCACCAGCGACATGTCCAATTGCCATTTTTCGTATTCCGGCGTACCGGCGCGGGGCTCCTTGTTGGCAAGATAGTATTCCTCGCGAAACACGAACATCACCACGTCGGCGTCCTGCTCGATCGAGCCGGATTCGCGCAAGTCGGCCAGTTGCGGGCGCTTGTCATCCCGGCTCTCGACCTGGCGCGACAATTGCGACAGCGCGATGATGGGAATATTCAGCTCCTTGGCCAGCGCCTTCAGGCTGGTCGTGATTTCCGTCACCTCCTGCACGCGGTTGTCGGAACGCTTGCCGGATCCCTGCAATAATTGAATATAATCGACCACAAGAAGGTCGAGGCCCTTCTGCCGCTTAAGTCGGCGCGCGCGCGCGTTCAGTTGCGAGATCGAAAGGCCGCCGGTCTCGTCGACGTAAAACGGCAGCGACTGCAGCTCGATCGAGTAGTCACGAATTTTTTCGAAATCAGTTTCGGTGATGCCGCCGCGCCGGATGGTGCTCGAGGGGATTCCCGTTCGTTCGGCGATGATACGGGTGGCAAGCTGTTCGGCCGACATTTCGCAGGAGAAGAAGCCGATGATGCCCCCATTGATCGACTTCATGGTGCCGTCGGCTTGGACCTCCGCGCGATGCGCTTTGGCGATGTTGTAGGCGATATTGGTGGCGAGTGCGGTCTTGCCCATGCCGGGCCGCCCCGCCACGATGATCAGGTCCGATGGCTGCAAGCCACCCATCTTGATGTCGAGATCGCGCAGGCCGGTTGCAATGCCCGACAATTTGCCGTCGCGCTGGAAGGCCTTGGCGGCCATGTCGACGGCGACGGTAAGGGCCTGCGAGAAACGCTGGAAGCCGCCGTCGTAGCGGCCTGATTCCGCCAATTCGTACAGGCGGCGCTCGGCGTCCTCGATCTGCGCGCGCGGCGCAAAATCAACGGGAGCATCAAACGCGACATTGACCATGTCCTCGCCGATCCGGATCAGATCGCGGCGAAGCGAGAGTTCGTAGATCGTCCGCCCGTAATCCTGCGCATTGATGATGGTGGTGGCCTCGGCGGCAAGCCGCGCCAGGTATTGACCGACCGTCATCCCGCCAATGTCGGTGTCGGCCGGAAGGAAAGTCTTCAGGGTCACCGGGGTGGCGACCTTGCCCATTCGGATCAGACTGCCGGCGGTTTCGTAAATCGTCTGGTGAATCGGCTCGAAAAAATGCTTCGGCTCCAGAAAGTCCGATACCCGGTAAAACGCGTCATTGTTGACCAGGATCGCGCCCAGAAGGCTTTGTTCGGCTTCAATATTGTGCGGCGCACTCCGGTAAGCCGGGCTTGCCGGGTCGGGAGTGAGTTTGAGGACGTTCGAATCGGGCAAGGCCATGACGGTCGAGTGTTCTTGGGACTTTGGCAGATAAGGGGCGCCGATAAAGCGCCGGTACCAAGGAAAGCGGAAGCGGCCAGATGCCTTATGCCCGATTCACACAATGGGCATTGGGAATTCCGCGGGGCTTGCTGGTTGGGTGCTTGACGGCATTTCGTTAGCCGCCACGGAGCCCGAACGAGCTCTCTCGGCCAAATTTTCTTTATGGCTGAACCTTTTGACCTGCTGGCAGACCCATTCTCGGAGGCGGGCGAAACTGCCAGCCGTGGCCCGAGCTGGTCAAATCAGGATGAGATAGAGCAGCGCGACAAGGGCGGCTCCGCTGGCGGCGGCAATCAAGGCGTAATCGGCCCGGGTGTCCGTATCCTGGTCGGAAGGAGGTTGAAGGTTTTCTTCGGCCATGGCGGAGATTTAGTGCGGCCGCGGCAAGCTGCCCTGTGAAGCAGGTCACATCTTGCGATTTCTTTTGGGCCGCGGTCGTCAGGAACTGGTTGGCCGGATCGGAATTGGTAAGGGCCTGCTTTGCACATGCAGGGAAAGGGACAGGCAATGGACCAACAGCCCCAGTCGTGGCGAACCGGAAGGGGCCAGACCCTGTGGCTGTCGATGCTGGTCGAGGCCATGGAGAGGTTTTCCGCACCCGAGTGGCGGAATGTCCCTTGTGATGCGGTAGAGTTGGCCGCGCTGCGCGCCCAGCTTGCACGGCCCGCGGCGCCTTACCCGATGTTTGCCTCTCGCTTCAGCTTAAGAAACTAGAGATCGGCACCTCGCCGTTAACCGCCGGCGATCTGAAGGCGCGGCCTTTTACCGCGCTCCAGCCCCCTCAATTTTGCTTCCTCGCGCGCGATGTAGTCGCGTGTCATCGGCACGATGCCCTGGCGCCTGGTGAGCTGGATCTGAAGGTTCATCAGGTTCTGCTTCCGAAAAGCCATCTCGGAGGCGGCGAGATAGAATTCCCACATTCGCGCGAAGCGCTCGTCGTAGAGCTCTATGGCTTCCTTTCGCCGAGCCATGAACCGCTCGCGCCACGCCTTGATCGTCTCGGCATAGTGCAGGCGCAGTATCTCGATGTCGCACACCAACAGGCCAGAGCGCTCGATCGCCGGCATCACTTCGGAAAGTGCGGGGATGTATCCGCCGGGGAAAATGTACTTCGCAATAAAGGGATTGGTGGCGTCGGGACCGTCCGAGCGACCGATGGAGTGGAGCAGCATGATCCCATCATCGCTGAGAAGTTCGGCGCATCGCTGAAAAAAGATGTCGTAGAAGTCGACACCGACATGCTCGAACATGCCTACCGACACGATGCGATCGAACGGACCTGGAATGTCGCGATAATCCTCAAGCAGAAATTTTGCCAAACCGGTCAGGTTTTTTTCGGCTGCGCGGGCGTTCGAGACCTGCAGCTGTTCGCTCGACAGCGTGACGCCGGTAACGTCGGCGCCGATCGTCTCGGCCAGATACAAGCCCAGGCCGCCCCAACCGGAGCCGATGTCGAGCACCCTGTCGCCGCGCTCGATCAGCAGCTTGGCGGCGACATGGCGTTTCTTGGCGAGCTGGGCGTCCTCGAGCGTCGCTTCCGGCTTTTCGAAATAGGCACAGCTGTACTGCTTGTCGGAATCCAGAAACAGCGAGTAAAGCCGACCATCGAGATCGTAGTGGTGGGCAACGTTATTTTTCGCCCGACCGCGCGGATTGAACTGCCTGGCATGTCTGACCAGATAGCGCAGCCACCATTGTGGCTTGGCCCAAGGCGGCAGCATCTCCGGCTGGTTCATCAGAATCGCCAGCGCGTCGGCGATGGAGGCATTCTCGACGATGAAGGTGCCCTCCATGTAAACCTCGCCGAGCGCAAGTTCGGGGTTGAGCAGAACCCTGCGTTCGGCATCGCTGGTCAGAAAGCGTACGAAAACCGCCGGGCCGGTACCATCACCGCAGGTGAATTTCCCCCCGCCAGCGGTGGTAAATGTCATTGCACCGCGTCGAATGAACTGCTGCAGGAAGTAACGCAACAAACGGTCCATCGAAACCACCGATTGGCGCAATCCCGTGAGAGGCCCATCTGTCACAGGACGCACCGGAAGCGCAAAGGTTCCAACGTCTCATTTGATCATAAAGGCGATGGAACCCGCCCGCTAGTGCCTTGTTCACAAAGCAGTTATTCGGAAGTCGTGCATTTGTGCGGCGCCGCCATAAGTGCGCTTCCATTCGCAGGATAATCGGCTAAAAGGTGACCGCCGCCGGTGTCCGGTGACGGCGTATTGCATGCGATTTCAAGCGTCTGGAGAAGTAAGGAATGTTGGGCCGAACGCTCCGTTTAGCGGCGGTGACGCTTTTCATCGGTTCTTTTGCAGTCTCCGCGGTACGAGCGCAGGCGCAAAATCTTGAAGCCGGCAAGAGTCCTTCACAGCTCTTCGCTGGAACGTGCAACGCCTGCCACAGGACTCCCCGAGGTCTCCTCAAGACAGTATCGGCCGGATCGCTGCCGGGCTTTCTTCGGCAGCACTACACGACCAGCGGCGACATGGCCGCGCAACTCAGTAATTTCCTTATTGCCAATGGCGCCGGTGATGGCCGATCCAGACAGGGGGGCGATGCCAAACCCGCCGCAGCGAGCGATCAGGTCGATCGGCAGGGCCGCAGGTTGCGGGCGGGGTCACCCCAGGAAGCAGCGACGCCGGAAGCCGATGGAGCCCCGCTCCAGGGCCGCAAGCGGCTGGCGCGTCCAGAGGCGGCCGACACTGCAAGGCCGGCTACGGACGGGCAGGCGGTTCCGCCGCAGGCCGGGAGCGATCGCGGAGCCGATGGCCGCAAATTGTCCGCCAAACAGCGTCCAAGCAGAGGCGCAAAGCCCGGTGGCGAGGAAGTGCAGTCTGTCAAGGAGGAGCCGCAAAAGCTCGAACCGGCGATCGATGACAAGGCAAGGCCTGAAGCCGCAGGCGAGGAGACGGGCAAATCCGAGACACCAAAGCCCACCGATGAAGGCAAGGCCGAAGCTGCAAGGATAGAGACACCCAAAGAAGGCGGTAGCGAGCCGCCCGTGCTGCGCGCCGACCCGGTGCCCCCCGTTACATCGGCGCCTACGGCCGCCTCGTCGCCACCCGCCGCAGGCGCCTCGGGCGGCTCAGTGGAGTCTGCGCTGGCTGACAAGTCGGCTGCCCCGGGCCCAGCCCGGCCCGCCGTATCCGCGCCCTCGGAGCCGCCGACGGCGGCCATAACGGCTTCCGCACCACCGCCGGCGCCCCCCGGACCACCGGCACCCCCGATCTCCCAGTAGGGCAGGGCGCGTCGTAGGGCAGGGCGCGTCGCGCAGGGCTCCCGCGGCCTGAGAACCGGCAGGAATCCAAAGCCCGGCCTGATTGGGCCGGGGCTTTGGCGACGACTGCCGGCGGCGCGATTGCGCCGCCTTGGGCGTACTCTTGCGGAAAAACGAGTTTACTTCTCGGACGTAGCGTCTTCCTGTGGCGCCAGATCATTGGGGCGAGCCTCAGGATCGAAGAACTCTCCGGCGGCGGCAATGGCTTCGGCGGCAGCGTCCTGATCTTCCTGGCGAGTTGAGATTTCTTCGCCGCGGTTGATACGTTCGGCTTCGTCGGCGCTGCGCGCGACGGTGACCGTCACCCCGACTTCGACTTCCGGATGAACAGCAATCGCAATCTGGTGCTTGCCGATGGATTTGATCGGTGCGTCAAGCATGACCTGGCTGCGGTTGATGGCGACGCCGTCGTTCTGGAACGACGCGATGATGTCGCGGATGCTCACCGATCCGAACAGCTGACCGGTTTCGGAGGCTTGACGAAGGATGATGACGTTGCGGCTGTCGATCTTTTCCGCGACCTTGGTTGCCTCGGATTTGGCCTGCAGGTTGCGAGCCTCGAGCTCGGCCTTCATGCCATCGAATTTGGCGCGATTGTCTGCGGTCGCGCGCAAGGCCTTGCCCCGCTTGAGCAGAAAGTTGCGGGCAAATCCGTCTCTGACGCGAACGACTTCGCCCATCTGGCCCAGCTTGGCGACGCGTTCCAACAAGATGACTTCCATGTTCAATCTCCTTTCGAAATACTTTAAGAGCTTGGGTTGACAGATTCAGGATGTGGGGAGGGCGGCGACCGCCCTCGCAGATATCGCCTGCGCAGCCCGAAAACGGCATCGGCCAATCCGAGCGCGGCCATCAAGAGCACAGGCCAGCTGAACACCACGACGATCAAGTAGCTGCAGCTGAGCCAAAAGGATCGATTCTTCAGCGCAACAGTCAGCGTGTGCAGCACGGCAAAACCAGCAAGTGCATAGGCGACCGTCAGGGCCGCGGTGGCGATCTGCGCCACTATCGCAGGCAGACCGGCGGAGAAGCACAACGCGATGGCGGCGAACAGGACCGCAAGCGTCAGCGGTGGTAAAGCCGTGCTTTTCAAGTCGGGCCACGGACGGCGCAATTGTCCCGAGGTCGCCGTGATCTTTGCCGCGAGCCACAAGTTGAGCGTCAGCGTCGCCATGACGATGATTGCGGCTGCGGCTGGCGCGATGATCACCAGCGCATCGATCCTCCGGTCGCTGAGTGCGACATCCGCCGATTGAAGGAGGTGCGCCAGCGCGCTGCGCATCGCCTCGTGCATCGCCGCAGCATCCGAGCCGAACGTCAGCAGCGTGGCTGTGGTCGTGATCGTCGCAAAGACTGCGATCCAGAACAGAATTCGGCCGACGGGATACCATTCGAGCGCCGCTGCATCGTTGGCTGACGTGGTGTCCGCAGCAGTTGGCCTGCCGAGCAAAGCAAGGTGTCCAAGCCACCCGGCTGGCAGCGCGATGGCGAGAACGAAAGCAGAGCAATAGGGAAAACCGAATGCCAATCCCAAAATGCAAGCTGCCGTGATGCCGCCGACGGCTGCGCAAAACGCGCCCCATCCGAGCGCCGCAACCATGAGCGGCAGCGGCGCAAGATAGAACAGCAACAGCGAAATCAGCGCGCCCGAAATGATCGAGGCGAACATCAACGCCGACGCCATGCCGGCCGCCATTGCTATAAGAAGCGTCGTGATCATCAGCTGTCCCGCCCCTCTCGAGCGGTTAGAGGCTTTTTTAAACCCCAACCATCGGCAACCGGACGACCCGGAAGCCTTATGAAAATTTGCGATCCGCGGAGCTTGGGGCCGCGGATCGCACTTGGCCTTAACGAATGACGTAGGGCAAAAGACCCAGGAAACGCGAGCGCTTGATGGCGCGGGCGAGTTCACGCTGTTTCTTGGCGGAGACGGCGGTGATGCGGCTCGGCACGATCTTGCCGCGCTCCGATACGTAACGCATCAACAGCTTGGAATCCTTGTAGTCGATCTTCGGCGCGTTCGGACCCGTGAACGGGCAGGTCTTGCGGCGGCGGAAAAACGGACGGCGTGCTCCAGCTTCAGCCATGATTCTTACTCCTCGTCCGCAGTGTCGATATCATCGCGCGAGCGGCGCGAACCGCGGTCGCCGCGGAATCCGCCGTCACGGTCGCCGCGGAAACTGCCGCCGCGGTCGTCGCGTTCGCGGTCGCGATCGGCCTTGCGCATCATGGCCGAGGGGCCTTCCTCCAGCTCTTCGACACGAACGGTGAGATAGCGGATCACGTCTTCGCTGATCCGCTCCTGCCGCTCGATTTCGGCGACGGCGGCCGAGGGCGCCTCGATGTTGAGAAGCACGAAATGCGCCTTGCGGTTCTTGTTCATGCGATAGGTCAGCGAACGCACGCCCCAATTCTCGGTCTTGGTGACCTTGCCGCCCGCCTGCTCGACGATGCCGGTCATCTGGGCGGTCAATTCTTCGACCTGTTGGGTGCTCGCGTCCTGACGCGCGAGAAAAACATGCTCGTAAAGAGGCATGACTGTCCTTTCCTTGTGTTGGCGCGGGTCGCCGGCGGCAAGCCCTTCGAACCCTTCGGAAAGGACTCGGATCAGCTCAAGAAGGCGGAAGCACGGGACGACGGGCCGACTGGCCCTGCCACATCAAAATCGCCGCTACGGTGAAATTGTTGAGACCGTCCGTTCAGCTCCCGGCCGGGACCCACGGATGGCGGGGTTTATACGGATTTTGAGCGCGCTGGCAAGGAAAAGCCGAGGCAGGCAGTTGCGTGAATTCGTCGGGCCGCTTGACACAAGCGGTGAGAGCGGTGTCTTTCGGCCCGAATTGGCAGCGCGGTCCACAAGGAGAGACCGACGTAGCGTCGATTCTTGATCTAAAATACTGAATATAAACAGGAAATTTCCGTTGTCCCGTGTACCGGGGCGGTCGGGCAGGCAGGTGTCCAGGGGTATTGATGACGGCAGCATTCACTTTTCCCGGGCAGGGCTCCCAGGCGGTAGGCATGGGGAAGGCGTTGGCGGAGACCTTTCCGGTCGCCCGTGCGGTATTCGATGAGGTCGATGCGGCGCTCCGAGAAAAGCTGACGACAACCATCTGGGACGGTCCGGCCGAGACCTTGCAGCTCACGGAGAATGCCCAGCCTGCTCTGATGGCGGTTTCGCTTGCCACTATGCGCGTGCTCGAAAACGAGGCGGGATTTTCCGTCGCCGCTCACGCCGCCTTTGTCGCGGGACATTCGCTGGGCGAGTATTCCGCGCTCGCCGCCGCCGAAAGCCTCAGCATCAGCGACACGGCGCGGCTCTTGCGCATCCGGGGCCTTGCCATGCAGAAGGCCGTACCGGTGGGGGTCGGCGCGATGGCTGCCTTGCTAGGTCTCGATTATGAGGCGGCAGTCGCAGTCGCCAGCGAAGCCGCCCAAGGGCAGGTCTGTCAGGCCGCCAACGACAATGGTGGCGGCCAGGTCGTCGTCTCGGGTGACAAGGCGGCAGTCGAGCGCGCGCTGGAGATCGCCAGGAACAAGGGAGCCAAACGCGCCATGTTGTTGCCGGTGTCGGCACCGTTTCATTGTCGGCTGATGCAACCCGCCGCGGACGCGATGGCACAAGCGCTTGCCGACGTGACCATCAAGAGGCCCGCATCTCCGCTGGTATCGAATGTGCTGGCCGCGCCGATCACCGAGCCCGATGAGATCCGGCGCCGACTGATCGAACAGGTCACCGGAACGGTGCGCTGGCGTGAGTCCATCGCTTATATGGCAAACCACGGCGTCACGCGGTTTTTCGAAATCGGTGCGGGCAAGGTGCTGACCGGACTGGTCAAACGGATCGCCGAGGGCGCTGTGGGAATCTCGGTGGGCGGGCCCGGCGATATCAGTGCGGCCAAAGACGCACTCACCGCAGCGCAGTCGAGCTGAGTGGGAGAGGAAATGATGTTCGATCTCACGGGCAGGATGGCGCTCGTTACCGGCGCCACCGGAGGT
>Ga0306920_100010691_pt1 | contig 12328 bp, 2 predicted proteins | sample flu12Cox44000170_FD_204666 | JGI IMG/M metagenome (GOLD analysis project Ga0306920, IMG submission 204666) | Lab enrichment of tropical soil microbial communities from Luquillo Experimental Forest, Puerto Rico - flux4day.12C.oxic.44.000.170 (v2)... | ecosystem: Environmental > Terrestrial >...
CCTGCGCTCGGGAGCCCAGATCGACCGGAACAGCCGTGGCAATGACACATATCAATTCGGTGCCAAAGGGCGCGCCGCCCGCGATCCACGGCTGCCCGCTTGCCGACTGCCAAAACTGCCTCGTGGCACCGGCCGCGAGCTTGGGCGCCGGATTGCTCGCATCGGGTGTCAGATGCAACACCTGGCCGTCGAGCGAAAAATAGTCGATCCGGAGGTTGATCGGATAGGCGGGCCCACGGACTTCGATCCTGATCGGATCACGCTCGCGGAGCTGCGGGCTGCCACCATTGAGACGCAGGCCAAGTCCGCCCTCGCCGATGAGCCCGGCGGCGCGCATGTCTCGCAACTCGACCATTGACCGACACAGCGGCGGCTTCACGATGTCGACGGTCACTTCCGCCCGCTCGCTTGGGAACAGGCGCTCGGCCAGCTCAATCAGCTTGGTCTTCTGCCTGGTATCAGGCACGGTGCCGGATATGCTCACGGAGCCCTGCGCGGAAATCCGACTCCGCAAGGCGGCGCAGTCGATCTGTGCCAATGCCTCGTTGAGTTCCTCGGCCGGAGCTTTTGTCGCGGGTCGCTGCGGGCTTGGCGCGCGTGGCGGCGGCTGGGTCCCCGGCAAAGCAGGGAATTGCTCGGTGCACGGCAGTGTCGGGAAGGGCCAACCGGGGCATCCTGTGCTCGGCGCCTTGGCGACGGGGGCGGACGGCTGCGAAAGAGGAGCAATCGTCCCGGGGGGCTCCTCCTTTTTCGCAGACTGCTCCTCCTTCCAGACCCTGGCTCGCCGTTCCCCGTCCGCGCGCTGACCGGCGTTTGTCACCTTGTCGAGTTGAGATTTTAAATCGGCCGCGACAGTGTTCCACACACCCTTGCTTTCGACCGCCAGGGCGGCCCATTTATAAGCCTCGGCAAGATCGGCGACCAAATCGTCGCCCCCCGTGGCCCAGATCAGCGCGAGACGATATTGCGCCTCGATATTTCCTAAAGCCGCGGCCTTTCTATACCAATAGTCCGCCTGCTTATAGCTTTGCTTCAAATCCCCGACGCCGAACTCGTAAAGACTGCCAAGCCCGAACTCTGCGTCAGGATCGTTACGATTGGCAGCCGACTGCCATTCTGCCATCGCACGTTTGTAATCGCCTTTTTCGAAGGCCTCGCGGCCCGCCGCCGCGTCAGGTCGCGCCGGCGAGGCGGTGGCGGCCAACCAGAGGACGGCAACGCTGATCCAACCCGCGCGTCGCAACAGGTCTCGCCTCATCCGCCTAGGGCGCTTCGTTTTCGTTCTCCCCGCCATATTCTATGATCTACCGCAACCGGCCGGTGCTCCACTATACCTGTAGCCGTGCGAGGGTGGTGCATCGGTTCGAGACCGCCCCTCGATGTGCTCGCCTTCAAGGACGCAGGCAATCGGGGAATCACCAGAAACGGCACCCGCGATTGCCGCCAGATACAAGTTTAAATTGCATCGGTGACGCGCGGTCGTTGCATCTGCAGCAAATCTTCAGCAAAATTTCGACTAAAAATTGCAGCAGCTATCCGCTCCATTCGCCGGCTGCCCCGCTACTCTTGGTAAAGCCGATTGGCGTCGGCGCCGCTCCGTCGGTGCCCTCGGTTGGCGCTTTCTCAAGGCCGCGACTGGCCGGAATGTGCAACACGAATATGGCAATTTTGCGATTGTCCGAAACCCGCAACATCCGCATGGCAAGCCGATCGAGATTGGCACGAGGGTCGTCAGGTTGATTCTTCTCCCATCGCTCGGAGCAACATCAGTATTTGCCGAGGGGCCGCACGATCACGGCTCTGGGCGTGACTGCATTTTGCTTCGAGGTGCCAGGTTTACACGCGACTTGTTTGTAACCGGGGCGGGTTGTAGGCGCGTGCATGGAGCCGAAAGGCGGGCGGCGTTGGCGGCGAAGGGTGAAGGGGCGACATGACATTCAGCCCCGCTCGATCGCGCCCTTTTGCTGCTCGGTCCAAGGCTCCGCCGGTGCGCGTTGGTTATTGCAGGCCAAGTCGCGGGCGCGCGCGCCCGCTTGGTAGCGATGAAGCCGCGCGCGGACAGAGCGAATCCCCGATGCCGCTCGACCGCAACCGCCCAACGACGGCTTCTTGCGGCTCTGCGCCTGATAGCCGAAGCGGGCATAGTGGCGCCGCGCCTGAAACGGTGGTCGTCCGACCGGGCGATTGAGCGAAGATCCGATCCCGGCAAATTTATGATAGGCATGCTTAACGGGACATCTCCGCGGATCGGCAGAGGGGTGACAGGCCATGGGGTTGGGGATGCGCCGCCGGCGAGCCCAAGCGGACCACGCGAGAACCGCACGCGCCGCTGAGGGACATCGCCGGGCAGCCGGTTCGGGCAAAGCTTTACGCGGCCCGTGGCATCGCTGTGCATTTGCCGGCGCTATCGTCGCAGCGTTGCTGCTGATTGTTGTCGGCGCTGCCCCGCAGCCTGTGCCCGCTCCCGACCAGCGCCAGCCCCCCGAGACTCCAGGTACGTCGCCTGAAACCGAGCCGGTTGAGCACGTCAAGGTCGAAGGCTTCCGGTCGGCGCGTTGGGGAATGGACGCAGCTCAGGTCAAAGTCGCGATACAAAAGGATTTCGGGATTACCGCCGAAAAGGTGAAGACTGAAGAGAACCCCGCCGAGCGAACAACGATCCTAACCGTTACGGTCAACGACCTCCTCGAAGGCGCAGGCCCTGCCCGGGTCTCCTATGTTCTCGGCTTCAAGACAAAGAAGCTGATCCAGGTCACCATTGTATGGGGAACCCCGGTCGATCCGCAGGCGCATCCCGACAAGATCGTCACGGCTGCGAACCAGCTGCGCCAGCTGTTTCTCGATTCTGGCTACCAGCCTGAAACGGTGGTCGCCAACGCCCGGATGGCCGACGGCACGATACTCGTCTTCCAGGGTCAGGACGCCGACAAGCACTCGACAGTGCTGCGTCTGGCGAACAACCAGGTACCGCCGAAGGGCGCAAAAACCGAGAGACCCGGTGGGAGTGTCGCGCTGTCGCTGTCCTACACCCTGGACAGTCGCAGCCCCGATATCTTTCGGTTGAAAAAAGGCCAATTCTAATCGATCATACGCTAAAAGGCGCCGCCGCGTTTTCTGCTGACGTCGGCGAGCATCGCCAAGCCAGCTGCCGGCCTCCAATCGGCAGCCAGCGCGGGGGACAAATCGGTGCACTTTGCCGGGGATTGGCGGGCCGGTCGGCGTATCAGGGTTTCTGTCCTTGCGTTTACCGTGATTCTGGTGACGCTCGGCTGGGGCGTCTCCGCTTATGGCCAGGCGGTCGATATTCCGCCGTTGATATCGCCACCCTTGCCTGGTGTGGTGCCGCCGCCGCAGCCCGAAGTCGCACCGCCGGCGGCGATACCGCCGGCACCGCCCGTGGCGCCGCTGCCGGAAGGGCCGCCGGTGCGGGTCGATGCTGTGCGGGTTGAAGGTGTGACGGTGTACCCACCGGAGGCAATCGCGCCGCTTTATGCCGATGTCGTCGGCGCCACCGTGCCGAGAACCCGTCTCGACACCGTCGTCGAGGATCTGCAAACCAAATATCGCGCCGACGGGTTCATCCTCACCGTCGTCCGCAGCGAGATCCAATCGGTCAACGGACGCACAGTATTCGTGTTGCGCGCGATCGAAGGCTACATCAGCGAGGTCAAGCTCGACGGCGACATCGGCCCGGCAGGAACCCTGGTCTACGAATTTCTCGAGCATCTGACCTCGATCCGCCCGGTCAACAACGCCGATCTCGAACGCTACCTGCTGCTGTCTCAGGATATCCCGGGGGTCTCGGTGCGTGCGGTTCTGCGCCGCACCGCCGAACCGGGTGCCGTCGAGCTCGTCGCGCAGCTGTCGCGCAAACCCTTCAGCGCCCTTGCTCAATATGACAATCTCGGCTCCAACGAGGCCGGGCCCAGTGAAATGCTGCTGCGCGGAGCCACCAATTCCTTCACCCGATTTGGTGAGCAATTCGAGGCGATCTTCTACAACACGTTCAATCGCGAGCAGCTGTTCGGGCAACTCAATGCTTCTGCCTTCCTCGGCGCCGAGGGTCTGAGGCTCGCGGGATATTGGGGCAGGGGCAACTCGCTGCCCGGTGGCGCTCTGACGGGAACCGGGTTCAACGGAAATTATACGATCGCCGGGCTCGATCTGGCCTATCCGGTGATCCGCAGCCGCCGCCTCAATTTCACCCCCGACGTTTCTTTCGACTATTACGATTCCACAGTCGACGTGGACGGCACCGGCGGTCCATCGACGTTGTTCAGTTCAGGCCACCTGCGAATGCTGCGAGCCGGTGGTGCGCTCGATTTCCAGGATGCCGTGGTGGCAGACTTACCCGCCGCGAACCTGGCGCTGCTGAAGGTCAGCAAAGGTCTGCCGGGGCTCGGCGCCAGTAGCAGCCAGGAGGAACCGTCCCACCAGCCGATACTGGGTAATCGTACCGATTTCACCAAATTCGCCGGTGAGTTGACCCGGGTGCAGAACCTCGCCACCTTTGGTGACGTCGCGACCGCGCTCAAGCTGACGCTGGGTGGTCAGTACAGCGGCGACATTCTGCCGCCGAGCGAGAAATTCTTCTGCTGCGGCTTACGCTGGTCGCGCGGCTATTTCTATGGCCAGGTCACCGGGGACCGCGGCGTCGGTACCGGAGCCGAATTGCAGCTCAACACCGGTTTTACCAATGTGCCCTTTGTCGGGCTCGACCGTCGCCTCGACGTCCAGTTCTACGGCTTTTACGATTTCGGCCGGTTTTACAATCTGGCGCCGGGCGCGTTCAATCAAACGGTCGACTCGGTCGGTATCGGCGCGCGCAGCAATCTGACCAGTTGGATGTTTGTCGATCTCGCCGGCGTGCGGCGCTTGGTGAGCCGGCCAAATGGAGCGAATGTAAGCAAGTTGCCGGAGTACATGCTGTTCTCGCGGGTGGTGTTTCAATACTGATCTCGGGGGGCCGGCGGCGTGGGACGGGAGGATCGGAGATGAACCGGAAGACCAGACCTAGCGGCCTCCGTCGAGCCGCTGATGTCGGTAACCGGATTTTCTCCGCTATGCGCCGCGCCCACCGCCTTCCTACCTCGCTTCTCGCCCTCGCCGGCGCCGTATTGGCCGCCGCTTTCTCCGCCTACGCCAACCCGAAAGGCGGACAGGTATCGGGAGGCTCGGCCGTCATCACGCAGACGAACCCGTCCCGACTCGACATCGTCCAATCCACCGACCGGGCCGCGATCGACTGGCAGAGTTTCAGCATCGCGCCCAACGAGCAGACGAACTTTCAGCAGCCTGCGGCGACGTCGATGACCCTCAATCGGGTGGCGCCGGGTGACCCCTCGGTGATCGCCGGCAGGCTGACCGCCAACGGCCAGATCGTGCTGGTCAATCCGAGCGGCATCACCTTCAGCAAGGGTGCGGTGGTCGATGTCAACAGCATCGTCGCCACACCGACCGATATAAGCAATGCGAACTTCATGGCCGGACGTATGAGGTTCGACAAGCCTTCTACCGACCCGCGCGCCACCATCGTCAACCAGGGCACGATCACCGTCGCGCAAAAGGGTTTGGCGGCGCTGGTCGGCCCGGCAGTCGCCAATTCCGGCGTGATCCAGGCCAAGCTCGGCAAGGTCGTGCTGGCCGGCGCGCAAACCTACACCGTCGATTTCTATGGCGACGGCCTGATCTCCTTCGATGTCGGACCAAAGGTGACGACGGTGCCGACCGGACCGGATGGCCAGCCGGTGAAGAGCCTGGTGTCGCACACTGGCCAGATCGACGCGCCGGGGGGCACGGTGCTGCTGACCGCCGACGCGGCGGCCGGGATCATCGGAAACGTCATCGATGCACGCGGGCGGATCACCGCGCAGACGAACGGTCCGACCCCGGGCTCGGTAACGATCGATGGCGGCCCCGGCGGCGGCGCCAACCTCTCCGGCACCATCGATGTGTCGGGGCTTAATCCAGGTCAGAAAGGCGGCTCGGCGACGATGACCGGTGGTTCGGTCGCCCTCGCTGGCACTGCGCGGATCGACGCTCGCGGCGATGCCGGTGGCGGAACCGTGCGGATCGGCGGGAATTTCCACGGAGCCGGCCCGCAACGCAACGCGACGACGACCTATGTGGCGCAAGGCACCATCGTCTCCGCCGATGCGATTACCAGCGGCAACGGCGGCCAAGTCGCTGTATGGTCGGATCAATCGACTGTATTCGCCGGCTCCATAACGGCGACCGGCGGGAGCAATACGGGTGATGGCGGCTTTGCGGAAATTTCGAGCCACAATGTTCTTCAGCTGACCGGCACCATCGATGTTAGCGCTCCGCATGGGAGTCCCGGAACCATACTGCTGGATCCCCGCGATCTGACCATTACGGTCAATGGGCAAAACGACGCCGATGTCGGCCCCGGTGGGGTGTCGGTCAATAGCCCGAACCAGAACACGGACATCAGCGTCAGCGCCTCTGCATTGACGGCACTTTCAGGCAATCTCCTGATCGAGGCCAGCCGCGACCTGACCGTTGCCGCGAGCCTCAATTTCACCAAACAGACAGCTGGGGAACAGGTCTCGTTTCTGGCGGGCCGAAACCTAACTGTGAATAGTAACGTCCAAATCACCACGGCCAGCGCTAATCTTCTGTTGGCGGCAGCGGTACCGAACGATGGCCCGCCCTATACGACAAACTCGGAATTCAATACTTTTGTCAACTTCTCCCCGACAGGTGCACTTACGATCAATGGATCTCTCGATTCCGGTGCTGGCTCAATTTCCCTAGTCGCGGGAACAATCAATGCTCTTCCAACCGGGGGAGTCGCGATTAACGGTTCTATAAAGAGCACGCTCGCGATCGACAATCCGAATGGGAATGTAGGCGTGGAGCTAATCTCTACAGGCTCGATCACCGAAGCTCCGCTGGCGGTCATTTCTGTACCGGCTCTGCACGGCTTAACGCTGAATGACAAGAGTGCTTCGATTAATCTGATGAGCACGAATAATCAGATCGGCGCAGTCACCCTCAGTACACTCACAAACAGCGGCCAAACCGCCGCGGCGGGGCCCATCACCCTAATCAATGGCATGGGCTTCCAGATTTTTCACGTTGCCAACAGCGGTCCCTTCAATCCGGGTCTAGCTCCGCTGGAGTTCGGCATCAACACCGCGGGCGACGCGTTTCTCTCCGCGGTGTCATCAGTGGCACTGGCGCCCATATCGACGAGTGCCGGCACCAGGATCGCCGCGGCCAACCTTCTCGTGCGAACCCAGGCCGACGAAGGTGGTGAGATCACTCTGACGAACCCCAATAATGCGGTACCCGGAAACGTTACGTTGAGCGCTTTGAACGCGGCAGGGACAGCTCCGTCGACCGGCGCTATCAACTTTGTCGATATCAGCGGGTTTACGGTGGCTGGCGTCAGTACCGCCGCGACTGCGACGCTGCAAGCCGGCGGGCCCTTGCAGCAGGGTGGCCCGATCATTGCGCAGAACATGGTAGTCCGCACGCAGCTGGACGCGGGTGCGCCGATTACGTTGACTAACCCCGGCAATGCGGTACCCGGCAATGTGACGTTGAGCGCGCTGAACACAGCGGGCACGGCACCGGCGTCCGGGGCGATCACCTTCGTAGACAGCACCGGATTCACCACCACGGCCCTGCCTTCTAACGGCCTAAACGGTCAAGAAATCGGGGTTAACACGACTGGAAGTGTTAGTCTTCAAACCTCTGGACCTTTCACAATATCCGGGGGCGCTATAGAAACAGGGAGCGCAATGATCAACATAAGCGCTTCCTCCATCCAACTCAACACCAACAACTTACCCTGTGGTAACGGATTTGTTGGTTGTGACCTGAAAACCACTGGAGATGTCACGCTCATTGCGACTACAGGCGATGCGGGGGAGAGGTTCGGCATTGTCGATGCCGCGAATCTGAGTGTCAGTGCACCGCAGGGATCCGTGCTGTTCGACGGGCCAATTACCAATGGGGTGCTTGGCTCGTTGTCCGGGGTTGCCGGGAATACGTTCCAATTCGTAAACTGCTGTACATTTTCGGTTGCCGGCGTGTCCACGACCGCGGGTGACGTTCGGCTCCGGACCACGCCCCTCGTTCCGCCAGGCTCGCCATCCAATATTATCCTAACCGGCAACCTGAATGCCGGGGCTGGGAAGAGCAACGTGGCGCTGGTTGCGTCTGGGGACCTGACTGAAAGTGGGGGAAGTGTCACGTCCTCAGCTCTGATCCTGAATGCCGGCGGAGCGGTAACCTTCGATGGCTCCAATGCGGTTTCGACGCTGGCGGGAGCCTCCGTTGGCGCATTCCGTTTCGTGAACGGCAACGCGCTGACAGTGGGAACCGTTCCGCAGGTAGTAGACGTCCCATTACAATCGGGAGTGGTAACGGAGGCTGCTCTGCGGGTCCGAACCAACTCCGGAGATCTGGTTCTGGCAAGCGGGGTGGTGGCAGGGGGTTGCCCGTCTGCAGTTACAACCTGCGACGCGCAGCCGCCACCACAACCGGCGGCACTGGTAGCAACAGCAGGAAGCGTCAGGGAGACGACTGGTTCAGTGAGCGCCTCGGGACTGATCGCGAATACCGGCGGAGGGGTGACCCTGAACAATAGCAATTCCGTAACGGCTGTGTCCGGAACGGCCGGAACATCATTCGAGTTGGTAAATGAACGCGCCTTGGCCGTAGAGATTCTCGGGCCGATCTTTGACGTGTCTCGTACATCGTCGGGGATCGTGGCCTCGGCCGGCAATGTCAAGCTGGCGACGACCTCCGGTAGCGTTAATATTTTTGACGATGTGACTGCAATGGGCGGTGGTGTGGCGATTGGCGTCGCCGCTGGCGGCACGTTCACGAACTTTGCGAACATCACGAGCACAGGAACCGGTTCGGCCGGAAACATCGTTATCCTGGCAGACGCGATTTCGCTCAACCCTCCCGCCGATGCGATCGTTGCTGGACCGAGTTCAGCGGTGGTATTGGGGCCGTTCACCGCGGCTACCCCGATCGATCTCGCTCCGGTAAACTCGGTAGGCATTGAAGGCCATCTCCGGCTTACCGACGGTGATCTCGGCACTGTCACTGCGGGGTTGTTGCAGATCGGTTACTCCGGCGCGACCGGTAACATCACGGTCGTTAACGTCAACTCCGCCAACGTGGCCACGCCGGTCACACTAAACGCAAGTCAGATTCCGAACCTCGCGCTCGTCACCGCGGGTGGCGTATCGCAGTCCGGCCTCGGGACAGGGATTAACTATTCAGCGGGAAAAATCGGGATTATTGCAGGGAATGCGGTAGCGCTGACCGTTGCTAACGACAACACCGTGGCCGGGGTGGTGAACAACCCAACCCAAGACTTTCAATTCACCGACAGCGGAAGCCTGACGGTCGGCAACCTGGCGGTTCAGCAGGCCGGCGTGTCGATAGAGGCCGCCACAAATTTCCCGGTCCTGTCCCTCACCGGAACCGGCAGCGCAACAAACCCGGTTGCTGGGGTGACGACGGCGGGCGGCAACATTGTTCTGGAGACGACCACGACAGGTAACCTGGTTCTGAACCAGCTGGTGAACGCCGGGACTGGCATCGTCGGCCTGTCTTCGGCGGGTACGGTGACCCAGGCGCCGCCGATCATCGCGTCGTCACTGGCGATCCTGTCGGCCGGCGGCGTGTCGCTGGGGGCAGACCTGAACCAGGTTGGGACATTGGCGGCGCAGGTGCTGAACCCCGGCGCGAGCTTTGTGTTTCGCAATGATAGTGCAAATCTGACGATTGGGACGGTCGCGTTGCCGCCGCCGCTAACCCTGTCGGTTGGGCCGGTGTCAGCCGGGACTCTGTCCGGGGTTATCACGAACGGCGGCAACATCATTTTGGAGACGACGAGGGCAGGTAATCTGGCACTGAACCAGACGGTGAGTGCGGGGGCTGGTTTAGTGGGTCTCGCCTCCGCCGGCACCATCACGCAATCGGTGACCGGCGGCAACAATGGGGTGATCGTCGCCTCGGAGCTTGAGATCCTGTCAAAGGAGCGGGTGTCGCTCGGGGCTTTTGTCGGTCCGACCGATCAAGGTGCGCCAAACCAGGTCGCAACCTTGGCGGGTCAGGTTCTCGATCTCGGCGAGAGCTTTGTGCTTCGCAGCAATAATGCGGCAGGTCTGACGATCGGGACGGTCGACGTCATGGACTCCTCCCGCACGCAGCGGCTGTTAGACCCGGTGACTGGGGTGGCATTGACCGGCCCGCTGGTAGGGGTGATGACCGAGGATGCCAATGTCGGATTGCGGATGACGAGTTCGAGTAATCTGACCTTGATGCAGAATGTTGCGGCCGGGCGCGCCGGGGTGGGCTTGGAGTCGGCGGGCGGGATCCAACAGGTGTCGGGCGTGGTGACCGGGAATACCCTGGAGATCGCGGCGGCAGGTCCAGTTTCGCTTTCCGAGGCCAATCGCGCCGCTATGCTGGCGGGCCGGGTGACGGGTCTGGGCTCAGCAAACGGCGTCCTGTTCCGCGATGATGGGCAGGACTTGACCATCGGTACGGTTCCGACCTTGCTGGAGAGCGCGACTGGGATACCGCCCAGCAGCCAGATGCTCAGCGTTACCGGTCTTTCCGGGGTGACGACCAACCGCGGAAACATCCTTCTGGAAACAACCACGACCGGTAATCTGGCACTGAGCCAGCCTATCAATGCCAATAACGGGTCGCTATTGTTAGATCCATCATCCGGGGGTATCGGGTTGTCGTCGGCCGGAACCATCACGCAGTCGGCTAGCGGAGTGATCGTCGCTTCGCAGCTCGGACTCCGGTCGCAGGAACGGGTTTCGCTGGGGGCTTTTGTCGGTCCGAACGATCAAAGCGCGCCAAACCAGGCTGCGACATTGGCGGGTCAGGTGATCAAGCCCGGCGAGAGCTTTGTGTTTCGCAGCAATGCGCCGAGTCTGACGATCGGAACGGTCACGCTGCCGCCCCCGTTCGGGACATTGTCGGGGGTAATGACCACCGATGCCAATATCGGTCTGCGGGCGACCGGGTCGATGGGTCTGTTGTTGGCTGCAAACGTCAGCGCCGGCAGCGGCGGCATCGGGCTGGAATCGGCTGGCCAACTGCAGATGGCCGGCCCGCTTTCCGGTACCATCGAGATTTCGTCGGTGGGACCGGTTTCGCTGAGCGCGAGCGCCCCGGTGACACTGTCGGCGCAGATCACCGGTGCGGGCAACAGTTTCCAGTTTGTGGATCACGGGGCGACATTGACGATCGGCGCGTCTGATGCGCTGCGCGAGCAGGGGACGGGAACGCCGCCAAACAACCAGATGCTGACCATCGGCGGCCTCGTCGGTGTGTCGACTAACAACGGCAACATTCTTTTGGAGACAACGACCAGCGGAAACCTCGTGCTGAACCAAGCGGTGAGTGCGGGGACTGGCTCGGTGACGCTGAACTCGGCTGGCATAATCACCGAGCAATCGCGCGGCACAATCACAACGGCCGGGACGCTGAGCGGGAGCTCGGTGGGCGGAGCGAGCATGACGCAACCCAATCAGGTGGGCACTTTTGGCTCGTTCGACAACACGACTGGCGGATTGCTGGCCTTTACCGACGCTCAGCCTCTCGCAACGGCGGGCATGGTTAGCTCGGCCGGGGGCGTGACGTTGACGACGACCGGGGCGGGCTCGAACCTGACCCTGGGCGGCAACCTGACGGCATCGGGTCAGACAGTGATGCTGAACTCGGCCGGAACGATCTCCGAGCAATCGGGCGGCACAATCACGGCGGGGACGCTGAACGGGAGCTCGGTGGGCGGGGCGAGCCTGACGCAGGCCAATCTGGTGGGAACTTTTGGTCCGTTCAACAATGCGGCCAGCGGATTGCTGAGCTTTACCAATGCCAAGTCCCTGACGACGGGGGCACTCAGCTCCGCCGGGGATGCGACGTTGACGACGATCGGGGCGGGCTCGAACCTGACCTTGGGCGGCAACCTGGCAGCACCGGGTCAGTCGGTGACGCTAAGTTCCGCCGGGACGATCACCCAGAACGCGCCAATCACGGCGCAGAACCTAGTGGCTCGGACCCAGTCCGATGCCGGGGCTGCGCTCACTTTGACAGATCCGGCGAACACGGTTCCGGGCAACGTCACCCTGAGTGCGCTGAACAGCGCCGGGACAGCCCCGGCGCCGGGTACGATCGACTTTGTCGACAGCACCGGATTTACGGTTGCGGCGCAACCAGCGAACGGGCTCCACGGTCAGGAGATCGGCGTCAACACCACGGCAGATGTGACAATGCAGGCCGGGGGTGATTTCCTCTTGACCGGCGGAGGCTCCAGCAC
>Ga0306920_100010692_pt1 | contig 12326 bp, 11 predicted proteins | sample flu12Cox44000170_FD_204666 | JGI IMG/M metagenome (GOLD analysis project Ga0306920, IMG submission 204666) | Lab enrichment of tropical soil microbial communities from Luquillo Experimental Forest, Puerto Rico - flux4day.12C.oxic.44.000.170 (v2)... | ecosystem: Environmental > Terrestrial >...
GACGGCAATGATCGTGCTATTATGGTCCAGGGCGACGAGGGACCTGCTCAAGTCATTCGGCTGGGGCATCGCGGCACTCCATCGGTTGATGCAGCGACGAAGTTGCCATGTCCCCGCCGCCCGCCCCATAGCATCTATCGGTTCCGCGGGAGGCGGCTGGCATCCTCGTAATATCGGTTCTCGTTCGCCCCGCCTTTTTTCGCGCGCAGGGAGTCAAGCAAGTGACATGAGCCGGCGTCGAAAACTTGGGCGTGTCACGCGGGACCGATGGTTCGAATCCGGCTTCCTACTCCGGTGCCGACGGTGGCGACCGTAGCTTTCGATGATCCGGATTCGCCATGCACTTGCGACGGCATTGGTGAGCCTGATGCTGGAGGAAAGCGGATTCGAACCGTTGGTCCCCCCTCGAGAAGGGACGAGCTATCCGTCGCGCTGGTCGAGATCGTCTCTCGGCCTGCCGGGCAACTGCGAAAACGACGGTGGGACTACTAGCCCGATCTATGCACGAGGAAAGTTGCCAGAAATCTGCTAGACATCGGCGGGTTGCAGAGGTCCTATCTTCGCGTCGCTGCATTGCTTGGGAGAAGCAAGTCATAACTATTGCGACGACCTCATCCACGGCTCGACAATCTGTCCTGAAGCGTGTCCCGGAACTAGCATTGGCATTAGCGGGGATTGCCGTGGTCCTCCTGGCGCTCGGCCCAATCGGGTGGCGCCTCGGGTGGTGGCATTTCCGTTTCTCGTTGCTGACCTTGATGCCATGGGCCGCCTATGTCGGTCTTGCCGCGGTGATCGTCTCGGCGCTCGCGATTATCATCGGCCTCTTGGGGCGCGACTGGCGCGGAATCGCGCTCGCGCTGGTGGCGTTGATTGGCGGCGGCCTGATCGCCTACGTGCCCTGGCATTACGACCAACTCCGGCAGACGCTGCCACCAATCCACGACATCACCACCGACCCCGACAATCCGCCCACCTTTGTCGCGGTCGTGCCGTTGCGGCAAGGTGAAGGCATCAATTCGGTCGCCTATGAGGGTGCCAAGATTGGCGAACAGCAGCGGCGAGCTTATCCGGAAATCTTGCCGCTGACCGTCGGGCTGCGGCCCGATGCGGCATTCGCACGAGCGCTCGATACAGCCCAGCGAATGGGTTGGACGATCGTCGCGTCCGACAAATCGGCAGGCCGAATCGAGGCGAGCCAACGAAGCCGCTGGATGGGCTTTACCGACGATATCGTCGTCCGGGTCGCTCCGGCGAATTCGGGTAGCCGCATCGACCTGCGCTCGTCTTCACGTTATGGGCGCAGCGACTTCGGCGTCAACGCCGAGCGCATTCGCGATTATCTTACGGCGTTGCGCGCGGCGGCCACCAGCCAAGGTTAGTGACCGGCCTTTGTCCCGCCGCCGCTGTCTCGGATAATCTTTTTACGTTATGCGCGCCTCTTGAGGCAGGCGCAGACGCGCCGAAATTGCCGCCTTGCCGACGACGGTCACGCAGTTCATCGCTGAGGGGCGATGGAGGAAACGAGATTCGAACTCGCGGTCCCTCCGCGAAGGGAAAGGCTATGGGGAGCCACTCCAGCCAAGCATTGCCGTCTCGGGCCTAAACCTTGTAAGTGGCTCCGCCTTTCGTGCCGCCGTCTCGGAATGGCAGGAGCGGGACCGATGGTTCGAATCCGGTTCCCTCCAGCAGCGAGTCAGCAACGAACTGTTCTGGCATTGTGCTTCGATGGAGCCGCTCCCTCGGTGCCTTCGACGGCGTCGCCCAGGGAGACCTTCATCACTCTTCATCAGCGACAATGGCGGCGAGTGTTGTTCAGGATCTGGCCTTTTGTCGGTCCAACCTGCAATGCGCCTGATGACGAGCGCGATTACGAGGTTGGTTATGGCAAGCCGCCGCGTCACAGCCGCGGGCGCATCCAGTGGGTTGACCGGAGCGAACGGCCCGTTCTCCTCGCGATCGTCATCCTCGGCGAGGGAGTTCGTGGTCCTCGGCTACTCGGCTTGGCTGCGATCGTTGTCGGGATCAGCTTGATGTATCGCGTTCACGTCAACTTGTCCGCCCGCTCGCTCTGGGTGATGGCACTCCCGGTTAGGGCAGGCCGCGACCCGCGGGCTAGCCGGTCGGCGGTGCGCCGCCCGAGGCTGGAGGTCGCAGACGTCTTTCATCGCCATGGAGCCGACTGGCGTCGTGCCAATGCCGGGCATGTGAGCCTCAGTCAGCTCCAGGTGATGTCGGCGATCGAGCAGTGCCGCTCGGCTGCACTCGGCGGACATGTCGAGCGTTGCGAGGATTGCGGCCACAGCCGCATCGCTTACAACTCGTGTCGCAACCGCCATTGCCCAAAGTGTCAGGGCGCGGCAGCGCAGGATTGGGTTAGCGGCCCGCGAAGCCGATCTGCTGCCGGTCGGCTATTTCCACGTGGTCTTCACACTGCCCGCCGAGATCTCTCCGATCGCCTATCAGAACAAGGCTGTCGTCTACGACCTGCTGTTCCGCACGGCGGCGGAAACGCTGCTCACCATCGCCGCCGACCCCAAGCACCTCGGCGCGCGCCTCGGCGCCACCGCCGTGCTCCACAGCTGGGGCTCGACGATGACCCACCATCCGCACGTCCATATGATTGTGCCGGGCGGCGGGATATCTCTCGACGGCGCGCACTGGGTGCGCTGCAAGCCCGGCTTTCTCCTGCCGGTGCAGGTGCTTTCTCGCCTGTTCCGGCGGCTGTTCCTGACGGCGCTCGCCGACGCCCACGCGGCAGGCCGGCTCGCGTTCTTTGGCAAAATCCAGGACTTGCATCGCCGCAAGGCCTTCGACGCACATCTCGCACCGCTCAAACCGAAGAACTGCCGAGTAGGTGGGGACGTTACCGCCCCCACCCCTCACAGACCCGGACGTGCAGATTTCCCGCATCCGGTTCTTCACGAGAGAGGTTCGCTCGCGGCGGCGTAGCCATGGAGGATCCTGACTGGAGGCAGTGGGTGCCGGGCCAGAAGGTCGTTGAGGCGGGCCCATGTGACCACGCCTTGACGATCACGTCGTGATAGCCACTTGCGCCAGACGCGCACCACTTGATTGGCGAACCAACGCAAGCGCCGACTGTTACCACCAACGCCATAGTAGGCGAAGTGGCCCCGCATCATAGAGGACAGGTGGCGATGCTGGTCGCGGATCGACCAGTGGCGGCGTCGCCAACACCAGTCATTAACCGCGGCCACTGCGCGGGCAAACCGGTTCTTGGCCGTCACTTGCCGAACCATGTGCTTACCGTTCCGGGACCGCCCCCAGACATGGGTTAGGCCAAGGAAGTCGAAGTTGGTCCCATCCGTGTCTGGATGTCGCGCGTCCTGTGGTCTCTTTGGGCGAAAGTCGACGAGGCGCGTCTTGTCGGGGTGGAGGGTGAGTCCATAGCGTGCGAGCCGCTTGCCCAGGGCCGACAGCACGCGTTTGGCGTCGACGATGTTGTCGAACGCCATCAGCGCGTCGTCGGCAAATCGGACAAGGGTGCACCCCCCTCTGAGCCGCGGTTTCACCGCAGTCTCGAACCATTCGTCCAGCACGTGGTGCAAGAAGATGTTCGAGAGGCAGGGCGAGATTACACCCCGGGGAGCCCTCGGTGGCGTGGCGCAGCAGACCGTCTTCCACGGCTCCTGCTTTCAGCCATTTATCGATCATCCGTCGGATGACGCCGTCTGTGACTCGTTGGTCAAGGAACGCTCGGAGGTGGGAGTGCGGGATCGAGTCGAAATACTTGCGTATGTCGATGTCGAGCACCCAGTAAAGACGCTTGGCCCAGAGCACGTTCTGCAGAGTGCGCAGTGCCTGGTGAGCCGACCGCCCCGGCCGGAAGCCGTATGAGCAGGGCAGAAAGTCCTGTTCATAGATTTCTTCCAGGACCATGGTCACGGCGCGTTGCGCCACCTTGTCTTCGAGGGTTGGAATGCCGAGCGGCCTTTGTGAGCCATCCGCCTTGGGGATGTATGCTCGGCGGACCGGCGGTGCGCGATAACGGCCGGACTTGATGCGATCCAAGAGGGCCAAAAGCTTGGCCTCCAGGTTCACCTCATAGTCTGCCGCCGTAACGCCGTCGATGCCGGGAGCACCGTCCTTGCGGGTCAGCCGATAGGCCTCCTTCATCCAGTGCAGGTCGATGACTTGGTGGAGCGAGCACAGCGCCGTCCGCCGTTTCGTCCTCGCCAAATTGGCTATCCGTTGTCGGTTCGTAGACAGGTTTGTGGGGTCCAGAGCCCCCTCCCATGTTTCAGATCAACGGTTCTCTGCTCGTGACGCCTCCCTTCCCTCTGCCGGGTCCCGGCGAGCCCGGTTCCCCGTCTTCGTCGGTACTATGAAGGCGCTACGACTTCCCGCCCGCGCGAACCCGGTCCCTTATGGTTTCGGTTCCGGGCCCCACGCGCCCTCCCATATTCGTGTTCGCCAAGGCGCTCCTGATGAGCTCGGAGGAAGCTCATCAGGCCTGGAACACTTGTTCAGCCGGCGTTCCGTGCCCGGCATGCTGCACCCGTGGGCGCGCGCGGGATCTCGCAGGTTTCCTGGCGACCCATCCCAAGCCTTTGCCCTGCTCCAAGACCCCGGCCGAGCCGATACGACCTCACCTCTAGCGGTCATGCCGACGCCGCCCCCGGGCAAACCAAACCGAAGGCCTCAGCGGGTACATAATCTCGAGGCTAACACAGGGCTTCAGCTTCCGCTGTCTAGGCTTCACGAGCGACGTCACCGCCTCCGATGCAAGACTTGCTTCCGGCTGGCGGGCTGCGCCTCTACCGGGAGGGTGTCGAACCCTCTGGGTCGCTTCGAAAGGTTTCAGGTTACATCCATTCTCCTTTCCAGGACTTCTCCTGTCGCAAGGTTCGTCTACACCAAGCCGCCCTTCGCCGGGCCGCAGGCGGTGCTCGCCTATCTCGCCCGCTACACCCACCGTGTCGCCGCCTCGAACAGTCGCCTCGCTTCTCTCGACCAATGCGGCGTGACCTTCCGCTACAAGGACTACCGCCGCGACGGGCAGGCGCGGTATTGCACGATCACGCTCAGCACCGACGAGTTCATCAGGCGCTTCCTGCTGCACGTTCTACCAAAAGGGTTTCATCGCATCCGCCACTACAGGCTACTGGCGAGCGCCAGCTGCAAGGCCAACATCGCGCGCGCCAGGCAGTTGATGGCTGCTCCAATGGCAGAGCTTGAGCCGCCGGTAGTGCACGACACCGCCGATCCGGACGCCACGACCGATCATCGTCCGCCATGCCCGTGCTGCGGCGGCCGCATGATCATTGTCGAGGTCTTTGCGCGCGGCAGCGCACCGCGCGGTCCCCCGTCCTCCGGCGCCGGGATCCAGACCTGATCCGATGACCTTCATTCCCGTCCCCTGGCAGCATCCATTCGCCGGAACATCCCGTTCCCGGCGTCGAGTCCATTTCATCCCAGCGCTGTCAAACGTCGGCAGGACATCACCGACCAGTCGTCAATCCGGCCGTCGAGTACGACAGCAGCGGTCAGTCCCCCATCATCAGCGGCTTTCAGCCCTTAGCGATCCCGCGAAAACCATCCCCTGCCAAAGCTCCTGCCGCGCCAAATCCCCATAGACGGCCAAACCCTCATCGCTTTCCCGCGGGTTCCTTCTTCGGAGGCTTTCGGACGCCGGCTCTGTACCGGGTCGACCGCTCGCGACGCGCCGGCATCGGAAACCCTTCACGAAACCGGCCGTTGGCGGTGCCGCGCGGGAACCGAGATGTTAGACGCTCAAGGAACGTTGTGGCCGTGCACAGGATCGTCGAGTTGCGGACGAGGGACTGCCGAGGGCCGGCTCACGCCAACTCGTCGAGCAATGCCTTCGCTTCTTTTAGGTCGGCGGTGTCGAAGCCCTCGGTAAACCAGCCATAGACCGGTGCAAGGAGATCGCGTGCCTCGCCCGGCGGCCCTGCTCGCGCCACAGCCGGGCGAGGCTCGTGGCGGCGCGCAATTCGTAGCCTCGCGTGCCCTGCTCGCGGGCGATCGCGAGGGCGGTGCGGAACGAGTCCTCGGCCTTGGCTGGATCGGGGTATGGCAAGCGGCCGGTGAGCTCGCCGCGCAATCGATGAATTTCTGCGTCCCAGCCCCTCACGCCGGAGAGGGCCGCTTGTGCCAATGCGTCCTCCAAGATGGCAAGGCCTTCCTCTATTTTTCCGGCAAGCGCCAGCGCCTCGGCCAACAGGGTGAGGTATGATGTCGCGCGGCCGCGGGTGCCGGTCGCCTCGTGTGCGGCCAAACCGTCGCGGATGCAGGCAATTCCCGTCGTTGCTTCACCCTGTTGGGCGACGGCCCAGCCCTGGAGAATCCGGCCCCGGGCCGCCCATTGAGCGAATCCGTGTTCACTCGCGACCGCCACGCAATCATTGCCGTAGGCGTAGACGGTGGCGACATCTCGGGCGAATACCGCGGCCATGCCGGCAAAATAGAAGGCATGGACAAGGGTGTGGGCATGTCCCAGCTCCCGGCTGTACGCGAGCGCACGATCGGCAGCTCGGGCGGACTGATCAGGATAGCCGCGATGCCAGAGCGCCCAGGACAAGATGACAAAGGTGCTGACCCCGCTGTCCTGCCCGTAGCGAAGGGCGGAATCGCGATGCTCGTCGGGCCGATACAACGACGCGGCCGTTTCGAGATGCACGAGGGCTGCACGGTAATCGCCGCTATAAATCAAAGAATAAGCGAGCGCGCGATGGCCGACCAGGAGCGGGCCGGACGAGGGTTGCGATTGGGCTGACGACAGGAAGTTGGTGGCGTGCTCGAGCGCCGCCGCAATAGCCCCGTCGACGATGTTAGTGACCCAAAGCCCGTAGAGAACGGAGAAATGGAACGGGGTCCCGACTGCCCCGGTCTCGGTCACGAGCCGGTTCGCTCGCTCCAGCGCGGCGATGGCTTCAGGGTCGGTGTAGCCTTTGCCGGCCATCAGCGCTGCGGTCAAGGTGACGTGGATATCGAGCTCCAACTGTTGGCGCTCGCGAGTTTCGGGTAACCCGTCCAACAGGCTGAGGCCTCGGCGTAATTGCGCGATCGCCTCGTGCACGGCTGATTTGGCCGCCGACAATTTGCCTGCGAGGTGCCAGTAGGTGATCGCCTTGTCGGGCATGGTGGCTTCGCCGTAGTGATGCGCGAGGATCTCCGGCCGCGTTTGCACGAGGTCCGGAAACCGCTGTTCCATTGCCTCGGCGATCCGGCGATGCAGGGCCTGGCGCGGGCCGCGCAGCAGGGTGCTGTAGGCGGTGTCCTGGACCAGCGCGTGCTTTGAACAAGTACTCGGCCGTCGGCGGCGCGGCGCGCCGGAAGACCAGGCCGGCTTCGACGAGGCGGTGGAGAGCCTCTTGCAGTTCGGGTTCGGCGAGCTGCACGGCCGCTGCGAGCAGCTCATAGGAAAAGTCGCGCCCGATGGCAGCGCCGGCCTGCGCTGCATTCCTGGCCGCCGGGCCGAGCCGATCGAGGCGCCCCAGCAGCGAGGCGTGCAAGGTGGCAGGCACCGCGAGCGACGACGGCGGCACGGCGGATATCGACGCATAGCCGCGATCGGCGCCGGCCTCGACCACCGCCTTGGTCAATTCCTCGACAAAGAGCGGCACCCCGTCGGTGCGCTCGACGATCTCGTCGACAACATCCGGCGGCAATGCCCCGAGATTGCCGGCGAGCCGATGCACGAGCGTCGCCCCTTCGACGCGGCCGAGCCGGTTCAGCGCGATCACCGTCACCTGCGACCCTCCGACCCAGGGCGGTTGGAACTCGGGCCGGTATGTCACGACGAGCAATACAGGCAACGCTGCGATCCTCTCGACCGTAAGGTCGAGCAGCTCGCGCGAGGTCGGATCGATCCAATGCAGGTCTTCGAAGATCATCAATACCGGCTGCCGCCGCACCAGCGCCTGGAGCTGCCGCAGCAATGCCGCCAATGTCCGCTCCTTCTTGCCCTGTGCGCTGAGGTCGAGCGGCGGGAAGCGCTCGCCGCCGGAAAGCGACAGCATTTCGACGATCAACGAGATGTCGCCCGGTTCCGCCCCGTCGCCGAGCAGCGCCTCCAGCTTGTCGAGTTTTGTTGCGGCCGTGTCGTCGCGGGTAAATCCCGCGGCACGTTCCAGCTGGCCGATAAAGGGGTAAAGCGCACTATCCTGATCGTGTGGCGAGCAAAAATATCGCAGTCGGGTATGCGGCTCGGTCTCGATACATTGCGACAATGCGGCGGTCAGGCGCGACTTGCCGATGCCGGGCTCGCCGGAGACCAGCACCACACGCCCTGCGCCGGACTTTGCCTGCTGCCAGCGCCGCGTCAGGAGGTCGAGTTCTTCGTCGCGGCCGACCAGCGGCGTGATCCCCGAACGCAATGCCTCGAAGCGGCTGACGACCCCGCTCTCGCCGACCACACGCCAGGCACGCTGTGGCTCGGCGAAACCGACGAGCGGCTGGGGACCGAGATCCTCGATCTCGAACAAGGTGCCGAGCTGTCGCCGGGTGCTGTCGGCAATGACCAAGGTGCCCGGCTGGGCCAGCGCCTGCAGACGGGCGCCGAGGTTTGGCGTCTCGCCGACCACACCGCGTTCCTGCGCGGCGCCGGCGCCGATCAGATCGCCGACGACGACGAGGCCAGTGGAGACGCCGATCCGCACCTTCAGCGGCTCTTGTGTGGCGAGCCGGCCGACCGCGTCGATGACCGCCAGCCCGGCACGAGCCGCGCGCTCGGCATCGTCCTCATGCGCTTCGGGATAGCCGAAATAGATCAGCACACCGTCGCCCATATACTTGGCGACAAAACCGCCAAAGCGGCCGACGGTGTCGGTCACACAGCGGTGGTAGGCGCCGACGATCTCGCGCAGATCCTCGGGATCGAAGCGTGTCGACAGTGGCGTCGAACCGACCAGATCGCAGAACATCACGGTCAGCTGCCGCCGCTCCGCTTCGGCCGCGGCCGCCACCCTTCCCTCCCCCGCAGGCGGGGGAGGGCTAGGGAGAGGGCTGTCGCCCGCCGCGGCACCGGCCGCAAGATCAGCGATTGCTTTCAGCAGTAGCCGGCGATGGCCGATCGCGGCGACGCCAAGTTCTTTCAGATCATCGGCCGTCAGCTCCGGCAGGACGCGCAGGTCGATCTCGTTCTCGCGGAAAGCCTGCTCGTATCGCTCCAGCCCGAGCCCCCGCAGCCACCCCCCAATGTCCATCGTGTCGTTCCGGCGCTCGTCTTCGGCGCATAGTACGCGCGAAAGATAATGCGTGGGAGCCTATGATGCGCTCGAAGCAGGCGTCGAACGAAAGGTGCATCATAGGCCGTCGCCGCTGATCGCAACGAGTGACCGCAAAGGGGCATGAAGAGGCGTTCCCGCCGTCAAGGCTGAGCGTCCGCTATCGGTTCAGTCAAGCGACCTTCGCGGGGACGCGGGGCAACGGGCGAGACGCGCCGATTCCCGCCGTTCGCCAGCTCACACCCGGGGTTCGACCCGAAGCCGCCATTCACGCATGCGCGCCCGGCGATCGATACCGTGTCCTCGTCGCTGTCCCATCGGCCCGCGGCCGTGTCGCTTTGTGCTAGTTTTCGGGCGGTTGTGGCTGCATGAGGATGGAATGCACCGTCGGCGCTTCATTGCCTTGCTCGGCGCCGCCGTTATCGCGGCACGTACCCTGCGCGCGCAGCAGAAGGTGATGCCCGTGATCGGGTTCCTCGGGCTTTCCGCGCCCGGCCCATTTGCATCGGTTGTGGCCGCGTTCCGGCAGGGTTTGCGCGAAACCGGTTTCGTCGAGGGACAAAATGTGGTGGTCGAATACCGCTGGGCGGAGGATCATTACGAGAGGCTGCCGGCATTGGCCGCCGCTCTCGTCGCCCGCCAGGTGGACGTGATCGTCACCCAGGGCGGCATCCCTCCGGCACTCGCGGCAAAGAATGCCACCACGACGATCCCGATCGTTTTCATGCTCGGCGCCGACCCGGTCGCCGCGGACCTTGTGGCCAGCCTCGCCCGGCCGGGCGGCTACCTCACCGGCTTTACCCATATATACGCAGAACTCACGCCGAAGCGGCTAGAGATACTTTCAGAACTTGTTCCGCAGGCCAAGCTGATTGCTCTGCTCATCAAACCGGGCAGTCAGGAGACCGAGGGTAACCTCAGTGAGGTGGAGGAGGCGGCGCACGTTAAGGGAGTACAGCTCCAGATCTTGAAGGCCAGCAACGAAGGCGAAATCGACGCCGCCTTCGAGACCCTCGCCCGAGTAAAAGCCGGTGCGTTATTGGTCGGCGCTGATCCGTTCTTCTTCGGCAAGCGTGAGCAGCTCGTGGCGCTCGCGACACGCGATGCCGTTCCGGTGATGTATGAAACGCGTGACGCCGTCCAGGCCGGCGGCCTGATCAGCTATGGAACGAACGGCACGGCTACATGGCGCCAGGTCGGCGTATACGCCGGGCGGATCCTAAACGGGGCCAAGCCGGCCGATCTGCCAGTCCAGCAACCAACTTCGTTCGAGCTGGTGATCAATCTCAAGACCGCCAAGGCGCTCGGGCTGACGATCCCGCCATCGATCCTCGCCCGCGCCGACGAGGTCATCGAATAGCAGCCGCCTTCACAGTGAATGGCCGTTCTCTTTCCGCCCGAAGGCCCCAACCAGTTCTGGGCAATGGCCGGTGTGGGGCATCTTCGCCCATACGCCGCGTGGTCAGCCACCGGCTGCAGAGCGCCTACTCCGGGCCTTCCCGCCTTCGCCCCGGAACGCGGAGGTTCGACCTTAAGCGCAAATCCCTGGCCACGCCGACGGATGGTCGGGTCGACCAGGAAGCGGGCATTCGGATATGCCCGTCGAGCCGCTGATCTACGCGTTTCTGCTCCAGCTAGGCCGGGCGCGGTGCTCCTTCACGCACCGATAGCAACGCGTCCGCGGCGATGTCCGAGACTGGCAAGCGACTTACGCCAGCTTGTATCCCTGATTGGCCAGCAGCTTCCAGTTCCCGTCCTGCTTAACATAGACTTTCAGGGTGCCGATCTTGATGCTGCTGGTTTTGCCCTCGGTTTCGGTTTCGGCCGTGAGGATATGGCGGGCGATCGCGTTATTGCCGACGATGGCGACCTTCAGGTCCGGAAACGCGAACGACTTGACGATCGCCTTTCTGGTCATGACGCCGTCTATGTATTCGGCCTTGTTCTGCACCCGGCCATCGGAATGGCCGTAGCTCAGCTCCTCGGCGGTGAGCGCCACCAGTTTCGCCTTATCCTGCTCCACCCACGCCTTTCGCAGCGCCTCGACCGCTTGATTGATTGCCGCCTCATCGGCGGCTTCGGCCTGTGCCGGCCGGACCAGGGCCGATGCGCCGAGCGCGAGCACGCCTGCCGCGGCCAGATCACGACGAGTGAGCCTCATGACTTTCCTCCCGTTTGAGTTCACGCGTTTACTTAAGATGATCTAACAGGTCTTTTAGTCGCAAGCACCATCACAAATCCGCCGAGAACCGCGCTCGGGCGGCGCGTGACCCGAACCTCCGGTGGCGGGAGCGCGCGACAACCCGCGCTCGCCCCCAGACCTCGCGCGCCACTTTGGCGACGAGGCGCTGCGAGGTGCGGCGCAAAGAGCAAGCGGGTTGGTTTCTGGTCGGATCACTCGATCACACCGTCGGCGCGAGCGAAGATCGATTGCGGAACGGTGAGGCCGAGGGCCTTCGCGGTCTTGAGTGAACACTACCCGCCACCTCGCTGCCGATGTCCGAAGGGCCGCTTCCGGCGAGAGGGGTCAACGGCAACACAGATCGGGAATGGCGGCTCGCCACCCAACTGAGCCGATCCCGGCGGGTATCGCGAACGGCGCGGTCGGGATCAAGGAGGCAACCATGCACACCGCGATCCCCTCTCCAGCGCCTTCCAGGCAGGCTCCGTGGAACAAGGGCCGCCTGACCGGCCAGAAGCGCCCGCTCAAACCGAAAGATGTCTGGGCAATCCGGTCAACCTTGCGATCGACAGCAAGCTCCGCGGCAGCGATCTACTCCGCCTTTTGCTGGGCCTTTCGCCTAAATTTGATGATGCCACCCCGTTTGCCGTAATTCCGCCGGTGTTGCCATTGTTGTGAGCGACATCACACGGCCCGCGAATGGATGAAGCGAAGGGCAGGTTCAACGGAGCGCCCAAGAATGAGCGACGTGGGCTCCACCGCCGAGGAACCGATGGTTTACTTGACTCTCCGCTGGAGCAAACCGGATTCAAACCCTCGGTCCCACTACCCAGAGCACGCCTCGTGGTTGCGAGGGACCCTACTATCCCGAATGCATAAAACTCAGTCACCGAGTGCGCCCGGTTCACTTGGATTTTTCACAGAACCCGGCGCTGCTC
>Ga0306920_100010693_pt1 | contig 12324 bp, 13 predicted proteins | sample flu12Cox44000170_FD_204666 | JGI IMG/M metagenome (GOLD analysis project Ga0306920, IMG submission 204666) | Lab enrichment of tropical soil microbial communities from Luquillo Experimental Forest, Puerto Rico - flux4day.12C.oxic.44.000.170 (v2)... | ecosystem: Environmental > Terrestrial >...
TGGTGCCGAGGCTGGTTGTCACAGTGATCGGGCCGCTGGTTGCTCCCGCCGGAACGCGCGTGGTGATCAGCGTCCCGTCTGCGCTCACCGATGCTTCGGCCGCCCTTGTCCCATTGAATAGTACACCAGGAGTGTTGGTTAAATGCAGGCCAGTGATGCTTACAGTGGTGCCCACATCCCCTAATTCGGGATCGAGCTTAGTAATGTAAGGTCCCGTGCCTATCGAAAGAAAATTAGACGCCGTCAGGAAAGGCGTGCCTGTGCCTTGCTGAATGCTGATGGGTCCGGTGGTTATTCCACTCGGAACTGTTACAGTCAAAATAGTGTCGCTGTTAACAAAGACGATTTTTGCCACAACACCCGCGCCTCCATTCCAAAAACGCACCGTGAGATTGCCGATAGAGAATCCGGTGCCCATTAACTGGACCTGATCCCCAGGCGTTCCTGCCACCGGGCTGAAGCTGGTGATCACAGGACCGCTGAAAGCTTGAGTAATAGCGCCAAGGATGCAGACCGACGCCAGAGCTTTGCGAAAATTGATGTTCATTAGGACTGTCCTTTGGTAGTGCATTCCTTCTGGAACAAGCCAATCGAGGGGGATTAGTATATCTGTAGTTGCGAAACCCTGAACATGCAAGTGAAATAATGCAGGTCTGGCAAAGGCAGGTCAATCATCATAAACTAATATGCTTATTATTCACGTTTAAAGTGGATCTACTTCTGCTGTTAGCGCCAAGACCCAGCCTGGCACAAACGCACGAACTATCGTAATTCCTGGCAACCTCCCCTCTTCCAGTTTTTCTGCGTCTTTTCGCCGCTGCGGCGCCCGCTCGAATCGAAGTAATCCGAACCGAATCTCGGGCAGTGTCAGGGTGCGCCCGGTGCGGGTTTTGCTCGTACTAAGCCAAGTTTCATCTTGCGCTCGGTGGCTCTACTGGTAAAGTTTGCCCGCTTTTCTCCACCCTTGCGGGTGGAATTTTTGTTTTTGTCCGTAACAACGAACCACTGTGAAGGTTTTTAGCGGCACCTCCAATCAGCCTCTAGCAGAAAAAATCTGCGCCTACATTGGCATCCCCCTCGGCAAGTCCACCATCAAGCCTTTCCCCGATGGCGAGACGTTCGTCAAGATTGAGGAAAACGTGCGGGGCGAAGATGTATTCCTGGTCCAATCCACAAGCCCACCGACCAACCATCACTTGATGGAAATGTTCATCATGATCGACGCGTTGCGACGGGCTAGCGCGGCGCGTATAACGACGGTGCTGCCTTTTTACGGGTATGCCCGCCAGGACCGTAAAGACCAGCCACGCGTGCCCATTACGGCTAAACTGATTGCCAACCTGCTGGTAGCGGCCGGGGCAAATCGAATACTGACTGTCGACCTCCACGCACAGCAAATACAGGGCTTTTTCGACATCCCGGTGGATCATCTTTACGCCGCGCCGGTCATGTATGACTACCTGAAGACCAAGAAGTTACGCGATTTGGTCGTCGTCAGCCCGGACGTAGGGGGGCTCAAGATGGCCTACGCCTATTCGCAGGTCCTGGGAGCCGGCCTCGCCATCGTGGCCAAAAGGCGAAAAAGCGCCAGCGAGGTTGAATCGATGGCCGTCATCGGCGAAACGCGCGGAAAAGACGCCTTGTTGGTGGACGACCTGACTGAAACGGCCGGCACCCTGACCCAGGCAGCCGGGTTGATTAAGCGCAAGGGCGCCAAACGCATTCTGGCATGCGTTTCACACGCGGTTTTGAATGAGGTCGGTATCGAAAGATTGCGCAAATCAGCTATTGACGAGCTAGTAACAACTGATACAGTCCTACGCCCTGCGATTAGCGGTGTGAACATTCAGACACTGTCGGTCGCCGGGCTCTTGGGCGAAGCCATCAAGCGGATCCATAGCAATTCGTCAGTAACATCACTGTTCGAATTCAAAGGCGGGCGCACCAGTTAGTAGTGTGCGCGGGCCGTGACTAATTTTTAAGACATGAAATCTGTAGCACTGAACGCATTTCCTCGCACTTTGGGGCGCCGCGCTGGAGCCAAAAAACTCCGCTCGGAAGGGCGCATTCCTGCGATCATTTACGGCCGCCAGGCCAAGCCCCAGAATCTGGAAGTTAATTCCAAGGAGATGGAAGATCTTATTCATCATTCCGTCTCGGAAAACCTGCTGGTGGACCTGGCAGTAAAAGACGATACGCGGCCAAAGCGCCTGGCGCTGGTGCAGGAAGTTCAGCATCACCCGCTGAATGGCAAAGTGCTGCACGTTGATTTTCACGAAATCGCCGAAACCGAAAAAGTGACCATCAGCATCCCGGTCGAAACGACTGGTGAAGCCGAAGGCGTTAAGACTCAGGGCGGCGTGCTCGAGCACGTTTTGTTCAAGATCAAGGTCCGTGGTTTGGCGAAAGACATCCCTGAATTGATTACAGTGGACGTCAGCCACCTTAAGATTGGTGAAGCCATTCACCTCGGTGAGATCAAAGCTCCGGCCGGTGTCGAACTAATCGGAGACAAACAGATTCCTGTCATCGCTGTGGCCGCTCCTCGCACAGAGGAAGAAGAGGCTGCGGAAGCCGCCGAAGCCGCTGCGGCCGCCGCCGGCGAAGTCGAAATGATCAAGGAAAAGAAGGAAGAAGGCGAAGAAGGAGCCCCTGCTGCGAAGGGCGCGGAGAAGGCGGGAGAGAAAGCACCTGCTGCGAAGGGTGCCGCCGAAAAGGGAGCGCCTGCAGCGGCCGACAAGAAAGCCGCGCCCGCAGCGGACAAAAAAGCCGCTCCGGCGGAGAAGAAGAAGTAATTTGGCGGGGAACTGCCGGTCGATCCGGCTGCCCCTTGGCGCCCGCGCATGGAGAACCTTTACCTCATCGTGGGCCTTGGCAACCCGGGTTCGCAGTATCAACGCACCCGGCACAACGTTGGATTTGTTGTGGCCCAAGCTTTGGCAGAACGCTGGAAGGCCAACTGGGCATTGGAAAAGAAGTTTAATGCGCGGCTTGCCCGCGCGGAATGTGAAGGTCGGCGAGTGTTGCTGTGCGAACCGCAGACCTTTATGAACGCCAGCGGGGAGGCGGTTCAGGCGGTGACTGGGTTCTATGACATCGCACCGGACCGGGTACTGGTGATAGTTGACGACGCGGATTTGCCGCTCGGCCAACTGCGTTTGCGGCCAAGTGGGAGCCCGGGTGGGCACCATGGGCTCGAATCAATCGAGCAGCATCTTGGCACGCGTGAATACGCCCGGTTGCGGGTGGGAATTGGCCGGCAGGATGCCGCCCGAGAGATTACCGGGCATGTCCTGGGTCGATTTAGTTCGACCGAGGCAAAGCTGGTCGATAAAGTTTTAACGGTGGCAGCTCTGCAGGCGGAAACCTGGGTAGTTGCCGGAATACAGAAAGCAATGAATCAGTTTAACGGCGCCGTAGAGGACGCCGTCGACGAAAGCAAAGATCAGTGAAACGATACGAAGGCTTATTCATACTCGATACGGCCGGCAAAGAAGAAACCATCAAAGATACCATCGACAAGATCTCCGCCGAGATAACTTCTCTCGGCGGAAAAGTCGAGACGGTGCAAAAGATGGATAAACGCAGCTTCACGCGCGTGGCGAACAAGAAGCACAACGCCGGGTTTTACGTTAATGTCATTTTCGAAGGGCAGCCATCACTCATCGAGCAGCTCAAGCGCCGCTATACGATGAACGATGAGGTCTTTCGAGTGTTGTTCACCAGCGCTCCGGCACCGAAGCCGGTAGTCACTGCCTAGTCGGAAATCCCCCCTCAGAAAGGAGACCCCATGGCTAGTTTCAATAAAGTCATCCTCGCGGGAAACCTTACCCGCGATCCGGAATTGCGTTATACCCCCAAAGGCACTGCCATCGCCCGAATCGGCATGGCAATTAATCGAACCTGGAAAACCGAAACCGGCGAAACGAAGGAAGAAGTTACCTTCGTAGACGTCGACGCCTTTGGGCGGCAGGCCGAAGTCATTGCCCAATACATGAAGAAGGGGCGCCCGCTATTGGTCGAAGGCCGCTTGAAACTCGACCAATGGGAAGACAAGAACACGCACCAAAAACAGAGCAAACTTAGGGTGGTGCTCGATGGGTTTTCGTTTCTCGATTCTCGTGGTGGGGGCGAAGGCGGCGGTGGTGAACCCCCGCGTCCGCGTCCGGCAGCGGCAGCGCCTGCCGCAGCTCCAGCCGCCGCCGACCCAGCCGAAGCCGAAAGCCCGTCCGCCGAAGAAGATGATGTGCCGTTTTGAAGCGGCGAATTTTTGTTTGAATCCAATCTGCGCGCGCGAGCCGCAGTAAAAGAACACAGATTTTTATGGCAAAAACCGAAGTCATTCTCACTCACAATATCGTGGGCCTGGGCGGCGAGTCCGATCAGGTCAAAGTCGCCGCCGGATACGCGCGCAACTACCTTTTTCCGCAGGGCCTGGCGATTCCCTTGACCGGCGCCAACAAGCGGCGGCTGGAAGCCCTTAAGCAGAGGCGCGCCGAACGCGAGGCGCATGAGCTCAATACCATGGCCGAGCTGGCAAAGAGCATTTCCAAACTGCTCTGCGTTATTACGGTCAAGACCGGTGAGGACGGCAAAATGTTCGGCACTGTGACTTCGGGAATGATCGCCGACCAGCTCAAGACCCAGTTCGACATCTCGCTCGACAAACGGAAGATCCATTTGGAACAGCCCATTCGCACGCTGGGCGAGCACCAAGTTGAAATGCGTCTCCACGCCGACGTTACTACCACTCTTAAGGTGCGAGTCGACAGCAGCACACCCTTGCCTGAACCGGTTGCCGCTCCGGCTCCTGAAGTGAAGAAGGAAGAGCAGAAGACTGAGAAACGCGGCCGACGCCCCGAAGCTGCACCCGAAAAGGGCGCCAAGCCGGAAGCTGGCGAACGCAAACCGCGTCCCGCCAAAGGGGACCGAGGTGATAGAGGCCCAAGGCCGGAGCGCGGGCCGAAAGTTGAAAAGCCCGCTAAGCCAGAAAAGGCCTAAGGCCCGGTTTTCAATACAACAGAAGCAAACGAAGTTAACGAAGATTTTCCGAAGCCAATTATTTCCGACTCTTTGTTCTCTTCGTTTGCTTTTGTTTGATTCGATTTCACCAATCCCGGAAGGGTTTTGAACGGTCTTGAGGTTTGCCTTCGGGCTTGAGGGATAGCATCTTCTCGTCCCCTTTTTGCGCATCGAGTAACTGCTTCGCTTGCTCTGGTGTCATCTGACCTGCAGCTGATGCCTGTTCGTTGGTCTCGTCGGATTGGTCTTTCTGCTGATCAGCAGATTGTTGGGAAGATTGGTTTTTTTGCTGATTCTCGTCCTGCTTCGGCTGTTGCTGCTGCTGTTGGTCCTGCTTATTTTGCTGATTCTGCTGATTCCGTTGGTCCTGCTTTGAACTATCCTGTTTCTGCTGGTCCTGTTTCTGTTGATCCTGTTTTTGTTGGTCCTGCTGCTGTTGCTTCTGATCCTGATTTGATTGGTCGTTTTTCTGGTTATCCTGGTTCTTCTGTTGGTTTTGTTGCTGTTGCTGTTGTTGCTTCAGTTCCTCCAGTTTTTTCTTCACGAATTCATGATTAAATTTTGCGTCGGCATCCTGCGGATTGAGTTTCATGCTCAATTCGTAATCCTTAACCGACTTCTCCCACGCCTCGGAGCGCTTTGCCGGGTCCTGGTTCTTTTCACCCAGCCAATACTGCGCGTTGCCGCGATTGTAGTAGGAAAGCTGTTGCAGCTTCAGGTCCGGGGTCGCAACGGCTTCGTTGAATTGTTTGGCGGCTTCCTCGAATTGCCGATTGCGGTAAGCCGCAGCCCCCGCGTTAAAGTGTAATCGCGGATCATCGCCTTTGCGCTGAAGCAGATGCTCGTACTCTTTGAGCGCTTCCTCATATTGGCCGGCCTTATATTCTCTTAATGCGCTGGAAGGCGACCCCAAAGCGTTCAGGGTCATCGCTAGCGGCAGAAACAGAACAGCTGCCGCCGCCTGAAGAGCCGCCTTTGACACTGTCCCCGGACCAGGTGCCGTTTTGGATTGGCGCTTGCGTTCCGGCACCAGGATCTCTGCGACCAGCAACACAATCGCAAATCCAAGCGGCCAGTGGTAACGCTCCTCAAATCTTTTTACCAATTTTTGCTCATGCTCCGATTTTGGAAGTTTTGCCAGGCCCTGCTCGTACAATGTGTCCATGGTTTTCGCTCCACGGAGCGGGAGATAAAAACCGCCCTCGGTTGCACCAGCGATCTCCTGCAACAATCGTTCATTGAGATGCGACTTGACCACGTTCCCTTGTTCGTCGCGGATATAGTCCGGACGTCCCTGGGCATCTTTAACGCGCAACAGCTCTCCATCCACAGTCCCGATGCCCACCGTGTAGATGCGGAGACCCGACGCGGCCGCTTTTTGAGCCGCTTCGAGCGCGCCGGAATCATGGTCCTCCCCATCCGTCATCAGCACCAGCACGCGATGGTTATCCCCTTCTTTGAAAGCCGTCTGCGCAGTTTCAATCGCCTCGGCAATCGCCGTGCCTCCCTGCGGAATAATATTTACATCAAGAGCTTCGAGACTCTGGCGGAACGCAGAATCATCAATCGTGAGCGGGCATTGAAGAAACGCGCTGCCGGCAAAAGCCACTAGGCCGAGCCGGTCGGACCTGGCCAACGCCATAAGGTCGAGCGCGGCTAATTTGGCGCGCGCCAGGCGCGTGGGGGCAATGTCCGTGGCCAGCATGCTCTTGGAAGTATCGATGGCTACCACAATATCGACACCGCGCACCTTAACCTCCTCCCAGGAGAATCCCCACTGCGGTCCAGCTAGCGCCACAATGAGACTGGCGACGGCCAGCACCAGGCACGCCAGCCGAAACTTCTGTCGAGCGGGTGAGATTCCGGAGACCAATCCAGGCAACAGGCGTGACTGAATGAATTGCGCCATTAACGCCTTTCGCTTTCCGAAAGACCACCAGAAAAACACAATCAATGCCGGCGGGAAGATCAGCAGCAGGGCTAAAATCTTTGGATTCGCAAATTGCATTTTCAGAATCTCACGGCAACTTCCGGAAAAAGGTGTGTCGCAATAGCGTTTCCAGCAGGATCAGCCCAAGGCCTGGCGTGATCGCCCAGGCAAACAATTCCTTGTGCTGCGCGAATTTTTTGATCTCTTTTTCGGTCTTCTCCAGCTTGTCAATTTCCGCATAGATGGCCTGGAAATGCGCCGTGTTGTCGGCTCGATAATATTTCCCACCGGTCAGATTGGCGACCTTTTGCAGCGTATCTTCGTCAATGTCCACCGGTTCCATGCGTTCGCCAATACGCTGTCCGCCAAAAAACACCGGCATCGGCGCCATTCCTCTCAAGCCCACCCCAATGGTGTAAACCTTAACTTTTAGCGCTTCCGCCGCTTCCGCAGCGGTTAACGGGGCGATTTTGCCAGAGTTATTCTGCCCATCGGTCATCAGGATGACGATTTTGCTCTTGGATTTTAGCTCGCGCAATCGATTCACCGCGGTGCTCAAACCGGAACCAATGGCTGTGCGGTTTTCGTCAATCGCCCCAATCTGCAGTCGATCCAGATTTTGGATCAGAAAATCGTGATCGAGCGTCAACGGTGTGGCGATGTATGGTTCGGTGGCGAAAACCACCAGGCCAATCCGATCGTTGGGCCGTTGGTCGATGAACTTTTTCAAAACGGCCCGCGCCATGTTGAAGCGATTCACTCGCTGACCTCGCACTTCAAAATCCTCCGAGATCATGCTGCCGGACATGTCCAGGGCCACCACGATGTCGACACCGCTCGCAGTCACTTTCGTCTCGCTCTTGGTGAGGCGGGGTTGAGCCAGGGCAACGATGAACAACCCAAGCGCCAGCCAGCGCAAGGCGGAAAGAAAGCCTCCAGAACGAGTCCGAGTAATGTTCAATAGTCCGCGGACCAATTGAACGGATGAGTAAATGAATGCGGGCGGTTCGCCACGTCTGCCCTTTAACCAGGCAATCACTGGCAGAAGCAGCAACAGCAACAGAAATAGCGGGTGGCCAAAAGTCATACCGTCGCAGAGCTCGGAGTCGATGCTGCGGGACCAGTGTTTAACGGCAGCTTTGTTTGTTTGTCAGGCACCGGCGATGGTTCGGTTTCCTCCACCAACCGAACCGCGGAGTTATGCAAATCCCGCAACTCCGGTTCGCCGGGTTCATATCGAGCAAACTTGACCAGATCACAGCGATTCAGGAATTCCACCAGGCTCTCTTTTTGATCCGGGGTCAGCAAATTGGTGGCGCGCAATTCATGCAGGAATTCTTCCGTGGTGCGTTCAGGAGCATGGAAGTTAAACCGCTCCTCCAGATACCAGCGCACGGTGTCGGAGACCAGAATGCAAAACTCTTTGGGTTGACCGATAATCGCCATGGCCTCTGCGAGCTTCTGTTTCGCACGGATGTGCGCAGGGACGACCGGGATAACCGGAACTTCGGCTTTCTTCCTTTTCCACCAAATCCAGAGTGCATAAGCCGCTGCGGCCAACGCCAAAAGCCCAAGCACCCACCACACCCACAGCCAACCGCTTGGGATCTCCACCGGCGGCTTTATGTCGCGCAGAGCGTTCGTGGCCAAGGGCGGTGGAGCTGAAACCAGGTTTGTCATTCGATTTACGAATTACGATTTACGAGTGGCGCGCAGATCTCGTTAACATGAGCGCAAATTCAGTCCGGTAGCGCAGATACCTCACAGGGGAGCAAAAATTGAAACGCGGCCGATTGCAACTCGGCGCGTCAATCGTCAATCGTAATTCGTAAATCGTCATTATCCCCGGAGTCGTCTTTTTTCGCGCGTTTCAAAAAATCGCCCCAGCTCTGCAGCATATGGCTGATCAGTACGGAGTTGGATTGAGTCGATACCAGCGGAGCGAAACAACCGTGCTATATCGTTTTGTGCTTTAGCTTGTCGCTCGGCAAAGGCATTTCGCTTGCGCGCGTCACCGGTGTTAACCTCGACGATTTCGCCCGTTTCAGCATCCTGTAAAACAAGTCGGCCAAGAGCTGGCAGCTGCAACTCGTAAGGATCGGTAATGTGGACCGCAACGACATCGTGTCGGCGATTGGCATGGCGCAACATCGGTTGAGAAGCCTGCGCGAGTGATTCAAGCAGCATCAAATGCGAACGTGACTGGCCGCCTCGGCGTTCTGGGCCTGCGGGTGAACCGATAAAATCGGAAATGATAACCGCGATGGCTTTATGCGGTGTCACACGCAATAGAAACTCGAGAGCGCCATCCAAATTTGTGCCACGGCCACGCGGTTCGAAAAAGAGCACCTCGCGAATGACTCTCAGCACGTGCCGCCGGCCTTTGCGCGGAGGAATGAACTTTTCCACCTCGTCGCTGAACAGGATGAGGCCGACTTTGTCATTGTTGCGTATAGCGGAAAACGCCAGGACCGACGCAATCTCGGCGGCCAGTTCACGTTTGGACTGCCCGCGCGATCCGAACAACCCTGATGCGCTGACATCCACCGTCAGCATCAAGGTCAGCTCACGTTCTTCGACAAACTTTTTGATGAAGGGATGATTCATCCGGGCTGTGACGTTCCAATCGATAGAACGCACCTCGTCTCCCGGTTGATATTCACGCACCTCTTCGAAGTTCATCCCCTGCCCTTTGAAAACACTGTGGTACTGGCCGGCCAACGTTTCACTCACGAGCCGGTTAGTCCGGATCTCGATCTGCCGAATCTTTTTGAGGATCTCGCGAGGAATCATTTGAAGGCAGAATGCAAAGTGGAGAGTGAAGAGTGCAGAGTCCAGAGCGCGTACGCGATTCTGCGGCTGGGGATTTCAATCCGTCCTGGACCTCTGGGCGCCTTGCGAAAGGCCCCGTCCTCATTTCCTGAATGACACCTGCTCACGGCACCGGCAACTCATCAAAGATTTTCTGGATCACCGTTTCGCTGGTCTTTTCCTCGGCTTCGGCTTCGTAGGTGATAGCGACACGGTGGCGCAACACGTCCATGCCGATGCTTTTGACATCCTGTGGTGTGACGTAACCGCGGCCGCGCAGAAAGGCATATGCCTTGGCGGCCAGGGTAAGGGAAATCGTGGCACGCGGTGATGCGCCCAATTGAATAAACTCTTTGACCTGAATCTTGTGCGCCTCCGGATCGCGCGTCGCACAAACCAGGTCCACTATGTAATCCTTCACCTTGTCATCGACGTAAATGTCATTGATGACCTGGCGCGCCTTCAGGATATCTGTCGGTTCCACAACAGCCTGAGCGGATGGTGTGCCGGATGTGCGGGCCATAATGTCCAGGATTTGCCGCTCCTCCGCTCGAGAAGGATATCCTATTTTAAGTTTCAACATGAACCGATCGACCTGGGCTTCAGGCAGTGGGTAAGTGCCCTCCTGCTCGATGGGATTCTGCGTGGCCAGCACCAGAAATGGTTCCTCGAGGTGGAAGGTCTGTTCACCAATCGTCACCTGTTTTTCCTGCATCGCCTCAAGCAACGCGCTCTGCACTTTCGCAGGGGCGCGGTTGATTTCATCCGCCAGGACCAGGTTGGCAAAGATCGGACCTTTGCGAGTTGTGAAGGAACCCAATTGTGGATTGTAGATTTGAGTGCCGATAACGTCGGCCGGGAGCATGTCGGGTGTGAATTGCAGTCGAGAGAACTTTACGTTTAAGCAGGACGCTAGGGACTTAACGGAGAGGGTCTTGGCCAGGCCAGGAACACCTTCCAATAACACATGACCATTGGCGAGCAGGCCGATTACCAACCGCTCGACCAGGTATGTCTGGCCGATAACAACTTTTCCCAATTCGCTAAATAGGGGCCGGACAAAGGCTCCTGCCGACTGCACCGCTTCGTTAATCGCGCTGATTCCAGTATTCATTAAGCTTTTAATCTTACAAACCGATGGACACGAAAACCAGAAAATGCGTTCAAACCGCAGTCAAAACCGCTGCGTGGCCTCGTGGATGTCACGGCTGATTTGTTGGCGCAGCGCTTCCAGTGAAGGGAATTTTTGCTCATCCCGCAGCTTCTCCACAAATACCAGTTCCAATTCCTGACCGTATAAGTCTCCTTTGAAATCCAGCAGGTGTGCCTCCACTCGCAATTCCGGTTCAGGGCTTTTCAGTGTTGGCCGGGAGCCGATGTTAACAACCGCACGATGGAAGCTGTTGTCTACTTTGGCCTGAGCCGCGTAAACACCGCCCGGTGGCAGCACCAGTCCGCTAACCTCGAGATTCGCCGTCGGAAATCCCAGTTGCTGTCCGAGCTGATCTCCGCGTTTAACGTTCCCAACCAGGGAATAGCCTCGGCCCAGCATCTGCCCGGCGGTGTCGAGTTCGCCTTCCAGGATGGCCTGGCGAATCCGAGTGCTGCTGACGGCCTTGCCGTCGAGCGCCACTGCCGCCAGGCCATGGACGACAAAGTTGAGTTCCGCACCCAGTTTGCGCAGCAATTCCACATTCCCGCTGCGCCGATGCCCAAACACGAAATTGGCCCCTACGCATATGCTGCGGATCTGCCCAGCTTCGTGGTACAGAGTTTGGATAAAATTGTCACCGCTTTGCCGGCTGAACTCTTGATCGAAGTGAATGAGCAAGGTGGCATCGACACCGAGCGACTCGATAACTTGAAGTTTTCGACGAAGCGGATAAATCAAAGCGGGTGTTCGGTCAGGTGCAACGACGGAATTGGGATGACAATCGAACGTCACAATCAGCGCCACCGCTTCATGCTGACGTGCGTCATTCGTGGTCTGATGAATGATCTGCTGGTGCCCCAAATGAACACCATCAAAAAAACCAATCGCGACGCAGACTCGTCGCCTGGCCTGGCTCAGTTCGCTAAGAGCGCGAATTATCTTCACGGCCTGGTAGGGACATCGCCCTGCGATGCCCTCGCCCTCGTTGCAGCGTGCGGAACGGGCCAAGCGGCCGCGCAAACGGTTACGACGGTTGCGCCGCGCTTTACGCGGTACGGACCGAGCAGCGCGCCATCCCTAACTGACGCGCACAACCACCTGGGGCTTGCAAACGGCATCATGATCGATGGTTATTAGCTTGATAATTTCAAAAACGGGATGACGATTTTTTCCAATTCCCGACTCGCCCATTTCATCACCTCTTCAAATTGGGTGGCATCGGCTACATCAAATTTGCCCGACTTGACTCGGCGCAGCGTTGAAAGGTGTGCGCCACAACCCAGTTTCTGGCCAAGTTCATGCGCAACGCTGCGAACGTAAGTGCCCTTGGTACATGCGATTTGAAACTGCCCAACCGGTTCCTGATAGGAACTGAATCTGAACCGATAGATATGGATTAGCCGCGGTT
>Ga0306920_100010694_pt1 | contig 12324 bp, 10 predicted proteins | sample flu12Cox44000170_FD_204666 | JGI IMG/M metagenome (GOLD analysis project Ga0306920, IMG submission 204666) | Lab enrichment of tropical soil microbial communities from Luquillo Experimental Forest, Puerto Rico - flux4day.12C.oxic.44.000.170 (v2)... | ecosystem: Environmental > Terrestrial >...
CGGGTGGCGCCGCGATCGCTGCTGTGGCTGCCTCTGGAGGTGCCGCCGCCGGCGAACCGGCACCCGGTGGTCCGGGCCCCGTGACGATTTTCGCGTCCGCATGGGACGACCCTGTGGGTTCGGGCGGGCAGACCGCCATGCCGCCCCCGGACGTGCCGGCGCAACGGAATCCGCCGCGCGACTGGGCCGCGCCGCCGCCCTGGGCGAGCGCAGCACCCGCGGCGCGGCCGCCCGGCACCCCACCGAACGCTCCGCCGGCTCGCCCGGTCGAGGGTCAGGGACTGGCCGGCAGCACCGCCGACCAGCTCGCCGGTGGCGCTCCACCGAACCGATCCGCGGCCGCCTGGTCGGCCTCGGCCGCCGGTGCCAGCGCCTCGGCTGCCGACGACGACCTCGCCGGGCTTGTCAGCCCGCGTCCCGAGCCCGCCCCGACAGCGGCGCCACCGGCCATGCCGCAGCCGACGACGACATCGTCGGGGCGCCGTCCCGCGGTGAGCTCCACGAGATCATCGGGCCCCACGATCGCCGGGCCGTCGTGGGAGCGGGCACGTCGCGAGGAGGCCTACCCATCCATCCGGCGCCGCGCCAGCCTTCCCGGCGTCCCACGCCTGGCGGTGATCGCCGGCGCGATCGCGATCGCCGCGCTGATCCTGTTCATGCTCCCGGCCCTGTTCGGCGTCGGCGGCCCCTCCTCCACGCCCAAGCCGAGCGCCACGGCCGCTGCGCCGAGCGCCACCGTCAGCGAGCCGACGGCACCGCCCGCGCCGACGCCCACCGTCTACACGGTCAAGACGGGCGACACGATGTCGAAGATCGCCAAGAAGTTCGGGGTCTCACTCGACGACCTGATCGCAGCCAACAAGAGCACGATCAAGAACCCGGACAAGCTCGCGGTGGGGGACCAGATCGTGATCCCGACGTCGGGCGGCAGCTCAGCAGCACCATCGGGATCGGCCGCGCCCTGACCTCGCCCGCGCCCTGATTTCGGGCGCGCCGCAAGCCCTGGCGCCCGTGTCGGGCGCGAACCGACGCCGCTAGCGGGGCGCGATGTTGATCGCGGTGATCTTGCCGGCCTCGACGCGGAACGTCGCGTCGATGTGCTGACTCTGGGCTCCGGGTCGGAGCACCAGGAGGTCCGCCTCCCACGTGTTGCCCGTGTCGCGGACCTCGCCGGGGATCATCTTGAGGCCCTTGTCGCCGCGGAGGAACCAGCCGCCGACCCGCTCGAGGCCGCGAAGGGTCTGCACGCTGTCACCGACGTGCACGCGCATCTCGGTCTTGTCGTCCATGAGCGAGACGGCACCCTCGCGGTCGCCCGCGTTGAGCTTCTCGAAGAACTCTTCCATCGTCTCGACAGCACCCATGGGCGGAGTGTACCGTCGGGCGCCCATGCCCGCCGTGACCTCGCTGGCCGATGTTTGGCCCCTGTTCGGCCTCCGATTGCGGACCGAGCGGATGGTCCTCCGCCTGCCGTCCGACGATGAGATCGTCGAGCTCATCGCACTCGCCCAGGCAGGGATCCACCCACCCGACGAGATGCCATTCGGGGTCGCCTGGTCCGTGGTGCCGAGCCCCGAGTTCGAGCGAAGCTTCGTCCAGCACCACTGGGCGTGGCGGGCCAACTGGACGCCTCAGCTCTGGGAGCTGAACCTGATGGCCGAGCTCGACGGCGTGCCGATCGGCTCGCAATCGATCGGCGCCGAGGGGTTCGCGATCCAGCGAACGGTGCACACTGGATCGTGGCTGGGCCGCGCGTACCAGGGTCGTGGGCTGGGCAAGGAGATGCGCTCGGCCGTGCTGGGGTTCGCATTCGACGGGCTTGGCGCGCGGTACGCGGAGACCTCCGCGTTCCTGGACAACGCGGCGTCGAACGCCGTTTCTCGCGCCCTCGGCTACGAGGAGAACGGCCGTGGGACCCTCGCGCCCCAGGGCGTCGCCCGCGACACCCAGAAGTTCCGCATGTCAGAGGCAGTCTGGCGGGGCCGGCCACGGCCGCCGTTGGCGATCGAGGGGCTCGAGCCGTGCCTCGCATTCTTCGGCGCAGATCGCCCGAGCGACGACGGGCCTACGGGTGACGGCGCATACGCGCTGACCGGCTAGAAGCCGCCTCCGGCCCCGCCACCACCACCACCCGAGCCACCTCCACCGAAGCCACCGCCCCCGCCGGACGACGACGGCGAGTTCCCGATCGTGCCCAGCGCCGACATCATCCCGCCGACGTCCGGGATGCCCGAGTCCGAGAAGAGGCTGCCGCCGCTGCCCGCGACGCCGGCCGAAGCGAACGACTGGCCGCTCGACGACTGCCACCAGATCGGGAAGTACGGTGCGACCCCGGTGTTCGTTCGCCCGTCGCGGACATCTTCGAGGCTCCGGCCGAGCACTGCTTCGATGTCGGCCTGGAGCCCGAGCGCCGTCCCCCACACGACGGCTTGGTCAGGCGTGTCGAGCCACGTGAGGCCGGACTCCTTCACCACCTGGTCCATGGAACGGGCCTGGGCCATCGTCTTCTCGAGCGTCCGGCGATACGCGGCGAGCATCGCCCGGATCATCGCGCCGGACATCGTCACGGCCGGCATGACCCGGGCGATGCCGAGGAGTACGACACCACCCGCGATCGCCGCGCCACCGATCAAGGTCAGCCCCGAGAAGGGGATGTTCAGCCCGCCGATGACGGCGATGACACCCGCCACGATCGCGAGGACACCACGACCGACCCAGCTCGATACGACCTTGCTCGGCTGCTTGTCGAACCAACCCCGCTCGACGGCGTTCCGCTCGAGGGCGGTGTCGAACAGCGAGACGTTCTGGCCGAACTCGGGCAGCTTGTCCGGGCTGACGAACCGGTCCGCATCCTCCGCCCCCAGCTCGCGGATCTTGGTCAGTGCCAGTTGCTCGGCCGGGCCGATCGGGCGGCGGCTGTTCAGGCCCTGGCGGGCCTCCGTCTCCGGGTCGCCCATCGGCGGGTCCGTGACGATGCCGACCTTGTGCGACTGCCACAGGATCCCGGGCACGTCACGGAACGCGATCAGGCCGCGCGACGCGAGATCCAGCATGGCTGTCGTCAGGGCACGCCGCGAGGTCGCCCCGTCCATCACGAGCGCACCGGTCGCAGCCGTCAGGTCCGGTGGTGGGGCCGGCATGAGGATCGAGGGATCGTCGAGGTAGACCGGGTCCTTGCCGTAGCGGCGCCAGCTCCAGAGGCCCCAGATCGCGAGACCGAGGAAGACCACCGGGGCGCCGATGAGCCCGACCACGGCGTTCACCTGGCGGCCCAGCTCGAGCTGGTTCGCGTGTTCTGGAGTGGCGGCCGCATCGACCTTCGCCATCGCCGCCGCCAGCGCCCCGTCGAAGTCCCCGCTCTTGAGGTGCGGCAGCATGTCGTTCTCGAAGATCGACTGGCGCTCGGAGTTCGAGAGGAACGCCGACTCGAACCCGGGCCCGGCATAGAGCTGGACCTGGCCGTGCTGACCGCTCGGGTCCATGTCGAAGAAGATCACCAGCCCGTCGTCGAAGCCCTTGCGACCGACGCCCCACTGGTCCATGAGCGCGCGGGCCTTCGCCTCGGTCTCGTCGGTGCTCGGGTAGTCCCCGGCGTTCTGGGTGTAGACGACGACCTCGGCCCCGGTTCGCTGCTCGATCCGGTCGATGGTCGACTCGGCCTCGACGATGGCGCCGGACGAGAAGATCCCCGCGAAGTCGTAGACGGCCTTGCCGTCGACCGGCTCCGGGAACGGCGGTCCAGGCGGTAACGGCTTGGCGCTTGGTGCCGCGGGTGCTGGTGAGGCGGCCAGGGCCACGCTCACGGATACCTGCGCGAGCAGGCCAGTCGCCAATGCGACGGCCAGCAGCAGCTCGGGCCACTGGCGGATCGGTCCTCGCATCGAGCGCAGGATACGGGGTCTCAGACGGCCCTCGTCCTCGGCGCGCGGCGCAGGACGGCGTCGATGCCGATGAGCACCTGGGGCGCGCGCGGGCGACCGTTGTAGGTCGAGGTGAGCGAGGCCGCGTACGCGCCGGTGTCGGCGATGGCGACGAGATCGCCCCGTCGTAGCGGCGGCAGGTCGTGGACGCCCAGCGTATCGGTCGATTCGCAGACCGGGCCCTCGACGCGGGTGGGTGTCGGTTCGGCGGTCGTCCCGTCAGCCTCCCGACCGAAACTCGTCAGCGCGACGATCGGGTGGCGGGCGCCGTAGAGCGCCGGCCGGATCACCTCGGTCATGCCCGCATCGAGGACGACCAGCGGGCCCCCGCGCTCGCGGACGTGGAGGACGCGGGCGACGATCCAGCCCGCCCGCGCCACGAGGGCCCGGCCGGGCTCGATGGCGAGGCGCGTCGGGCGACGGTCCTCGGGCAGGCTCTCGAGCAGGTCGGGCAGCTCGCGGGCGAATCGAGAGGCATCGGGCGCGGGCTCGCCCAGCGGCAGGATCGGGAATCCCCCACCGACGTCGAGCGTGTCGAAGTCCGCGTTGCCCGGTCGCAGCAGGCCCACGACGGCGAGGCCCCGCCTGACTGCGTCGCGCCACGCGTCGACCGCCCGGAGCTGCGAACCGACGTGGAGGTGGATGCCGCGGGCACGGATGCCGTCGCCGGCGTTCGCGCCGAGCCATTCGACGACGCCGGTGGCCTCGGTTTCGGTCAGGCCGAACTTCGAGGCACCCGCGCCGACCGCGAGACCCGGCAGCGTCTCGGGTGCGACGTCGGGGTTGAGGCGGACGAGCACGTCGAGTGGCGGTCGGCCACTCCGGCCGAGCGCCGCCCGTCGCGCGAGGTCCGTCAGTCGTTCGGCTTCATCGGCCGATTCCACGGCGACCCAGCGGAGCGGGTCGCCGTCCGCTGCGGCCCTGACCGCCGCGCGGAGGTCGGCATCGGTCTTGCCGACGCCCTCGAGCGAGATCCGGGCGTTCGGCACGCCCGCGCGGCGGGCGACGGCCCACTCACCGCGTGACACGCCATTCGCGCCGAAACCACGGGCCGTGACCTCCGAGACGATCGCCACGACGTCGTTCGCCTTGACCGAGTACTGACGGATCCACGGGTCGGGGAAAGCGTCGCGGACGGCGGCCGCGGCCCGATCGAGGGTCGCGACATCCGTGACGTGGACCGGCGTCCCGAACCGCCTTCCTGCGCCGCGCAGCGCGGCGGCGAGCTCAGGCGACGGTTCCGGCCCGATCGAAGGCTCGGACCGGGCGTCCAACGTGCGATCGCCTGTCCCGACGGCTCCGTCAGTCCTTGATGACAAGCCGGACGGCGGAGCTGATCACGCTCAGGATGATCGCGCCGATGATCGCGGAGACGAACGTGTTCGCGCTGACCAGGTCCGGCGGGTAGTCACCGACCTTGAAGGAGTACGCCGACATGCCGCTCAGGATCACGGCGGTCAGCAGGAGCATCGCCGCGTTGATCACGAACCCGATCAGGCCGAGCGTCATCATCCGGATTGGCAGCGCGAGGATCCGGACGATCGTCCCGACGAGGCCGTTGACGAGGCCGAAGACGACCGAGATGACGAGGATGCCGATGAAGTCGCCGTCGTAGGTGACGAAGTCGAGCTTCGTGTACTGCGGAATGAGCTCTGCCAGCACGAAGAACGCGATCGCGGTGACGATGGTCCCGACGACGAACCCTCTCAAGCCGAGCCCTCCAGTTGATGCCGGCAGTCCCGCCCGCCGGCGAACGCGAGTCCTGTCGAGGGTGGGCCAGTGAGACCGCCGCGGTCAAGAGGGCCGAGAGGGATCGCCGTCCCCGAGATCAGCGTGACAGTCCGCTCTCGAGCCTGGCCTTCACGAGCGGCCATTCGGCGGCGGTCACGCTGAAGTACGCGGAGTCGCGCACCGATCCGTCGGGCATGATCATGTGGTTCCGGAAGACTCCCTCGAACCGCGCGCCGATCCCGGCCAAGGCGGTCCTCGACGGTTCGTTGCGGGCGTGGGTCTTGAACTCGACCCGGTTGGCACCAAGGGTCTCGAAGGCGTGGCCGAGCTGGAGCAGCTTGGCCTCGCGGTTCGCGCCGGTGCGCTGCAAGGCGGTCGCGATCCACGTCCAGCCGATCTCGAGCCGGCGATGCTCCGGCACGATCGAGAGGTAGCGGGTGCTGCCGACCGCACGCCCGGTGGATCGATCGATCGTCGCGAACGGGCGCTCGATCCCTGCCTCGGCGTTGGCCAGCGCGGCGTCGACCCAGCGCCGGAGGCCGGCCTCGTCCTGCCGACCCATGATCGTCCAGCGCCAGATCGGGTCGTCGAACGCCACGAGCATGAGGTCGTCGAGGTGCTCGGCGCGGAGCGGCTCGAGACGGACCCTCGAGCCTTCGAGCACGACAGGTTCGACCCACGTCTGGGCGGTCATCGACGCATCGTATTCGGCGGGTGGATGGCGCGTGACCCACGGCCGTCGCGCGGCCCGTAGACTCGGCCCCATGACCGACTTCTCCGACCGCGCCGCCGCCTTCATCGCCGAGCTGTTCGAGCTCGAGCCGACCTTTGCGACCGCGCTGGGCGAGCACGCCTACGACGATCGCTGGCCCGACCGCTCGGTGGGAGGCCGGGAGGCTCGGAAGGCGTTCACGGATCGCTGGCTCGATGCGTTCGGGGCGATGACGGACTTGTCGCCGGACGAGGCGATCGATCGCGACCTGCTGGTCGGCGAGCTCGAGGCGGCACGGTTCGATGACCTGGTGCTGCGCGAGGATGCCTGGGACCCGCTCGGTTGGATCTATCTGCTGGGTGATGGGCTCTTCACCCTCCAGGCGCGTGAGTTCGCGCCGCTCGCCGACCGCCTGCGGTCGACCGCTGGGCGTCTCGAGGGGTTGCCCGCCGTCCTCGATGCCGCTCGGGCGAGCCTTCGCGGTACCGGCGACCGTCCTGTCGCACGACTCCACACCGAGACGGCGCTCGAACGGCTGCCCGGGATCGAGGAGCTCATCGCGGACGCCCTGACGGCCGCAGGAAACGCCGACACCGACCCTGCCGTCGCCGCCATCCGCCCGCGCCTGGCGACGGCCGCCGCAGCGGCTCGCACCGCGATCGAGGACTTCGAGGCTCACCTGCGGGACGTCGTGCTGCCCGCGAGCGAGGGCGAGGGCCGGCTCGGTCGCGAGCTGTTCGCGGCCAAGATGCGCCACACGATGCGATCCGACGCGTTGACTCCGGAGCGGATCCTCGCAGAGGCGGAACGGGGATACGTCGCGGTCCGCGCGGAGCTCGTGCGGCTCGCGCGGGACCTCTGGCCGACATGGCGGACCGGCGAACCCGCACCCGCATCGGAGGATGCGCTCGTTCGCGGGGTCCTCGACGCGATCGCGGCGCAGCATCCGGCCGGGAACGACCTGCTCGATTTCTGCCGTGGCGAGCTGGGCGAGATCGAAGCCTTCTGTCGTCAACGGGACCTGATCGGCCTGACCGACGAGCCACTCGAGATCCAGTGGACGCCGGTGTTCATGCGGTCGTTCAGCGGGGCGATGCTGATCTCGCCTGGCCCGCTGGAGGAGGGACAGAAGACCTTCTTCGCGATCACGCCGACGCCCGACGGCTGGACGGACGCGCAGCGCGAGTCGTACCTCCGCGAGGACAACGACCGGATGCTCCGACTGCTCACCATCCACGAGGCGGTCCCGGGGCACTACCTCCAGGCTGTGTACGCCAACCGCGTCGAGTCGTTGCCGCGGGCCGTCTTCGGGAGCGGGCTCTTCCACGAAGGCTGGGCCGTCTACGTGACGCAGGTGATGATGGACGTCGGGTATGGCGCGGACGACCCGGCGCTCCTCCTCGTGCACTGGAAGTTCTACCTGCGGAGCATCACCAACGCGATCATCGACGCGCGGATCCACGGCGATGGCATGACCGAGGAGGAAGCGGTCCGGTTGATGGTCGAGGGTGGCTTCCAGGAGGAGGCCGAGGCGCGCGCGAAGTACGACCGGGCTCGTCTCACATCGACGCAGCTGTCGACATACTTCACGGGCTCGCTGGAGATGTGGGACATCGAGCGGGAGGTGCGCCGGCGGGCGGCCATCGAGTCGGGCGATCCACGCGGCGCCGACGCCGTCCCAGGGCCACGGGTCGTCGGCGGGTTCGGGGAGACGCCGGCGTTCGACTACCGCCGCCACCTCGAGTCGGTGATCTCGCACGGCGCCCCACCGACGTCGCTCTTGCGCCGGATCCTGCTCGCCTAGCTGCGGGGCGGGCTAAGCCCGCTCAGCCGCGCGCTTGGTCAGGTTCCCGCCGCGCCGGAGGAAGCCTGAAGAGCGAAGTCGATCACGCGCGCCGATGCATGCCCAGGCACGTACCAATCGAGCCATGCGCGGTGACGGTCGCCCGGTGTTGTTGCGTATCCATGCGCGCCCACGCAAAACGCCCCGACGCAGCTTGGCTGACTCCCGCAGCACGGGAATCTGACCAATATCGGAGCGGGCGAGGCCGCGACCGGATCGCCCGATCGCGGCCAGTCGACGGGCGGCGCTCAGGCACGAACCTCGGAAGACGCTGCCTCGCTCGTTCCGGCGTCGGGTGCCGGCACGGACACCCGTCCGAGCCGATAGACGAACCGGAGGAAGATGGCCGCGGCCGTCAGCCCGAACAGGACGAGGCTCAGGGTCAGGATCGGCCAAGCAAGGGCATTGACGACGGGCGGATCGCCGCTCGCGGCCGACAGTGCGCCGGGGATCCACCCGAGCCCGTACTGATCGAGCCATTGCACCTGGTCCGCGGCCTCGAGACCGTAGATCTGCGGGACGATGTACAGGACCGAGGCGATGACCAGCAGGACGCTGACCAGCCGGAACGCGGCCGGGTCGTCGTCGGCGTCGCGCAGCAGCTTGACGATGAGCGCCCAGAGCAGCACGACGACGGCGAGCGGTCCTGTCAGTGGCAGGCCCAGCCCGATGTACAGGTTCGGCATGAGCATGATCACGCTCATCGCGAGGACGATCGTCAGGAGTGCATCGCGGATGAGCACATAGGAGAGCCACCAGACGTCGCCACCGAATCGGAGCGTCAGCGACTGGAGCATCCGGATCACGTATGGGCGCGCGAAGTGCATGATCATCGCGAACGACCAGAGCATCGGCAGGATCGCTGCGATCGACAGGACCAGCCAGCCCGAGGCTCCGTTGGTCAGGGCATTCGCCAGTTGGTCGGCAGTCATCGGGCGGTCTCCTTTTCTCGGTCGAGATACGTGCGACGGGCCGTCTGGCGCAGGTTGTAGATGACCGCGATCGCGCCGAGGATCCCGACCAGCGCGGACGACAGGTAGCACAGCCAGAGCGCGACGTCCGGGTTCTTCGAGCTCACCAGCAGCGACGCGAGCTGGTTGGCGGTGTCGGTGCCGATGGCCGTCACCTGGACACCGAGCATGTACGGCACGACGTACAACGTCGCGCCCAGACCGAGCAACAGCACCTGGACGCGGAACCAGCGCAGGTCCTGGTCGCCCTTGATCAGCTTCATCACCAGGACCGCGAACGCACAGACGGCTGCGAGTCCGCCGGTGATGGGAAGGTCGCGACCGCTCACCACGTCGGGGTAGAAGAAGATGAAGCTGCCCAGGAAGACCTGGATCAGGAAGATGTCGCGGAGCGCGACGTAGATCATCCACCACAGGTCGGCCCCGAGGCGCAGGGTGAACTTGTGGACGTTGCGAGCCATGTAGGGACGGGCCATGTACAGCGCTACGGCCAGGAGCCAGAGCGCGACGAGCGCGGCGCCGATCGTCCCCTCGATGAAGCCTTCACCGAAGTCGAAGACACCGGAAACCTGGTCTGGGGTCATGGTTCCCCTCCTGTCGGATAGGTGGCGGATCGTGGACCGACCGCCGATGTGGCGATCGGCGTCCGGGTCGGCGTCTCGCTCTGTCCCGGCCGATCGAGAGGCCCACGTCCGGCGGTGACAGCGACCGTCGGACAACCATCGAGCGCATCGCACCTGAAGCAGCGACCAGCCTCCGCGACGGCTGTTGCCTCGTCGAAGCCGCGTTGATCGGCGGCGAAGCTGCCGGGCTCGAAGACCGCGAGCGGCAGGCGAGCTCGCGGACGCACAGCCAGATCGAGGGACAGCTGGTCGTCCGGGACGGTCGCGTACCGAACGGTGGCCATGATGTCCGCCTCGCCGTCGCGCGAGCCCGACAGGGACTCGTGGATGGCGCCCGCCGCCCGGCGGCCAGACGCGACAGCATCGATGATCGTCTTCGGCCCGGAAACGACGTCGCCGCCGGCGAACACGCCCGCACGGGCCGTCGACATCGTGCGCGGGTCGGCCACGATCCCCGCGAAGGCGCTGATCTCGATCCCGGCCCCCTCCGGCAGGATCGACGGATCCGGCTCCTCGCCGACGGCGACGAGGATGGCTCGCGCCGCCAGCACGGCGTCGGTGTCGGGGACAGGCTCCCAGACCAGTCGACCGTGCTCGATCCGGCCCGTCGGGGCCTGCTCGCTGATGCGAAGCCCGGTGACGCCGTCAGTCGAGCCGAGGACCTCGGTCACGACCGTGCCGACCTGGATGACGATGCCTTCCGAGCGTGCCGCCTCGACCTCCTCGACCTGCGCCGGCATGTCCGCGAGGCCGCGTCGGTACAGGACGGTCACTTGGTCCGCACCACTTCGCAGCGCCGACCGGGCCGCGTCCATCGCGGTGCTTCCGCCGCCGACCACAACGACGGACCCGGGCAATCGCGGCCGCTCCCCGAGGTTCACCTGCTTGAGGAACAGGGTCGCCGGGATCACGCCCGGTAGCTCATCGCCCGGCACACCGAGGCGCCGGCTCTTCGGGGCCCCAGTCGCCAGGAAGATCGCGCGGAAGCCCTGGCGTTCGAGGTCGCTCATCGTGAAATCACGACCCATGACGGCATCGAGCCGCAGGTCGACGCCAAGGGACAGGATGCGATCGATCTCGGCCCGCAAGACCTCGCGAGGGAGGCGGTATTCGGGGATGCCGATCGCCATCATCCCGCCGGGAACCGGCATGGCCTCGAAGACGGTGACGCCGTACCCGAGGCGGGCGAGGTAATACGCGGCGGACATCCCCGCGGGACCGCCACCGACGATCGCGACCCGCTCGGGACGACGAGTCGAGGGTGGGTCGACCGGCGGCAGCGTTCCGTGCTCGGCGGCGAACCGCTTGAGCGACCGGATCGCGATGGGCTCGTCGAGCGTTCCACGGCGACACGCCGCCTCGCACGGGGCGGTGCAGATCCAGCCGCAGACGGAGGGGAACGGGTTGACCTCGGCCGCCACGGCGTACGCGTCCGCGTACCGTCCATCCGCGATGAGGCCGACGTACCGTCCGGCGTCCGTCCGAGCGGGGCAGGCGACCTGGCACGGCGCCTGGGCGGGTGCAGCGTCGACGTCGACCATGGTCGACCAGACCTGCCAGGGCTGCGGCCGGACCGCCGTGCGCCACGTACCGAGCTCGTCGAACGGTGAGACGCGCGTCGGCTTCAGCGATTCCCGCGTGACGGTCGAGAGCGGGATCCAGCCGGTGGACGGCACGGGTCGGTCGACGGGTCCCTGTCGGGGTGCGAGCGGCGTCGCCCCGGGCACCGTGGCGAGGGTCATCACGTTCACGGGGCACTCCCGGATGCAGATCGAGCAACCGACGCACTCGCCGACCTGGACCGGATGCTCCATCGTCCACGGCAGGGGCATCCCACCGGGGAGCGTCTCGATGCCTGGGTGGTCGGGACGGCTCATGTCGAGCGCCTGGACCGGGCAGACGTCCATGCAGACGCCGCAATTGATGCAATTGCCGTGGTCGATGTCGATCCGATAGCCCATCGCCGTGCACTCCGTTCGGGCGGATGGCGACAGGGTGGATGCCGGCGCCCATCGGCGGAACGCACGTTCGGATGGGCTGGCGTCCCGCCTGACCGGATGTCCGACACGTGCCGTTCGGCCCGGGCCGAACGGCACGCATGCCTCAGGCGGGCGGGTCGATCGGTGGCACCAGGCCTTCGCCCACGGCGCGGGCGGCCAGCTCCGTACGGCTCGCCGCGTGGAGCTTGTCGAGGATGTGTCGTAGGTGGAACTTGACCGTGTTCTCGCTGATCCCCAGCTCCGCGGCGACCTCCTTGTTCCGGAGGCCGCGGGTGACGAGGTTCAGGACGTCGAGCTCACGATCAGTGAGCTGATCGGGCCGGTCGGACCGCTCGATCCGGTCAACCGCTTCGCGCCGCCGGACGAACTCGTCGATCATCCGCATCGCGGTCGCGGCGGTGATCGCGGGTTCACCACGGCTGACGGCCTCGAGCATGGATCGCAGCTCGGCTGCCTCGAGGTTCTTCAAGAGGTAGCCCTGGGCACCCGCCTTCATGGCTTCGAAGAGGTCGCCCTCGTCCTCT
>Ga0306920_100010695_pt1 | contig 12323 bp, 13 predicted proteins | sample flu12Cox44000170_FD_204666 | JGI IMG/M metagenome (GOLD analysis project Ga0306920, IMG submission 204666) | Lab enrichment of tropical soil microbial communities from Luquillo Experimental Forest, Puerto Rico - flux4day.12C.oxic.44.000.170 (v2)... | ecosystem: Environmental > Terrestrial >...
AGAGCGAAATGCGATCAGCTTGCCATCGGGAGACCAATCCGGCTGCCAGTTGTGGTCGGGTCCCTTGGTGACTTGCACTGCATTACCGCCACCGACAGGCTGGACCCAGATATCGAACTTACCGCCCCGGTCCGAACTGTACGCCACAAACCGGCTGTCTGGTGACCAAGTCACTCCCAGCTGAAGGCCAGCGTCAAAGGTCAACCGGACTAGCGTCCTGGTCACCGGATGCGCGTTTTGCAGCGCCAGCTGCGGGGATAACTCGGTGGGAACCATAAATCGGTAGCCCCGCTTGGGTAGGGTCTCGATGAAACGTGGATTTTCGGCCGAGTCGCCCAGCGCCTCGCGAATTTTATTAATCGCGGTGTTTAAATTGTGTTCCACATCAACGAAGCTGTCCGGCCAGAGCCGGTTCTGCAATTCCCGCCGCGTGACGATTGTGCCGGGTTGCTCCAGCAAGATAGCCAGTACTTGGAAGGGCTGACCGCCGAATTTTAGCTTCAGCCCAGCCTTGTGCAATTCACCCGTTTGAAGATCAACTTCAAACGTAGCAAAACGAACCACCTGGGCGCTGCCGACCGTTTTGTCCAATGCCGTTCCCTTCATGTGAGATCTTGCGATCAGCTTTTTCTGACCATAAGGATCGTCTCCTCAGGCAATATTAGAGAGTAGGACTCGCCCGATTAGGTCGCAGAAAATGATCTCGATCTATGCCTAGCCGCCTCTACTGATGATAGCGCCCAGGAGGAACCGCGTCCGATGAAAACGTTGTCGACATCGTGTGGAAAGCGCGGAACAGCACTATCGCCATGAAGTTCACGTGCATGACAAACATAGCCGTCAGGCAGAGGAGGCAAAAGCCAAGCTGAACGAACTATGGACTCATTGCTGGCAAGAAGGCCACGCCTGGTATGACCCATATCACCGTCAGTGGCGAACCGAGCGCGACTGGGACCGCAACTACAATTGGGATCGAGAACGATAGAAGGAATAGGGCGGAAACCACGGCAGGCATCGACTGAATTTCCCGGCGTCGCCCGAAGGCAAAAGAGCCGGACGTAGGTGCCTCCCCAAGAAATACCGCTGCCCACGGCAGGTAAGACGAGGGGATGGCATTTGAGTCGGATGAATTTCGGCGCAAAGCCTTCGGTCGGGACTACCGTCGAGGCCACGAGCAATTGGATCCTGCGACGCCTGCCTTCCCACCTTCCTTTCAGCATCAAGGTCATCAATCCCGTATGCTCGGATACGAACTACCAGCCCGCGCAATTCAGAGAATCTCTTGCTCCCGCTGACAGAGAGTGTTCCTAAAAAATCGCACTATTTCTTTGAAGGTCGCGGTGTGCCTGCTCGGACCTAGCGCTCTCCCGTATGCCGGTCGGTCCAAAGGCGCATTAGAGGTCGCTCGCCGGGCTGAGGAAGTTTCAGTCCGACAGGATTCGAGTCTGGGCCTGCGCGGCATAAAGACTTTATGCGTCTCGACGGAGACTGGCCACCTCGTTCGTCGCGCATAGACGTTCGAATCCGAGACGACCCCGTCCTTGCTGACTTGCCCGAAAATTGCTATCAGGAACAAAGCAGGTTGCAAAGGATTGCACGAGGTATCCATCGCCTGGTTTCGCCCCTTTAATAATAATGACTTAGCTTTAGGCCGAAGGAATCAGAATTGCACGTAAGGGCTGCGACGGGAAATTCGCGTTTCCCGTTTTTGGGGCGCGGTCGATTGGTAAAATTTCTCCTGGGGCGAAGCGGATGATCCATAAAGAAACCTTCTGGATGGCGTGTGATTCTACCGAGCAGTTGCGGGCCGAGTTTGGCCCCTTTCAGACTCGGGCGGAGGCGGAGAGGGAGGCCAGGAAGCTCGGGTTCGGATATCTCCTGCGCTACGAACATGTCATTGGGGAGAATGAAGATATACAAGAAGTCAGGTGCATCTTCATCGAGCTGGCGCAAAACCAACCCAGGCCAAAGCAAGGTCGCAAACTCCACACCCGCTGCGCCACCTGCGGTGAGTCGGCCGTCCACAGCCGAAGCTGGCAAGCCGAGGTCTGGGCGGATATTCACGAATTCGAGCACACCCGACATCGCGTCCGCCTCTTTGAACACACTCGTGCCCATGGACTCAAAGAGATTGCCGGATGGCGGGACGCCTGCGCTTAGTCCCGATCCTTCGACGGATGAGCTCAACTCCCACGCATTGTAGGCCAGTCCCTGCGATGTAAGCCGTTCATTCCCTATGCTTCGGGCTGAAGTCTCAGCCTCTGGGCAAGCGGCCGAGCACCCCCGTGGGAACTGGCGACAAATGTCGTGCGGCTGCTACCATCCTGTACGATGTCGCGGTCATTAAATACTCACCCGACCGCCGCAACCCGGTCCGGCAAACGTGCGCGCAAGACTTCGGCTCGTGATCTTGGCCATCACGGAGAGCTGGTCATCATCACCGGGATGAGCGGGTCGGGGAAGGCATCGGTTTTGAAGGCTTTTGAAGATTTGGGCTACTACTGTGTGGACAACCTGCCGGTGGGGCTCATTCCCCGCTTTGCGGAACTGATCGGCCAGTCCTCGGATATCGAACGCACGGCGCTGGTGGTCGATGTGCGCGAGGGGCGGCAATTGGAGGAACTGCCCGCCATTTTAAAGGCCGTGAAAAAAATTATCTCGGCCAAAATGGTCTTTCTTGAGGCCTCGGACGCCGTCTTGCTGCGTCGCTTTAGCGAGACCCGGCGACCGCACCCCCTAGGTATTGACGCCCCTGTCCGCTCTTCGTTGGCAGCCGAGCGGCGGGCCCTGCGGCAGATCCGTGCCATTGCCGATATGGTGATCGACACCTCGAAATTCAATGTGCATGAGCTACGGGCCCACATCATTGAGGGCTTTCAACAAAAACAGACCGGCAAAAACATCCTGGTGTCGTGCGTCAGCTTTGGCTTCAAACATGGGGTGCCGGAGGACGCGGACCTGGTGTTTGATGTTCGTTTCCTGCCCAACCCGCACTTCGTGCCTGAATTTCGACCGCTCACCGGGCGCCACCCTAAGGTGGCAAAATACATTCGGTCCTTCCCCCAATCGATGGAATTTATTGAGCGCATCTCTGAGCTTCTGGTCTATCTGCTGCCTCACTATATTCATGAGGGCAAAAGTTACCTGACCATCGGCTTCGGTTGTACGGGCGGGCAGCATCGCTCGGTAATGATCGCCCAGGACGTAGCCAGACACCTAAAGAAGGCAGGTTACAGGGTGAAAGTGGCGCATCGCGACAGCCCCAAGTGAGGCCCGGCGGGGCGGGTCCTATTTTGGGCTCGCCTAATCCAATTAGCGCCGTTCCCGCCGGTAGCAGGGGAAGGCGGCACTCGCCATCCGCTCTCAAGTAGAATAAGATTTTGCACTTAATGCACTCATCTGACGGCCTGTTCAGCGGGGGTTTGGCCGCCCCACATTCCCGTTTGAGTCTTGCCCCAGCCGCCCGTTGCCGCTATTACCCAGACCAAGGGAGCCACGAATGCGGCAGCTAATCCGGCTCTTACGGTACCTGGTGCCGTATTGGTGGGAGTTCATTCCTTCGGTGCTTTTGCTGGCCGCCGTAGGGTTTCTCGATGCCTTCCGGGTCTTGCTGGTCGGGCCGGTTCTCGACCGAGTCTTAAATCCGTCGACAGGCTCGAACAACATACAACTGTTTACCCTGCCCCGTAGTCACCATGTCATTTATCTGCAGAGGTTTGTTCCCTCTCATCTTCATAACGCCTGGAATGTGGTCGCCTTTGCCTTCGTGGTCTCGACCATTGTCAAGGGACTATGCGACTACGCCGGGACCTATCTGGTGAACTACGCCGGCTACGGCCTGATCACAGATCTCCGGAATTCCTTATATAGCTCGATCTTGCGTCGCTCGGCAGCTTTTTTCCAGAAGCACCCGACCGGGACCCTGGTTTCCACCATCGTCAGCGATGTCGAACGGGTGCAATTTGCCATGTCGAGCCTACTGGCCGAATTCCTGCAGCAATTCTTTACCTTTGTCTTTACGGCGGGCGTAGTAATCGTGCTGGGCAAGCAATTAGCTTGGTTGCTGGTGTTGTTCGTGCCTTTCATTGTTTACTCCGCCAGCAAAGTTGGAAGACGCGTACGCCACACCACTCGTCGCGGACAAGATAAGCTGGCGGATATCCAGAACATCCTTCATGAGACCATTACCGGCAATCGCATCGTGAAGGCCTTCAGCATGGAAAGTTGGGAGTTTGCCCGCTTTCGAAATGCCGCGCACAAGCTCTTTCGCGCCAACCTGCGTTCGGTGGCGGCGGCGGCCATTAGCTCGCCCCTCATGGACATCTTCGGGGCCATCGCGATTGTGCTTCTGCTTCGCCTGGGACGCGAGGAAATTCTGCGCGGTTGGATGACTCCAGGCATTTTCGTGGCCTTTATCATTGCCGTATTCAAGCTCTACGATCCAGTTCGCAAGTTCGCTCTATTCCATAACAGTTTCCAGCAAGCCTTGGGCGCATCCTCTGAGATTTTCAAATTCCTGGATATTCAGGACGAGGTACAGGAAAAGCCCGGAGCCCTGACCCTGCCCCCCTTTTCAAAGAAGATCCTCTTCGAGGATGTCAACTTTTGCTATGAATCCGACGGAGTGCAGCGGGAAGTTCTCCGCCACATTGATCTGGAGGTTAAGGCCGGGGAGATCCTGGCTCTGGTGGGATCAAGCGGCGCCGGCAAGAGCACGCTGGTTTCGCTTGTGCCCCGGTTTTTCGATGTCAGTACGGGGAGGATCCTGATCGATGGCCACGACATCCGGGACGTCAAGCTGGCGTCCCTGCGCTCGCAAATTGGCGTGGTAACCCAGGAAACCGTGCTTTTCAACGACACGATTCGCAACAACATCGCCTACGGATTGCCGGGCGTGTCGCAGAAGGAAGTTGAAGCTGCCGGCCGGGCGGCTCTGGCGCACAACTTCATCATGGACCTCTCGGCGGGGTACGAGACCATGATTGGCGAAAAGGGAGTGCGTCTTTCCGGGGGCGAGCGTCAGCGAATTGCGATCGCCCGGGCGCTTCTGAAGAATGCTCCTATCTTGATTCTCGATGAGGCGACATCTGCTCTGGATAGCGAATCGGAGGCGCTGGTGCAATCGGCCCTGCAAAACCTTATGGCCGGGCGAACGGTCGTGGTCATCGCCCATCGCCTCTCTACGGTGCGGCGGGCCGACCGCATCGTAGTACTGGAGACCGGGAAAATCGCCGACGTTGGAACCCACGAACAGTTGATGCAGAAGTTAGGAATCTACCGGCGTCTTTACGATCTGCAATTTATCGATCTCGAGCCCCCGCGCGCTCCAGCCCCCATTCAAACCGCCGGAAGATACTGATGCCCATTCGCTCCATGACCGGCTTCGCCGAGGTGAAGGGCCAGATCCATAACGTGGGTTTCAGCCTTTCGATCAAATCCGTGAATCACCGTTTCCTCGACCTCCATTTTCACCTTCCGGCGAATACCGATGCCCTGGAGATGGCTCTGCGGCGCACCCTGAAGGAAAAGCTTGCGCGCGGCCACCTGGACGTGAATCTGTCGTTCGATCAAGCTGGAACCGCGTCGTTTGCCTTGAATCGGCAGCTAGTCATGGCCTACGTACACGCCTTTCGCGCCGCGGCTGTCGAGGCGGGCATCGCCGCCGAACCCGACCTCAACGCGGTATTGCGTCTGCCGGGCGCCTTCGATACCGGCGTCATGGCCGATGAACCCGAACTCATGCAGGGGGTGGTCAAGAAAACGGAAGAGGCTTTGGTAGCACTCAATCGCATGCGGGAAGAAGAAGGTCGGGCGCTCGAGCGCGAGCTGCGCGTGCGAATGGACCACTTACGTTCCGCCTGTACCGAGGTGCGTCACTATCGCGAGGCGGTGATAAAGAGTTATGCCGAGCGTCTGAGGCAGCGAATCGAGGAATGGCTAGGTTCCTCCGTCGATCGGGAGCGCATCGTGCAGGAGGCCGCGACTTTGGCCGATCGCAGTGACGTTCAGGAAGAGCTGGTGCGACTAGAAAACCATGTGAAGCAGTTTCTCGCCCTGCTCGATTCCGGCGCCGAAGTGGGTAAGAAGTTGGATTTCCTGTTGCAGGAAATGAATCGCGAGGCCAATACCCTTTTATCGAAGACCTCCGGCCTGGCCGGAGATGCGCTGCGCATTACCGAGTCCGGTATGGCGATGCGAGCCGATATCGAAAAGGCTCGCGAGCAGGTGCAAAACATTGAGTAACGAATAACCCCTCTGCAATGGCGAATATCTTCATCATTTCCGCGCCTTCGGGCTCTGGCAAATCCACCCTGGTCAATAGAATTCGACAACAAGTTCCCAACCTTGAGTTTTCCATCTCCTACACCACCCGCCAGCCGCGCGGAAAGGAGCAGAACGGGCGAGAGTATTTCTTTGTTGCCCGCGAGGAATTTGAACGAATGATCCGGAAGGGCGAATTCCTCGAGCATGCCGAGGTCTTTGGCAATTACTATGGGACCGCCTGTCGCTTTCTGGCTAAGGCGGAGCGCGAGGGGCGCGACTTATTGCTCGACATCGATGTGCAGGGAGCCGCCCAGATCAAGGCCAATGCCAAACTGCCGCAGGCGGTCAGCATTTTCATTCTGCCTCCCAATCGCCGGGAGCTTGAGCGCCGTTTGCGAGAGCGCAGCCAGGATTCCGAAGAAGTTATCGAGCGCCGGCTGCGGGACGCCACCCGTGAGATTGAGAATTATGCCAAATACGACTATATTTTGGTGAACGACCACCTGCCCGACTCAGTAAAAGCTCTGGAAGCCATTTTGCTTGCGGAGCGGCAGGCGCGCGCAGGAAACAAGGATGCGAAATTGAGCGCTCGAGCGGAACTTTGGCGTCTCGATCGCGTTCGTGAGAGGCTCGAGCCCATTTTGCAATCTTTTCGACAAAAGGCTGCTGGTGGCGGGAAATAAGAGCAGGGGAATCCCATGAAGCTGATTGACGGTTTCGACAGCAATTATCGCTATATCCTGGTCGCAGCCCGGCGAGCCCGGCAACTGCAGAGCGGGGCGCCTCCGGTGATTGAGACGCATTCCCGCAAGCCCTGCAGAATCGCGCAGGATGAAATTAAGGCCGGGAAAGTGAAATGGGTCATCCCCGAGGCCCCGTCTTCGCCCGTTGAGGTCGCGGGCGAGCTGCTCGACAAGGCCATCGGACAGGAAAGCTGAAGGACGCTCGACACTTTCGCCTGTCGCAGTGGACTCACCCATGAAGGTCGCACTTGGAGTCTGCGGGGGAATTGCAGCCTATAAAGCAGTGGAAATCGTTCGCCTGCTCGAAGACCGGGGCATCCGGGTGCAGGTCGTCATGACCGAATCCGCCCAGGAGTTTATTCGCCCTCTCACCTTCGCCGCGATTTCCGGAGAGAGAGTCATCACCCACATGTTTCGTGGCGAAGGCGGCGCCGACCCCAACATCAATTCCGCCATCGAACACATCGCCGTGGCGCAGTCGATCGATGCTCTGGTGGTTGCCCCGGCGACGGCCGACGTTCTCGGGAAATTCGCTCAAGGCATCGCCAACGATTTCCTGACTACCTTGTATCTGGCCACGACTGCTCCGGTCGTGGTGGCCCCGGCAATGAATGTGAACATGTGGGACCATCCACTACCCAGCAAAACTTGGAAATTCTTCGCAAGCGGGGAGTCAAGGTGGTTGACCCCGAAAGCGGTTACCTGGCGTGCGGGATGACCGGTGCGGGCAGGCTGGCGGAAAACGATTCGATCGTTTCAGCCACGCTGGAAGCGCTGGGCGCCGTGGAGGACCTGGCGGGGGAAACGGTTTTGATCAGCGCCGGACCGACGCGGGAGAAAATTGATCCCGTGCGCTATCTTTCGAACCGTTCTAGCGGGCGAATGGGCTACGCCTTGGCCGAAGCTGCTCGCAGGCGTGGCGCGCGAGTGCTGCTGGTCAGTGGGCCGACCGCTCTGAATCCCCCAGCCGGGATCGAGGTGACCCGGGTTGAATCCGCCAGCGAGATGCTCGATGCGATGCTCCGCCTCTTGCCTGAGGCCTCGATTGTGATTAAGGCGGCTGCGGTTTCTGACTACACCGTGGCCCATCCGAGCCCGCAAAAGATCAAGCGCACGGGCAAGACCACTTTAGAGCTCGAGCCCACGACTGATATTGTTGCCGAGGTCGCCCGGCGTAAGACTTCGCAGATCATTATCGGATTTGCCGCCGAGACCGAGAATGCGGTCGCGAATGCGCGCTCGAAGCTTCAATCAAAATCGCTCGACGCCATTGTCGTCAATGATGTTTCACAGCCCGGGATTGGCTTTGACTCCGAGCGAAATGCCGTAACCATTCTCACCCTATCGGACACGATCCAGGTTCCGGAAACGACGAAGTGGGAGGTTGCGCAACAGATTCTCGACCTGGCGCTTCGCCTCAAACCGGAACCCAAGTCCATGGTTGCGCGCTGAATAGGTTTTCGATAGTTTCGCCCGCATTTTCCACACACCTCCGCCCTGGCCGCCGATAGTAGAATCGGAACAGTCGATGCCAAAAGGCCTGGATCCGAAGCTTCGCGCGGCATTAGCCGAACGCATCTCCTACTATAACGAGCTGGGAGTCTATGATTTCTACCGCCAGCCGGTCGAGAACAACCAAGCCCGGTTGGCGGTCGAGCCCGTCGATTCGCCCGTTGTGATCTCGCCCGAAATCAACGATCAAACGACGACCAGCGCCAGCCTGGATCCGACAAGCGCCCTACGAATGGTCCGCGAGGACCTGGGCGACTGCACTCGCTGCCGCTTGCACAAGCTGGGGCGCAAGCAAATCGTATTTGGAGTGGGGAACCCGCGAGCCGAATTGATGTTCATCGGCGAGGCACCGGGCGCAGATGAAGATGAGCAGGGAGAGCCGTTTGTTGGCCGCGCCGGGCAGCTGCTGAAAAACATGATCACCAAAGGAATGGGGCTGCGGCGAGAAGACGTCTACATTGCCAACATCATCAAGTGTCGGCCACCAAACAATCGCACGCCCGAGCGTGATGAATGCGAGACCTGCTCGCCTTTCTTAATGCGGCAGATTGAAGTAATCCGGCCGAAGGTCATCGTTGCCCTAGGTTCGGTTGCGGCCAAGACCTTGCTGGCTATTAACGCCTCTATGTCAGAGCTGCGCGGGCGATGGTACGAATTTCGTGGGGCCAAGTTGGCGGTAACCTACCATCCGGCCTTTCTGTTGCGTGATCCCCGTCAGAAAAAAGAAGCATGGAAAGATTTGCAGATGGTGATGAAGGAACTTGGACTATCGATTCCTGCGAAGACAGCCGATTGATCCATTGCTACCCACCACACCTACTCTGACTGTGACTGCGATTTTGGCCTGTTCGCATCGGTAACTTAAGCCGCTCGGACAACATTTTGTTGCCGAGTCTAGTTAGCGCCGTTCCTCAAAGCATTTCCGGAACTTACAGGATAAAAATTCAAACTGCCAGGACCCCTCGCACTCCATCGCGGCGCTGCGCTATGAGTAGCTCATTGCCGATGGTTATCCACTCTTTTCTCTGCCGCTTTGCCTCTGTTCGAAAGCCCGTCGAAAAAGCGGACGCCGCATTTTAGCAGGGGCTCTATGTACTTCTTCTTAGTTCCTCGTAAATTGCATCCAGGGTCTGTTTTATGCCCGCCTCGATCGGTTGCATGTAGACGTTCACCGTAGTGTCGGCTCTGCTGTGTCCCAGAATCCGTTGCACGTCTTTAACGCAGCCTTTGGTTTGGGCCAGGGTGGCAATGGTGCGCCGCAGCACTTGGAAGTTCAGCTTTGGTAAGCCCAGCTGTTGGCCGATCTTCTTTAGAACCCGCGAGCGGTAGTTATCGGTGCGAATGAAGGCGTTGCCGTTACCCATTGCACTTGCGGGCGTTGGGAAAGATGAACGCCTCTGGCGTGGGATCGGGACACGCCCGTTTCCAGAGCCTCAGTTCGTCCACGAGTCCCTCTGGCATATAGACCGTCTGCAGCGACCTCTTGGTTTTGCCAAAGTCGCGCAGTTTGCCGCGATAAACGGTCTCGGTGATAGTAAGTGTGCGCGCTTCGATGTTGAAGCCCTTCCAGCGCAGCGCAAACAACTCGCTGGGGCGAAAAGTCTCCGTCATGTCAAGCGTGAGGAGCATACGATCCCGCAGCGACACCGACGCCAGCACCTGCCGCAGTTGATCCCAGGTCAGAGTGGTTCTGTCCACTGCGCGTAGTTGCTTAGGTACAGCCAGCTTCCCTGCGGGATTTTTGCTGATAAAGTCCTGATCGATTGCCTCATCAAAGATGGCCTTCAAATAGAAGCGAGCGTGCCTGACGCGACCCTCGGATAATCTTTTCGCCAATTCATTCAGGTGCACTTGCAGCATGACCTTGTCGATCTTTGTCAGCGGCAGCTGGCCAAAAGTCGTCAAAATGTCCCGCTCAATAGCCGACTTGTGAGTCTCCGCGCTGGCTTCCCTCCAGGTGCTGCCCTCCCGCACGGGGAAAAAACGGTTGCGGGTAAACCACCCAAGGGTAACAATCTGCTCGTCGGCCTTCGCCTGGGTCGTTCCTCCGGTCTTCTGCGCAATGCTTACCTCCTGCTTGTCGTAGGTATACCCGCTGGCCATCTGCTGACCGTATGTTTATCGAATAAGCGCAGCGTGGCCGACCGTCAAATGCGCGGTTTGCGTGTCAGGCCGTCGCTCTTGAAGCCTCATGATTCGGCGCGGTTTCAGCAGACTGGGTGGCCAGGAAAATGGTTGTAGACCAAGCACTTGGGTTGAACTGCGATAAGGGGCACGAGGCGCGATCCGGCCAGACATGATTTGACATTTTCTTGGCGTCGCGAAATTTCTGTTGTATCACTCACGTGTCCGAAGCACCCGGCCTGAGGAGCTGCGATCAAACCTGGCAGGCCGAGAGCGCTTTTTACACTCTCAATTATTACGGGAGATCAGCCACAGTCGCGCGTGGGAGCACACCGTCAGCGAAACCATTCGGGCGTTTGGGGCCAAGCCACTGATCGATTCGAAAATCTGTCAGATTGAGTACTAAAGTGCACTCGGTGCACGCAGGAGCCGGCTGCGAAACCCGCGTGGCGACTAGGTTCTCCCCAGCTTGACAGATAGCCACTATAGCTACACAATGTAGCCATGGGGAGCCACAAAAAGTTATCGGTTGGAATAAAAGAGCTGAAGGACCGCGCGTCGGAGATCATTGCACTCGTCCAGCGCACCGGCCAGGCAGTGTCGATTACAAAGAATTTGCAAGAAGTGGCAAGGATTATCCCGGTACCAGTTGACGCTCACGAGCGGCTGATCGCGGCAGGGCTTGTCCCACCTGGACCTAAGCCTCGCCCTCTTTCTGAACTAAAGCTTAGACCGCTTACATCCGACGCCTCTCCGGCGATTGGCGCCATTCTGAGGGATCGCGAAGAGAGCTGAATGACCTTCATCTACCTGGACTCGTCGGTTCTGGTCGCCATCGCTCTCGGCGACGCGCGGGGCGCCCAGGCTCTAGCCATTCTTGGTGCGCGCGATTCGTCCACCAGTGCACTTTCGTCCGTCGAATGCCAAGCTGGACTCTCGTTTCAGTACGCTACGGCTCCCGGCGGGCTCCCTGCCGCTGAGCAAGCGCTCGATGCGGTTCTTGATCATGTGCAAATCATTCAAATAACATCCAGTGTTCTTGTTCACGCGCGGACATTAGTTCGTCGTCATCGCCCCGGAATCGGGCTGCGTACTCTGGATGCAATTCACGTCGCGTCTTGTGGTGAAATTCGAGCACAGGTCGGTATCGGCGCAATTGAATACATCACCGCCGACAGGCGGCAGCACGTCGTCTTTACAGCCGAAGGGTTCTCTGGAACTCTTCTGCCCTGAGCGCACAACAGTGGCGAATATCGACGTTTCGAGAAGAACATCGGAGTTCCTTTCCACGAAATTCGAGAGAGGCTCATGTCCCTGTTTGGTGACGTTCGATATTGGATTGAAAACAAAACTTACCCGCCCGATGAAACTGTAGTTCGGTTTCACCATCGGCTTGTGCTCATTCACCTATTCCCCAACGGAAATGGCAGGCATGCCCGTCTGATCGCCGACGTGCTCGCCATAAAGCTTGGCCGTCCAACATTGTCTTGGGGTGCCGCAAATCTAGTCACAGGAGGCGACGCACGCACACAGTATCTAGAAGCAATCAGAGCGGCGGCTGGTGGCCATATCTAGCGTCTCCTCGAGTTCGCTCGGTCGTGATCTCTCGCGCCTACTACCTACAGGAAGCAGAACGCCTTGCGCCATTTCGGGGACCTGGGCGCGTAGTTTGCACTTGGA
>Ga0306920_100010696_pt1 | contig 12321 bp, 12 predicted proteins | sample flu12Cox44000170_FD_204666 | JGI IMG/M metagenome (GOLD analysis project Ga0306920, IMG submission 204666) | Lab enrichment of tropical soil microbial communities from Luquillo Experimental Forest, Puerto Rico - flux4day.12C.oxic.44.000.170 (v2)... | ecosystem: Environmental > Terrestrial >...
AACGGCTGCTTGCGGTGCTGCATCGCTGGCGGGATGAGGCGATCAAAGCCGGCCGCAATATTACGCGGATTGCGCTGGCGTTCGAAGCCGGCCGCGACGGCTTCTGGCTGGCGCGCTGGCTTGCGGCCAATGGCGTCGAGGCGCACGTGATCCATCCCTCGAGTGTGGCCGTGTCGCGGGAACATCGACGGGCCAAGACCGACCGGCTCGACACCGAATTGCTCAAGCGCGGGTTCCTGGGGTGGTTGCGGGGCGAACGGGGCCATTGCGGCATGGTGCGGGTGCCGGCGCTTGCCGAAGAGGACGCCAAGCGGCCCAATCGGGAGCGCGAGGTCCTGGTCAAGCAACGCACCCGGCTTGTCAACCGCATGAAGGGCGCGCTGGCCCGGCTGGGCATTCGTAACTTTAGACCAACCCTGCGCAAGGCGGCCGAGCATCTGGCCGGCTTATACACCCCGGAGGGCTCGCCGCTGCCGCCGAATGTCGCAGCCGAACTGGAGCGCGACATGGCGCGGCTCGGTTTGGTGATCGGCCAGATCAAGCAAATCGAGGAGGCTCGTCGACAGCGATTAGAAGAACAGCCTGAAAGCCGGCCGCACGCCATGGTTCGACTGCTGGTTCGGGTTGTTGGCATCGGCACTGAAACGGCAGATATGCTCGTCAATGAGGTGTTGTCGCGGCCGATGCGTGACCGCCGTGCCGTGGCGCGCTACGCCGGCCTGACGGGTGCGCCGGACGAGAGCGGCGCCACGCGGCGGGAACAAGGGCTCGCCAAAGCCGGCAATGCCCGGATCCGCCGCGGGATGATCCCACTCGCCTGGCGCTTTCTGCGGTTTCAAAAGAACAGCGCACTGGCGCGATGGTACCAGGCCCGCACGGCCGATCGCCGTGCCGGCACGCGCAAAACGATGATCGTTGCACTCGCGCGCAAACTGCTCATCGCACTCTGGCGCTTTGTCACCACGGGCGAGACGCTGGAGGGCGTCGTTTTACGTCCAGCGGCCTGAAGGGGTTGCCGGAACGAGCATTACCACTGAGCTATTCGGCGCACTTGCCGAATTGACGATCCGAGGTGGCGGGAAGCCGTGATTCGAACTGGCTCTGATGCCGACCTGAAGATTGGCCCCGCCGCCTGGAGCTTTGCCGTCGATGCGCATGACTGCATCATGGTCAGGACCTCAACCAGCCTACCTAATACAGATCCTATGCAGTGGGCGGCAAAACTCTGATAAGTCGACGTCGCCCATCACTGAGCCGAGGAAGCCAATGCAACACGCTACCACTCTTCCTGCCGCAGAGCGGACCTGCAGCGGGGAAAACTGTGCCACTTTGTTCGTCTCTTTGGAGCTGAGTCGTTCGACCTGGGTCGCAACGGCGCTGGCGCCTGGCAGCAGCAAGATGTCCAAGCACACGCTCGTCGGCGGTGACGGGCGTAAACTGCTAGACCTTCTCGCGCGGCTGAAGAGCAAAGCCGAACAACGCATTGCCGCGCCGGTGAAGGTTATCACGATCCACGAAGTCGGGCTCGATGGTTTCTGGATTCATCGCTTGCTCGAGGCCAACGGCGTCGAGAGCCACGTCGTTGATCCGGCGTCGATTGCTGTGCCTCGACGCCACCGGCGCGCCAAGACGGATGCGATTGACGGCGAGACGCTGCTGCGCACACTGATGGCCTGGCAGCGCGGCGAGCCGCGGGTCTGTGCGATGACCGTACCACCAAGCCCGAGCGAAGAAGACCGCCGTCGGATCTCGCGCGAGCGCGCGAAGCTTCTGCAGGAGCGCGTTCGGCACACGAACCGCATTCGCGGACTGCTGTTCGGCCAGGGGATCACCAACTACAATCCGCTGCACAAGAACCACCGGAAAAACCTGGAACAACTGCGGACCGGGGACGGACGCTCAATACCAGCTCACCTCAAGTCAGCGATTCTTCGCGAGATCGATCGGCTCGAGTTGGTCCTACGCCAAATCAGCCAGGTCGAAACTGAACGCGATGAAATGTTGCAGCTGGCACAACCGAGCTCTCCCGCCGCACTTCCTTATGCGGCTCAAGGGCATTAGCACCGAATTCGCTACCGTGCTCTACCTTGAGGGTCTGTTCCGCCGGTTTGAGAACCGACGGCAATTGGCGGCCTACCGGTCTGACTCCTAGCCCCTGGAAGAGTGGCAGCATCGACCAAGAACAGGGTATCTCGAAGGCCGGTAATCCGCGTCTGCGCACCACAATGGTCGAGCTTGCCTGGATGTGGGTGAGATACCAGCCCGCCAGTGCTCTCAGTTGTTGGTTCCGCCAGCGCGTTGGCTCCAAGCGCGGCCGGATCCGCCGCATTTCGATCGTCGCGCTGGCCCGCAAACTGCTCATCGCCCTCGCGAGATACCTCAGCCATGGTGAGATCCCCGCGGGTGCGGTTATGACGGCAGGCTGAGGCATTCGGCAAGACCGGAAGCATTATCGCCAGTTTCCACGAGGGCCTGATCAGCCCCGTTGGATCCGGGCGGGCGGACCGTTCCAAACAGTGGCTGTGATATGCCGAAATACAGGGTGGACCCGCCCTCCCGAGCCCGATGACCTCGAGAATGAGGGATTATGGTGCCAGCCCAAGCCGAAGACATGCGCATCGATGACCGGGGGCTGGTTTGGTTCGAAGAGGAAAGACCCGATCGGCTCACCGCCGACTTGTCCTAAGGCGTTCCAAGAGTACTGGATATGGCCTCGGCCCCGCTGGCCGGTGCACATCGGTCGCCAACAGCACTACGTCGCGCGCCGGCACCATCATATCGCGCTCGACGACGATCTCACGCATGTCGGTCATTCGACACCCCTCCGCGCGGCGGTCCTTTCCCGGCGCTCGGGACAAATCAAAATGCAATCTTGCGATCCTTTTGCAAGACGCCGTTGACGTGGCCACGAGTGAGGCCATGCCTTATGATCCATTCGGCAGAACCGGCCAACCCCGGCGACAACAGAAAGCGCAGGCGATGACGGCGACCACCAGTCCGATACGCCACTGGCGCATAGGTGAGGTCGAAATTACCCGCGTGCTCGAGTTCGAGGCAGCGCTGTTCGAGCCAGCCGTAATTCATCCTGAAGCCGCTCCCGAGATCATCAAGCGGCATCGCAGCTGGCTCACTCCGAGGCTGATGGACCCAGTCAGCGGTCTGATGATTTTTGCGTTTCACAGCACCGTTATCAAGACGCCGCACGCGACTATCCTGGTGGACACCTGTTCGGGCAATGACAAGGAGCGCCCGCACAAGCTGCGTTATGATAAGAAGAACTGGCCGTATCTCGCCAATCTGGCGGCGGCCGGCTTTGCGCCTGAAGACATCGATTATGTCTTGTGCACGCACCTGCACGCCGATCACGTCGGTTGGAACACGCGGCTTCTTGACGGCCGATGGGTGCCGACCTTCCCAAACGCCCGCTATCTGTTCGCCCGTGAGGAATGGGAGCACTGGCGGGTGGCCGAATGGCGGGCGGCCTACACCACCGACCCCTATTATGAGGACAGCCTGCTGCCGATTATGGAGAGTGGCCAGGCCGAGCTGGTCGCCACCGACTACGTCTTCGACGACAACGTGTGGATCGAGCCATGGCCGGGCCACACGCCCGGACATGTTTGCGTCGCGGTGGGGTCTCAGCAACCATCCGTGGTCCTGAGCGGCGATATCATGCACACGCCACTGCAATGCGCCGAACCCCAGCTCAACAGCTGCTTTTGCGTCGACGCAGACATGGCACGCGCGACACGGCTGAGGTTTATCGAGACCTTTGCCGATAGACCGGTCATGATCATCCCCGCCCACTTCCCGACGCCGACCGCCGGTTGGATACGGTCGCAAGGCGGATCGTTCCGCTTCCGTTTCGACGACCTCCGCTGAGGCGGCATCCGGGTTATCGCAGAGGTGCTGGATGCGGAGAAATAGCGGGCTGAGGTTTGAAACGTGGTTCCACTGATCGGTTATGTCGACCGGTTCTCGGCGCGCCCTGGCGAGCCGGTAGCGGTCAAGGTCTCCAGTCAGTTTGATTGGCCGTACCGCGCCGACCTCGTGCGGATCATCCACGCCGATCCCAATCCGGCCGGGCCGGGTATCAAGCTCGAGGACATGCCAGCGGCTTTTGCCGGCGCCTACGCGTCGCGTTTCCAACCGGTCCATATGGGGTCGTGCGGAGTCGTTGTTCCCGCCGAGCCGCTCGCATTGCCCGATCCATGCACGATCGTCGTTCGGGTCCAGCCCTGGCTGCTCGACGGGCGACCGCAGACCGTGCTGGCGATCGAGGGTGGACCGGCGCTTTCCGTCGGCGCCGAAGGTGCGCGCCTGGAGCTGGCCGATGCCCGCATTGAGGTGGCCGCGCCAATGTTGAAGGGGCGCTGGTATGAGCTGCGTGTAATTGCTGGCGGCGGGCGAATACGTCTGCGTCAGACAGCGCTACAGCGCAGTTGGGGTATCACCGATTCGGGCGAGGCCGAGACAGCAGGTAGCTTGCCCCTACTGGATCGGCTGACGTTCGGTGCTGCTCCGACGCCAGCACCGGGACAGCGCTGCAACCCGTATAGCGCCTTTTTCAACGGCCGTCTCGAAGACCCCGCGATGCTCGCCGGCGCGCATGACGGTCCTCAGCCAATCGAGCCCGACAAGCCCGAATGCCTGGCCTGGTGGGACTTTAGCGCCAAGATCCCGACCGACCTGATCATCGACCGGGGGCCGCACGGTCTGCACGGCCATTTGCGCAACTTACCGACGCGCGCGATGCGCGGCTCGCGCTGGACCGGCGAAGAGACCAACTGGCGGCATAGGCCGCGCGAGTACGCCGCCATCCATTTTCATGAAGATGATCTCTACGATTGCGGCTGGGAAACCGACTTCGTCTTCGAGACCCCCGCCGGAATGGCCTCCGGGATTTACGGCATCCGCCTGCGCTGTAACGACATCGAGGACATCGTGCCGGTCTATGTGCTGCCACCGGCCGGGGCCGCGACGGCGCCGATCGTCTTCCTGGCCTCGACTTTCACCTACCAGATCTATGGCAATCATCAGCGCAGTAGCGTCGACAACGCCTTTCGCGCTCGGCAGGCCGAGTGGCATGCCTATCCGTGGAATGCCGACCAGCACCCCGAATATGGCGCGTCGACCTACAACAAGCACCCGGACGGCAGCGGCATCTGCTATTCGAGCCTGCGCCGACCGCTCCTGACGATGCGGCCCGGATACATCACATTCTTCGACAGCCGCGGTTCGGGTGTGCGGCATTTTCCAGCCGACACACATCTGATCGATTGGCTCACGGTGAAGGGTTTCGCATTCGACGTTATTACAGATCACGACCTCGACCGTGAGGGGGCGGCACTATTACGGCCTTACCGCGCAGTGGTGACCGGATCGCATCCCGAATATCACACGCGAAATACGCTCGACGCATTGCAGAACTATATCGATGGCGGCGGTCGTCTCGCCTATCTCGGCGGCAATGGGTTCTATTGGCGCATCGCCACGAGCCTGGCGGTCCCGGACGTGCTCGAAATCCGCCGTGCCGAGGGCGGCATCCGCGCTTGGGCGGGCCGAGCCGGGCGAATATTTCCACGCGCTCGATGGCGGGTATGGCGGTCTATAGCGTCGCAATGGCCGACCACCGCAGATGCTGTGTGGGGTCGGCTTCTCGGCTCAGGGGCTATTCGAGGGATCGTATTACCGCCGCATGCCGGGCGCGGCAGACCCGCGTGGAGCATGGATCTTCGACGGCATTCAGGACGAGATTATCGGTGATTTCGGGCTGTCGGGTGGCGGCGCCGCTGGGTTCGAACTTGACCGGGCGGATTTCGAGCTGGGAACCCCGCCGAATACGCTGATCCTGGCGCGCTCTGAGGGCCATCAGGGCCATTTCGTCACGGTACCGGAGGAATTGCTCTCCAATCTTGCAACAGTAACGGGTGAACGGCCGGAGGCCCTGATCCGCGCCGAGATCGTGTATTTCGAGACGCTGTCAGGTGGCGCTGTCTTCTCGACAGGCTCGATTACGTTCTGCGGCGCCCTATCTCACAATGACTACGACAACAATATTTCGCGGATGCTCGAGAACGTGTTACAGCGATTTGCCAGCGGAGATTGTTAGGGTCATAACGGTAGCAATACCGAGCCTTGTAGGGGGAATGCATAACGATAGCGTTCCGTCAAATCCTCAAATGAACACCTGCTTGGTGAGGGACGGACCCCAGCCAATCGCTTGGTTGTTGACGCATACACGACAGGCGCCGGCAACGGAAGCAGCCAGCCACAATATCCGCCTCAGGGCGTTTTCCCAATGAGCCGACGGCAATGGACACAGAGAACGAGCGCCGTCGCACAAATGATCCGGGCTGTGTCATCATCTGTGACCCACACCCAGCTGGTACCCACGATGTTCGTTCGGCGCTCAATTGCAACTGGGTGCGTGCGATCACCGCTCTCGGCTGGTGCAAGTTTCTCACAGAGTCGATAAATGAAGCGCTTTTACTAAACGAGCGCGCGATACGCCTTAGCCCTCGCGATCCCGGGATCGGCAATTGGTATGACCGTATTGGGCGTATTCATTTGCTGCAGTCCCGCACGAACGAAGCAATCGGGTGGTTAGAAAGGGCGCGCGGTACCAACCCGGCGCACCCTGGTATTCGGATCGACCTCGCGGCGGCTTATGCCCTGGGAGACAAGTCACAACTCGCTGCAGCCGAACTTGAAGAAGCCCGCAGGCTGAGCGGCGGAGATCGCCTTTCGAGCATCGCCCACGCCTACCTGAAGGCGCTTCCGGGCGCGTGGGGCGGGGTGCCGAAGATCCGCGCCCTGTTCGAAGCCACCTATTTCGAGGGTCTGCGCAAGGCCGGAATGCCTGAAGAATGACCGCAACCCGTCGCCTCGCCGCAATCTTCGCAGCCGATGTCGCAGGCTATTCACGACTGATGGGCGCGGACGAGGGCGGCACTCTCCAAGCACCAAAGGCGATCCGAGCCAAGCTGATTAATCCGACGATCGCCGCGCGCAATGGCCGGCTGGTAAAGACGACGGGCGACGGGGTTCTCGTCGAGTTCGGCAATCTCGGCCAGCGATAAAATGCTAGAGGAAAATGTTCGCCTGTGTGAGCTGGCTCACATGTCCGGTGCGAACTGCCTGTCACGCTAAAACACAAAATGATCCGAGCGCCGACGCGAAATGCATCGGGCAGAGGGCAGTATGGACAGGATCTAGGACGTTATGGCCATTGCCGTGATCAGGAAATGACCTCCCCCTACCTGCAACGACCCGTCGTCCCGCTCGCTGCCGCGCTGTCGCAAATGCTCGAAAATATTGAAACCGAACTCGCGAACGAGAAGCTGGAGGCTGGAGAGAAACGGCGTCTCGGCCGGCGAGCCAAATTGATGCGTTCCCTGCTCACGCCGCGGCTGATCACCGAGACCGAGGACAGGAACGCTCGATGCGGGTCGGGCTCACCCGGTTTCGGCGGTGCGGACGCCCAGCTTGGAGCGCTGGTTGTAAACCGGTGATTAACCACGCCGGGGTTAGTGATGGCCGCATGCCCAACGACCTCGATCCCGAACGCTTCACCCTCCGGCAGGCCGCCAAAGCCCGTGATTACTTCGCGCAGGTCATGGTGGAGCTGGAGTTCGTGCAGGCGCAACTGACCCGGCTCCCGACCCGCAGGGATTAGGCCTTTGTTCCCCTGAAGATAATGTTCGGGTCGGCCGTCATCGGCGCGGCGCTCGTCATTCTTTGGAAGCGTTCTGGCGGCACTACCTCTGAGCGAACCGTGAGTCATCGACCGTGTACGCGCTGGAGCTAAGAACCTACGGCCTTGGTGCAGTTGTCACTGTGTTCCTCGGCGCGGGCATCAGCGTCGGCTGGCATTACTTCGCCGACAGCGCCGGCGCCACGGCCGTGGCTTCAGCAGTAGCGCCCCCCGCGCAGCGGGATGCAGCTAGTTCTCCAATATCTTGCCCTCCCGGTCCGCAAGAGGCTCCAACTCCCGATGTCGCCTGGGTTCCCGTTTTATCCCGCCCCGACAACCAGCCCGACACAACCCACGCAACGGGTACTTTAAAGGCCACACATGCGGTGCACGCTAGCCGCGCCCGACAGGTGCCGGCTCCCGCCCGGCCTGATGGTGGCGAGAGGCCTTCTGATCGCGGGCTCGTCCCCTAGTTCGATCCATCAGCGCTTCATGATTTGTTAGCCGCAATCCCCGAAAATTGCACGCTAAGTTTTCCTTTGGAGGCAGAGATGCGCATGGCGATCGTCGCATTCCTGAGCGGGTTGGTCCTCGGGGCCGCGGCGGTGCAAGCGGCTCCTCTGAACCCGCTAGGCGCTACCCCGGCCGAGCTGGGCGCGGCGCCGCCTATCGAACTGGTCCGGGACGGCTGCGGACACGGTTGGCATCGAACCCACTGGCGCGACCAATCGGGCGATTGGCATTGGGGTCACTGCGTTCCGAACTGGGACCCTTACGGTGGCTGGGGCGTCGGGTGGCACTATCCCCATGCAGATTGGCGCGGTCCCTATGGGGGTTGGGGTAATCCATAGCGAGCGACCCCGAAGCCTCGCTCGCCGACGATCCCGAACAAAGCATATTTTGTGCGCCCTAGTGTTTTGACGCCGATGATGAAGGCGACGACTGTGCCCGGTGCCGAGCATTATCGAGAGATCGCCGGTATGCTGCGTGAGGCTGCGAGATCGTGTCAGTTCGCCGGTGCCCGAAAGGAAATATTGCATCTCGCGCAGCGCTTTGAGAGCCGCGCCGACCATCTCGATCGCCGGGCCGGATCGACGACAGCGGCGCGCTTGGCATAATTGGGGCATTCCGTCTCGAAACCGCGGTCATCCCGCAGACGCTCAGCTCAATTCGCGTTTGCCGCATCGCAAAGTTTGCGGTCGGCTCGCCGTAGGATGAAAACACGATCATCGCCGCCGGGGGTGCCGAACTCGCCCCAGTTGGTGCCCTCGACGACGATTTGATCGGTGCCACCGCCGCCGCCAATTACCTCAAGGCGCAGCCCGTCGCCCTCAGGAGTGAGACGAACCCTTCCGCCGTCGGCATCGAGATAGCAATCAAAGTGGTCGGCGGTTACTTTGCAAAACAACTCCTGCCCATACCACTCGTTAGACCGTTTCAGCATGAAGCCGAAACCGGCTTGGAAATCGGCCGGCGAGTTTTTGGTGACTTTGTCGTCACGCTGGTCTTGATCGAAATCGACTACGATGCGCCGCACGGTCTGGTTTGGATGCGCGTTCATATGGCCAGGGTCGTAGTAACGCGCATAGCAGGGCTTGCCACCACTAACGCCCGCGAAATATCTCGTGTAAATGTCGACTGCGTTTGCCTCGGATGGGTTAGCGGCAATTGCAGAGAGGAACAGAACAGAAAGCATCTTCATCGGTTCGGGGTTCGCTGCATAAAACCGCTTTGTTACGTTGATCGTTGGCCAGGGGAGAGGGCGTCAGAAACTTTCCCGTGCGTGGCACATCTCCGCCTTGATGCGCTGCCCCGCCGATTTTTGGGCTAGGTTAGTGCACCAGTCCCCGAGGTACAGTGTTCGCGAGCTGCCCGACCGCATTAGTGACCCGGCGCCATACCGCAGCGCCGTTGTGATCGCTCTCCTCGGCTAGCTCTTCTGCCCGTAGAGCACTTTCTATGTCAGCCTCGTCGCCGTAGCGCTTGAGCATCAGGTTGGCGACGCGCCAAATGTCGATTTCCGGGATCATGACGGAAGGTTATCAGGCGCCCCTATCTCAACGGTTAACCCAGCCGGTTCCAGCCTTCCCGCAGGCCCGCTGCAGGCTGACTCCGAAAAGCTGACCCACCCGCGCCGGCAGGTTGAAGTCGGCAAGCCCACGCGCCATGCCGAGCAACTCCAGGCCGAAAAACGGCATCACGTAGCCGACGATGACCCAGACCGGGAACACCTGGGCCGCGATGCCCGGGGAATTCACCGGCGGTGACCTGTACGGTGAAGATGGCGCCGGGACCAATTAGCACTCCGGCGAAAGCCACGCGCGCCAACTCCAGAGCTGCCCAGCCTTCGGTGTTCGGCTGCTCAGCTGAGCTGGTCAAGCAGCGCCTTTGCTTCTTTCAGGTCGCGCGTGTCGGAGCCCTCGGTGAACCAGTCATAGATGGGCGCAAGAATATCGCGCGCCTCGGCACGGCGGCCCTGGTCGGAGCTGAGCCGGGCAAGGCTCGCAGCGGCACGCAATTCCCAGAGCTTGGCCTCCTGCTCCCGAGCGATGCCCAGGGCTTTACGATATAATTGCTCGGCGGCCTCCGAATGACCTTGCCGCAGCAGGAGTTGGCCTCTGAGTCGATATAACTCTGCCTCCAGCCAACGCTCCCCGGTCCGCGCGGTGATCTGTAAAGCATCATCCAGCAGATCTAGCGCCCGCTCGATTTGCCCTGCGTTCTTGTACGCCCTCGCCAAAAGACCGATTTGATAGGGTACCCACGCCTCCGCTCCGGTAGCGCGGTATGCTGCCAAACCCTTATGCAACAGCAATGTCCCCTCCGCTACGTCGCCGGAATTAACCCTGACCCATCCGCGAAAGATTATTCCCGCTGCACGCCATAAGGGGAAACCCTGTTCGTCGGCCATCGTAGCCAGTTCGCCCGCCCATTCGTCGAGGGCTGCGCCATTGCCGGTGAACGAAAGCAGTCTGGCGGCGTTGGTCAAGCTCATGGCAAGCGACGGCGGATGACCCCGCCTACGAGCGTTAGCGATTGCCGCGGTGCTCCGCGCCAATGCTTGAACCGGATGACCAAGACAAAACAGGACAATCGCTAAAAACCCTTGTGATGCGACCTCGGGGTGAAGACCGGCTTGCCGGACGACTGATTGGTCGGAATCCAAATCACAGAGTGCAATCGACTCCTCCAGATGCGATCGGGCAGCAACAAGCCGGCCGGCAAACATCAGGTTTCGCCCACAGGATTGGTGCGCTAGAAAGAGCCCGGCAGGCCCGTTCCGCTGACGGCTAAGCCGCAGCAAATCTTCGTCCAGGCGATGCGCCAATGTTAGTTCGCCGCGAATCGCGTGATAGATCGACTGGGCATAGGCTACTTGGAGGAATTCCGCCGGAGAACCCAGCTGCTCCCACAGCTCACGGGCGCGGGCAAGCGTTCGCCCCGTTTCGTCTGCCGCGTAGCCCTTGACGGATTGAAGGACGGTTCCGAGGGAACTAAGAAACTCAAGCTCCTGGCGCTGGCGCGCGAAATCGTCCGGCAATAGCGCCAGTTGGTCTAGTCCCTTTTGGAATTGCGAGGCTGCTTCCGCCATCGCCGAACGGGCTGCGGACCTCCGGCCTGCCTTTCCCCAAAACGCTGCAGATTTTTCAGTGAGCCCCGCCTCTGCATAATGCTGCGCACAGACTTCTGGCTGACTCTCCATCAGCTCGGGGAAAAGGGTTTCGAGCGCTTCGGCGATCTCCGCGTGCAGCTGCTGCCGAGTAGCACGGAGAAGGCTGCTATGAGCCGCGTCTTGCACCAGCGCGTGCTTGAAGGCATAGACCGCATCGGGAGGCGTGCCGCGCTGGAACACCAACTCGGAGGCGACGAGTCGGCCGAGCGCAGCTCGCAGCTCATCCTCGGGAATACGTGAGACGGTGCGCAGAAGCGCATAGGGAAACTCGCGTCCAATCGCTGAGCCGATCTGTGCCACCCGGCGCACCGAGGACAGACGGTCGAGCCGCGCCATCAGCGAGTCGTGCAAAGTGGTCGGTATCCCCACTGCCGGCACGCCGCTCTCCAGCACGCTCTTGGTCAGCTCCTCGATGAACAGAGGCACGCCGTCGGTACGATCGGCGATCTGGTCTATGACTTCGACTGGCAGCGCCGCGCTGCCCGCGATCTGCTCGATCAGGGCGGTCCGGTCATGCCGGTCCAGCCGATTGAGCGCCAGCATCGTCACCTGCGGCTGGCGGGCCCAGGGCGCTTGGAACTCAAGCCGGAAGGTTACGATCAGCAGCACCGGCATGCCGCGCACGCGATCGATGGTCAGGTCGAGCAATTCTCGCGAAGTCGGATCGATCCAATGCGCGTCCTCGAAAGCCATGACGACTGGCTGTTCGCGCGCCAAGCCTCCGAGCTGGCGGATCAACGCTTCCAGTGTCTTTTCCTTTTTTCGCTGAGGTGTGAGGCTCGGCAACGGCTGGTGCTCCGAGGGCGGCAATGACAGCAACTCGGCTATGAGCGCCGAATACTCGTCCGGCGGCGCGGCGAGGGCCAGCATGGCTTCGAGTTTCTCCAGCCTGGCCGCGGGCGGATCATCCCGCGCAAATCCCGCCGCCCGGCCGAGCTGCTCGATAAACGGG
>Ga0306920_100010698_pt1 | contig 12320 bp, 13 predicted proteins | sample flu12Cox44000170_FD_204666 | JGI IMG/M metagenome (GOLD analysis project Ga0306920, IMG submission 204666) | Lab enrichment of tropical soil microbial communities from Luquillo Experimental Forest, Puerto Rico - flux4day.12C.oxic.44.000.170 (v2)... | ecosystem: Environmental > Terrestrial >...
GCTTCGTCATTCATGGCTACAGTTTCAAATCAATCACCCCATTCGACGCCACGATGCCGTATTTGTCTTTCATGTTCTCGCATGGACAAAGGTCGACAGTGCCGCCGGCGTTTTCAACCAGAAGCCAGCCGGCTGCGATGTCCCACAAACTAATTCCCGTCTCAATGTACGCATCGAATCGTCCGCAGGCGACGTAGGCGAGGTCGAGCGCAGAGCTGCCGAACACGCGGCATTTGCGCACGCGATGAATCATTTCCTGGAGCAACGGAAAGTTCGCGTTGATCGTCTCCGCGGTTTTGGCGAGCCCGATCGAGATAACTGCTTCAGCAAGCTCCGTGCGATCGCTCACATGGATCGAGCAGCCGTTTAATTTCGGGACTTCGCCTTTTTGTCCAACCCACATCTCCTCGCGAACCGGATCGTAGGTCACGCCGACCATGATCTCATCGCGCAGACGCAAGGCGATCGAAACGCAAAAATGAGGAATGCCGTAGAAATAATTCACGGTGCCATCCAGCGGATCGACGATCCATTGATGATCGCTGGATTGATCCCCAACGATACCTTCCTCGCCGTAAAGCGCATGAGTGGGAAATTCGTCAAGAAGCATTTTGCTGATTAACGCCTGCGCCTTGATATCGATCTCCAGCTTGATGTCGTGCGCCGCGAGCTCGTGGACGCGCTGCCGCTGCTGAAAATTTTGGCGAAGCAACTTTCCCGCTTCGCGCGCGGCATTTTCAGCTGCATCGAGATAACGCTTCATCAAAGTTGAGTGGTTGAATAGTTGAGAGGTGAGTCAACCGCGACGGCAACCGCAGGATAGCTGCTCCCTTCGACGGCTCAACCTGTAACCTCCTCGACGAGACTGTTTCGCTTTTGTCATGCCGAGCGAAGCGAGACATCTCACGATTTTCTCCAGAGATTCCTCGCCTCCGCCGCGCTCCGCTCGGAATGCCAGAGTGGGCGCGCAAAAAAAACCGGGAGGAAAATATGTTCTCCTCCCGGGTTGAAGTTAGGTGTTGTGACCCCGAAGAAATTCGGGGCCGTTAATCCAGCGTTGGGCTTAGTGCCTCTTTTTCTTCGCTGATTTTTTCTTTGCTGCTTTTTTCTTTGCCATCGACTAATTCCCCCCTTTCAATCCGCAACGCGCGGAGAATGGTGAAGAGTTGGGAATGACTTCACTTATGTGGTTATGTGCGTTCAGTAATCATCTGATTTTTTTTGTCAAACATTTTCGTTGCGAATTCTAAAAAAATTTTCACCAGCTCGTGCGCGAGAATTCTTTTTGGCGCGCGAGAAAATTTTCTCATTTCGCCGTCACGAAACAGAATCATCAATTCATTTTCATCGCTCTCCATCCCCAGACGCGCATCGTTCGCGACGATGATGTCGCACTTTTTTGCGCGCAGTTTCTGCAGTGCGTTTTGTTCCATGTCATTGGTTTCCGCGGCGAAACCAACGACAAGAAACTGTCGGTCCTGCCGGTGGCCTAACGAATCGAGAATATCGCGCGTGGGAACTAATTCGAGCGAAAAGTTGCCAGTGCGCTTCTTGATCTTCACCGGCGAAATTTTCGCTGGCTTGTGATCCGCCACGGCAGCGCATAGGACGCATACATCGCAGCTGTCTGCGTCCCGGTGCGCCGCATCGAACATTTCGTCACCGGTGGAAACCAAAACGAATTTCGCATCGCGCGGTGGATCGAGTTTCACCGGGCCGGAAATCAAAATGACTTCGTGTCCGGCTTCCAGCGCTGCTTCGGCAATGGCGTAGCCCATTTTCCCGGAAGAGCGATTGGAGATATAACGGACCGGATCGATGGGCTCGCGCGTCGGTCCGGCCGTGACGAGAAATCTCACGCGATCAATTTGTCGTGGCGGCTAAGAAGAAATTCAGCGCGGAATGCGATGTCGTTTATCTTCCAAAGCCGGCCAAGTCCTTCGTAACCGCAGGCGAGCATTCCCTCTTCTGGCCCGATAAACTCAACGCCGCGGTCTTTGAGTTTTTCGACGTTCTCCTGCGTAGCTGGATGCCTCCACATTTTTCCGTTCATGGCAGGTGCAATCAGAATCGGCCCGCGCGTGGCGAGCGCAATGGCCGCAAGCGGATGACCGGCCAGACCGTGCGCAAGTTCGGCGATGATGTGCGCCGTGGCGGGCGCGATGAGCAGCAGGTTCGCGCGATCGGCGAGATCAATGTGACCGGGTCGCCAATTCTCTTTTTCATCGTAGAAGGTGGTGGTCACCGGATTCTTGGAAAGCGTTTGCAGCGTGAGCGGTGAAATGAATTCGGTCGCGTCGTGCGTCATGACGACAAAAACTTCGTGCCCCTGTTTGACGAGCAGACTAGCCAACTCGGCCGATTTATAGGCAGCGATCGACCCTGTGACACCGAGCACTACCGATTTTTTTCCAGCCGGAATGCGTACCACTTTTCGGGCGCTCGGTTTATCGCGTCTCCTTTTAAGCTCTCTGTCCATGCAAGACCAACAATCTAATCGCGAATCTGCTTTAGGGGAAGCTGACAGCTGCCCGCGCGATCATTTCTGGATCATCCGGCCGCTCAAATAACCCTCTGCAGCCATGATACGGCGAAATTTTTCCAGATCCGCTTCGACGGAGCCACTAATAATCGTGTACCGGTAATCGCGCCATCGTTCCATTTCTCGCGCCGCGGTCTCCAGCCGGCGCTCGATCTGCTTCTCGGTTTCGGTCCCGCGCCCGTGCAAACGTCGCCGCAATTCCTCGAGATCGGGCGGCATGATGAAAACATCAGCGAGTGCCTGACGAATTATCGGATCGTCGCAATTGCGGATGACGGCGGCACCCTGAGTATCAATGTCGATTAAGACATCGACTCCGTTTTTCAGATTGGTCAACACCGGCTCGCGTAAGGTGCCGTAAAAATCGTCGTGCACCTGTGCGTGTTCCAGAAAATCGCCAGCTTTGAGTTTCGCGCGGAAATCTGCATCCGAAAGAAATCGATAGTGTTCGCCGTTAATTTCACCGCTGCGCGGCGCTCGTGTGGTGCAGGAGACCGAATAAAAAAGATTCGGAGTTTGTCGGATTGCTTCCACCAGCGTCGTTTTGCCCGCGCCTGAGGGCGCGGAGACGACAAAGAGAATTCCGGAGCGGCTGAATCGTTTACTCAAGGTTTTGAACTTGCTCCCGAACCTTCTCCAACTCGGCTTTGCAAGCGATGACGCGCTGTGAGATGGCGGCATCATTTGCTTTTGCGCCTAGCGTGTTGAGTTCGCGAAAAATTTCCTGGGTGATGAATTCCAGTGTGCGCCCAACAGGTTCTTTACTACGTAAATGATGAGCGAATTGGGCGAGATGACTCTCGAGGCGCGTCAACTCCTCTGAGACATCAGCGCGGTCGGCAAAAAAAGTAATTTCCTTCAACACCCGTTCGTCGTCGCTGGCGATCGGCAGGCCGGCTTTTTGAATTCTGTCAAGCAGCGCGGCGCGATAACGTTTCACCGCATCGGGATGCAGCGCGCGAACCTCCTTGAGTTTTTTCCGGATCGCTTTGAGACGGTGAATTAAATCTTTGGCCAGATGTTTGCCTTCGCGCTCTCGCATTTTGATCAAATCAGCAAGCGCAGAGCGTAGCGCTCGTTCAATGCCCGGCCATGCTTCTTCCGCCTTCACGGCTTCTTCCGGGAAGCGCATCACGCCGGGCGCCTGTAGAATGGTGCTGATGGTGATCTCGCCCGGCGCGTTTAACTCTTTTTGTAAGGCGCGCATCGCCTCGTGATATGAGCGGGCGAGCTCGGTGTTTAGCGCCAGGTTGCGGGCGCCGTCGACGCCGCTGTGTAGAGTGATCGTGGCATTGGTCCGGCCGCGCGAAATATTTTCGTTGATCGTCTGACGAATACGCGGTTCAAGCTCGGCCAGATCGCGCGGCAAATTAATCACGACGTCGCTTTGCTTCCGGTTCACGGAATTGAGCTCGACGCTAAACTTTGTCCCGGCGTGATCGGCCTCGGCGCGACCATATCCAGTCATGCTCCGCATATCTCGATGCGGAAGGTTATCGCAGAGAAACGCTCAAGGATCAATGTTCATCGACGTCATGCGGGATGACAGTTTTACAGCGTCATGTGTAATCCGATGGCCAAGCTTTTGAGATTGTTCCCCGCCCGGTTGTTTAAGACTCTGTACTGCACGCCAATGCGGTGAAGGCATTGCCATATGATCGATCGATTCAAACCACCGCTGCGCCGGATCGATTCTCTTCGGCGCGGAGCGACGATACACGATAAGCGTGATCCGATGATGCGTGAACGGAAACGTCGAGATGTATAGCGGCTCGTCAGACACACTTTTTTCTAATCGCGGCAAAATCCACATGCCGCGCCAGCGTTTGGATGATCGTTCAAGCAAGATCTTTCCCTGACGAACCACAAATGCATGCTTTTCGACGAGTCGCGTTGTACGCGAGCGAGATTTCCTGACCGGTAGCGTTTCCGGATTTTTTGCGAGACAGAATTTTTTTACCGGGCAAATGCCACACTTGGGCTCTCGAGGAATGCAAACAAGCGCGCCGAGATCGATGAGTGCGGAGTTGTAACCCCGGGCGTTTGATTTCGGAAGAAGACTTGCTGCATATTTCCAGAGCGTTGTCCGGCCCGCCGGGGATTCGATCGATCTGTGAAAATTGAAAAGTCTCGCCAAAACGCGAGCGGTGTTAGCTTCGATGATTGGGACTGCCTGATTGAAGGCAAAGCTGGCGACGGCGTGCGCGGTATATTTCCCGATCCCCGGGAGTTGTTGCATTTTCCTCACCGATCGTGGGAGCCGTCCGCGATATTGAGCTGCGACGGTCCTCGCTGTGGCGTGAAGATTTCGTGCGCGCGCGTAATAGCCGAGGCCTTGCCAGGCGCGCAGGACGTCATTTTCCGAAGCGCGAGCCAGCGCAGCGAAATCGGGAAATCGACGGAACCACTGCTCGTAATAAGGAGTGACAGTGGCTACCTGAGTTTGCTGGAGCATGAACTCGGAGACGAGGATGGCGTATGGGTCGCGCGTTCGGCGCCAGAGGAGGTCGCGCCCGTGACGGCGATACCAGCGGAGAAGAGAACGTTGAAACGTGCGAACGTCTTGTGGCGCTGGCACCATTTGACGGCAAACGTCCAACGTGCAACGCCCCACGTCCAACTCTCAATTCAGAAGCTGATTGAATATTGAGCGTTGAGCGTTGAGCGTTGGGCGTTGAGGGTTTTCTACAATGAATTCGTACACGCATGCGCTTTCACCCGAGCAGGCAACAAAGCTTCGCGTATTGCTGGAAGAGCTCGGGTTCGAATTCTCCCTAAAGGAGTGGACGATCTTCTTCGCGCAGAAAAACAAGTTGAGTGTGGCGGTTTATGAGAAGGGACCGAAGGTGCTCGTGCAGGGCCGGGACGTGGAGGAGTTCGTCCAATTCGAACTGGAGCCGAAAATTCTCGGCGAGGCGAAGCTAGGATACGAAGAGGTGCATTCGCCGGAAATGTTCGAGCCGCACTTCGGTGTGGATGAGAGTGGGAAGGGCGATTTTTTCGGGCCGCTGGTTATCGCCGGAGTGTATGTCGATCGGGGGATCGCGCGCAAATTTCTCGATGCCGGCGTGGTGGACAGCAAACGCATTGGCTCCGATGCCCGCATCCGCGCGCTGGCAGACACGATTCGGAAAAGTTCGCTGGATTTGGTGGAAACGGTGCTAATCGGTCCGGCGAAGTACAACGAGCTTTACGAGAAGTTTGGCAATCTTAACCGGTTGCTCGGCTGGGGCCATGCACGGGTGATCGAGAATTTGCTGGCGAAAAAACCCGCATGCTCGCGGTCGTTGTCGGACCAGTTTGCGGACGCGCGAGTGATCACTTCGTCCCTGCTGAAGCACGGGCGCAAGATCGTAATCGAACAGCGCCCGCGAGCGGAATCCGACGTTGCAGTGGCAGCCGCGTCGCTGGTGGCGCGAGAGGCGTTCATCAACTGGCTGGAGCGCAAAGGCAAAGAGCTCGGCTTGCGATTGGAGCGCGGGGCATCGCCGAGTGTAAAAGAAGCCGCCAGAAAGCTGGTGGAAATGAACGGGCCAGCCGCTTTGCGCGAGGTGGCGAAAGTGCATTTTCGAACGGCGCACGAGATCGCCCCAAATGATTATCCCGCTCCGCCTGCACGTGAGAATTGGCGCAAGGCGCCGTGATTTATGCCAACGCAGGGAAGCGAGTTGCGTTTCGTGTTGTTCTCGAACAGCTTAGGCTATTAAAATTTTATCGTTTTTTGTGAGCAGTGGCCACCGCCGCAGCCGTACGGAACGATACTTAATACAGATATGTCAAAGTTAACTAAGCGCGACATCGTCGTTTCTATCAGCAACCAAACCGGCATGGTTCAGCACCAGGTCTTTGACGTCGTCCAGCGCACGCTGGACAAGATCACCGACAGCCTGGCAAACAACATCCCGGTTGAGCTGCGCAATTTTGGCGTTTTTCTGCCGCGCCTGACAAAGCCGCGAGTTGGACGAAACCCAAATCAGCCCGGCAGCAGTTTTGTCATCCCACCCCGCGCGACAGTGAAATTTAAGGCTGGCAAAGTCATGCGTCAACGCGTTGAGAAGCTCTCACGTCAACTGAAAGAAGCGGCAGAGCGCAAGGCGAAAACAGAAGCAGGGGTATCAAGCGGAGAGTAGCTCACGATAGCAAATTCTGGATCGTTTTTTCCAGACGCTCAAAATTAATTGGCTTGGTGAGATGCTCGGAGAAACCTGCTTCTCTGGCTTGCTTCACGTCTTGTTCGCTACCAAAGCCGCTGAGTGCAATTCCAGGCAAATCTTTGTTGACACGCAGTTCACGCATCAATTCGTAACCGCTGCGGTCGGGCAATCCGATGTCGCTGATGAGCAGATCGAAGTCCTCTATGCGGACTTTCTCGACCGCCTGTTCCGCGGAATGGGCTACAGTAATTTTGTAGCCGCGGCGCTCCAGCATTCTCTTCATTCCGATGCAAGTGTCATAATGGTCATCCACCAGCAGGACGCGCCGATGTCTTGAAACGGTCGCTTCTGCTTCCCGCTCTGCTGGTTGATCTTTCCCTTCGCCATCGCTGTCGATCGGACGCGACACCGTGTTTAGTTCCACTGAAAACATGGACCCCTTGTCTTTCCCGGGACTTTGTACGCGGATTTTTCCGTCATGGGCGTCGATCAACGCCTTCGAAATGGCCAGCCCAAGCCCGAGCCCTCCAAAGCGACGGGTAATCTCGGCTTGTCCCTGTTCGAATGCGTTAAAGATTTTATCGATCGCTTCTTTTTCAATGCCAATCCCCGTGTCGATGACGCGGGCTTCAATGGTATCTGCCGTGGGGTTAATGGTCTCGATAGTGATTCGGCCTTTTTCATGGGTAAATTTCACGCTGTTCTTGATCAGGTTCCAAAAGACCTGTTGCAAACGCGCAGGATCGCCTTTGACGTATGTCTGAGTGGCGCGAAGCCGAAACTTCACTTCCAGATTCTTTGCCTCGATTTCTTCGCGGCATATCTCGTAAGCACGCTGCAGGATTTGGTGAACGCAAATCGTCTCGAAGCTTAATTGCAATTTGCCTTTCGATATACGGGTAACGTCGAGCAGGTCGTCGATTAACAGCGCTTCCAGTTCGACGTTACGCCGAACGACCTCCAGTGCTTCTCGTACAGGCCGGGAATCTGGCACCTCGGCTTCCAGCTCTCCCACCATCGCAAGTACTGGCGCGAGGGGACTGCGCAACTCATGAGACAAAAGTGCCAGGAATTGGTCCTTGGCAGCGTTTGCACCGATTAATTCCTGGCGCAATGTCACATCGCGCGTCTTGTCCTCCACCAAGTAAAGCACGCCCTGAATGGTCTCCTGGGCGCCCTGTAGCCGGAGCAGATTAATGTCCAGAAAGTGCGTCACTCCTGTCTTATCTTTCAACGGCTGCTCAGTCAGGTGAAATGGCGTTCCAAAGGTCAGCACTCTCTCAACCGCTCCGGGAGGCGCGATCTTCACATTATCACAGGTGATTTCCGTAATGTCGTGTCCGGCCGGCAGGTCTCCAAAGCGTTCTGCCATGTGCGCAAAGGCATCGTTGGCGTGAAGAAAGCGGCGCGAAGTTGGATCGACAAAAGCGATTCCGCTGGGCATGTTCGCCAGCATTTTCTCGTTGAAGACCACTTCACGCTCGAGCCGTTGCTTCGCCTCCATCTGGCGTTGATAAAACCTGCTGCCCAACCAGGCGAAGACCGCTGTAAGGACGACCAGCCACGCTGCCAGCAACGTCATTCGCCCAAGCAGATCACGAACCGGTTTGTAAGCCAACGCTTTAGGCTGTTCCACTACTGCCACCCAACCGGTGTTTTCGATCGGACTGTATGAATAGAGGTTCCCATGCTCCTCGAAATGTCCGGCGTTGTTTTCACGAATTTCCTTGATCAGTGCGCCGCCCTCGGGTGAAACTCCGCTGGGATTCGGCTTAAAATCATTGGCAAAAAGCGCGATGCCGTTTTGATCGAGAACTTCGAACAGGAATCGATCGGAAAATTCAATCGTGGACAAGCGGCGGCCAATCCTTTCCACGAGAACCGAGTCGCCAACGTAGCCGAGAATTTTTCCATCGGGCGCGCGCACCGCGGCAACGATATTGGTGACCAGCCGGTTATCCGTCAGCCTCGGGTGAACGGACGCGACCACGGCTTCGTTAGATGCCTCCGCTTGTTCGCGCCAGTAACTGGCCCCAAAATCTTTTCCGACCATCTCGGGCGCGGTCGGGATCGACGCAATTAAGGTCCCATCAGGTGCGGTAAAAAACATTCCGTCGATATTGGGGTGCGAATAAAATGCCGAGTTGAGCCATTGCTGAGCAACGGACCCCGGATTTGCCGCGCTGAGAATTCCCGCAACTTCGGGTAGCGTTTGATAATAGTTAATGATGGCGCTGCTGCGGTTGAGATCGTGGCCGACGAGATGGCCCACCAATTGAATCAGAGTTTGCCGGTCTCGCAAAATGCGGGATTCCAAGGTATCGCGCAGGATCGTGTAGGAAACAATTAGCGTCAGGATCGACGGGATCCATCCTGCCAGAAGAATAGGAAAGATGATCGCAAAACGCTCGAAACGGTCGCGCCTTCGTTTCGTTATGGTCTCTCCCAGCTGCATGCCTGCCTTTTGCGAGAAAAATTGGCGTATCACGGTTAACCTGCCGACGGTCTGAGGCAAGGGCGAATGTCGGTAGAGGTTGAATTGGTTTTAGATCAGCGCAATTTTTTTTCAAACAGCACTGGGGCGAGGGACGACCAAAAACTTTGCCAGAACCGGTCGCTCCCGCAGTTACGAAGATCGATGGGAGACTGCTGCGTATCAAGACAATATGACCGCGATTCTCACAGGCAAACATGCGATTTTTGGATTGACGCAACCGCTAGAAACGGCATGATGACGCCCTTACTGGCTCAACGATGGTGGCCCTAGAAACTCCTATGCAAGGAAGTGTTGGACATATCATTTGGACGGTTTGCTACCTGAGCGTGCTGATCGGGCTTTCCGCTTACGGCGTTCACCGCTATGTCATCATTTACCTCTACCTGAAAAACCGGAAACGCCCGCCGGTGCCCGCCCATTATTTTGAACAACTGCCAAAGGTGACGATGCAGTTGCCGATTTTCAACGAGGTGTACGTGGCCGAGCGGTTGCTCCGTTCGGTGAGCGAGCTGGATTATCCGCGACGGCTTCTGCAAATTCAGGTACTAGACGATTCAACTGATGAGACGCGTGAAATCACCGCGTCGTGCGTAGAGGAACTGCGTCAGCGGGGGTTCAATGTTCAGCTGATTCATCGGGTTGACCGCATCGGCTTCAAAGCCGGCGCACTCGCGGTGGGGCTTGACGCGGCAGAGGGCGAGTTCGTTTGTATTCTGGATGCCGATTTTGTCCCGCAAAGGGATCTATTAAAGCGGACCATCCATTTTTTCACTGATCCTAAAGTGGGAATGATCCAGACCCGCTGGGGACATTTGAACCGTGGGTATTCATTGCTCACGCGCATGCAGGCGATTTTTTTGGACGGGCATCTCTTGCTCGAGCAAATTGCGCGTAGTCGCAGCGGCCGCTTTTTCAATTTCAATGGAACCGCCGGTCTCTGGCGGCGGTCCTGCATCGAACAAAGCGGGGGCTGGCAATATGATACGCTATGCGAGGACCTCGATCTGAGCTATCGCGCTCAACTGGCAGGCTGGAAATTTGTTTATCTTTCAGATGTTGTCACCCCGGCGGAGTTGCCGGTGGACATGAACGGTTTCAAGTCTCAGCAGCATCGCTGGACCAAGGGCTCGGTCCAAACATGCAAGAAATTGTTGCCGACCATCTGGCGCAGTCAGCTTCCGTTTCCAATCAAGCTGGAGGCCACGGGGCATTTGATGTCGAATTTTGCTTACCTGCTTCTTGCTTTTCTTTGTGTTCTTCTGCATCCCTCCACTGGTGGGCCCGAGGGTGGCTGGCTGCGCACAGTGCTCATCGATATCCCGATCTTTATTGCAGCCTCGGCTTCGGTTGCTGTTTTCTATACTTGCGCCCAGCGGGAGTTGCATCCGCGGACATGGATGAAGGAGATTCTTTTTCTGCCGTGTCTGCTTGCCTTGGGAATTGGTCTCTCGCTGAATAACGCGCGAGCGGTGCTGGAAGCGCTCATCAATCACAAATCCGATTTCACGCGTACACCGAAATACGGCATTGAACGCAAATCGCAGCGGTGGCGCAGCTGCAAGTACCGGCCGCTCAAGTCAACGCTCCCATTGCTGGAACTGGCCTTCGCCATTTACTTTAGTTACTTCGTGGTGTTCGCCATCGCGCACAGCCAGTTCTTCTCAGTGCCGTTCCTGCTGATGTTCCAAGGGGGGTTCCTTTACGTTTGCCTCTCTTCGTTCGGCAGTCGCTGGTCAAAAATCAATTTTGATAGCTCGCGTGCAAGCGCTGCAATTCCCGCGTGACAAAACCCGAATTGTCGGGTAAAAGGTTGCTACATGTTTCGGGCGTTGGCTGTAATTTTCAGTCTGATTTCGATCGCGCCGGCATTTTCTGCCACACCGCTCATACAGCTTGATCCGTCCTATCGTCTGATAATCAGCATTTGCGACCAGAAGCTGATGCTCGTGGAGAACGGCGGGAGAGTGGCAATCTATCCGGTCTCAACATCGAAGTATGGCGTCGGTGATTTCCGGGGGAAAATGACGACGCCGCTCGGTTACCTGATGGTTGCGAAAAAGATCGGCGATAACGCGCCAGCCGGCGCTGTCTTTCACCATCGGCAATTGACCGGTGAAATTCTCCAGCCAAATACTCCCGGCCGGGATCCGGTGACTACGCGGATCATTTGGCTAACCGGACTTGAAGCCCAAAACGCGCAAGCCTTTCACCGCGGCATCTACATCCACGGCACACCGGAGGAAAAAACAATCGGACGGCCAGCCAGCTACGGTTGTATTAGAATGAAGGCCGCCGATGTCGCGGTGCTTTATAATCAAGTTCCACTGGGGGCGCTGGTGCAAATCACGCCCGATCATTTGCCCAAAATGCCAAAGGCGCGACCACTGCCGCCGCCTGTTAGCACGTCGGTCGTGCAGAACGCAAAACCGACCAGTCAGCAGCCGCAGTCTCAACCAACGTCTGCTTCGGGCACACTCACCGTCGAGCAGATGCGAATGGGTGGAACGCTTGCTGCCGAGCGGCAAAAAGCGAAGCTCGCATTGGGAAAAAGCTTGTAGCGCTTCGTCCAAGCTGGACGCAAGGAGATTAACAGCGAAGCCGCCGCCGAATAAACATGGTTTTCGTGCGTGAGCGCTGGGCGCGCATCGTTTAAGGTTGACAATCGCAATCGCACTCACGAGCGTCCACCTCCGCAAAATCTTTTGATCACCAATGGCCAATACCAGATCAGCTACCAAACGCGCCCGCCAAACGTTGAAACGATCGCTGCGTAACCGCGGCGCGGTGACGCATCTGCGCACGATGCAAAAGCAAGCGCGTTTAACGCAAGCGCCGAGTAAGGATCAAATCCGTGCGTTAATCTCGGCGATCGATAAAGCTGCCAAGCGCGGAATCATTCACGAAAACGCAGCGAATCGCCGTAAAGCTCGGCTCAACAAAGCGCTCGCCGGGGCGAAATAACAACCTGCTGTAGCCGCCTCGCTGATTGTCGCGCCGTAGCAATGGCGAAGGCGGGTGCGAGGCGTCGCAATGACGGGTTGCAACGCGCGTCCGGCACCGCGCGTTTCACAGAGACGCGCAGGTACAGCAAATGCCCTTTGCATATCGCACTGACCGGATAAATTCT
>Ga0306920_100010699_pt1 | contig 12320 bp, 10 predicted proteins | sample flu12Cox44000170_FD_204666 | JGI IMG/M metagenome (GOLD analysis project Ga0306920, IMG submission 204666) | Lab enrichment of tropical soil microbial communities from Luquillo Experimental Forest, Puerto Rico - flux4day.12C.oxic.44.000.170 (v2)... | ecosystem: Environmental > Terrestrial >...
AGGCGCTGCCGAGCGAACGTGCCTTTCTCTTCCTTCGAGGCAACAAAGACAAAAAACTGTCCGTTGATGCGCGTAACGCCCAGCACCGGCACCACCGGGCGTGGAGTATTTCCCCAAATTATCTGGGCACGCACTTGCTGGGCGATCTTCAGATTTGCTCTGGTGTTGGGCACGGCAGCTTTGGCCAGCACGGTCTGCGTGTCCGAATCCACTTGCGGCGAGATGAACGTAATTTGGGATTCACTGCGCAGATTGCCCGCTTCGTCGAGAAGCTTCACCGGCAGACCGAGGCGCAGTTCCTTCGCGCGCGCCGCCGGCACATAGATATAGGCTTCCAGCGCGCCCGGTTCGTCCACTGTGGTGAGCAGTGTTCCCACGGTAACGCGATCGCCAACATGTACCGGGATGTCGCCAACGATGCCATCCATGGGAGCACTGACTCTGTAGTAGTGCAACTCCACGGTTTGCTGCTGTACCTGCTGTTCCAACGATTTGAGTTGCGCGAGCGCCGTGTCGTACGTCGTCTGAGCGTTGTCGAGATCCGCCTTAGCGATCACCCCGGCGTCCCAGAGTTTTTTCGCGCGATCCAGATTGATGCGCGCCAGGTTAACGTTAGACTCTTGCGCGAGGCGCGAAGCTTCCTGACTGCTCACCGTGGCTTCCTGCTTCAACGGGTCAATCTGCAGCAACGGCGAGCCGGCTGTCACACGCTCGCCCGACTTCACGAAAATCTTGGTGATGTAGCCTTCGACCTGCGGATTGATGGCCGCCGAATGGCGTGACTTCATAAGCGAAAGGTACTCAGTGGTTTCCGCAATGGGCTTTGCTTCCACCACTTGCACCTGCACCGGCATGGCCGTTCCGGCGTCGCCCTGGACGCCCGCGCTAACCGTAGAGCTTTTCGCACCGCAGCTGGCCAGGCCTAGAGATGCCGCAAGGCAGGCTGCTGGCAACAAGATGAGAGAGCTAAAATGGCGTAACGTTCTTTGCAAAGTCCGAGTCCTCTGCTCACGCTGCGGCGTGATTCGTAACTCTTCATTTTACGTCATTGGTACCGGAATCAAAATGCAAAAGCGTTCCACCCTTCGACGGCCAAAATAGCGATTCGTGAGAGGGCAGAGCCGACCGTCAAGCGAGGATTTGGTCCCGCATGCCTCCGAAAACAAAGTTGCGTACCATCTCGCGCCGGTAGAAGTCATGCGGGAACCCCAAGGGAATGGCGCTTTCCTCGTCGAGTTTCTGCACATGTTCGGCCGTCAGCTTCAGAGTGAGGCTTTCGAGGTTGTCTTTGAACTGGGTCAGTTTGCGTGCGCCGATGATGGGAATTACGGGAACGTCCCGGTATCTCAGCCAAGCGAGCGCTACTTGTGCCAACGAGCGGCCCGTTTCGGAACTGATCTGCCGCACGGCGGACACCACGCGTTCCTGCCGTTCTTTCTCTGGCAAAAACGCCTGCATCATCTCAGTGGAGTAGCGGCCTTCTTCTTTTGAACCGCTGGAATATTTGCCGGTCAGTGCGCCACCAGCCAGCGGCGACCATGCGGTGACTCCGATGCCGAGCGCCTTGGCCATGGGGATCAGTTCGCGCTCAACGGTGCGCTCGACCAGGCTGTACTCGATTTGCAAGCCAACCAAGGGTGACCACCCGCGGAGTTCAGCGAGCGTATTGGCCCGTGAGACCCACCACGCCGGAGCGTCCGACACCCCGACGTAGAGCACCTTGCCTTGCCGCACGAGGTCGTCGAACCCGCGCATGACCTCTTCAAGCGGCGTGAGCTGATCCCAGATGTGCAGCCAGTAGAGATCGATGTAGTCGGTCTTCAGCCGCTGCAGACTGCCTTCGACGGCCTGCATCATGTTTTTGCGTTGGTTACCGCCGGCGTTGGCATCCCCAGTGGTCATGGCGTTTGTATACTTCGTGGCGACGACCATCTGCTCGCGGTGTCCTTGCAGGAATTCACCGAGCATACGTTCACTGGTGCCGCCGGTGTAGACGTTCGCGGTGTCAATGAAATTGCCTCCGGCTTCGCGGTAGGCGTCATAGATCCTGCGCGACTCTTCCTTGCCAGCCCCCCAGCCCCATTCCTCGCCAAAGGTCATGGTGCCGAGGGAAAGTTCGCTGACGCGCAGACCGCTGGGTCCCAACAAACGATATTTCATTTATAAATCCCCACAGGTTCGGTAGAAAGGCGGGTGCAATTTGTTGGATGCACCGAGGTGAAACGCGTTACTTGGTTTGCAAAACGGATTCAGCTTGCCGGGCGGATTTCCCCTAGTACATATCGGTAGGATCGATCTTTTTGCCGGAGAGGCCCATCTGCAAAACTTCGATATCCTGGGGACGGTCGAATACTTTGCCGGGGAAGAGCCGCTTGATGATCACGCGAAATCCGCCAAATGCAACGCCCACGGCGGTGGCAATACCCAGAAAGAGTCCCGTGAAAATAAAAATTTTGAACATGATCAGGACCATCGGCGGATCGGTGGCCCGGTGCCCGGGCTCGTTCCAGGTGATTTCCGTCTCGTATTTCACTTCATCGCGAATCGCCTGGGCGTGTTCCGGTGCGGTTGCGGCAAATACAAGCGAGAGCAGGGAAGCCTTGCGTTCTACGGTGACGCCTGCTCGTTTCAGCGCGACCGGCAATGCCTGCTCAATGTGGTGCAGATGCTGCTCGGCAAGCTGCGGCGTGGGGTACTCGAGCAGTAGTAGCGTTCCACTGCCATGTTGACCTTTGTAGTCCGCCAGTATTGCCTCGACGCCGTTCTGAAAACCCACTTCAGTGGCCAGGCCTGCGCCAGCATCCTCTCGTAGGGAAGTCATTGCCGCCCGGAACGCCTCGGGTCCCAGGGCGTATTTTTCGGATCCAAATATTTTCCAATGCTCCGGTAGGTAGCTTTTGAGTGGAGGGAGCGGCGTCGAATCGGCTTTGACCTGGAGCTGCGTGAGCAAGTCGCGCAGCGTGTCGCTCTTAACGGTTGGGGTAATGCCGGCCTGTATGACCGTGTTACCCACCAGAAAATCGACTTCGTAATCAGTGCCTGCGGAATCCTTGCCGATGGCTAGATCCCGCATGCCGGGTGCGAGCAGGAAGGTGTACACCTGATAGGCACTGCTTGGGTCGCGGAGGACGAAGGCGCGTACGGCGATCTCGTCCACACCGTTGCGATAGGTCCGCTTTTCGATGTGGTCGAGCCCGGCTTCTTTCAAGACGCGTTCGCCGTTCGGCCACCTCGCCCAGCCATTCTCCAAATCGTGGATTTGCATGACCTTTGCGGGGCCTTCCGCCTGCCATGATCCGAATTGATTGGGGAGAACTGGAGAATTCGCGGCCGCGCCCACGGCGCAAGTCCACGCGGCCAATATTAACGCCAGGATGGTTCTTGGCATACCTGCTCAGTATATTAGATGCCGGAGGCCTACTGTTGGTTCCTGGACTGCTCAACTGTGGCCACGGCCGCAGGTCGAGCGGGCTTTGACCCGCGATTAACCGCCACACTATTCAGGCTTTGCAGGTACTCCGAGACACCCGTATAGAGTCCTTCGGCCACCCGCTGACGGTGCTCAGGTTTCTTCAGAAGTTGTTCATCGGCGGCATTGCTCAGGAAGGATATCTCCGTGAGAATGGAAGGCATGTCCGCGCCGATCAACACAACAAACGGTGCTTTGCGCACTCCGCGGTTTTTCACCGGCTTCGCCGTTTTCTGAATGCGCCTCGAAAGGGATTCCTGAACGTCTTCAGCAAGTTCCTTCGACTCATCGATCTTTTCCGTGCGCGCGATTTTCTTGACCATGTCTTCAAGGTCGTGAATGCCTTGCTGCGAGACGGAGTTCTCTCGGGCGGCCACGGCCATGGCTTCGGGCGAGCCCTTCAAATTAAGGTAGTAGGTTTCAATACCGCGCGCGCCATGGTCCGGGCTGGAATTCGCGTGGATGGAAATGAACAGGTCAGCCTTGGCGTCGTTGGCGATGCGCGTGCGATCTTCGAGAGGGATGAAGGTATCATCCGAGCGGGTGTAGACAATGTCTGCGCCGGGAAGCTTTTGCTCGAAGATCTTGCCGAGACGCAGCGCCACGTCGAGACAGAGATCTTTTTCCATCAGGCCGGTTGGGCCGATGGTGCCAGTGTCGTGGCCGCCGTGGCCGGCATCAATGACGATGCGCCCGATCTTGAGTCCGAGCGTTCGCGTTAGCGTTGCGTTACCATCGCGCGTCGGTAAGGGTGTAACGGGTGGCTGCACTAGGTCCGGCTTGATAGCTACCCCCGGCTTGGTCGAGCGCGTGATAACCATTTTGGGCTGCTGTGCAGCGGTCTTGGCGGCCGCCGGCGCAGGGGAGTCGTCGCCCTTGTCGCTTACAGCAGGCTTCGCCGTGACTACTGGCGAGGGATCGCTCAGAGAAACCGTTTCGGTGGTTACGGGAAGAGCTGGCCCATCTGCTGCGGGCTTTTTGGAGACCGGAGCAGGGGAAGCCGCCTTTGCCATTTGCAGTGGAGCATGTGCACCATTCGAGCCGTACAGTTCGATGACCAGCCGCGGCGGCTTGTGCATCAGTGTAGCCGCGTAATCCTTTACGCCGCTTACGTCGAGCACCACGCGCACGACGCCGTCCTGATTCTGTGCGACGCGAACATTTGTCAGAACGTCGCCGGTGACGCGAATCCTGTTGTGCGCCAGTGCAGGCGAAAGTCTTGCGGCGTGCAGATCGAAGTAAATGCGGTCGGGGTTCATGATACGCCCGGAGACGTACTGCACGGAGTCCTCAAGTTCAATCACCACCTCGGCGCCATCGGGGGTAACGCTCGAGCGGATGTGTTCAATGCGCGGAATGTCCCCGGAACTCGCTTGCTCGCCCCCAGCGGAGCTGCCGGAGGTACGCGCGACTTGTTGCGCGGTTTCTTCGCGGCTGGGCGCAGCCCCAGCGGTTGCAGCTTTGGGTTCAGGTGTTTGCTGTGAAGCCCTGGCGTCCAGCTTGCCCGTCTCGGCGTTTCTCATCAAAGCGAGTTCCGCCAAGACCTCTTGCACTTCGCGCTTGTGCGATGAGTGCGGAAACTTCTTCTGGAAATCCTGAAAAGTCTTGGTTGCTCCGGCCAGATCGCCGAGCTGGTCCTTTTCTAGCTGGCCCATGCGCAACATCGCGTCTTGCACGTACTTGCTGGCGGGATACTCGCGAATCAGAAACTGGTAGGCATCGGCGGCTGCCTGGTAGTAGCTGCGCCCGAAGCGGTCGCCCATTTCGGTATTCAATTCGCCTACGGCGACCAGCGAATCCGGAACTTCCGCCGCATGCGGAGTGATCAGGTGAACGCGCTCGTAGGTCGCGACGACCCGTTTGTAATCGGCCAGGGTGCGCTTTTCCGGCGCTTTTTCGTTCAGCGCGGCCCGCATTTCCTGTGCGCGCGAAAACTGTGAGCTGGCAGCTTCCCGTTTAGCGGCTGCACTGTTTGCAGTGGCGGCGATCGTGGGACGTGGAACCACATACGTCGCCAGGAGCACAAAACCCAGCGAAACGCTGGCGAAACTCTTGTGGATAATTTTCCGCCCCTTGCTCATTCTTCCCCGGTATCCCCAAACTGACCGCCGATCAACCCCCGAAAACTTGGATGCCGCGCCTTACTCGTTCGTGAAAATCACCCGTCCGTTTTCGTCGACCTGTCGGTGAATCCGGCTCGATCGGATGTAGGCATCATCCATTCTGCCAGAGCCGGGACGGTAATAGGCATCCTGCACTTTCCGAACATAATCCCGGGTTTCCCGGTAGAGCGGCACCCCGTGGGCCCGGTCGACCGCACCCTCCCCAGCATTGTACGCCGCCAGGGCCAAATCGAGGTTGCCATTGTACCGTTCAAGCAGCGTCTTCAGATAGCGAACCCCTGCGTCCACATTTTGTTTCGGGTTGAAGGCGTCGTTCACCCCAAATCGTTGAGCCGTGGTTGGGATGAGCTGCATTAGACCCATCGCCCCTTTGCGCGAGCGGGCTGCAGGATTCCAGTTCGATTCGGTTTCAATCACTGCGCGCACCAAGGCCGGATCCACCTTGTGGCGCTCTGCGGCTTCACGCACGAGCTTGTCGGCGCCGTCGCGGTCCAGATACACCGCTGGGCGGTTCTGCCCCATGAACGACATTTCACCTTGCAAATAAATGGCTTGCGGTGCAGACCTGTTCGAAGTGAGCTTGGTGCTCACCGGCGGTTCAGCATTCACAAACATACGTCGGCCATCAATCGCCGTAACCGCAGCAATCTGAGCCCTGGCAGGCTGGGAAAGGCCCAACGCGCCGCTGAATAGGGTTGCAAACACCAAGATAGGCCTCAGCTTCATGGGTATTCGGTCGCCGTTTATGCGCCTTGGGGAAGGCATTGGTTTCAGGCCCGTTGAGGCTATACGGCCGCCTCAAAACTAGCACAGGCGCTCGCCTGTGAAAATCAGCAAGTCCCGCCGAATGCGGCACTTGGCTTCTGACGCTAAGGGGATTATAGCAATGGTTCAAGCAGGTCAGGGACACTCTGCAAGGCAGTTTTTAGGGCCGATGTGTCTTTTCCGCCAGCCTCGGCCAAATCGGGCCTTCCGCCACCCGACCCCCCCACTTGTTTGGCCAGCGCTTGTATCAACTTGCCGGCATGGACTTTACCAGTGAGGTCTTTGGTCACGCCGGCAATCAGGGCTACTTTGCCGTCCTCGGGCATTCCTAGGGCTACTACGCCCGAGCCCAGCTTCTGACGCAAAGAGTCCACTAATTGCCTGAGGCCTTCGCGGTCTACGTTGGACACCTCGCCAACAATGACTTTGACGCCCTTGACGGTTTTTACCTGCCCGAGCAGGTCGTCGAGTTGGCTCAGGGCACCCTTGCGCTTTTGCACTTCCAGTTCTTTTTCGAGGTGTCGGGCCGTAGTGCTGAGTTTTTCAACCGAAGCGAGGAGGTTGTCTTCGCCGACATTCAGTCTGTTTGCGAGGTCGCGCAGCGCATCAGCCTGATGTTGGTAGTGCTCGAGTGCACCGATGCCGGTGACCGCTTCGATCCGGCGGACACCTGCGGCAACCGACTCCTCGTTCACGATTTTCAGTACGCCGATGTCGCCTGTGCGCTTGACGTGCGTTCCGCCGCAGAGCTCCTTTGAATAGAAGCCGCGCGGAGAGCGCGTGTCGGGAATCGTCACCACGCGAACGTTGCTTTCGGGATACTTGTCGCCGAAGAAGGCCAGCGCGCCAGAGTTAAGGGCGTCTTCAATGCCCATCACGCCGGTTTCGATCCCTGAGTTATAGCGGATTTCGTCGTTCACTTGCTGTTCGATGTCACGCAGCTCTTCCGGATCCACGGGTGCGAAATGGGTGAAGTCGAAGCGCAGGCGCTCGGGCGAATTGAGCGAGCCGGATTGCTTCACGTGCGTCCCTAGGATGTTGCGGAGCGCGGCGTTCACCAGATGCGTGCCGGTGTGGTTGCGCATGATACGCGCTCGCCGCTCTGCATCGGCCACTACCGTAACGCGATCGCCCACGCGCAGGGTCGCCTTCGCGATGACACGATGTGCGGCCAGTCCAACGACCGGATAGTACGCTCCGCTCACTTCGGCGAGCACCTGCGACTCGGACGGATCGTAGAATTTGCCCGAATCGGCCATCTGGCCGCCGGACTCCGCGTAAATCGCCGTCCGGTCGAGCACCACTTCGCCGGCTTCACCGGCTTTCAATTCCTTCGCCGGGCCGCTGCTGGTCAGAATCGATTCGATGCGCACGTCCTTCGCGCACGTCGCATGATAGAAATCCAGGCACGTCTTGAAAGTCTCTGCCAGCTTCGCATAGGCGGGATTTGCGCCTTCCTTCGCTCCTCCCTTCCACGAAGTACGGGCGCGGGTTCTCTGTTCCTGCATGGCCCGCTCAAAGCCGGCTTGGTCGAAACTTACTCCCAGGTCGCGCGCTGCGTCGAGGATGAAATCCATCGGCAGACCGTAAGTGTCATACAAACGAAAGGCGCTTTCGCCGGAATAAGCCGCTCCGGCTTTGCCCGTCAGGGGCCGCAAATCGTCTTCAAGCTTTCGCAGACCGATGTCAAGCGTTTGCAGGAAGCGTTTTTCTTCAGCCAGCACGATCTCCGGAACTCGGGACGCACTCGGCTCGACAAGTTCCGGGTAGGCCGCACCCATGAGTTGCCTCACCGTCTGCACCATTTCGTACAGGAACGGTTCTTGCACGCCGAGCAGGCGGCCGTGGCGGATCGCGCGACGCATGATTTTGCGGAGGACGTATCCACGTCCTTCGTTCGAAGGCAGGACTCCATCGGTAATCAGAAACGTTGTCGCGCGGGCATGGTCCGCAATCACGCGTAAGGAAGCTGCCGAGCTTCGCTGTTCTTCGGCGGCCAGTTCTTTCTTTTCATCCACGCCAATCAATTGCGCCGCGCGGTCGATGAGCGGAACGAATAAATCGGTGTCGTAGTTGGAGATTACGCTTTGCAGCACGGCCGTGACGCGCTCAAGTCCCATGCCGGTATCCACACAAGGCTTGGGCAATGGCGTGAGCGTGCCGCCGGCGTCACGGTTGAATTGCATAAAGACGAGATTCCAGATTTCGACATAGCGGCCACAGTCACAGGGGAATTCGCAGCGGGTGTGGCTTTGTTCGGACGCGATCTCCCCCATGTCGTAATGAATTTCGCTGCAAGGGCCGCACGGACCGGTGTCGCCCATGGCCCAGAAATTGTCTTTCAACCCAGGAATCGCGTGGACCCGATCCGCCGGAACGTGTTCCAGCCAAAAACCCTTTGCTTCTCCATCCACACCCAGCTGGGTGCCGGGAGCGACTTCTGCCCCGCCGAAAATTGTGACATACAATTTGTCTTTTGGAATCCTGTACCAGGCGGGCGACGTGATCAGCTCCCAGGCAAAGGCAATCGCTTCTTTCTTGAAATAGTCGCCGAAGGAAAAATTGCCCAACATCTCGAAAAACGTGTGGTGCCGTTTGGTGAACCCTACATTTTCCAGATCGTTGTGCTTGCCACCCGCACGCACGCATTTCTGCGCCGAAGTCGCCCGGGTGTAGTCGCGCTTTTCCAAGCCCAAGAATACGTCCTTGAACTGGTTCATGCCCGCGTTGGTGAACAGCAGCGTCGGATCGCCGTGTGGCACGAGCGACGACGATCGCACGCGGCGGTGCCCCTTGCTCTCGAAAAATTGCAGGAATTTCTCGCGGATCTCGTTCCCGGTCATCTTTTTGCCAGTGTCCGTCACGTCGGCTTTGTCTCCGTCATCACCTGCAACACTCGATTATCGCAGACGTGTCGAGTGCGCGGCAATTCCGCCGCCACCCAAATGATAGTATGCAAGTCGATTCCGAGGAGGCTCGATGTTCGAACGCACGTTCTTTGCCGGTTGGGGCGATATGGACTTCAACAGCCACATGCGCAATACCGCCTATCTCGACAAGTCCGCCGACCTGCGCATGATCTATTTCAACGAAAACGGTTTCCCTATGCTCGAGTTTTATCGACTGCGCATCGGACCGGTGATCCTCCGCGACGAACTCGAATACTACCGTGAGATCGGCTTGATGGAGCAGATGCGCGTGACCCTGGAGGTTGCCGAACTGGCTGCTGACGGCTCGCGCTTCCTTCTGCAAAACACGTTTTATCGCGCCGACGGGAAGCTTGCCGCCCGCGTCCGCAGCAATGGTGGTTGGCTCGATCTCAGCGCGCGCAAGCTGGTCGTGCCACCCGAAGCATTGCTTGTTACGATGAGGAACACGCCGCGTACCGAGGATTTCAAGGAAGTTCCGTCAGGTCTGAAGGAAGGAAAGAGTTAGCCGGATGTCCTAGACATCCAGGCGCTTTTCGTAGGGCACGGCGTCGCCGTATTCCAGGCTGCGCCGGAGAACGCGCAGATACATGGCCCAGCAAAAATTGGAAACGCGCCAGTGATCGTTCGCCTCGCGCCAACCCTGATGATAGAAAAGCACATGTGTTCCCGCTTGGCCTTCCTTGCTGAGCTTGCAGCCCACCTTGGAACCCAGCCAATCTTGGTGCGCATCGGTTATCTGCAATTCAAACGCCAGCCCCGGCACGCACTCGGTCACCTTGGCCTTCCAGTCATACCCCGGCCCGAAATATAGACGGTATGCCGCTCCGACTCTTGGCTCGCCGTCTGATTCCTTCGTCCACCACTTCTCGAGCCCGACCGGTGTCGCAAACATCTGGAACACGGCTTCCTGTGGCGCTCTGATGCTGAATTCGTGAATGATCTCCGGCATGGCACCCTCCTACTGGTCCGGGCCGGAGTCGGCCTCTTGCTGTGTCAGGTGATGCAATTCCTTGCGGATCAGGTCCGATGGAAAGCCTGCTCCGAGAAGCGAGCGGTAGAGCGACGCCAGCTGCTTTTTGTCAATTTCACCATGAAACAGGCGCAGTTTGCGTTCAATGCGCTGCCGGATCATGGTCGTAACGTCAGTGGTGCTGGCCATCTCTTTTGTGGCCGCTTCGATATGTCGGTCGGGCACTCCCCGCGCCCGCAAATCTCTGGCAATGCGAAACTCGCCCTGCTTGCGCGATTCCGTCCGGAGACGAGTGAATTGCTTGGCATACCGCGCATCATCGAGTAGCTTCTCGCACTTCAGACGGTCCACCACGCTTTTGACGATCTTTTCATCCTCGCAGCGCCGCGCCAGCGTTTTTTTCATTTCATGCACAGAATGCCACCGCCGCGTCAAGATCTTGATCGCGGCCTCGTACACCTGTGCTTCGGTCTCCAACTTCCGGGGCTTTCCAAACATGCCAGCAGAATAGGCACTAGATTGCCGGAAGTAAAGGACGCCCGACATGGGTTTTTTGAACCCCCTCGTGTGCGCTAGATCACGCAATCCGGGTGTCTCGCAGCCATTTCTGAATTCTCTAAGCTGTTGAAAAAAAAGAAGTCGCTTTTGCCTTAGCTTGGCACTCCGCGTGCCATCTCTGGAAGGGGAGATCTGCTATGGCCTACGTTATCACCGATACCTGCACAAAGGACGAGCACTGCATTGAAGCTTGTCCAGTCGATTGCATTCACCCCAAGAAGGAGGAGCTTCGGTTCGCCGACGTTCCACAGCTTTATGTGAATCCAGCCGACTGTATTGACTGCGGCGCATGCGTCCCGGTTTGCCCAACCAATTCGATCATGTCTATTGACGAGTTGCCGCCGCCACTGCAGGCCTTCATCGAGAAGAACGCCAAGCATTTCAACTGAGGGTTTCGAGTTCGCCAAAGACATTCGGCCGGGCGGTTGATATACCCCGACTTGCAGCTAAGCAACGCCCGGCTGATGGAGAAGGATTGCGTCGTTTCTACTTTTCCCCTGTGACAGGAGGCAAGTCACCGGAGCGGTCAGGAAAGAAAATCCGCAGAATCAGAAAAATCACCGCCGCATACCCCATCGCGTTCAGTGCGAAAAAGACCAGCAATTCCGAGATCAGGTTGTCTCCCAATCCCCAGGGAATCCAACCCAGCAGACGGTCCACAAAGGCCTGCATCAGGTACGAGCCGGGATAGGTCAGGTAGGGAAGCGGCCGGTAGATGCCCATGAAGCGCAACAGCACCGCGAGTGCGGTAATGAAAACTCCTCCGAGCACCGAATAAAGAATAAGTCGTTTGCGCACGGTTGCGGGTAGATGGCTGATACGCCGGCACAAAGCGCGGCCAGTCCGCCTCTCAGCTTATCGGGATTCCTGAGTGAGTGCGAGTTACTTACGAGCGAAGCGTTCGAAATCGGCCATTTGCGAGGCCATTTCCTCCCGCGCAGCGTCCGCCGCGGAACGAATGCCCTGGATGCGCAGCTTGAACTCGTCGGGGTTGGACGCGCGCGTGAGGGCTTCGTCCAGGGTGATGAGCTCCTTGGAGTAGAGATCGAAGAGCGATTGATCGAAAGTTTGCATGCCGTATTGCGAAGTGCCGGCGGCAATCGCGTCGTGGATCAGGCGGGTCTTGTCGGCATTGATGATGCAATCCTTGATGTAGGCGGTCGAGATCATGACTTCGACTGCCGGCACGCGGCCCTTGTCATCCGAACGGCGAACCAGGCGCTGCGAAACGACGGCTTTGAGCGTTGCCGCCATCTGCAAACGAATCTGTTTCTGTTCCGGGGGAGGGAAGACCGCGATAATACGTTGGATGGTTTCGGTGGCGTCCAAGGTATGCAAGGTTGAGAAGACCAGGTGGCCGGTTTCTGCGGCCAGCAACGCAGTCGAAATCGTTTCCAGATCGCGCATTTCGCCGACCAGAATTACGTCCGGATCCTGACGCAGGGCAGCGCGCAAGGCCGAGGAGAAGTTTGCAGTGTCTACTTCGACTTCACGCTGGTTGATGA
>Ga0306920_100010700_pt1 | contig 12320 bp, 10 predicted proteins | sample flu12Cox44000170_FD_204666 | JGI IMG/M metagenome (GOLD analysis project Ga0306920, IMG submission 204666) | Lab enrichment of tropical soil microbial communities from Luquillo Experimental Forest, Puerto Rico - flux4day.12C.oxic.44.000.170 (v2)... | ecosystem: Environmental > Terrestrial >...
GCCGGCCGCGAGCGCGTCAATCGCCGCCTGAACCTTGGTGATGCCGATCGCGAGCGGCCGCAGGACGATGAGGACGCCGAGATAGACCGCCAGCGCCGCGAGGGCGGCGGCCGGCAGCGCGATCTTGTCGAGATCGATGAAGACCGCGAGCACAATGAACGCCGGCGCCGACAGCGCCAACGCGCCGATCATCCATCGTGCGATGGGATTGCTCACGCCTCAGCCCGCCTCTCCACGCCCGCCGGGGGGAATTCAATCAGAACGAGCGCTCATGGGCGAGAGTTTTATCCGATCGCCTCGTGCGCGGCGAGCGCCGCGAGATTGACGATGTCGGAGACATTGGCGCCCATCTCGACGATTTGCGCTGGACGGTCGAGCCCCATGATGAGCGGACCCACCCGCTTGCCGCCCCCCATCTGCTCGAGCAGCTGCGAGGCGATGTTGGCGGCGTTGAGGCCGGGCATGATCAACACGTTGGCCGGTCCCTTGAGGCGAGAGAAGGGGTAGCTCTCCCGCATAAGGGCATAGTTGAGCGCGACCTCGGCGCTCATCTCGCCGTCATATTCGAAGTCGACGCGACGGGAATCGAGGATGGCGACGGCGTCGCGCACGCGCTGATCGAAATAGCGCATGGGATTGCCGAATGTGGAATAGGACAGCAGCGCCACGCGCGGCTCCTGACCCATCATCTGTCGCGCGCGACGCGCCGACTGCACGGCGATATTGGCAAGCTGCTCGGCGTCGGGGCGGACATGTGCGGTGGTGTCGGCGACGAAGACCGAGCGGCCGCGCGAGAGCAGCAGGGCGTAGCCAAACACCTTGCTGTCGTCGGCCGGCCCCAGCACGCGCATCACCTCCTCGAACGCGGTGAAGTAGTTGCGCGTGGCGCCCGTGACCATCGCATCCGCGTCGCCGCAAGCGACCATGCAGGCGGCGAAGATGTTGCGGTCCTGGTTCACCATGCGTTGGCAATCGCGGTGGAGCGCGCCGCGCCGCTGCAGGCGTCCGTAAAGAAAATCGGTGTAGGTCTTATTGGCACGCGAGAGTCGCGCGTTGTGAATTTCGAGCTCGGCCTGGGCGTGGAGACCCATGGCGCCGAGGGTCGCGCGAATGCGCTCCTCGCGGCCGATCAGCACCGGCGTGCCGTAGCCGGCATCGCCGAAGGCGAGCGCGGCGCGGATGGTCTTCTCTTCCTCGCCTTCGGCGAAGACGACGCGCTTGGGATTGGCGCGCACCTGCTCGAAGGCGCGCTGCAGGCTGGCGGCAGTCGGATCGAGCCGGCCCTTGAGGCTCGATTTATAGGCCTCCATGTCGGCGATGGGACGCCGCGCCACGCCCGAATCCATTGCCGCCTTCGCCACCGCCGAGGGCACCGCCCAGATGAGGCGCGGATCGAACGGGGTCGGGACAATGTAGTCGGGACCATAGCGCAGGCGCTGTCCCGAATAGGCCGCTGCCACTTCGTCGGGCACGTCCTCGCGCGCGAGCTTGGCAATGGCATGGGCCGCGGCGATTTTCATGGCGTCATTGATGGTGGACGCCCTCACATCGAGGGCGCCGCGGAAGATGTAGGGGAAGCCCAAGACGTTGTTGATCTGGTTCGGGTAGTCGGAGCGCCCGGTGCAGATGATGGCGTCGGGCCGCACCGCGCGCACTGCCTCGGGCGTGATCTCGGGATCGGGATTGGCCATCGCCGCCACCATCGGCCGCGGCGCCATCGACTGCACCATCGCCTGGCTCACCGCACCTTTGGCGGAGAGACCGAAGAACACGTCGGCGCCTTCCATCGCCTCGGCGAGCGTGCGGCGCTTGGTCTTGGCGGCATGCGCCGACTTCCACTGGTTCATCCCCTCGGTTCGGCCCTGATAAACGACGCCCTTGGTGTCGCAGAGGAGCACGTTGTCGTGCGACAGGCCCATCGTCTTCAAGAGCTCGACGCAGGCAATGGAGGCGGCGCCAGCACCGTTCACCACCATCTTAATGCCCTTCAAGTCGCGGCCGGTAAGATCGAGCGCGTTGATGAGCGCCGCCGTGGCGATGATCGCGGTGCCGTGCTGATCGTCGTGGAAGACGGGAATGTCGAGGAGCTCGCGCAGGCGCGCCTCGATGACGAAGCATTCGGGCGCCTTGATGTCCTCGAGATTGATGCCGCCGAAGGCGGGATGGAGATAACGCACGCAGTTGACGAAGGCGTCGACATCCTTGGTGTCGATCTCGAGATCGACACCGTCGATGCCGGCAAAGCGCTTGAAGAGCACCGCCTTGCCTTCCATCACCGGCTTCGCCGCGGTGGCACCGAGATCGCCCAAGCCCAGCACCGCCGTTCCGTTCGAGATCACCGCGACGAGATTGCCCTTGGCGGTGTAGTCATAGGCGAGCGCCGCATCGCGCGCGATGTGGAGACAGGGAAACGCCACGCCCGGCGAATAGGCCAGCGACAAGTCATGTTGCGTCGTGAGCGCCTTGGTGGGGGCGATCTCGAGTTTCCCGGGACGGCCTCTGGCGTGAAATTGGAGGGCTTCTTCTTCGGTGACGCGGGCCTCGGGCTGATCGTTGGGCGACAAGGCGCTTTCCTCTTCTTCGTCGGGAATTGGTCATTCCCTTATTCTCGGTGGGGATGCGCCAGTCTAAAGGAGGGAGATGGGCCAAAGCCAGCGGAACCGGCCGGAAAGGCCGCGTGCAGCAGCCACCGAACTTTGGATTTCTTTTTTCGGCATTCCCGCGCCCTTCGACGAAAGCGCAGGAGCGGGAAGCCAGGGTTGCAGCACTCGTCGCTTGCTCTGTGTTCCTGCTATCGCCGGGACGACGGAATCCTTATCCCGATAACGCCGGCTACGCCGGAATCGCCACGCGTGTCTCCCAACCGAGCGGCTCGAATGCGATCACGTCGGCAAGAAAACGCTCGCCGCCGCCATCGATGAAGATCTGGCAGCGAAAGCGGTGCCAGAGCCCGTCGAGGGCCATGAGGCCCTCGTAGATTTGCGCCACGCCGCCATCGTCCTCGCTCGTCGACTGCACCAGGCGCGGCACCAGCTTGACCCGCTCGCCCATCGCCGGTCCGAGCCGGCCGACAAGGCAGCCCTCGCACAAGAGGTCTTCAAGGTGGAGGCCATAAGTGGCGGCGAGAAACGCATCGATGCTGTGGGCTGCTGACATGGCACATGCCTCCGCCGTGCAAGAGAGGCAGCCTAACAGCGTCTCTCGAACAAATCAAGAACATGCACTTGGGTCTGTGACAGTTTTGTAATCGCCCGGTAAGGGATCGGCGGTCCTAAGCTTGCTTATCACCTCGTAGCGGACCCCCGCTGCAACCGAGGAGACCACCGATGAAGACCCCAACATTATCCACCCTCCGCACCGCGCTCGTGGCCGCTGCCGCGGTCGTGGCACTCGGCGCCGCGGCACCCGCCTTCGCCGAGAGCCGCGATTGGCGGGGGCATGAAGCCCGCGAACACGAGTCGCGTGAGCATGAGCGCTGGGAGCATCGCCCTTACGCTTACGTCGCGCCCTCTTACGGTTATCGCTACGGCTACAACTACGGCTATGTTGCGCCGGCTCCGGTCTATCCCGTGGCGCCCTCGTTGAGCCTAGTTGTCCCCTTCACCTTCCGCTAACGAGAATAGCGAGGAGCCTCGGCGCGATGCGCCGGGGCTCCCTCGCGCCGTTTTCGCCCGCCATGCGTTTATAAGCGGAGGTGGGTTTAGCCATGGATGTGTCACGCCTTCTCATCGCGGCGGTCACCGTCGCAGCCCTCACCACCAGCACCCTCAGACCGGCGGTGGCGCAGTCTCCCGCCAATGACACTGGCCAGCCGCCTGCGGATTTGGAGACGCGTTTCAAAGAGGGCGTCCAGGAACTGGGCGATGGCGCACAAAAGATCGCTACCGCCGTCGAGGCGGGCGCTGAGGACTTTTGGGCTGCCGGCAAAGCCGCCTTTGAAGCGGGCGCACAGACCTGGCAGGCCCGCCGCGACGCCCGTCAGCAAGCGGCGCCGGCGCCGCCCGACCGCGCCCCCCAACGCTAAGAGGCGCTAGCCCGCGCGGCTTGCCACCGCACGCGCATGCATATGCGCATGGCGACCGCCGCTTTCCTCGAGGATGCGCAGCGCGGTCGGCTCGACCTCGGGATCGTCGACCCGCACCCAAAGCAGCACCGCGTCCGCTTCGAGTGCTGCGGCAAATGCCGCGGTGTGCTCGTTGGCGGCGTAGCGGTCGAGTACCTCCTTGACGGCGGCGCCGCCGAGACCCGCTGCGACAACCGCGGCAATCGCCACCGCCACGGCGCCTCCCGACAGGAGGACAAAGCCCGCGATCGTCAACGGTGCCAGGAAATTGACTTCGTCCGTGAGACCCGCGAGCAGCGCTGAGCCGGGCTTGCCGCGATAGCCCGGCACGTCCCCCGCCACTTCCAGCGAATCGTGGCTCGCCAGCACCGATAAGTCCGCGGGCTTAAAGCCGCTGGCGAGGAGGCGTCCCACCGCGCGACGAAAATTCTCCTTGTCGGCGAAGGAGGCCACCGCTTCGCGGATCACGGGAAACGGCGGCTTGCGGTCGCTCTCTGCCATCGCGCTGTCGTTTCCCTTACAATTCCGCCGATGAACGATACCGCACCGCGCCTCGGTTCGGAAAGCGCCTCAAACGCGGCCGCTGCGGCGCCCGAGGCGGCAACGCCGGCCATGGCGCAATACCTCGAGCTCAAGCGCCAGCACGGCGATTGCCTCCTTTTCTACCGGATGGGCGACTTCTACGAGCTCTTTTTCGAGGATGCGGTGAAGGCGGCGGCGGCGCTCGACATTCAGCTGACGAAGCGCGGCCGCCATGACGGCGCCGACATTCCCATGTGCGGCGTCCCCGTGCATGCCGCGGAAGCCTATCTTGCGCGCCTCATTCGCCAAGGCTTCCGCGTCGCCGTCTGCGAGCAGATGGAGGATCCGGCCGAGGCGAAGAAGCGCGGCAGCAAGGCCGCCATCCGCCGCGCCGTGGTACGCATCGTCACGCCCGGCACCATCACCGAAGAAACGCTGCTCGACGCGCGGCGCAACAACTATCTCGCCGGTCTCGCCGAGGCGGCCGGCGAATTGGCGCTCGCCTGGCTTGATCTCTCGACCGGCGCCTTTCGCTTGCAGCCGGTTGAGCCGAGCATCCTCGGCGCGGCGCTGGCGCGGCTCGAGCCCGGCGAATTGCTGATCCCCGAACGCCTCCTCGAGCGGCGCGAGCTCTTCGAGCTGTGGGGCGAGTGGAAGCGCGTGCTGACGCCGCTCGCCACCGCGCGCTTTGACAGCGAGAACGGCAAGAAGCGGCTCGAGGCCCTCTTCGCCGTGCGCGCGCTCGACGCCTTCGGCAGCTTCACGCGCGCCGAGCTCGCCGCCGCCGGCGCCCTCGTCGACTATGTCGATCTGACGCAGCAAGGCAAGCCGCCGCTGCTGCAGCCGCCACGCCGCTTGGGTGCGAGCGCGGTGATGGAGATCGATGCCGCGACGCGGCGCAATCTCGAGCTCACTCAAACGCTCGCGGGCGAGCGCCGCGGCAGCCTCCTCGCCACCATCGACCGCACCGTCACCGGTGCCGGCGCACGGCTCTTGGGCGAACGTCTGGCGGCGCCGCTCACCGATCCCCGCGCGATTTCCGCGCGGCACGATGCGCTCGCCTTCTTCATCGAGAACGAGCGCTTGCGGGAGGCGGTGCGGGCGGTGCTGAAGCGGTGCCCGGATATCGAGCGCGCGATGGCGCGCCTCGTGCTCGGGCGCGGTGGTCCGCGCGACCTTGCGGCGCTGCGCGACACGCTCGGCGAAAGCGCGGGCTTGCGGCGACTGCTGCAGGATGCGGCGGAGAAGCCCGCCCTGGTGCTGCGTGCCGAGCGCGAGCTTGGCGATCACGGCGCCTACGTCGATCGCCTGCGGCGCGCGCTCGCCCCGGAGCTGCCGGTATTGACGCGCGATGGCGGATTCATCGCGCCGGGCTATGCCGCGGCGCTCGATGAGCTGCGCCTGATGCGGGATGAAAGCCGGCGCATGATCGCCGGGCTGCAAGCGCGCTATGCCGGCGAAACCGGCGTCGCCTCGCTCAAGATCCGCCACAACAACGTTCTCGGCTACTACGTCGAGGTGACGGCCGCCAACGCCGGTAAATTGCCGCCGCCTTTCATCCACCGCCAGACCATGGCAAATGCCATGCGCTTCACCACGGTCGAGCTGGGTGAGCTCGAAAGCAAGATCGCGTCCGCCGCCGATCGCGCGCTCGCCCTCGAGCTCAAATTCTTCGAGGACCTTGTTGAAGAAGCGAAAAGCCGCGCCGCCGAAATCCAGCGCACCGCCGCGGCGCTGGCACGGCTCGATCTCGCCGCCGCCTTCGCCACGCTCGCCCGGGAGGAGCGTTATTGCCGGCCGCAGGTGGAGGACAGCCTCGCCTTCGCCATCACCGGCGGCCGTCATCCGGTGGTGGAGGCGGCGCTCAAGGCGGCGGCCGCCCCATTCGTCGGCAACGACTGCGATCTGCGCGAGGGCCAGCGGCTCTGGCTCCTGACCGGACCCAACATGGCGGGCAAGAGCACGTTCCTCCGCCAGAACGCGCTCATCGCCATCCTCGCGCAAGCCGGATCCTATGTGCCGGCGGAAGCCGCACAAATCGGCGTGGTCGACCGGCTCTTCAGCCGCGTCGGCGCGGCCGACGATTTGGCGCGAGGCCGCTCCACCTTCATGGTGGAGATGGTGGAGACCGCCGCCATCCTCAACCAGGCCGGAGCCCGGGCGCTCGTCATCCTGGACGAGATCGGCCGCGGCACAGCGACATTCGATGGGCTCTCGATCGCCTGGGCCACGGTCGAGCACCTGCACGACGTGAACTGCTGCCGCGCGCTCTTCGCCACGCATTACCACGAGCTCACCGCGCTTGCGGCGAAGCTGCAGCACCTCGCCTGTCATACCATGCGCGTCAAGGAGTGGCAGGCCGATGTGATCTTCCTCCACGAAGTAGCGCCCGGCGCCGCCGACCGCTCCTACGGCATTCACGTGGCGAAGCTCGCGGGGCTCCCGCCGTCGGTCTCCGCGCGCGACGTGGAAGTGCTGACGCTGCTCGAAAAAGGCGAGCAGCAAAGCGCGCTGACGCGCCTTGCCGATGATCTGCCGCTATTCAGCGCGACGCGGCCCACGTCGCTTGTTGCGGCAAAACCCTCGGCGATCGAGCAAGCGCTCGCCGAGGTCCGGCCCGACGAACTCTCGCCACGGCAAGCGCTGGAGCTTCTCTACCGGCTTAGGGGCATGCTCGACACGCGCAAGAGGGACGCCTAGAAAGGCGCGCCAGAACATAGGGGAGGATTGATCAATGCGTGCTTTGGTGCTTGTTTCTACTGTCCTCGCCACGGCGATGACGGTTCTCTCTTCGCAAGCCGCCGAGCCGGTGAAGTCGCAGCCCACCGAGCTGGTGACGACACCGCTTACCGGCGATGCCTCGCGCGAGGTCAAGGTCATCAACGTGCTGCTGCCACCCGGGTCCGACAGCGGCCGGCACTATCACCACGGTGACCAGTACACGGCGGTGCAGGAGGGCGAGATCCACATCGACATCGAGGGCAAGGGCGACCACGCCTACAAGGCGGGCGACGCTGTCCATATCGATCCGATGGTCGTGCATCGCACGCAGAACCTGAGCGGCGCGCCGGCGCGCACCATCGAGGTCTTCATCGTCGCCAAGGGCAAGCCGCTGACCGAGAAGTCAGAATGACGGTCGCGCGCTAGGCGCTACAACTGCTCTCTCTGCCGTCACCCCTGCGAAAGCAGGGGTCCAGGGGCAAACGACGGAGCGGTCGCCCTGGGTCCCTGCTTTCGCAGGGACGACGATGAGAGAGTTGAAACTCAAAATATGCCGTTGTTGTTCGCGGCCTGCTCGGGGATCGGCTGGATGACGTCCCAGTGCTCGACGATCTTGCCGTTTTCGAGCTTGAAGATGTCGACGATGGCATTGCCGCGCGTGCCGGGCTCGCGCACGGCATGGACGTGAAGGATGACGTAGTCGCCGTCGGCAAACACTTTTTTGATCTCGCTGTGGGCGGCGGGGAATTTCTCGCGCAGGAACTCGATGAAGCGCTTGAATCCCTCGGGCCCGTCGGCGGCGTTTGGATTGTGCTGGGTGTAGCGCGGACCCAGATACTGCGAGGCCGCGGCGAAGTCCTTACGGTTGATGCCGGCTTCGTAAAAGGCGACGACCGCCTTCTTGTTCGTGGCTTGCTGATCGCTTTCGCCGAACGCAGAGCCGCTCAGGACGAAAGATGCGACCAGAGCCCACAACATTGCGCTTCGACGCATGTCTCACTCCTCAGAGAATGTTGTCGGCGCAATATAGCCTGATTTACCAGCTCAGCATTCCACGAGAGCAATCAAAACGCTCTCAGCCGCGCGGCCAGTATCCCTCGCGGCCGTAATGGGCGTGGAGTTCCGATTCGTACTCGCGTGTGATTGGGCGGCTCGGCTCGTAGGGCGGGCTCTTCTTGATGGCATCACAGGTCAGATCGATCATCACACGGGCCTCGCTCCAATCGAGCTCCTTGATCCATTGCGGTGCGATCAGCGCGTTGCGGCCCGGCAGCCATTTGCCGGTGTCGACGATCATGTAGCGGATTCTCCAACCGTTATCGTCGACGAGGAAATCGTCGACATGACCGACGTCGCCGTCGCTGGCGCGAATGGCGTGGTCGATGGTGTCGCCGACGCTGCGCAAATGCGGGTCTCCGGCGAGCGCCGCCTGGCGCGGCTTGTCGCCCGCCGCGGCTTTATCGCTCGGCTCCGGCCGCAGATTTTCCGGCGGAAAGAGGAAGCCCGTGCCGACGCCGTCCGAGAGATAGGAGAGCGGCGGCATCAGATCGCCGTCCCAATAAGGCGTCCAGCCGTAATAACGATAGAGACCGGCCTCGGCTTGGCGCGAGATCGGCGGGTCGGCGGTGAGCGGCGGGCTCTTTTCAATCTGCTGCTTGGTGAGATCGACGGGAAAGCATCGCGCCTGGGCATCGGGCTTGCCCAAGGCGCTGGGGGCAGCAGCACGCGTCGGCCGGCGAGCCAACGGCCAGTATCGACAACCAACCAACGTACCGTCCAGCGCGTCTCCTCGAAGAGGAGATCATCGACGTGACCCAGCTCCCCGTCCTTCGCCTCGATTTCGCAGCCGTCGATGTCTGAGCATCGCCACAGCATGGCCATACGCCCCTCGTCCTGGTGCTTTTGCCAACGGAGGCGAGCGGTGGCGGTTCCCGGAGGCGCCGGAGTAGAATGGCGGCATGAGCCAGCAGGTCCAACGCCAGCGGGACATCATCGACCGCCGCAGTCTCGGCGCGGCCCTCGCCGCGCTCGCCGACGCGGCGGAACCGCCGCGCGCCAAGGTGGTGGCGATCCTGCGTCAGGCACTGCAGCAAGGGCGCGCCGAGCTGCGCCAGCGCTTCGAGGCGGGAGCGAGCGGCACCGAAACGGTGCGCGGGTTGAGCTTCCTCATGGATCAGCTGATCCGCTCGCTCTACGATTTCGTCGGATCCCATGTCTATCCGCTCGCCAATCCCACCTCGGGCGAGCACATGGCGGTGGTGGCAGTGGGCGGCTATGGCCGGGGCGAGCTCGCGCCTTATTCGGATGTCGATCTCCTCTTTCTGCTGCCCTACAAATCGACGCCCCATACCGAGCAGGTCGTCGAGTACATGCTCTATGTCCTCTGGGATCTCGGACTCAAGGTGGGGCAGGCGACGCGCTCGATCGAAGAGACCCTGCGCCAGGCGAAAGCCGATCTCAGCATCCGCACGGCCGCGCTCGAGGCGCGCTACGTCTGGGGCGATCAGCAGTTGTTCCTCGACCTAAAGCGTCGCTTCGAAAGCGAGATCATCAAGCGCACGGCGGCCGAATTCGTGCAAGCAAAGCTCGCCGAGCGCGACCAACGCCACGCGCGAATGGGCGACAGCCGTTATGTGGTGGAGCCAAACGTCAAGGAGGGAAAGGGCGGGCTGCGCGATCTCCACACCCTCTTCTGGATCGCCAAATACATCTATCGCGTCGACGATGTCGAGAAGCTGGTGAGCCAGAACGTGCTTTCCGCCAAGGAGGCGCACCGCTTCGCTCGCGCCCAGGATTTTCTCTGGACGGTGCGCTGCCATCTCCACTACTTGAACGAGCGCGCCGAGGACCGCCTCACCTTCGACCGCCAGACTGAGGTCGGCCGCCGCATGCGCTATACCGATCACGCCGGCACGCGCGGCGTCGAGCGCTTCATGAAGCACTATTTCTTGATCGCCAAGGACGTCGGCGATCTCACGCGCATCTTCTGTGCCGAGCTCGAAGCGGAGCAGGAACGCCGCCCGCGCTTCTCCTGGAAGCCCTGGACCTCGCGCAAGCGCTCGATCGAAGGTTTCGCCATCGACGCTGGGCGCGTCGACGTCGCCCGCGACACCGCCTTTCGCGACGATCCCGTGAACCTCTTGCGCATCTTCCACGTGGCGCAGGAGAACGGGCTCGACATCCACCCGCGCGCGCTTCGGCTCATCACCCAATCGCTGAAGCTGATCGGCCCGAAGCTGCGCGCCGATGCCGAGGCGAACCGGCTCTTCATGGCGATGCTGACCTCGCCCAAGGAGCCGGAGATCACGCTCCGCCGCCTCAACGAGGCCGGCGTGTTCGGCCGCTTCGTGCCTGATTTCGGCCGTGTCGTGGCGCAGATGCAATACGACATGTATCACACCTATACCGTCGATGAGCATTCGATCTTCGCCATCGGCATCCTGCACAAGATCGAGGCGGGCGCGCTCAAGGAGGAGCTGCCGCTCGCCTCGGAGATCGTCCACACCATCGATTCGCGCCGCGCGCTCTATGTCGCGGTGCTGCTCCATGACATCGCCAAGGGACGCGGCGGCGATCACTCGGAATTGGGGGCTCAGGTCGCGGACCGCTTGGGGCCGCGTTTTGCGCTGTCGGCCGAAGAGACGGAGACAGCCGCCTGGCTCGTCCGCTTCCATCTGCTGATGAGCAACACCGCCTTCAAGCGCGATATCGACGACCCGCAGACGATCCGCGATTTCGCTGAGCGCGTGCAGTCGCCGGAGCGCCTGAAGCTGCTGCTCATCCTCACCGCCGCGGATATCCGCGCCGTCGGTCCCAAAGTTTGGAACGGCTGGAAGGCGGCGCTGCTGCGCGAGCTCTATCACCGCGCGCTCGAGGCGATCTCAGGCGGTCTCGTCGCCGACCAGCGCGACCGCCGCATCGCCGCGGCGCAGCAGGCGGTGCGCGCGCTTCTGCCCGATTTCAGCGAGGAGGAGACCGCCTCTTTCACCGCCAAGGGCTATCCCTCCTACTGGCTCTCCTTCGACGCCGCGACCCATGCGCGCCACGCGCGATTGACGCGCGAAGCCGAGCGCTCCAACGCGCCGCTCACTGTCGATACGCGCGTCGATGCGCATCGCGCCGTCACCGAGGTGACGCTCTACACCGCCGATCACGCCGGTCTCTTCTCGCGCATCGCTGGCGCGCTGGCGCTTGCCGGCGCCAACATCGTCGACGCCAAGATCCTGACGCTCAGCAACGGCATGGCGCTCGACACCTTCTGGGTCCAGGATCAGTTGGGGGGCGCCTTCGACCGCCCGGACAAGCTCGCGCGCCTTGCCGTGCTGTTCGAGAACGTGCTCTCCGGCAAGATCAAGCCGCATGTCGAGCTCAAGAAGCCCGGCGCCATTCCGAGCCGCACGCGCGTCTTCACCGTGCCGCCCCGCGTCCTCATCGACAACAAAGCGAGCTTGACCCACACCGTCATCGAGGTGAACGGCCGCGATCGACCCGGGCTTCTCTTTGAGGTGACGCGCGCGTTCACCGGACTCAATCTGCAGATTTCGAGCGCGAAGATTTCCACCTATGGCGAGAAGGTGGTCGACGTTTTCTACGTGAAGAACCTCTTCGGCCACAAGGTCGAGCATGAGCGGAAGCTCAAGGACATCCGCGAGCGCCTCACCGCGGTGATGGCGGAGCCGGTGGAGGAAGTGGCGGCGGAGTAGCACAAAGCGCTATCCTTCCCGAGCGGGCCGCGCCAGGGTCGCGCGGTCCCCGCTAAGAGCAAGGGGAGGAAACCATGAGACAGGCGGCAAGTCGTCTTGGCGTTGCTGGTGGGCGTGGCGGCGGGCTCGGTGTTCGCGGCGGGCGAAGCGCCGACCGAGAACAAGGGCTTCAAGGCGGCGCAACTCTCCGCTTTTGACATGGGCAAGCAGGGCCTCAAGGATTACGAGCAGCGGCAGATGCGCATCCGCCGCATCGACTTCGAGCCCGGCGGCGTCGCCGCCTTCCACAGCCACAAAGAGCGCCCGGCGCT
>Ga0306920_100010701_pt1 | contig 12320 bp, 10 predicted proteins | sample flu12Cox44000170_FD_204666 | JGI IMG/M metagenome (GOLD analysis project Ga0306920, IMG submission 204666) | Lab enrichment of tropical soil microbial communities from Luquillo Experimental Forest, Puerto Rico - flux4day.12C.oxic.44.000.170 (v2)... | ecosystem: Environmental > Terrestrial >...
TTTGGAGCCGCTGCAATTCGAGTCGGACCCGTAGCCCGGGTCGATTGTCTTCGAGGCCTACGGCGCCGCCGTGACGCCGCGCGATGGCGCGGACCAAGCTCAGTCCTAGGCCGTTTCCGGGCGTCGTTCTGCTCGGCTCGAGGCGGACAAAGCGGTCAAGCACGGTCTTCCTATCCGCTTCGGGAATGCCGGGGCCGCGGTCGGCCACTTCGAGGACGGCCTGCTCGCCCCGCGCGAAGACGCGGATCTCGATTTCGCCGCCTCCTGCATATTTGAGCGCGTTGTCTAGCAGATTGGCGAGTGCCTGCGACAGGAGGTGCCGGTTGCCGCGAACTTTCACGCCAGGCTGTGCCGTTAGCCTCAGGGCAAACTGGTTTTCCTCCGCCACCGGCTCATAGAGCTCGGCCGCTGCGCGGGCGATTTCCGACAGGTCAAGCGGCTCGGTTTGGCTGCTGCCCGCACCCGACTCCAGCTCGGCGATACTAAGGAGCGCGTTGAAGGTTGACAGAAGCTGATCCGCCTCGTCGATTGCCGCGTGAATTGTCTCGCTCTGACCCAAGCCCGTCGATCGATCGGTCAAGGCCCGTTCGAGGCGTGTACGCAACCGCGAAAGCGGTGTCTTCAGGTCGTGCGCGACATCATCCGTGACCTCGCGCATTGCCGTCATTAGACGTTCGATCTGATCGAGCATCCGATTGAGATTGGCGGCGAGCTGATCGAACTCGTCTCCCGTGCCGTGCAGCGGGACGCGGTCGGATAGGTTTCCGGCCATCACCCGTTCGCTGGTCCGGTTGACCTGTTCGACGCGGCGCAACAGGTTGCGGCTCATCACGGTGCCGCCCACCAAACCAAGGCCGACCGCAATCAGCCCGGCCCACATCAAGGTCGATCTGACCTCGCCGCGGAAGGCTGACGCGTCACTAATATCCCGGCCGACCAGCAATCGATATCCGCCCGGAATAATGAACAGCCGGCCTCGGGCGGGATGAACGTCGAGCCGCCCTTCGGCTTTTCGCTCTAGTGAAAAGGACAGTACGGCCGAATGGGTGGGTACCCCGGTTGGCCATGCGGCGATATTACCGGCGAGCGGTCGTCCGTTGGGATCCGTCACCAGATAGATCATCGCATCGCCGCGATCGCCGGCACTGCGCGCCGCGACGATCTGAATGAGGCCGCTTAGGCCCCTTTGAGTGTACTGCTCGGCAAGCCCGGTAATCTCGGCATCAAGCGTCGCTTCGGTCTGACGCTCGACGAAACTTGCGCTCGTCCAGTACACGAACAGTAGAACGCCCAGCACGGAGGCCGCAAAGACCAGGAGATGAAGAGCAGCTAAGCGAAAGGCATGAGTGCGCAGCAGCTGCGCCGCGCTGCCTAAAATCTGCGGCGCCACCCATGATCTCGATGCCGGAGCGCGAAGCTTTTCGACAACCATGCAGGGGGGCCCGGTCGCGCTATCCAGGAGCACGCAGGCAATAGCCGGCGCCGCGGACGGTGTGCAGCAGCGGCTGGTCGAAGGTCTTGTCGATCTTTTGGCGCAGTCGGCTCACATGAACATCGATGACATTGGTCTGCGGATCAAAGTGATAGTCCCACACATGTTCGAGGAGCATCGTGCGGGTAACAACGTGGCCGGCATTGCGCATCAGGTATTCCAACAGCCGGAACTCGCGCGGCAGCACCTCGATCGATCTTCCCTGACGCTTGACGGTTCGGGTCAGCAGGTCGAGTTCAAGGTCCGCGACCCGCAACCGAGTTGCAGTGGTTGGTCCGGCGCCGCGGCGCAGCAGCGCCTCCAATCGCGCGAGCAACTCGCTGAACGCGAACGGCTTGACTAGGTAATCGTCGCCGCCGGCGCGTAGCCCTTTGACGCGGTCATCGACGCTTGCGAGCGCGCTAAGGATTAGCGCCGGGGTACGGATTTCGGCGGCGCGCAGCGCGCCCAAAACCGCGAGACCGTCCATGCTCGGTAGCATGCGATCGAGAATTATCGCGGTGTAATCCCCTGAACTGGCGAGAAACAATCCCTCGCGACCGTCATTCGCGCAGTCGACCGTGTAGCCGGTTTCGTTAAGGCCCTTGGTCAGGTAGGCGGCGGTCTCGCGATCGTCTTCGACGACGAGGATCTTCATTTAGAGCGGCTGTAACGTGCGGTCTCAGCTGGCACGAGGATCAGGTGGTATTCGCAGGTGAGCAGAGCAAGCAGCTGTTGCCCATGATGCTTGCCGAAAAGCGGCCACAGCCAATCGCAAAGCGCGTTTGGTGTGAGGTGGCGCTGCGCCACAAGTCGGACGACGTCCGCATCTGCCGTTTTTCCCTTGACCGCAGCCTGTCGGGCGACAATTTATACCGTACTAATTCGGTCCGAATTTGGCCGAGAAGGGTTGCTGGACAGCGATGATCATCCTCAGCAAGCTCGCCGATTACGGTGTTATCGTCGCCACTCACCTCGCGGCCTACCCCGATCGGCAGGTTACCGCCGCTACGGTCGCGGCCGAGACGCGGCTGCCTCGGGCGACCGTGGCCAAGGTGCTCAAGGCCATGGCGCATGCCGGGGTGGTCACGGCGGCGCGAGGCGCCGGCGGGGGATACCGGCTCGCTCGCATCGCGACGGCGATTTCGGTCGCGGAGGTGGTAGCCGCCATTGATGGGGATATAGGCCTCACTCAGTGCTCGGTGCACGTCGATGAGTGCACCCGCACGACCTATTGCCCGACCCGGCCGCATTGGGCAGCGATCAATCGCGCAGTCGGCGAGGCGCTTTCCGCCGTGTCCCTGGATGCGATGCTGACCCCCGCCGCTTTCCTGGGACGGACCACTATCCCCTCCGAACTATCGCAAACTGACGAGTCGCGAGTTTCAGCATGACTGCTTCGACAGAAACTCTGCAGACCGTCCGCTCTCTCTCGCAGGAGGGCTACCGATACGGCTTTATCACCGATATCGAAGCCGAGACGGCGCCCCCCGGGCTGACCGAGGACACGATCCGCTTCATATCGGCCAAGAAGGAAGAGCCGGAGTGGTTGCTCGAATGGCGGCTTGCGGCCTTCCGCGCATGGCAGAAGATGACCCAGCCGGATTGGGCCAAGCTCCATCTGGCGCCGATCGACTACCAGGCCGCCACGTATTATTCCGCGCCCAAGCAGAACATCGGGCCGAAGTCGCTTGAAGAGGTCGATCCGGAGCTGCTTCGCACCTACGAGAAGCTCGGCATTCCGTTGCGTGAGCGAGAGGCGCTGGCGGGGGTGGCCGTCGATGCGGTGTTCGACAGCATCTCCGTGGCGACCACCTTCAAGGAGGAGCTCTCCAAGCACGGGATTATCTTCTGCTCGGTGGGGGAGGCGGTCCGCGAGCACCCCGAACTGGTCCGGAAATACCTCGGGACGGTCGTGCCGCAGAACGACAATTTCTTTGCGGCGTTGAATTCTGCCGTATTCAGCGACGGGTCCTTCGCCTATATCCCACCCGGCGTGCGTTGCCCGATGGAGCTCAGCACCTATTTCCGGATCAATGCTGCGAAGACCGGCCAGTTCGAGCGCACATTGCTGATCGCAGACAGGGGCAGCTATGTCAGCTATCTCGAAGGCTGCACTGCGCCGCAGCGTGATGAAAACCAATTGCATGCCGCAGTCGTCGAACTGATCGCGCATGAGGACGCGCGGATCAAATATTCGACGGTGCAGAACTGGTATCCGGGCGATGCCGAAGGGCGCGGCGGCATCTATAATTTCGTCACCAAACGCGGCGTCTGCCGTGGCGCCCATTCCAAGATTTCCTGGACCCAGGTCGAAACGGGGTCGGCCATTACCTGGAAATATCCGAGCTGCGTGCTCGAGGGCGACCACTCGGTCGGCGAGTTCTATTCGGTCGCGATCACCAATAATCGCCAACAGGCCGACACCGGGACCAAGATGATCCACATCGGCAAGGGCACGCGCTCGACGATCGTCTCGAAGGGGATTTCGGCCGGACGGGGCCAGAACACCTATCGCGGCCTCGTGCGGGTGCAGCCGCGGGCGCAAGGGGCGCGCAACCACACCCAATGCGATTCGCTCTTGATCGGCGAGCGCTGCGGGGCGCACACGGTGCCCTATATCGAGGTGCGCAATCCCTCCGCCCGGGTCGAGCACGAGGCGACAACATCCAAGATCAGCGAGGACCAGCTGTTCTACTGCCGGCAGCGCGGGTTGAGCGCCGAGGATGCGGTGTCTTTGATCGTCAACGGCTTCTGCAAGGAAGTCCTTAAGGAACTGCCGATGGAATTTGCGGTCGAAGCGCAAAAGCTGCTGGCCGTCAGCCTCGAAGGCAGCGTCGGCTAAGGTCAGGTTAGCGTCAGATGTTCACTCGATCACAACTCGCCATGGCCGAACTTGATCCGGCCATCCACGTCCCCGCGACCGTTTGGATCGGCGCAAGAAAAGGCGTGGATCACCGGGTCAAGCCCGGTGATGAGTCATGACCGAGGCGGCTCAAATGCTGGAAATCAACAATTTGCATGCCCGGCTTGCCGATGGCCGCGAAATATTGCGGGGGATTGATCTCTCGGTGAATGCCGGCGAGGTGCACGCGATCATGGGTCCCAACGGCTCTGGCAAGAGCACGCTCGCCGCAGTGCTGGCCGGCCGCGAGGGCTATGAGGTCAGCGAAGGGACGGTCGCCTATCTCGGCCGCGACCTTCTGGCGATGGAGGCCGATGAAAGGGCACGCGAAGGGTTGTTTCTCGCCTTCCAGTATCCGGTTGAGATCCCGGGCGTAAACAACATGTATTTTCTGCGCACGGCAATCAACGCGCAGCGCCGTCACCGCGGCGAGCCCGAACTCGACGCCGGGCAGTTCCTCAGGACCGTGCGCGCCAAGCTGAAACTGTTGGACATTGGCGAGGATTTGTTGCAGCGGGCCGTCAATGTCGGATTTTCCGGCGGCGAGAAAAAGCGCAACGAGATCTTTCAGATGGCGATACTTGAACCACGTCTTGCCATCCTCGATGAGACCGACAGCGGCCTCGACATCGACGCCTTGAAGATGGTGGCGCGCGGCGTCAATCAGCAGCGCACGTCCGATCGGGCAATCGTCATGATTACTCACTACCAGCGCCTTCTCGATTACGTCGAGCCGGACCGGGTGCATGTGCTGCAAGGCGGCCGCATCGTCCAGTCAGGCGACAAGACTCTGGCGCTCGAGCTCGAGCGGCACGGATACGGCGTCGTCGAAAATGCGGCGTGATCGCCTCGGAATAATTCTATGAGCGCCATTCTCGATTTTCCGGCCAGGCCCGAGGCGCGGCCTTATATCGAAGCATTCGGGCGCGAGCGGCGTGCAAGCGATCCCGATTGGCTCACGACATATCGCAACCGTAGCCTCGCCCGCTTCGCCGAGCTCGGTTTCCCATCTCGGCGCAGCGAGGCTTGGCGTTATCTCGATTTGCGCAATCTCGAGCAAAGGCCAATGCCTCCGGCCGGGCCGGCGAGCGTAATCGCCGCGTCGGCGGCACGCGTCCAGCTCGCAGAAATAGGACTGGCCGAGCCGGCGTCTCGGCTCGTGCTCGTCGACGGACGGTTTGCGCCGAAGCTGTCTCGTATCGAGCGGCTTCCTTCCGGTGTGTGGTTCGGGTCTATGGCCGCGGCGATCGCCGAGCGACCGAACCTGGTGCGTTCCGGTCTCGAAGTGCCGTCGACGGACATGCTAAGACCGTTCGCTTCGCTCAATGCGGCGCTTTTCGCCGATGGGTTTGCCTTGGATATTGCTCCCGGCACTGCCATCGAGGGGCCGCTCGAAATCCTTCATCTGGCCTCTGAAGACAGCGGCAGCTCGTTGCACACGCGCAGCTTGGTTGCGGTCGGTGCGGGCAGCCGAGTGTCCATCGTCGAGAGCTTCACCGGCAGTGGCGATTACTGGCGCAACGACGTGGTCGAGCTGCGGCTTGCCGCCAATGCCGAGCTTACCCGGGTTGTTGTCGTCGAAGAGGGCACGAATGCGGTGCACCTCGGCGAGGCGCTGGCGACCCTCGGTGAGGCGGCTCGGCTGTGCAGCTTTGTGCTGTTGTTGAGCGGCCTGACGGTCCGGCACGAAGCGACGGTGCGCGCCGAGGGCAAAGGGACGCGGAGCGAGCTCAGCGGCGCCTTTCTGCTGTCCGGCCGTCAAGAGGCGAACATTCTGACGACGGTCGATCACGCGGCGCCGGGCGGCGAAACCCGGGAAATGTTCAAGGGCGTGGCCGCAGGCCGTGCCCACGGCGCGTTTCAGGGCCGCATCACCGTGCGTCCGGGCGCGCAGAAAGTCGACGCGCACCAGATGAGCCATAACCTGGTCCTCGGCCCGCGCGCGGCGATCGATACCAAACCCGAGCTGGAAATCTTTGCCGACGACGTGAAGTGCAGCCATGGGGCAGCGGTCGGCGATCTCGACGAAGCGGCGCTTTTTTACTTGCGCGCCCGCGGCATACCGGGCGAGGAGGCGCGCCGAATGCTGATCGAGGCCTTTGCCCGCGAGGCCGTAGAGCGCGTCGAGCAGAGACCGCTGCGCGAGTACTTGCTGTCACGGCTGGGTCGCCGCTTGGCGACCTTGGAGTACCGAGTATGAAGCCGGCGAGTTTGAGAAGCGTCTATCCCGGACCAGGCGGTTTCGATCCAAGCCTGCTAAAGCGCGAGTTCCCGATTTTCGCGAGCAACCCCGGTTTGGTGTTCCTCGATTCCGGCGCCAGCGCGCAGAAGCCGCGCTCCGTCATCGACCGGATCTCGAATTATTACAGCACCGATTACGCGAACGTGCATCGCGGGGTTTACCGGCTGAGCGCCCGGTCGACCGAGCTGTTCGAGGAAGCGCGCGAGAAGATCCGCGCGTTTCTGAACGCACCGGATCAGCGCGAGATCGTCTTCGTACGGGGCGCGACCGAGGGGATCAACCTCGTCGCCCAGAGCTGGGGTGCGGCCTACCTCAAAGCCGGTGACGAAGTACTGATCAGCGAGCTCGAGCATCATTCAAACATCGTGCCCTGGCAATTGCTGCGCGACCGCATCGGCATTCGGCTGGTCGTGGCACCGATCGATGCGACAGGAGGATTGGATGTCGCGGCTTTCGAGTCGCTCCTGTCGCCGCGAACCCGGCTTGTTGCGATGACGCACCTTGCCAACGCCACCGGCGCCCTCATCCCGATCGAGACCGTCACTCGCCTCGCTCGCCGGCACGGTGCGAAGGTACTGATCGATGGTTGCCAGGCGGCGCCGCGGCTTTCGGTCGATGTGCAGGCGCTCGATTGCGATTTCTACGTGTTTTCGGGCCACAAGACATACGGCCCGACCGGCATCGGCGTGCTCTATGGCCGATACGAGCTGCTATCGGAGATGCCGCCGTGGCAAGGCGGTGGCGAGATGATCCTCAGCGTCACCTTCGAAAAGAGCGAGTTCCAGGATCCCCCGCACCGGTTCGAGGCCGGCACGCCGGATATTTCCGGAGCGATCGGGCTCGGCACCGCGATCGACTTCATCGAAGATCTCGGACGCGACAATATCCTCGAGCATGAAGAGGCCTTGACCGGCTACGGCATTGATCGCCTGTCCCGCATCCCCGGTCTGCGGATGGTCGAGGCCGGGCAAGGGCGGCTCGGTATTCTCTCTTTCGACCTCGACGGCGTGCATCCGCACGACCTCGCCCAGGTGCTCGATCAGCACAATGTGGCGGTGCGTGCCGGGCATCATTGCGCGCAACCGCTCCTCGAGAAACTGGGGTTGGCGGCGACGACGCGTGCCTCGCTCGGCGTCTACAACGACGAGAGCGATATCGACAGATTGGCTACGGCGCTCGGAGCTGCTCGGGAGATGTTTTCACGATGATGGATCTGCGCGAGCTCTATCAGGACATCATCCTCGATCATGGCCGTCACCCGCGCAATTTCCGGGTAATCGAGCATTCGACGCATTCTGCGCAGGGACACAACCCGCTGTGCGGCGACCGCGTCACGGTCTACCTGAACCTCGACGGCGACCGCATTGCCGATGTCAGCTTTCAGGGCCGCGGCTGCGCAATCTCGACCGCGGCAGCCTCGCTGATGACCGAGGCCGACGCGCGCGCGCTCTTCGCGAGATTTCATTCCCGAGTGACCGGCGGTGAGGCTGCCGACGAGCCGGTGGAACCGCTGAGCGAGGAGATGGACCGGCTCGAGCCGTTGACCGGGGTCAAGGCCTACCCCGCCCGGGTCAAGTGCGCGACCCTGTCCTGGCATGCGCTGGAGGCCGCGCTCAAAGGCGGAGCACGCACGACGGTGAAGACGGAGTAGCAGTAGTATGGATCGTGATCCGTTCGACTTTTCGCCGAACCCGCCAGTCACCGACGACGATGTCGAGCGCCCCGAGGGAGGCGAAGACGATCCGTCGCTGATGGCTCCGGTGTTGGAAGCGCTGAAGACCGTACGCGACCCGGAAATCCCCATGGACCTCGTCGAGCTCGGCCTGATCTACGAGTTGGTCGTCAAAAAGGGTGGCACCGTCTATGTCGAGATGACGTTGACGACACCCGCTTGCCCGGTCGCCGCGAGCATGCCCGGCGAAGTCGAGGCGGCGATCCGCGGAGTACCTGGCGTCAACGACGTCCGCGTCAAGCTGGTCTGGACGCCGCCTTGGGACCCCGAGCGGATGAGCGAGGAGGCGCGGCTCGAGCTCGGGATGTTGTGACCGCGGCGAAGTAGTTTCGTCACCTTTTTTTGCTAGACTCAAAGGAGCGCCGCCTCCAGATCGGCGATCAGATCGTCTGGATCCTCGATACCCACCGAGAGGCGAAGGAGATCGGCGGGAGCTGGGCTGCCGGCGCCTTCGACCGAGGCGCGGTGCTCGATCAGGCTCTCGACGCCGCCGAGCGAGGTAGCCCGCTTCCAAATTTCGACACGGGACGCCACCGCTATCGCGGCCTCGGCGCCGCCGCGCACGCGCATGCTGAGCATTCCGCCGAAGCCTCCTGTCATCTGCCGTGCTGCGACGGCGTGACCGGGATGTGCCGGCAGTCCTGGATACAGCACCTCCAGCACTTCAGGGTGACCCGCCAGTGCCTGGGCGATCAGCTGTGCCGACCGGCAGGCGCGCTCGACCCGCGGGAACAACGTGCGCATGCCGCGCAGCAGCAGATAGGCCTCGAAGCTGCCGGGGATCGCACCCCCGCTGCTGCGCGCTGCACAGAGGCGCTCCCAAAGGTCGTCCTCGCGGGCAGCCGTCAGGGTGCCGGCGATCACGTCACTGTGGCCGTTCAGGTACTTTGTCGCCGAATGCATAACGAGATCCGCTCCGAGCGCCAAGGGCCGGGTCAATACCGGCGTCGCCGCGGTGCTGTCGACGGCGAGCAGGGCGCCCGCGGCGTGGGCGATCTCGGCGGCGCCGGCGATGTCGGTTATCGACCACAGCGGGTTGGCAGGGGTTTCGATCCATAAGAGGCGGGTGCGCTCCGGAATTGCCGCCTGCCGCATCGCGTCAAGGGAAGTCGCATCGATAAATTCGACATCGATGCCCCAATCCGTAGCGAAATTTCGCAACCAATGACGCAGCCCCCAATACAGCACGCGGGGCGCCACAACATGAGCGTCGCGCGGCAGGGATTGGAAGACCGCGGCGGCGGCGGCCATTCCGGACGAGAACAACAATGAGGCCGCGCCGCCTTCGAGCGCCGTCAGTAGGGCTTGCGGCTGATCGTAGGTGGGGTTGTCGGCACGGCCGTAGCTTCGCCCTCGCCGGTACTGGTTGTCGGGGTCTCGCAAAAAGGTCGTTGCGGTGTGCACCGGCATGATGACCGCGCCGGTCGATGCCTCGGTCCAGCCGAGCGCTTGCGCAGCCAAAGTAGCGGGATGAGGCGGTTTCCGAGTCATCCGCCTTCCGCTGCAGCGGTACGGGCTAAGGCGACGGCGTGGATCTGATCGCGCAAGCCCGGCTCGGTCCCGAAGAGGCGATGAAGATCGCGCGCCGCGAGGCTCAGCAATTGGCAATACCCAAGCGCCACAACATCGGCCGTCCGCCGGTCGGCGACGAGCAGGGCTAGTTCCCCGAAGAAGTCGCCGCTACCGAGCTGAACCGGCGTCGGCGATAGCCGAACTTCGACCGCGCCCGAGGAGATGAAATACATCGCGTCGCCGCGCTCGCCTTTGTGGACGATGACCTCGTCGGGGACAGCGAGACGCGCCCGTAGCATGCGCGCGAGCGAGCGCCGGGCCTTCGCATCAAGAGCGGTGAACATCGGAACCCGGCTAACCAGCTCCTCGCGCTTCAAGCCGAGATCGAGGGTCGGCCGCACCTCCACGGCACGCCGACGAGGCCGCAATTTGCGTTGCAGATCCTCGTACATGTCCTGATTGATGATCGCCTCGGCCCGCAGCCGCCGGTATCGCTCTTCTTCCAGGCGCGCCGCCAAGCGGACCAGATACTGCACTTCGAGCTGACGCGCATAGGTCGGGTATTGCAGCTTTAGCGCGGAGATTGCGCGATCGATCGCGCCGAAGCGTTGGTCGAGCTGCCCTGCCATCGCCGCCCTCGGGCCGGCGCCGAACACCTCCTCGATCTGATCGCGGTTGAACGCGATGACATTTTGCAGCACGAACCGCGCCGCCAGTTGGACTTCGAACCGGTCTCCGAGCAGGCGGGCGAGCGGCCGGGCGATGCCGAGCCGATGATGGATCGCGCGCGACAGCCGCAAGCCCCTGTTGAAAGCGAGAATGCGAGCTGCCGCTTTCTGGTAACCCTCGACGCCATCGCTGCGCGCGCCGTCTCGCAGGTGAGCGGCGTGGGTCAAAAGACTGGCGGCCACGCGGCGCGATACGGTCCGGCTCTCGAAATAGTCGAGACAGAATTCCTGCTCGCGATCGGCCAAAACATAGAGTGCGACCCGCGCTCTGAGCTCGGCCGGCAGCTCGTCACCCTCGACCACAGATCCCGCCTGATCCCGAGCATGGCCGTCATAGACTTTAGCTACTTCGGCAACAATCTCGGGCGAGATCTGATGCTGGCGTCCGACCGTTTCGATTTCCTGCGGGATCGAGGACAAGGAGAGCCCGATCACCCGCTGACTGACCGCAACTTCCGCCGGAGCGAGGCTGCTGATTTTGAGGAGGCGCATCAGCGGCCGCATGGTCGGCGCCGTGACGAGCAAGGTGAACAACACAAAGCCGGTAGCGAGAATGCCGACGAACTGACGAACCTCGGGAGGAAGCGCCGTATTCTCGGCGGCGGCAAGCGCAAGTGCGAGTGACACCGCCCCGCGCATTCCCCCCCACAGCATGACGAGCTTGTGATGCCGATGGATCGGCTTGGCGATGCCGGCGAAGCTGAGCATCGGAATGAGCCCGTAAAGCGTCAGCGCGCGCGCGACGAGGGCGGCGACGATCAGCGCGATCAGCAGGCCGAGATCGGCCCAGCTCGCCTTGTCGAGGAGCCTGGGTGTCTGCATCGCCGCGAACAGGAAGATCAGCGAGCTCGCCCAGAAGGCCAGCTGCTCCCAGGTAACGACAAGGCTTTCCCAGTTCGACGGCGCTAGCCGGCGGCGCCCGCCGGCGCTGACGGCCAGCGCCGCGGAGGCGACCGCGACGACACCGGAAACCCCGATATAATGATCGCAGATGACGAAGATTACATAGGCGAAGGCAATCGTCAGCGTCGCCTCGGCCAGGCGGCTCGCGCGCAAGATCGGGATGAACAAGGTTATCGCCCAGCCGGCGACGTAACCGGCGGCGAGACCGCCGCCGAACTCACGCGCAAAGGTGACGAGACCGTCCAGCGGATTGGCGGGTCGGTCGCCGGCCAGCATCGCAACGGCGAGCGTGTAGATCGCGATTGCCGCGGCGTCGTTGAACAGACTCTCGCCTTGCACCAGGGTCGACAGGCGGCGAGGCGCCCCAATGTCGTGGAAAATCCCCACCACCGCGACCGGATCGGTGGTCGCGATGATCGCGCCAAGGATTACGCAGGCCAGGACCCCGACCGGGGAAATCGGCCACAAGGCGAGCCCAACGACAAAGGTGCACACGATCACGCCGATGACGGCGAGCAGGAGAACGGGCCCGACCTCGTCGCTCAGTTGTCGAACATCGACATTGAGCGCCGCCTCGAAAAGGAGCGCCGGAAGGAAGACATAAAGAAGCGACTCGGCGCTGAGCCCGAAATCTTGGAGCCAGCTCAGGACATCGCCGATGATGCTCCCTGGGTGCGAGGCGAACGGGAGGTGGGCGGCGCCGCCGATGGCGATTCCGACAATGGCGAGCAGGACGGCGTAGGGGATCGACAGCCGCTCGGCGAGCGGCAGCAACAGGCTGACCAGCCCGAGGAGGGCGGTGACGGCAAAGACGGTCTGGATAGTAT
>Ga0306920_100010702_pt1 | contig 12320 bp, 9 predicted proteins | sample flu12Cox44000170_FD_204666 | JGI IMG/M metagenome (GOLD analysis project Ga0306920, IMG submission 204666) | Lab enrichment of tropical soil microbial communities from Luquillo Experimental Forest, Puerto Rico - flux4day.12C.oxic.44.000.170 (v2)... | ecosystem: Environmental > Terrestrial >...
AGCTTTGCGGCGTCACCTCAATGCGCAGCGCGCCGCCTTCGGCGAACTGCGATGTCGCGCGCAGCAGATTGCCGATGATCACGCGCAAGACCTTCTGCGGTGCGGCGATCGCGATATTCGGCGCGCTGGTATGCTGCACGTCGACGCGGCGTTCACGCAGGGCGTCGGCACGTTCGTTGAGCAGGGATGTGACGACCTGATCGAGGTCGGGCGTCTTCCCTTCGTTTGCGCCAGCATCGTCGCTGCGCGCAAGCACGAGCAGAGCATCGAGCAAGTCGCGCAATTCGTCCGCACCGCGCTGGACGCGCTTCAGGCGCAGTACCGTTGCATCATCACAGGGGCCTGCTTCCATCAGCACTTCGATGGCGCCGCGAATCACCGCGAGCGGCGTGCGCAACTCGTGGCTCGCATCCGCGGTGAAGGCGCGCTCGCGCCGCACGTAGCCGTATAAGCGTTCCTGGTAGCTGTCGAAGGCGTCGGCGAGACGGCCGACTTCGTCGTGTGCGAACTGCGGCGCGAGCGGCACCGCGCCGTGGCGTGACGGCTCGAGCTGCCCGACTGCGCCGGCGAGGCGGCGCACCGGGTCGATCGCGCGCCCGGCCCAGGCCCAGCCGAGCCAGGCAGACAGGCCCGCACCGAACAATACGAGTGCGATCAGATCGCGCATCAGGCGGCGTTCGCGCACGGTTTCGAGCTGCAGGTCGAACACGAGATACAGGCGATGACCGGCGTCGAGGCTGAGCACCGAAACGTGGCGATCCCCCTCCGGTGTTTCGATTTCCTGGTAGTCGCCCGGCTGCACGGCCGCGATCTCGGCGGGCGGTACGACGGAAGGATCGTCGCCGGTCGCAAAAGTATAAAAATGTCGTGTGCGCGGATGCGGAATGTGTCCGGTCTCGGCGTAACGCTCACTCAGATATTCACCCTCGACCCGCAGCATCTCGCGTACGAGTCGATTGACGTAGGCCTGCGAGAAATGCATTGCGAGCATCGCGAGACAGATGCTCACGATCATGCCGAGCGCGGCGAAAGCGAGTGCAACGCGCGTGCGCAGATTTATCTTGCTGGCGAACGTCAGCGGCATCAGCTTTCGGCGCTTTCGGCAATGCGATAGCCGAAGCCGTGCACGGTGTGCAGCAGGTGCGTCGCGAAGGGCCGATCGATCGCCGCGCGCAGTACCGACAGATGCGTATGCAGCGTCGCGATGTCGCCGCCTTCGCCGCCCCACAGCGCATGCGCGAGATCGGCATGCCGCACCAGATGCGGCGCTCTGCGCATCAACGCTTCGAGCAGCACGAAGCCCGCGCGTGTCAGCGCGATCGGCTGGCCGGCCCGGTCGACGCTGAGCTTGACCGGATCGAGCGTGAGATCGCCGACGCGCAAGAGATCGCCATGCTGCAGGCGCCCGCGTCGGAACAATGCGCGAATGCGGGCTTCGAGTTCCTTCATCGCAAAAGGCTTCACGACGTAGTCGTCGGCGCCTTCGGCAAAACCGATCAGCTTGTCTTCGAGCGTGTCGCGCGCGGTGAGCATCAGCACCGGCGTGTCGCGTCCCGCTGCACGCAGTGCGCGGCACAAGTCGATGCCGTCGAGTTTGGGCAGGCCCAAATCGAGCACGATCACGTCATAGCTGCCCTCGAGCGCCATGCGCAGACCGTTGGCGCCGTCGGCGGCGTGATCCATGACGAAGCCGCGGAACTCGAGGTAATCCCAGATGTTCGCGGCGATATCGCGCTGGTCTTCGATCAGGAGGATGCGCAGCATGCGGGCATGTCGGTCGAGGAGCGGCGAGTCTGGAGAACGCGCAATTAAAAGTGTCTGAATCTGTAGCGTCTAAAGCAACCGCACTTGCTTGGTTTCGATGCGCCCGCGCCCTGCCATGATCTCCTTGAACTCGCCGCGGCTGACCGAAACATAGCGGTTGTTGCCGCCGATCTCGACCTGCGGGCCGTCGCTGACCGCGCGACCCTGTTCATCGACGCGCACCACCATCGTCGCTTTGCGACCGGTGTGGCAGATCGTCTTGATCTCGACGAGGTTGTCGGCCCAGGCGAGCAGGTACTGGCTGCCTTCGAACAATTCGCCGCGAAAATCCGTGCGCAGGCCGTAGCTCAACACCGGGATATTCAACTGATCGACGATGTCGGTGAGCTGCCACACTTGTGCTTTGTTCATGAACTGCGCCTCGTCGACCAGTACGCAATGCAGCGCGCCGTGGACGGCGATATCGTCGTGCGTCATGCGCAGCAGATCGTCATCGCGCTCGAAGATGCGTCCGTTCGCCTTGAGGCCGATACGCGAAGCAACGACGCCCTCGCCCGCGCGCGTGTCGAGGCGCGGCGTGAAGATCAGCGTGCGCATGCCGCGCTCATGATAGTTGTGCGCACTCTGCAGCAGCGTCGTGGTCTTGCCGGCGTTCATCGCCGAATAGTAAAAGTAGAGTTTGGCCATTTGCGCAGGCTGAGGGCTGAGGGCTGAGGGCCGCAACAAAGCGGCTCGCTCAATGTTTCGTCGCACGGGTACAATGTGCCAAGCACAGAGTAGCGCAAAGCGCGCTTTCTCTCAGCTTTCAGCCCTTCCCGCCCTCAGCCCTCATGTTGAATCCCCAACAACGCGCTGCCGTCGAATACAGCGATGGCCCGCTGCTCGTGCTCGCCGGCGCGGGCTCGGGCAAGACGCGCGTGATCACCGAAAAGATTGCGTACCTGGTCACGCGCAAAAATCTCGCGCCGGCCAAGATCGCCGCGATCACGTTCACCAACAAGGCCGCGCGCGAAATGCGCGAGCGGGCGACGCGCCTACTGGCGAAGCGATCGGCCGATGCGGCCCAGGCGTTGACGGTGTGCACGTTCCACGCGCTGGGCTTGAAATTTCTGCAGATCGAACACGCCGCGCTCGGTCTGAAACGCGGATTTTCCGTACTCGACGCGGACGACAGCGGCGCGATCATCAAGGAGCTTCTGCCCGCGGCGACCAAACCCGACCAGCTTTTCGCGCTGCGCCATCTCGTCTCGACCGCGAAGAACGAAGGCCTCGCGCCCGAGGCGGCACTCGAGCGCGCGCGCAGCCCGCGCGAGCACGACGCGGCGACTTTGTACGCCGCTTACCAGCGGCGTCTCACTGCGTTCAATGCGGTCGATTTCGACGATTTGATCCGCCTGCCGCTCGCTCTGCTCGAAAGCGACGACGAAGTGCGTGCGGCGTGGCAGGAACGCATTCGTTATCTGCTCGTCGATGAGTACCAGGACACCAATAGCGCGCAATATCGCCTGCTGCGCGCGCTTGCGGGCGCGCGCGGCGCCATGACCTGCGTCGGCGACGACGACCAGTCGATCTACGCCTGGCGCGGCGCGAATACCGAGAACCTCGATCAGCTCGGCCGCGACTACACCCAGCTCAAGGTGATCAAGCTCGAGCAGAACTACCGTTGTTCCAAGCGCATCCTGCGCGCGGCGAATGCGCTGATCGCGCACAACCCTCACGCGCACGTGAAGAAGCTCTGGAGCGAGCATGCCGAGGGCGCGCCGATTCGTGTCCTCGTATGCCGCGATGACGAGCACGAAGCCGAGCGCATTGCCGCGGGCATCGCGCACCTCGCGCAGAAGTACAAGTCGCCGTGGAGCGAGTTCGCGATCTTGTATCGCGGCAACCATCAGTCTCGGGCACTCGAAAAGGCGTTACGCCTCGCGCAGGTTCCGTATCACCTCACCGGCGGCACCGCGTTTCTGGAGCGCGCGGAAGTCAAGGACGTACTCGCGTATCTGCGTCTGATCGCCAACCCCGACGACGACGCGGCCTTCGTACGCATCGCCAACGTGCCGCGTCGCGACGTCGGCGCAACGACGCTGGAAAAACTCGGCGAGCTGGCGCAAGTGCGGCATGCTTCGATGCTGCGCGCGGCGCAAAGCGATGCGGTGCTGAAACAGCTCGCGCCGCGTTCGGCTGCTGCGCTGGCCGGCTTCATCGAACTGATCGGCGAACTCGAAACCGACGCGCGCGCGCTGAGCGCTGCCGACCTGGTCGAGCGCGTGCTGCAGCGTACGCACTATCACGCGCATCTCGAGGCCGAAACCAAAGACGCCGCGGTGCGCGCGCGGCGCCTGGGAAATCTTGCCGAACTCGCAGACTGGTTCCGCGCGATGCAGCGCAACGCCAATAGCGTGGCCGATCTTGCGGCCCAGCTCGCTCTGCTTTCGAATGCCGATCGCGAGGATGCCGGCAACGCCGTGCGGCTGATGACGCTGCACTCGGCGAAAGGCCTCGAATTTCGCTTCGTCAATATCGTCGGCGTCGCCGAGGGCAAGTTGCCGCACGAGGCCGGTATCGACGAGGGCCGACTCGAAGAGGAGCGCCGCCTGATGTACGTCGGCATCACGCGCGCGCGCGAAAGTCTGTGTCTGTCCTACGCCGCGCGTTCACGCCGCTACGGCGAACTCGTGCACAACGAGCCGAGCCGCTTCATCGCCGAGTTGCCGCCCGCGGATCTTCACCGTGATGGACTCGATGCGGAGCAGGATGCCGAGGCGAAGCGCGAGCTTGCCTCATCGCACATCGCACGCCTGGCGGATTTGCTGGCCGATTGACAATGTTGTCATCAAATTGAAAATACTTAAAATTCAATGATTTGAACCATGGTATTTGAAGTGTTGCATTAGCAATTTGATTTAAGTATATTCAGGACCAAGCGCTTCGGCGCCGCCGCTTTTGTTGGCGGTTACTAAGAACAACGCCCTGTTTACCGAAAAGAACCGCGCGGAACACCGCAAAGAACAAGAAGGTTTTCCCAATCTGGCGCAAGCCAGGAACTCTGCCGGACGGCGAAACGCCGTCCTTTTTTTCGCCCGATTTTTCGCTAGAGTTCTGCGTCCGGTGACTTTTCGCGCTTGCGCATCGCGAGGGCGCTCACTACAGTCCGCACTCTCTTTCACGCCCATGGAACGTGCCATGTCGACCTATTTCAAACGCACCGCGCTGGTGCTCGCGCTCACTGCTCTCGTCGCCGCCTGCGGCAAGAACGAGGAACAACAAGCGGCGAACAAGCCGGCTGCGGCGCCGGCTGCGGCCGTCGTTGCCCCTGCGGCGACGCCGGATCAAGCGATCCTCGCTTCGGTGCGTGCGCTGCGCGCGAACGACCTGAACGCGTTCTTCACGGCCGCGATGCCCGCGCCCGAAGTCGCCAAGATGAAGACCGACTGGGCGAAGCACATGACTGAAAAGCCCATCACGGATGAAGATCGCAAGCATTTCACCGAGCAGATGGCCAAGCTCACCGCGCCGGGCGCGGAAGACAAGCTCTACGCCGAGCTCGAGCCGCAACTGAAGAAGTTCGACCAGGAAAGCGCTGCGCAGATGCCGATGCTGATCGCCATGGGTCAGGGATTCGTACAGAGCTCGATCCAGCAGAGCAAGGATCTGACCGACGAGCAGAAGAAACAGTCCGCCGCGCTGGTCGCCGCCGCCGGCACTTGGGCGCAGAACGTCAAGTTCACCGATCCGGCGCTGGTCAAGGCCGCGATCGCGGCGGTGTGCAAGACCGCGCGCGATCTCAATCTCAAGTCGCTCGACGAAGTGCGCGCACTGAGCTACGACCAGGGCATGCTCAAGGCCGGCATCGCGCTTGGCGGCGCGAAGGAGATTCTTGCCGTCTACGGCTTGAAGCTCGATCAAGCGCTCGACTCGATCAAGGCCGAGACGGTCAATAACGGCGGCGATACCGCTAAGGTCAAAGTCACCTACACTGCGTTCGACCAGCCGTTCACGACCGAGAGCGACCTCGTCAAGGTCGACGGCAAGTGGTACGGCAAGCAGGCGATCGAGAAGTGGCAGAAGAAGGTCGCCGAAGAGAGCGCCGCTACTGCGTCGCCCGCGCAAGCGCCGGCTCCGGCACCCGCGCCGGCAACCAAGTAACGCGCGCTGCATCGGATCGAATGGCGGCGCCTGCGGGCGCCGTCGTTGTCTAGCGCGTCGAAAAGCTCAAACGCAGCGTCCTGATGGTCATGCCGCGTACAATCTCAGCTATGGATCAGCCCGTGCCTTCGCGAAGCAGTCCACCCGAGGAAGTCCTTGCCTCGTGGTGGCTGCGCCTGCTCGGGTTTCTGACCGACCCGTGGGTGCGCATCCAGCGCGAACCCGCTGACCCGCGGGCTGCCTGCCTGCCGGACGTGCCGGTGTGCTACGTGATCGAGCGCTACGGCCTTTCCGACGCCCTGATTTTGGAAAAAGCCTGCAAGGAAGCGGCGATGCCCGAGCCGCTGCGCCCACTCGGCGTCGCCGGACTCTCGAGCGGCCACCGCGCGATGTTCGCCTTGTCGCGCCGCGACGGCGCCTGGTTCCGGCGGCCGCGCTCGAAGACGCATTCGCAGACGCTCGCGCAACTGCTCGAGGCAGTGCGTGCGCATCCGGATATCGATGTGCAAGTCATCCCGGTGTCGATCTTCGTCGGCCGCGCGCCGGATCGCGATTCGGGCTGGTTCCGCGTGCTGTTCGCAGAGAACTGGGGGGTGGTCGGCCGCTTCCGCCGTCTGCTCGCGCTGCTGCTCAATGGCCGCGGGACGATCGTGCATTTCGCCACGCCGGTGTCTCTGCGCAACGTGCTCGCACTCGAGCGCGACGCGCCGAACACCGTGCGCAAAGTATCGCGCGTGCTGCGTGCACACTTCCGGCGCCAGCGTGCGGTCGTCATCGGGCCGGATCTGTCGCACCGGCGCACGCTGATCGAGTCGCTGGTCAATGCGCCGCCCGTGCAGGCCGCGATCGAGACGAACGCAACCAAGGAGGACATCGCACGCGGTGCTGCTGTCGCCAAGGCGCGCGATTTCGCTTGGGAGATCGCCGCCGATCAGTCGCATCTAGTCGTGCGTTCAGCCTCGTTCCTGCTCACCGGCCTGTGGGAAAAGATCTACCACGGCGTGCGTATGCATCACTTCGACAAGCTGCGCGCGATCGCGCCCGGCCACGAAGTGATCTACGTGCCCTGCCATCGCAGCACCATTGATGATGCGCTGCTGCCGTACTTACTCTACCGGAACGGTTTTGCCGTGCCGCACATCGCAGCGGGCATTAATCTGAATCTGCCGCTGATCGGCCCGCTGCTGCGCCGCGGCGGCGCGTTCTTCCTGCGCCGCAGTTTCAGCGATCCGTTCTACTCGACCGTGTTCCGCGAATACATGAGCCAGCTGTTCGCGCGCGGCGTGTCGATGATGTATTTCATCGAGGGCGGACGTTCGCGCACGGGCCGCACGCTCGCGCCGCGCGGCGGCCTGCTGTCGATGACGCTGCGCAGCTTCCTGCGCGAATCGCATCGCCCGGTGGTGTTCCAGCCGGTGTATATCGGTTACGAGAAGATCATCGAGGGCGATTCCTACATCGGCGAGCTGTCCGGCAAGCCGAAAGAAAAAGAATCCTGGTGGGGACTGATCAAGAGCCTCGGCGCGCTGCGCGAGAACTACGGCTCGGTCGCGGTGAATTTCGGCGAGCCCGTTTTCCTCGAGTCGCTGCTCGATCAGGTCGATCCGCAGTGGCGTGCGGCGACGGACGATCCCGACGCCAAGCCGCAGTGGCTGCGCGGCGCGGTCGATGCGCTTGCCGATCGCATTCTGGTGAATATCAACGGCGCGGCCGACGTCAATCCGATCAATCTGCTCGCGCTCGCCCTGCTGGCGACGCCGAAGCACGCGATGGCCGAAGCGGATCTCATCGCACAGATCGAGTTGTATCGCGCGCTGCTCACGGGCTTGCCGTACTCCGATCGCATTACCGTGACCGAGCTCGACGCGACCGCGATCATTGCCTACGGCGAACGCATGAAGGCGATCACGCGCGTGGCGCATCCGCTCGGCGACGTGCTGACCTGCGAAGACAAGAGCGCGGTGCTGCTCTCGTACTTCCGCAACAATGTGCTGCATCTGATCGCGACCGCAGCCTGGGTTGCGTGCTGCTTCCTCAACAACCGGCGCATGGCGCGCGCATCGATCCTGCGTCTGGGGCGCGTCGTTTATCCGTACGTGCAAGCCGAGCTGTTCCTGCCGTGGACGCCGGAACAATTCAGTGCCCAACTCGAAGCGACCATCGATTTCTTCGTCGCGCGCGGCCTGCTGCAAGGCGATGGCGAAAATCGCCTTCTGTCGCGCGGCCCCGGTCAGGGCGACGGCGCGTTCCAGCTGCGCGTGCTCGCGCAGGGCCTACTGCAGACCATCGAGCGTTACTACATCGCGATCGCCGCGCTCGTGCGCAACGGCCAGAATGCGCTGACGGCGGGCGAACTCGAAAATCTGTGCACCCTGACCGCGCAGCGTCTGTCGCTGCTGCATGCCTTGAATGCGCCGGAGTTCTTCGACAAGGCGCTGTTCCGCGGCTTCATCCAGACCTTGCGCGAACGCAAGGTGATCTGGCCCGACGATGCGGGCAGGCTCGCATTCGATGCAGAACTCGAAAACATCGTGAAGGATGCAAAGCTGATCCTGTCGCGCGAGATTCGCCACGGCATCCTCAAGCTGACCCCCGAACGCCGAGAAGCCCTGGCGGCGGAATCGGAATCCGAATCGACGCCGGACTAGCGCTGCGGTTCGTTATTTTTCCGACCGATTACCTGCGTCAGGCATCGAGGTCCGGAATCAGCTTGGACTCCAGATAGGCAATCATGTCCTTGAGCCGCAGCTTGCGCACCTTCATGCGCTTCAGCTGCAGCTCGTCGCAAGTCGAATCGGTCGATAGTTTGGCGATCGCGATGTCGAGGTCGCGATGTTCTACGCGCAGTTCGACGAGCTGGCGAGTGATTTCGGAAGGTTCTAGCGCCACGTCGCGAATCCTGGAACCGAAGCGTCAAGTGTAGCGCGTCGGGCGAGGCGCCTGCATTCGCTCTACAATGCGCATCCAGCCCGGCGCCGCGGCGCTCGCGTTTCCGTTCGAATTCGTTCCGTTTGCTTCATGACCGCTCTCACCGCTCAACGTCTCGATGCGACCAAACTGGCCAAGCGCCTGCGCCGCCTGGTAGGGCAGGCGATCGCCGACTACAACATGATCGAAGACGGCGACCGCGTGATGGTTTGCCTGTCCGGCGGCAAAGATTCATATACGCTGCTCGATGTGCTGCGCCAGCTGCAGGCGAAGGCACCCGTGCGTTTCGAGCTCGTTGCGGTGCATCTCGACCAGAAACAGCCGGGCTACGATCCGGCAATCCTGCCCAATTATCTGCGCGCGATCGAGCAGCCGTTCGAAATCCTCGAGCAGGACACCTACAGCGTCGTGCAGCGCGTGATCCCCGACGGCAAGACCATGTGCGGTCTGTGCTCGCGTCTGCGCCGCGGTGCGCTATATACGCATGCGGAGCGCGCCGGCTTCACCAAGATCGCGCTCGGCCATCATCGCGACGACATCGTCGAGACGCTGTTTCTCAACATGTTCCATCACTCGAAGCTGAAGGCGATGCCGCCGAAGCTTTTGTCCGACAACGGCAAGCACGTGCTGATCCGCCCGCTCGCGTACTGCAAGGAAGCCGATATCGCCGAATATGCCGCGTTGCGCGAATTTCCGATCATGCCGTGCAATCTCTGCGGCTCGCAGGAAACGCTGCAGCGCAAGGCGATCAAGGCGATGCTGCACGAGTGGGAAAAGAAACATCCGGGACGCAGCGAAAATGTGTTCCGCGCGCTGACCTCCATCGCTCCGTCTCAGCTTGCGGACCGCGAACTGTTCGACTTCGCCGCACTCGGCGCGCGCGATGCCGCGCGCCCGTCGCAAGCTGACTGGCTGCTTGGCGACGAGAAAAGCAGTTAGCCGCAAGGCGCAAAGGACGCAGAGATTTTGGGCGAATTTGCGCTCTTCGCAGCCAATCCATTTTGATCTTTTGGGAAATTCCCTGATGTGGTTTCGTAACCTGACGCTGTTTCGCTTCTCCGCCGCTGTCGCCAAAACCCTCAAATCCCTCGAAACCGACCTTGCCGAGAAGCGACTGCGCTCCTGCGGCCCGATTGAGCTTTCGACGCGCGGCTTCGTGTCGCCTTACGGGCGCGGATCGGAGGAGCTCGTCCATCGTGTCGAATCGTTTGCGCTAGTGACCGTCGGCGGCGAAGACAAATTGCTTCCAACGTCTGTCATAAATGAAGAATTGTCGGCAAAAATAGACAAAATCGCCGAAAAGACGGGTCGCAAGCCTGGCGCGCGCGAGCGCAAACGGCTCAAGGAAGAGGTGTTGACCGATCTTTTGCCGCGCGCTTTCATACGCTTGTCAAAGCGCAGTGCTTATCTGGACACAGACCAGGGCTGGCTCATCGTCGATACTGCCAGTAAGAAGGCGGCAGAGGAGACGGTCACCCAGCTGCGCGAGGCCTTGGACAGCTTCCCGGCGACCCCGATGGCGCCTGAGGAGTCCCCGCGCATGCTGATGACGAGCTGGCTCGCGCAAGGCAAGTTGCCCAAGGGTCTGACCCTAGGCGACGAATGCGAATTGCGCGATCCGGTCGAGGCCGGCGCGGTGGTGAAATGCCGGCGCCAGGAGCTTGAAAGCGACGAGGTAAGGGAGCATCTCAAGTCGGGTAAGCAGGTGTTCCAGCTGGGTCTCGTATTCGAGGACCGGCTGGCGTTTACCCTCGACGATGAACTCGTAGTGCGCAAGCTGCGCTTCCTCGACCAGGTCCAGGACGAACTGGGTGAGGAAGGCAAGGAAAGTGCAACTGCCGAACTCGATGCGGTGTTCGCTCTGATGTCTCTGGAATTGAGACGACTGATGGAGAAACTGGAAGAGTGGTTCGGGCAACGCAGGCCCAAAGACAAATAGCCATCCGGTTCGCGACGCCGAGGCAGAAAAGGTGACAGTCATGACCTTGGCAGAGCAGCAAGAAAACTATCTCGAACTTCCGACGCCCGACGGCGAAACGATCAAGGTGCTGCGCGCGGCGCACCCGCGTGCACGCCGATTGCGCCTGACCGTCACGTCGGGCGGGGCGCGCGTTTCATATCCGTCCGGCACGCATCCGGCGCAGGTGTTCGCCTTCCTGCGCAAGCACGCCAATTGGCTCGAGCGCAAACTCGATGAGCTGCAGATCGAGGACGCACCGCCGCCGCTGCAGCCCGGCCGGCCGACGCTGATTCCGCTGCGCGGCGAGACCACGCGTCTGGTCTGGCGCGACGGCGCGCTGCCGCACATCGAGCTGGTCGACGATCGGCTCGTACTCACGCTCGCCAAGCCGCACAATCAGCGCAGCCTGACCGTTGCGCGCGCCCTGCTGCATTCGTTCCTGCAGGCGCAGATTCGCCGCGATGTGTCGCGGCATCTTGCGCGCTACGTGCCCGAGCTTGGGCGTGCGCCTACGGGCGTGCGTGTGAAGGCGCTCAAGAGTCTGTGGGGCAGCCTCGACACACGCGATGCGGTCACGCTCGATCTTGCGCTCGCGCTCGCGCCACCCGAGGCGCTGCGCTATGTCGTGATACACGAGCTGTGTCATCTGCGCTATCGCGATCACTCGCCGCGTTTCTGGAATCTGGTCGAGTCGCTGTGTCCGGATTGGCGCACGCAGCGCGAATGGCTCAAGGCGCGCGGTCACGCGCTCAAGGCCGAGCTCGCACGCTTGGTTCAGCCCTGAGCGGCGTTCGCGGAGACGGTTTCGCGCAAGCTGGTGCGCTGCAGAAACTCGAGTATCGCCTGCGCCACCGGTTGTGGGTTCTCCAAGTGCAGATGATGTCCGCCGGCGAGTTGCCGCACGTCGATCTGCGGCACAGCGGCGATGCGCTCGGCAAACGCAGCCTCGGTAACCGGCTTCACGGTCGAGTCGGGCGCCATTATCAATAGCGTCGGCGCCTCGATATGGCGCACGAGATCGAGCACTTGCGCTTCGGTGAAGCGTTGCAGCGATGCGGTGGTCAGGCGCGGATCTGATGACCAGGACCAGCCGCCCGGCACCGGTCTGATCCCGCGCAGCACAAGCAATTGTGCGGCGGCACGTGACAAGCCGTTCGCTTGCACGCGCGCAGCGATCGCTTCATCGGCCGTCGGAAACACGCGCAGCGGCTTGTTCGCAATGTCGCGCGCCTGCGTGATGCCGCGGCGCAGTTGCGCGGTGGTTTGCTCGGCCGGCGTGGTCAGCGCGCCGAGCGCTTCGATCGCGATCAGACGCTGAACGCGTTCCGGGCTCGCCGCTGCGGTGAGGCTCGCGATCGCGCCGCCCATCGAATGACCGAGCAGATTGAACTGCGACCAGCCGAGCACATCCGCGGCGGCGAGCACATCGATCACGCCGTCGACGAAACGATAGGCGATGCCCGGCGGCGCGTGGTCGGACCGGCCGTGTCCGGCGAAATCGAGGGCGACAAAGTAAAAATGTGCG
>Ga0306920_100010703_pt1 | contig 12319 bp, 11 predicted proteins | sample flu12Cox44000170_FD_204666 | JGI IMG/M metagenome (GOLD analysis project Ga0306920, IMG submission 204666) | Lab enrichment of tropical soil microbial communities from Luquillo Experimental Forest, Puerto Rico - flux4day.12C.oxic.44.000.170 (v2)... | ecosystem: Environmental > Terrestrial >...
ATAAGCCGTTTGTCACTCATGTGCCCCTCCCTGCGGAAGCGGGTCTACAATATTAGTAATATCAGTAATGCCGGCTGTCGTCTTTCAGACCGCGAATATGGGCCGGATCAGATCTCGGGCCGACGACGGCGGCTTGATCTCTTATGGTCCCGACACTGTCAACCAGTGGCGGCGAGCTGCTTCTTACGTTGATCGTATCCTCAAAGGAGAGAAGCCGGCCGAATCTTCCGGTCCAAGCGCCGACGAAGTACGAGCTGATCGTTAATCTCAAGACGGCCAAGGCGCGCTTGGCTTGACGTTAGTAACATCGCTACTCGCTCGCGCCGACGAGGTGATCGACTAGATCGCAGTGTCCGCTTTTGGCACAAAGCGGACATCACATCCCCGCCGATCCATGTCCGCTTTTGGAGGTAAAGCGGACATTCGGTCCTGAGGATTGTTGCTACGCAAAATGACGCTCGAACCCCATTCCGCGGGTCGCAAATCCCTGGTGTAATCGCTCGAAGAGGCGTCTGATTTCCAATACGTCTGGTCCACAAGTGCAAGTTAAACGTGGTCCGATCATGTCAATCATTGGCAGTGCGCGAACGAACTTTCCGAGCCGGTATCCACGGCGGGAGGAGTTGCGCCTGATCCTGGAAACCGCTCTTGACGCAGTCGTTGTCATGAAGCCCGACGGCGTCGTAGCTGACTGGAATGATCGCGCCGTGGGCGTCTTCGGGTGGTCGCGTGAGGAAGCGATCGGGCGAATAATGGCTGACCTCATTATTCCCGAGCGATACCGTGAGGCGCACAGAAACGGACTTCGACGGTACCTCGAAAGCGGCAAGGGGGAAGTCGTTGGTCGGCGAATCGAGTTATCGGGCCTCCGAAAAAATGGCGAAGAATTTCCCCTCGAGCTTTCAATTGCACCGATTCAAGATCGCAAGAACATTCTATTCGTTGGCTTCGTGCGCGACATTACCGAGCTCCACGCGCTGCGTCTCGCACGGGCTGAGCTGGCGGGACTGAACCGGAGGATGGCGATGGGAGAGATGGCCGCTTCTATCGCTCACGAGATCAAGCAGCCTTTGACAGCAATTGTCACGAACGGCAATGCGGGGCTGCGTTGGCTCTCAAACGCAACACCCGATATCGAGAGGGCGTGTGCCGTATTAAAGCGCATCGTAAACGACACGCACCGCGCGAGCGAAGTGATCGACAGCATCCGGTTAATGTTCAAGAATGAGGGTCAAGCGAAGACACCCCAAGACGTCAACGAACTCATTCGCGAGGCGCTGACGCTGGTCCGTGTCGAAGTGGAGAATCAGCGTGTGTCGATTTGCACCGACCTATCGGATGAACTCCGACAAGTTCCGGCTAATCAAGTTCAGCTGCGGCAGGTACTAGTGAACTTGATCGTCAATGCCATTGACGCAATGAGTGCAGTAGAAAATCGTGCGCGGGTTCTGCGAATAAAGAGTGAACCACACAAACTCAATGGTGTACTGATCACCGTGGAAGACTCCGGAACAGGGATCGATCCGCAAAACTTGAACCGCATCTTCGACGCGTTCTTTACGACAAAGTCCCAAGGTATGGGCATGGGGCTGTCGATCTGCCGGTCGATCATAGAAAGTCATGAAGGATCGCTGTCGGTGACCCCCGCTCGGCCCCATGGATCTATTTTTCACGTATCGTTACCTACCAGCACCATCCACGCAAAACCTTGAAAGAACGAGGCTTCCTTCTGGGATTTGCGCGCGGAGAAATTGTAAGAGATTGTGAATGAAAAACTCTGTCGACGTTCAATAACTGGCAAGTGAACTTTGAGCTAAATCAAATTAATGGAATAATGATTTGCGGATCATCTATTCTCGCTCGAATCCGAGACTTTCCATTTATCTTTGCGGCCCTTGATGTGTCTGAAGTCCCATTGATTTCAATTGTCGATGATGAAGAGCTGGCCCGCGACGGCATACGCGAGCTCGTCGAATCGTTAGGCTACAAAACTAATGTCTTCCAATCGGCCGAGCATTTCCTCCGGTCTAGTCTGCTCACAGAGACGACGTGCCTGATCACTGACGTGCAAATGCCAGGGTTAAGCGGCCTTGAACTGCAGGAAGCATTGCACTCGCTCGGAAATCAGACGCCGGTCATCGTGATTACCGGCTACCCGAACGAGAAACATCGGACCCGTGCGCTCGAAAACGGTGCGGTCGCTTACCTGAGCAAACCGTTCGACGAACAAACGCTGATCGAATGCCTGACGGTTGCGATCAAATTGCAATCATCCCAGGCGTGGCGGCGGCGCACAGCTGCAAGCAATGAATGTCCTATCCACGTAGCTGACGGCGTACTTGGCAATAAGTGTCACATTTGTGGTTTTTTCAACGGCCTCGACGAACAGCACAGGGTGCTTCGCTCGTTCATAAAAGAGGGCTTCGAGCGGGGCGAAAAGGCCTTTCACATCATGGATCCCTCGCTGCGAGAGGATCACCTGAAGCGGCTCACCAACGCTGGCATAGACGTGGGGCACGCAATATCAACCGGTCAGCTGGAGGTGCGGCGCTGGCAGGACGCTTACCTACGCTCGCTTCTATAAGGATAGGATGGCCGCCTTTTTCGAAAACCTGCTCCAGTCAAAGGCGGTAGCCGGTCATCCCCGGATGAGACTTGTGTCGCGCGTGGAACCGTCTCTGCTGGACAAAGCTGGCATAGAAGGCTGGTTGGAATACGAGACGCGCATCAACTATGTGCTCTCTAAATACGACGATCCGGTAATCTGCGCCTACGACCTATCGAACTTCAGTGCCAACGTGGTGATGGACATTTTGCGGGTTCACCCCGTGGTGATTGTCGGAGGGGTGCTTCAGGAAAACCCGTTCTTTGTTCCGCCAGAGCAATTCCTCCTTGAATTGCAAGAAAGAAAATTGGCTAGTAATGGCTCAATTTAAGCACATTGATGCCAGACGAGAATCTCCGGCTGCGAGCAGCGAGCGGACATAACGATGCCGCTCAGCGATGTCCGCTTTCGGGGGTAAAGCGGACATGACGCGTACCTAATGCAAGGTCTGCTTTTGACCCAAAGCAAACATAAATGCAGTCGCTCTAATCGATTTACCAATGGCGCTGGTGTTAAGGGGAAGGCGATCTATGAGGACGCGGGGAGGTTTGCCGAGTAGGTGATCTTACCCGAACGGAAGTACTCCTGGGCCGCTGCGATCAGCGCGCGTACATTGGGCGAACCGCGTCGGCTCGCCTGGAACAGTAAACTGACGGGCACTCCCGGCGGATCGAACTCCGGCAAGACATAGCGCAGCCGGCCGGCGCGGACGTGAGCGTCCACCTGATAGCTGAGAGCGCGCGCGATCCCCAGACCGTCAAGAGCGGCATCGATCGCAGCTTCAACGCTGTTGGTCAGAAGCCGCGGCTCGCAGCGGATCGACGGGCGACCCGACTGTGTGAATCGCCATTCGCTATTGAGAGCGAAACTATCGAAAGCAATTAAATCGTGCTTGAGCAGGTCCGACACGTGGGCAGGCACGCCTCGTTCAGCAAGATAAGCGGGGCTGGCCACCAGCACGCGACGTACTTCCGCAACCCGGATTGCATGCAAGGAGCTGTCCGATAGGTCCGCGATGCGCACCGCTACATCGATCCCTTCCTCCACCAGCCGGATGACGCGATCGACCAATATCAAGTGCACGTCTAATTGCGGATGAGCGCGAAGAAGCTTGGTGACAATGGGCAGAATGTGCATACGGCCAAAGACTACGGGCGCAGTAACGATAAGTTCACCCCGAGGTTCAGCATTTTCACCGCGTAGCGAGCGCTCTGCATCATCGAGTTCATCAAGCGCGATCCGACACCGGTCGAGATAAGCGGCGCCTTCCGGCGTCAATCCGACCGCGCGGGTTGTACGCCGCAGGAGCGTGACTCCGAGCGCCTCTTCTAGGTCGGCGATGGCACGGCTTGCAGCCGTCGGCGAGATTCGCAGCCTTCGCGCCGCTTCAGCAAAGCTCCGGTGATCGGCCACGGCGACAAATGTCTTTAACGCTTCGAAACGATCCATTATCCCGCCGTCCGCAAGAATGAAGTGCGAAACTGATCAATTATCACGGGGAGGAGACGGAGTCATATCGATGGGCGCCCAGAGCGACCTTTGAAAGGAGATGCCCCCAATGTCCCGCCCATCGCAATCAATGAACGCGCCCGTCAGGCCGATGACAGCCGAGTCGATCACCATCACGCGCTATCGCACGGTCGACGTTGATGGCCTGAAACTCTTTTATCGCGAAGCCGGCGCTTCCGAGGCTCCCGCGCTGCTTCTGTTGCACGGCTTTCCGACCTCTTCTCACATGTATCGAGACCTCATTCCGGCGCTTGCGGACCGTTACCACGTCATTGCTCCGGACCTACCGGGCTTCGGCTTCACCGAAGCGCCCGAACGAAAAGGCTTCAAATATAGCTTCGAGCACTTGGCTGAGGTGATCGAGCGGTTCACGGAGGCGGTCGGCCTCGACCGCTACGCGCTTTATGTTTTCGACTACGGCGCGCCAATTGGTTTTCGCCTCGCCATTCGCCATCCGGAGCGGATCACCGCTGTGATTTCGCAGAATGGCAACGCCTACCTGCAGGGTTTGAGCGAAGGTTGGAATCCTATCCAGGCTTATTGGAAGGAACCGTCGCCAGAAAATCGCGTCGCACTGCGCGCTTTCCTCAAGCCCGAAGCGACTGAGTGGCAATACAGGCACGGCGTGCCGACACCGGAGCGGTTGTCACCGGATACCTGGACTCTCGATGCCGCGCTCCTTGCCCGATCCGGCAATGACGAAATCCAGCTCGATCTGTTCGGCGACTACCAGAGTAATGTCGCGCTTTATCCCAAATTCCAGGAGTATTTCCGTACGCAGCGGCCGCCGCTGCTGGCCGTGTGGGGCAAGAATGATCCGTTTTTCCTGCCCGCCGGCGCCGAGGCGTTCAGGCAGGACAATCCGGATGCCGAGGTCTATTTGCTCGAAGCCGGTCATTTTGCACTCGAAAGCCAAGGACCGGAGATTGCGGTCATCATCCGCGACTTCCTCGCCCGCAAACTGCCGAAACACATCCAGTGAGCGTGACCTCTCACTCCCTCGAACGGAAAAGGAGCCCTGCCATGTCCAAGACAATACTAATCACCGGCGCCAGCAGCGGCTTTGGCCGTACAACTGCTGAAACATTGGCTCACGCCGGCCACATCGTTTTCGCATCCATGCGTGATCCAAACGCGAAGAACCGCAACCATGCACGGGAGTTGCGCCAGCGGGGAATTGCCGTTGTGGAGCTCGATATCAGCAGCGATACCTCGGTCGACTATGCCGTCAAGGAAGTGCTGGCGGACGCTGGCCGTCTTGATGTGCTGATCAACAACGCAGGAATTGCATCAGCCGGAATTACGGAGGCATTCACTGCTGATCAGGCCAAGATTGTGTTCAATACCAATGTCGTGGGATTGCTTCGTACCAACCGCGCCGTACTGCCGACAATGCGCGCGCGTGGCGATGGGCTGATCATCAATATCGGCTCGATCCTCGGCCGCGTGACTTTTCCATTCTTCGGTATCTACGGCGCCAGCAAGTTTGCCGTCGAGGCACTCACCGACAGTCTTCGCTACGAGGTCGCGCAGTTTGGCGTGGACGTCGTCCTCCTTCAGCCAAGCGCCTATCCGACGAATATGTACGCCGCCATGCAGCAACCAGCGGACATTGCGCGCGTGGCCGAGTACGGCGATATCGCCCAGATCCCAGGTAAGATGTTCGAGGCATTTAGAGGGATGTTCGCCTCCGCCAACGCCCCCGATCCTCATGACGTCGCGGCTGCGATTGCCAAGTTGATCGCTACGCCGAAGAGCGTTCGCCCGGCGCGGGTCGTCGTCGGCCAAGCTTTCGGGGCGGACGCCGTCAACGAAGCAGTGGCTCCGATCCAGCAACAGGTCATTGAGACCCTCCGCCTCGGCGCGTTGATCTCAAAACGTGGATCGAGGCAGACACGCTTCCGATCCACTGCCGCTTAAGGAGGACATAGCATGGAGGCAAAGCCGTCGAGCGACATTGCTTTCACGGCGAGCGTCAAGGCTATGCAGTCGCGACGAGGCTCCCGTGAGGCATATGCCAGGATGGAGGCGCGCGGCGGCTTCCAAACGAAGATTACGCCTGAACTCATCGCCGTCCTCACCGAGGTCGACACAGCGTATCTCGCTACCGCCAATGCAGCGGGACAGCCTTACCTCCAGCATCGGGGTGGTCCGAAAGGTTTCATATGCGCGCTCGACGAGACCACTTTGGGGTTCGCGGATTATGCAGGCAATCGTCAATACATAACGCTTGGGAATTTGGCTGAGAACGACCAAGCTTTTTTATTCTTGATGGATTATGCGCACCGACGACGCATCAAAATCTGGGGAAGTGCGCGGATTGTCGAAGCCGATCCAGAACTGATTTCGAGCCTTATGCCTAAAGGCTATCCAGCGCGTGCTGAGCGGGCGGTCCTGTTCGAGGTTAAGGCTTGGGACGTGAACTGCCCGCGCCATATCCCTCAGAAGCTCGACGCCGCCGAAGTCGCCGAGGTCTTGGCAAAGCTGCGGACCCGCATCCAATCCTTGGAAGCCGAAATTGACAAACTACGCGCGACGACAGGCGTGTCGGAGATTGCCAATGATCGCCTCGATCGTTTGACATTGGTGGGCTGATCGTTAATCCGGTTCCGATCGCGAACCAGCTACTTCCAACCAAATGACCCCGCTACAATGCCTCATTCGGTGTAGGGCGCGTCGATGCGGCCCTACTCACCCCGGTCCAGAACGGATAGCGTCAAATCCGTAGAGGGCCGCCGATGCAGCAAATTGCGGACTGGCTCGAAAAGCTCGGTCTCGGGCAATACGCTCAGCGCTTTGCCGAGAATGATATCAGCTTTGGTATCTTACCTCATCTGACAGACCAAGATCTGAAAGAACTTGGGGTTGCCTCGCTTGGGCATCGGCGTCAGCTATTGTCTGCGATAGCCGACCTGAGCGGCGTCCAGAAAGGCGCTGCCCAGCCAGCCTCAACGACCGAGGCAACGATTACACCGCGTGACACTGCCGAGCGCCGTCAGGTCACGGTGATGTTCTCGGACCTCGTTGGTTCGACCGCACTCTCTGCTCGCATGGACCCGGAAGACCTGCGAGAACTCATCTCGGCCTATCATAAATGCGTCGCTGACGCCGTGCGCCGTTTCGGCGGCTTTGTGGCGCAGTATCTGGGCGACGGCGTGCTGGTCTACTTTGGCTATCCCGAGGCCCACGAGGATGACGCCGAGCGGGCAGTGCGTACCGGGTTGGAATTGATCGCGGCGGTGATCGCACTCAAGACCCCGGCTTCGTTGCAAACCCGTGTTGGCATCGCCACTGGGCTGGTCGTTGTGGGCGATCTGATGACTGGATCGGGCGAAGCGCACGAACGCGGCATCGTTGGCGAGACACCAAACCTTGCAGCGCGTCTGCAGGGGATTGCCGCGCCCAACACGGTGGTCATTGCCGAAGCGACGCGCAGGCTTCTTGGCAATCTCTTCGAGCTAAAGGACCTCGGTGCCAGAGACCTTAAGGGCATCGCCGAGCCGTTGCGCGCTTGGGTGGCGCTGCGGGCGAGCACGGTCGAAAGCCGCTTCGAGGCTCTGCACGCGGCTGGTCTAACCGCGCTGGTCGGCCGGGAGGAAGAAATCGAATTGCTGCGGCGGCGCTGGTCAAAGACCAAGACCGGGGACGGCCAAGTGGTGCTGCTGTCGGGTGAGGCAGGCATCGGCAAATCGCGGCTCACAGCCGCTCTTCTGGAAAGCCTTGCTCCTGAACCGCATACACGTTTGCGCTATTTCTGCTCGCCCCAGCACACCGACAGCGCGTTTTATCCGATCATCGGTCAGATGGAACGTTCGGCGGGTTTGTTACACGACGATACACGCGAGCAGAAACTCGACAAGCTCGATGCTCTGCTCGCACAGACTTCGACCTCGATCCAAAACGCTGCACTAATTGCCGGAATGCTCTCGCTGCCGAACGATGGTCGGTATCCTGCCCTTGAACTGACACCGCAGCAGCGCCGGCAAAAAACGCTAGAGGCGCTTACCGCGCAAATGAAGACGCTGTCGCGGCAAAAGCCTGTGCTGATGATCTTCGAGGATGCGCAATGGGCCGACCCAACCAGCTTGGAAGCGTTCAGTCGAGCCGTAGACCGAATTCGGACGCTCAGGGTGCTGTTGCTAGTGACGTTCCGGCCGGAATTCGACGCGCCGTGGGTTGGACGGCCTTATGTCACCGCGCTCACCATCAATCGACTGGCAGAACACGAAGCCAGCGCCATGATCGACCGCGTCGTCGGCGACAGCCAGCTATCGGCGAGCATTCGGCAGGACATCATCGAGCGTACCGACGGTATTCCGTTGTTCGTAGAGGAGATGACCAAGGCGGTGCTGGAAGCAGGGAGCGAGACTGCCGCCGCGCGCGCGATTGCTGCTGTTCCGTCCCCGGCACTGGCGGTCCCCGCGAGCCTGTATGCCTCGCTCATGGCGCGGCTCGACCGGCTCGGCGCCCCGGTCAAGGAGCTGGCGCAGATTGCGGCGGCGATCGGCCGCGAGTTTTCCCACGTCTTGCTCGCCTCGGTAGTGCGCCAGCGCGAGACGGAGCTGAGCTCGGCGTTGGACCGTCTCATCGCGGCCGGTTTGCTGTTCAGACGGGGCGTGCCCCCGCACGCGACCTATCTGTTCAAGCATGCCCTCGTACAGGACGCGGCTTATGGGACGCTGCTGCGAGAGACGCGACGGCAGCTTCACGGCCGGATCGCCAAAGCGCTTGATGATCACTTCCCTGACACGGTTGAAACGCAGCCGGAGCTAATTGCACATCACTGCGCGCAAGCGGGACTCAACAGACAAGCAATCGAATACTTGGGATTGGCCGGCCAGCGGGCGATCGAACGCTCATCCAACCCGGAAGCAATTGGGCACCTGAAACGCGCGCTTGAAATGCTGCATTCGCTGCCTGCTGATTTGGAACATGCTCAGGTCGCTCTAAAACTAGAGGTGATGCTTGCTCAAGCAATGATAGCAAGCAAGGGCTACTCGTCGCCGGAAACTATGGAAGTTTTGTTGCGGGCAAAAAAGATAATTACGGAAGCAACCGAGACCTCACAAAGGTTCACGATTCTTTACGGAACGTGGGCGTGTTACTACGTTGGTGGTGAAGTTAACAAGCAGCATGTGGCGGCCACAGAGTTTCTATCCGAAGCCGAAACTCATGATGACACAGCGGCCCTCTGCCTCGCGCATCGGGTACTTGGCACAACGTACCTTACAATGGGCGAATTCTCCGCCGCGCGGAAGCACCTCGAACGGGCTCAAGGGCTCTACGATCCCGACCACCACCTTCGGTATCGATTTCAATATGGCCAAGATATAGGTACGACAGTGATGTGTTACTTGTCGTGGGCGCTATGGCATCTAGGTTACGTAGATCAGGCGTCGCAGCTCGCTTCCAAAGCGGTGAACCGTGCTGAAGAGATATCGCATCCGCATAGTTTGGTATACACGCTCTGTCATGCCCGGGGCATGATGGACGTGTTCCGCCGTCAATCCGACGATACAAAATCCTACGCCGGCGTGGTCACATCATTATGCTTAGAGCATGCGTTTCCATTCTGGGCAGCCGGCGGACAAATTTTTGGTGGCTGGGCCGACATTAATCAGGGCGAGGTAGACGCGGGCGTTGACGAGCTAATTCGCGGACTGGCCGCTTGGCGCAAAACGGGCGCTCGCTTGTGGCTGCCGACCTTCCTCGCGCTTGAGGCAGAAGGTCATTTCAAGGCGGGTCGCAATCAGACCGCGTTACACTCTATTGAGCAGGCTCTCGCGACCTCGGACGAGACCGGGGAGCGATGGGCCATCGCTGAAATACTACGGGTCAAAGCGCATCTTCTTCTGGCTACTGGGCGCAGGAGACCCCAAGAGATAGAGGGGCTGCTCATCGAGAGCTTGGAGATCGCCCGGCGGCAGCAAGCACTCTGCTGGGAATTGCGCACGTCCTGTGATCTTGCGCGACTTTGGCAAGAGCAAGGGCGGAGTAAGGAGGCTCTGCAACTATTGCGCACGATTTACGGCCGATTCACAGAGGGCTTTGAGACGACTGATTTGCGTCATGCCAAAGTTCTTATCGAGGGTCTGAATGCGGCTTGACGATACTTCGTGACTTTCTGCTCATCTTGGACGAATCGAATGAACGCCGGAATGTCCGCTTGGCACAAAGCGGACATTTCGAGACTGAGGGGCCCGCGATTAAAACCTGAGCCGATCACAACTTCGTAGATTACCTAATTTTCACAATCCAAACGTCACGACCGCTATAAGTTCGGCGCCGCTCCCGGAGAGCACGGCCCCGAACTCAGTGTCCCCCAGCCCCCCAGCCCTCGATGCTGGGTCGGGGCCGACATTCTTAATGAAGCAAAGTGGGCGAAGCCATAGCTGACCTCGCCCACGTCCCCCGCTGGCTACTCGTTACTGGCGAGCACCCGACTACGCTTTCCTGCCTGGTTCGATCGCAGTTAGTGCGCCTGCGACAACCGTGAAGATTAGAATGACAGCTCCAACGGCGCTCATGCTCACGCCCGATCTGCCCAATGTATCAGCGCCACGCCCAACGCTATCAGGATCCATTCTGCGGTCATCCTCGCCTCCTATTGGCGGTTGGTCCGTTCATATAGGCGACAGTAACCTCGTTCACTTGATTGGATGCGCCAAAGTGTTGCTTAGTCCTGCCAAGTCACACGTTCGTTTTTGATCTGGATCAACCAACTGGGCAACTACTCGCCACTACTCTTAGCTCAGCATGACACGGGCTTTTTTTGCCTCCTCTGGTTGCTCCCTTGTCATGTTAGGACTGGCGCAAAGCTGCACTCTTTGCGCCAGCCCGCCTGCAACATGCTGATGTCCGTTGATGCTGTTCAGCATCGCTACGACGCGGGAGGGATAGTCCTCAGCAAATTTATTTCAGAAATCCGCGAGCCAAGACGTGCCTCATACTTGGTCAGCAGCTTGCTCGCCGAGCGATTCGCCGAGCGTCTCTTGTTTTCGCGATTGCAAGCTTTCCCCAGAAAGGATGCCGCTCGCCAGAAGGTAAGCGTGCGTGTAAGCATCTTTATCGGCCCACAGCGGGCAGTAGTACTGTTTCCTTCGTCTCCCGGCCCAATGTCCAAATAATCGGCTTAAGGATTGTTGCCAGACTCGCGCCCGGGAGAGCATTGCCCTTCTCCCTCTCTTTTAAACGCAAGGATTTTATTTAAATTGAGGGGTTCAGCCTGTGACGAAGGTCACTATAAAACTTACCGTATCCGTCGCGATTGAACCGGCACTGGTCGTTCCCGGTGCCGAACTTAAGCCGCAGTGCTGTTCGCGACGATGTCCAAGGCTGCAAGACTGTTAGGATCCGTCTGCATTAATCGTCCGTTATTTTCGATCAGACGCGAGATAATGAGTTGCAGCACGGCGAAACCGAACGAGCGATCCTGAAAATAAAGCTGTTTGGCCTTGCTTTCGGTTAGTGCAAGTACGTTGCAGTCGGTGCGGCATACTATTGTAGCGGTTCGCTGGTGGTTCGGTGCAAAGACGCCAATCTCCCCGACTAACGCTCCTGAATTGAGCACCTTCTTGAAATCGACGACTTCGAGCTCACCGTCCACAAGATAATAAAGCCGATCAGCTGTCTCTCCTTTTCGCACCAGCGTTTCGCCGGCGGCGAACTTTTGCTGCGTCATATAAGGCAGCAGGGTTTGGATCGAAAGGTCTTCGCGAGGAGTCCCGCGCATGGCGCGCACCAAGCGTTGGAATTGTACCAGACGAACAGCATTTATCGGGAACAGCACCGCGTGCAGAACGAGCACAGGATAGAGATGATCGAAATAACCATAAGCCATGAACAACACGTTGCTGACGAGCGCCAGAACGCGCAACGGAATCATAGTGCTCATGCAGAAGGTCGCGAGCACAGCTCCCGAAGCAGCATACCCGAGTAACTCCACCCAAGACATGCGATCTTCCTCCCACCGATGTATTGGGAAATAACAAAAAATAACAAAGCAGTTTGAAGAACGCGTTAAAAGTAGGATGATCCCGGTCATCCAAGCCCTTGCCGCATCCTTCTAGCCTCATCCTTCGTCAGCAACTTCGCCGCCGAGCGCCGCCCCGGTTCGTTCTCGAAATAGACGTAAGCGAGTTGCTGTCTGTTAGCGTCACGTACGACGTAGTAGTTCGGCTGCAACTCGGCAGACCAGGGTGCGGG
>Ga0306920_100010704_pt1 | contig 12318 bp, 13 predicted proteins | sample flu12Cox44000170_FD_204666 | JGI IMG/M metagenome (GOLD analysis project Ga0306920, IMG submission 204666) | Lab enrichment of tropical soil microbial communities from Luquillo Experimental Forest, Puerto Rico - flux4day.12C.oxic.44.000.170 (v2)... | ecosystem: Environmental > Terrestrial >...
GAGCAGATGATTTTGTGGCGCGCGATCCAGGGATTTCTGGGCGCCGGCATGATTCCGACGGTGTTTGCGTCGGCCTACACGGTGTTTCCGCGCTCGAAATTCCACATCGTAGGTCCCATCATCGGGTTGGTCGCGACGCTGGCGCCAACCATCGGCCCGACGGTCGGCGGGCTGATCACCGATGCCATGTCGTGGCACTGGCTGTTCTTCATCAATATCGTTCCCGGCATCGGCATCACCGTGGGCGTGCTCGCGCTGGTCGATTTCGACCAGCCGAATTTCGCGCTGCTCGATCGCTTCGACTGGTTCGGCCTGATCGCGATGGCGGGCTTTCTCGGTTCGCTGGAATATGTGCTCGAGGAAGGGCCGCAATATGAGTGGCTGCAGGACACGTCGGTGGCGACCTTCGCCTGGATTTGCGGCATCTCGGCAATCGCATTCTTCTATCGCGTGCTGAGCGCGGAGGAACCGATCGTCGACATCCGCGCCTTCACCAACCGCAATTTCGGCATCGGCTGCCTGATCTCGTTCTGCGTCGGCATCGGCCTTTACGGCCTGACCTACATGTACCCGCGCTATCTGGCGGAAGTGCGCGGCTACAGCGCGCTGATGATCGGCCAAACCATGTTCGTCTCCGGCATCACCATGTTCCTGATGGCACCGGTGGTGGGGCGGCTGATGCAGAAGGTCGATTTGCGCCTTATCATCGCCTTTGGCCTCGTGACCTTTGCCGTGGGTTCGTACCAGATGACCTGGATCACCCGCGAATATGATTTCTATGAGCTTCTGCTGCCGCAGATCCTGCGCGGCATCGGCATGATGTGCGCGATGGTGCCGACGAACAATATCGCGCTCGGCACGCTTGAGCCGCATCTGGTCAAAAACGCGTCCGGCCTGTTCAATCTCACGCGCAATCTCGGCGGAGCGGTGGGACTTGCGGTTATCAACCAGGTGCTCAACGAACGTACCGACCTGCACATCTCGCGCCTGCAGGACCGTATTACCTGGGGCAACCCCGAGGCAGTCGAGACGCTCAACCAGTACGCCCAGCGCCTGCATGGCATGGGCGACTCCGCGCTGATGGCGTTGAAGCAATTGTCCCAGCTCGTTCACCGCCAGGCAGCGGTGATGGGATATGGCGATGCGTTCTTCATGCTGACATTGTTCTATCTGGGCCTCAGCCTGATGGTCATTCTCCTGAAAGAGCCTACCTTCGCCTCGTCGGAACCGGCGCATTAGAATTCACGGAATCCTCGAATTTGACGCGTTTGCTCGACGCGAACCGGAAGCCTGTTCGCCTGGAAACGCTATGATGTTGTCTGCGGCTTCCGTTCATGCTTGATGGGCCGCATGACGGGCGGACTTTCGATTTCCGACTCCACTTCGCTTCGGCGCGTGCAGGCAGCGTCTGTGCGCTGGATCATGGCCGCGCTGGCGCTGACCGCCGCGATGTGGCTGGTTGTCCTGGCCGGGCTGCTCGCGATCGCCAATCGCGTCGTTGACGACGTGCCAGTGATGCTGGCGATCAAGCTGCCGCTGCTCGCCTCGCGTCCCGAATTGATTTTTGCCGGCGAAAGCCGCACCGAATATCAGGTCGATCCCGAGCTTGCCGCGCAATTGATCGGCAAACCGCAAGGCAGCGTAGTCAATATCGCCTACGATGCCGGCGAGCCGTTGGCGGTGCTGGCCGCGATGCGGCGCGCGCCGGATCGGTTTCGTAATGCGCACGTCGTCGTCAGTGTCGTGCCGTTTCTGTTCAATGAAGGCGTACGCTCGGCTGCGGTCTACCCGCTGGACGTGATGGCCCGGCTTGGCGTCGCCGAACAGATGTTTTCGTTCCTGCCGCTGCGTGTCGGTACCTTGATCCGCTACATTCGCGAGGCGTTTGGCTCGCGCCTTGCGGCGGCGAAGAACGTAGCCGAAACCGCTCCGCAGCCGCCCTTGTTCGGCCTGCAGGTCCTCAACCATACCCAATCCGAGAACCGCTGGCCGGCCGACATCGGCTCGCATGCGCACTACGCCAACTGGAACCTTTCCGGACCGAAGGCGCGTTTCGAAATTGGCGCGCTCTGCGACATGGTCGGATTGGCGGGAAAACTGACCGTGGTGGTACCGCCCTGGGCGCCGCGCTACGACCGCGCGCGCGATTCCGAATGGCGACAAAAAGACGATCAATATGTGGCGCTCGTCACCGATGCCGGCCGCACTTGCGGCTTCGATGTCCTGAACATTCCCTCGGTGCCCGGGCTTGAGCAGGGCAATTACGCCGACGAAATGCATGTCAATGCATCGGGCGTGCCGATCTATACCCGTTATCTCGTGTCGCGGTTAAAGCCTTAAGCGCGCCTGATGCTGTTTTCCTCCTACACGTTCCTGTTTCAGTTCCTTCCCGCCGTCGTGCTGGCATTCGCCGCAGCACGGCGACATTCTCCCCGTGCCGGCATCCTGGTGCTCGCGGGCGCCTCGCTGTTTTTCTACGGCGCGTGGCGGCCGATCTACCTGTTGCTGTTGATCGCATCCGTTGCAGCGAATTTTTCGCTCGGACTTCTGATGGAGGATCCGCTTCGGCGCCGCGCTGTGGGCATGTGCGGCGTGGCGCTCAATCTGGCTTTGCTTTGCTATTTCAAATACACCAACTTCATTTTCGACAGCATCAACATGCTGACCGGCGCTCCGATGCCGTTCGTCAACATCGTGCTGCCGCTCGGCATCTCGTTCTTCACCTTTCAGCAGATCGCGTATCTGGTCGACGTGATGCGCGGGGCTCCGGTCGAGCGCGACATCGTCAGTTACACGCTGTTCGTGTCGTTCTTCCCGCATTTGATCGCGGGCCCGCTGGTGCATCACGCCGAGATGATTCCGCAGTTCAAGCGTGGCCGCACCTCGCGCTCGGCGGTGCTCGCCGCACGCGGACTGGCGATCTTCGCCGCCGGCCTGTTCAAGAAGGTGGTGATCGCCGACAATCTGGCTCAGTTCGTCTCGCCGGTGTTCGCCCATGTCGATGCCGGCGGCGGTGTCACCACCCAATGGGCGTGGCTTGCAACGCTAGCCTATACCTTCCAGATCTATTTCGACTTCTCCGGCTATTCCGACATGGCGGTCGGGCTTGCGCTGTTGTTCGGCATCCGCCTGCCGGTGAACTTCCGCTCGCCTTACAAAGCGATGTCCATCGTCGAATTCTGGCGGCGCTGGCACATCACGCTGTCACGTTTCCTGCGCGACTATCTTTATATTCCGCTCGGGGGCAACCGGCTCGGCGAGCAGCGCCGCTACCTCAATCTCATGATCACGATGCTGCTCGGCGGGCTCTGGCACGGCGCGGGCTGGAATTTTTTGATCTGGGGTGGCCTGCACGGCCTCTATCTCTGCGTCAATCATCTCTGGCAGGCGTGGCGCGGGGCGGGCGCAAAAGTCAGATCGGGGCCTGCAACGATCGCTTCCTGGGCGATCACGTTTTTCGCGGTCGTCATCGCCTGGGTGTTCTTCCGCGCCAGGACGGCGGCCGGCGCATGGCAGATGCTGTGCGCGTTGTTCGGATTTGAAGCCGCAAGCTCAGCCTATGTTTCTCCCGGCGTTTTGCGCCTGATGGACTTGCCGCTTCTGGTCGGCGAGAGGCCGTTGCTTCTGACCGGCGCCGGCATGGTGGCGCTTGCGCTCGCCGTCGTGCTCGTCCTGCCCAATGTCCCGCAGCTCTACGGCTACCGCGAATATCGCCGCGCGCCGGAGAAGGAGGGCCAGCCGCGATGGCGGCCGAACTGGGCGTGGGCCGCAGTGTCCGCGCTTGCGCTTTCGATCTCGTTGTTCGGGATGTGGCAGAGGCTGGAGTTCCTGTATTTCCAGTTCTAATCCAGCGGTCTGATTTCAACATTGGCTGCCCATTGCCGCAGACATGAATCAAAAGACCACCAGCAAACATGAGATTCTGGTGGAGTTTGGGATTTCACATTCGCTTTTGAGCCCGCGGCCGGGTTGCTGGGGAATGTCAAATCCATTGCACTAATGCATCCCCGTGCTGCTCCAGATCAGCGCGATGCCGGACAGGAACAACAGGCCGAGCACGGCGTCGCGGAAGTTGCCGTCGCTCAACACGTGATAGGCCCGTGCACCGAGCCATGCGCCGCCGATCGTGGCCGGGAGCACAAGCAACGCGAACCGCATGATTTCCGCGGTGATGAATCCCGTGCCTGCCTGCACGCAGAGCGCAGCCGTCAAAACCGCCCAGTTGAAGATCTGGAACAAGCTGCGCCGTTCGTCCTTGCCCCAGCCGCGCACGCTCGCCCACAGGATCGGGATCGGGCCGGAGAGCCCGGCAAGGCCGCCAAGAACGCCGCCGGCGAAACCGATACCGGTATCGGCAATCCGCCCGCCGAGGCTCAACGCCATCGGCTTGCGCTGGAAATAAAGCGCGGCCGGAAACACCAGGAGCATCACGCCGACGCTGAGCCGGAAGATTCGGGGATCGACATAGGCAACGAGCACGGTGCCGATTGGCCGCCGCCGACGACGAACGGCCACAGCAGCTTGAAATCGATCGAGCGCCGAATCGAATGAAGGGTCGAGGTTTGCGCAACGATCGAGCAGATCAGCACCAGCGGCACCGCGACCGACGGCGGCAACACGTAAAGCCAGATGCCGAGTGCCATCAGCGCGGTACCGAAACCGGCAAGACCCGTCACGAAACCGCCCGCGAGCGCGCCGAGCACCAATACCGCGAACGCGATTCCGCTCATGATGGGGGGAGTCCTAGTGGAGTGAATTCGACATTCGCTTCCTAGCGGCCGCAATCTCGTAAAGCGAATGCCAAATCCTGAACTCCACCAGAATCTTGTATTGGCTGGTGGCCTAAAAGTTTTCGCTGCCGCGGGAATCGAATGTTGGAATGGGAGCGCCGGGCAGGCGTTCAGCTTGGCTTTATTGGCGGTCGCTGCGCCCGAAGAATACGTTGTAGAGATTGGTGGTCGGCCCGTTGGCTGTGATGCCGTAGGCGGTGGGAACGTCGGGCTCATGCGCCGCTTGCGGGGCAGTCTGCTGCTGAGCGACTTCGACGGGGGCAGGCTGAGCCTGCGGAGTGGAAGCCGGCGGTAGCGTCGGCTTGGCCTGTCGGGTCTTTGCGCCCGCTGCCCCTTGAGCCTGCTGAGCAGCGGCTGCGGACTGGGCCGATGGCACATTTGATGTGGCCGCCGGCTGAACTGGCTGAGCTGCGGCGGTTGTGGTTTCGGGTGCCGCCGCTGGTTTGGGGGAACCGAAAAACTCGGTGTAGAGGTTGGTAGTGGTTCCTTCGCTCGAGATACCGTACATCGTCTTGTGAGACTGCTCACCCTGACTTGAGGTGGTGTTGTTCGCGCCGGCGCAGCCGGCAACGACGATCGCGACCGCGGCGAGCGCAGTCGTGGCCTGGCTGCAAGACAACAAGCGGCTCAAGTCGATTTCCCCAGACCCCCGATTCCCCTGACCGATAGAGCGGTCGATTTCCAGCATTACTTGCAGGATATGGCGTCCGCAAGGCAAATGGGCGCCGGCCGGACCAACCGGATACCTCGCAAAATGGCGAGGGGTCCGGCGTGTTGTGCCGGACCCCTCATTCATTAGAGATCAGCCAGCCTGTAAGCCGGGTTCTGTAGGGCACCGCCCGCTGACTGCGGACGATACGTGACGGCCATTCCTCTGGGACAACGCTTGCACGTTGCCTCGAGCAACCTACCCGGACGACGAACCTGACATCGCTCTTGCGGCGTTATCGCTTTCGCGAACTGGACCGCGTTGCCGTCCCTATTCGGTCTTGCTCCCGGTGGGGTTTGCCGTGCCGGATCCGTTGCCGGGCCCGCGGTGCGCTCTTACCGCACCTTTTCACCCTTGCCGCCCCTCCCTTATCCCTCCCCCGCATGCGGGAGAGGGTAGGGTGGGGGAAGCGGTTTGTTCTCTGTGGCACTGTCCCTGGGGTTGCCCCCGCCGGAAGTTATCCGGCACCGTATGTCGATGGAGCCCGGACTTTCCTCTCCCGAAAGCCTTTCGGCTCTGGCGGGAGCGGCCGTCCGGCCGACTGACCCGAAAAGGCATGGGGGTTCGCCCGGTCGGCGTCAAGCGGGAACCTCCCGCGCGACGGCTTAAAATAAATTATCCTGAAGATGTCGTTTTGAGGCGGGGCCACTCGACTGGTTATCGGCGATCACGCCGATCAAAAAGGAGGACCGCGATGCAGTATTTGTTGTTGATCTACCGGAACGAAGCCGAACTAGGCAGGATGGATCCGGCCGCACGTCAGAAAATGACGGGCGAATATGGCACGTTCACCCAGTCCATCATCCAGAGTGGCCACTTCAAGGCCGGTGACGGATTGCAGCCGACGTCGACGGCGACCACGGTGCGTGTTCGCGATGGCAAGATCCTGACCACCGACGGACCGTTTGCGGAAACGCGCGAGCAACTCGGCGGCTATTACCTGGTCGAGGCCAAGGATCTCGACACGGCGATTGGCATTGCCGCCCGGATTCCCGGTGCCAGGGAGGGTTCCATCGAAGTCAGGCCGATCATGATCTACAAGTGACGGCGGACGCCGTCCTTCCGGAATATGCGGCTTCGCGGGCGCCCGTATCTCGAGGTTCTCCGACATACAATTGCACTGGTAGTTCGCGTTCGGACGCCCCCGGAACGGCAACTCTCGGGAAGTATATCTGCATGACGCCCATCGAAATCGACCGGATATTCCGTGACGAGGCGGGGCGGGCGCTGGCCACGCTGATCCGCCTCGTCGGCGATTTCGATCTTGCCGAAGACGCGTTGCAGGAGGCCTTTGCGGTCGCGCTGGAACGCTGGCCGGCGGCCGAGCCGCCGTCCAATCCGCGGGCATGGCTCGTCAATGTCGCACGCAACAAGGCAATCGATCGCGTGCGCCGGCAAACCGCATTCCGCGGCAAGCAGGACGAGCTGACGCATGAGCTGTTACTCAATGCGGAAGCGTCGAGCGAGGAAAGCGATGCCGCCCTCGACGACGACATGCTGCGGCTGATTTTCACCTGCTGCCATCCTTCCTTCGCCGCCGAAGTTCAGGTCGCGCTGACGTTGCGCACGGTCTGCGGACTGAGCACCGCGCAAGTCGCGCGCGCCTTTCTGGTGAGCGAGGAGGCGATGGGCCAGCGACTGGTCCGTGCCAAGCAAAAGATCCGGCTCGCCGGCATTCCCTATGAAGTGCCCGAGCGCGACGCGCTGGAGCCACGCCTGCGCGGGGTTCTGGCCGTGATCTATCTCGTCTTCACCGAAGGTTATGTGGCAACCTCGGGCGAAGAGCTGATGCGTCCCGATCTCGCACGCGAGGCGATCAGGCTTGGCCGTCTGCTCGATGCGCTGATGCCAGGGCGCGGTGAGGTCAAGGGATTGCTGGCGCTGATGCTGCTGCACGACGCGCGTCGCGCCGGGCGCCAGACCGCTGGTGGCGATATCGTGCTTCTGGAGGAACAGGATCGCAGCCTTTGGGATCAAAGTCAGATCGCCGAAGGCGTGAGCCTCGTGGAAGAGGCGTTGTGCCTGCCGGGCCGGCCCGAAGCCTATGCGGTGCAGGCGGCGATCGCAGCACTGCATGCGCGCGCGCCGAATTTTGAGGATACCGACTGGAAACAGATCACTGGCCTCTACGAAGTGTTGTTGCGGATCAGCCCGTCGCCGGTGATCGAGCTCAATCACGCGGCGGCCATCTCCATGGTTGACGGGCCGGCGCGGGCGCTGGACCTAGTCGACGCGCTTTGCGCGCGCGGCGGTTTGAACGGTTATGAGTTGCTTCCCGCCGTCCGCGCCGATCTGTTGCGCCGGCTCGGCCGCCATGAAGCGGCGCGCGAGGCTTATCTTGCTGCCAGCGCCGCCACCCAGCTGGAGCCGCTGCGGCGGCTTTATGCCCGTCGATTGGCCGAGCTTGCGCGACCAGTGGAGTGATTTGACGTTCGCTACCCACTTGGCCCCGAGCTCGCAAAGCGAATGTCAAATCCAAAGCTCCACTGGAATTCTAGCATTCGCAAAAGACTTCGCTGGCACTTCATCGTGATGCGGAAAGGCTTAATCGGCCTTATCGAAAGCGGACTCACGATCACGGGGTGCTTGGCCTGTCAATCGCGCAAAAACCCGTGAGAAGGCGGCCGGGCTCGCGTAGCCAACCTGGGTTGCAACCGCTTTTACAGATTTGCCTTTGGTCAGGAGCTGGCGCGCGATCGTTATGCGCCATAGTGTCAAATAATCGATGGGCGTGCGACCGACGACGGCGCGGAAATGCGCCGCAAAGCGCGTGCGCGACATGCCGGCCAGATCGGCCAGGTCCTCAAGCAGCCACGGTTTCTTCGGTTCTTCGTGTATGGCCGTGAGCGCTTTGGCAAGGCGCGGGTCCGCAAGGCCCGCCAGCACGGCGCCCGCCACGATGCCGCTACCGACGACGTGGCGCACGATCAGGATCAGAAGATAGTCGAACAGCCGATCGAGCGCTGCCTGCCGGCCGCCGCCGTCCGAGAACGCCTCGGCGACGAGCAGGTCGCAGACTGGCGCAAGCGCCGGATGGCTGCCAAGCGGCAGGATAATCGGCTCGGGCAGACCCTGGCCAATCGGATTGCCTTGCTCGCCGCCGAGATCGACGGTCGCACAGACGAGGTCTGCGCCCCGTTCCGGATCGCCAATAAATCGATGCGCCTGGCCGCGCGGAAAGAACAAGAGCGTCGGCTCGTTCAAGTCGATGTCCTTGTGCCCCATCCGGGCGACCTTGAGCACGCCGCCTTTCAGCAGATGCAGATGGCTGCCATCAAATTGCGCGGTCTGGCAGAGATTGCCCGTGAAGAAGGTCCGCGCGCTCGGCGTGACATGGGCGAACAGGGCGGCGAGGGGATCCATCGGGACGATCGGCAGTGTTCTTGGCACCAACCGTCATTGGTAACCCCGCATATGGCTCGAGTGCAAGCCCGCACGATCCAGTCAAGGAGACCTTCCAGATGCCCCGCATTGCTCCCATCAACGCCGCCAAAGCTCCCGCCGGCGTCCAGGCCACGCTGTCTGCCGTCAAGGCCAAGATCGGCATGGTGCCGAACCTGTTTTCGACCTTCGCACAGTCGCCGGCCGTGCTGAACGGCTATCTCGCCTTTTCCGACGCGCTGAACAGCGGCGTGCTGACCGCAAAGCAGCGCGAGATCATCGCGCTCACCGTGGCCCAGGCCAACGAATGTCATTACTGCCTCTCGGCACATACGCTGTTGGGCAAGGGTGCGGGGCTGTCGGCCGATGCGATCCGCAAGGCCCGCGAAGGCAAGGGCGAGAGCTCCCTCGACAATGCGGTGGCGGCTTTCGCGCGCCGCGTGGTCGAAACCCACGGCCAGGTCAGCGATGCTGATGTTGCGACAGCGCGTTCGGCCGGCCTCGAGGATGCGCACCTCGTCGAAGTGATCGCGGGCGTCGCGATCAATGTGTTGACCAACTACACGAACAACGTCGCTCAGACCGATATCGACTTCCCCAAGGTCGATGTCGCCTTGCGCGCCGCTGCCTGAAGCCGGCCTGCGCGGCGCCAACCGCGGCGCCGCGCCAGCCGCTAGCCCAATGAAACCTTCAAACCGCGGACGTCGCACAACAAGGCGGCCGCACTACAGACAGGAGACTACTATGAATATCCGCTTCGTCACCAAAACCGTCCACGCCATTATCGATTACCCGGTCGCGCTGAGCCTGATGGCGACGCCCTTTATTCTGGGTCTTGGCAATTCCAACCCGGCCGCGCTGTGGTTGTCGGTTGCGACCGGCGTCGCTGCCTTCGTGATGACGCTGCTGACCGATCACAAGACGGGCATCATCCGCGTGCTGCCTTACTGGCAGCACGTTGCGGTCGACCGAACGGTCGGTTTTGTCTTCGCGGCAGCCCCCTTTGTGTTCGGCTTCACCGGGCTTGATGCCTGGTATTATTGGGCGAACGCCACGGCCGTGCTTCTCGTCACCTTCGTGCTGAACGCGCCCGAGGGCGAGCGAAATACCCTGGCCGCAGCGCGCGCCTGATGCACGCAATGCGGTTGAAAGAGAGACGGCCGGGTTTCGGCTCGGCCGCCTCTTTGTGTGAGCGACGTTGCCGGGCCGCGAGCGACGAATTGGGCGTCAGAGGATCGTATGGCAGACACAATCAAGAAAATCTTACCTGAAATCCGGGGCTGCACGGTTTGCGCCAGGCACCTTCCTCATTCGCCGCGGCCTGTTGTGCAGATCGGAGCTTCGGCGAAGATCATCATCATCGGCCAGGCGCCGGGCTCCAAAGTTCATGAAAGCGGCGTACCGTGGCAGGATCAGAGCGGCGAGCGCTTGCGCGAGTGGTCCGGGATCACCGAGAAAAATTTCTATGACCCCACCAAGGTCGCGCTCATGCCCATGGGCTTTTGTTATCCGGGAGCCGAAAATGGCGCCGATCTGCCACCCCGGCCGGAATGCGCGCCTCTGTGGCATACGCGTCTGCTGCCGCTGCTCCCGAAGATCAGGCTGACGTTGCTCGTCGGGATCCACGCGCAGGGCTACTATCTGCGCGATGCTGCCGAAGCAACGATGACGGAGACGGTGCGCGGCTTTACGGCGTATGGGCCGAAGCTGTTTCCACTGCCGCATCCGAGCTGGCGCAGCACGGGATGGATGCATCGCAATCCATGGTTTGAAGCACACGTTTTGCCGGCATTGCGCAAACGCGTTCGAGCCGCACTTGCTGATTGAGTTGGCCGGACGACTTCAGGGCGCCTTGATGATGAGACGCCCCTTCATCACGGGATGGTATTTGCAGATGTAAGCGCCATCGCCCTTCGCGGGCACGATCACGGCTTCGCTTTTTCCGTTCGCGATGTCCTTTGTTGTCCAGCTTCCATCCGTTGCTGTCGCTGTATGAGGCGCGATATCGCGATTGGTGAAGACGACGGTATCACCCGCATCAACCTCGATCGAGGCCGGGTCAAACGCAAAATGCTCGATTGCGACTTCGATGGTCTTTGCATTTGCAGCGGCGCTCGCGCCAAAAGCAGGCGCGAGCGCCACCGCGAGAGCCGCAGCGCCACAGACTGAGCGGGGCACAATCATTCGCGTCATAGGTTACTTGAGTCCATCGACCATGTGTTGGGCATGCGCCTGATGCACTTTGAAGATCTCGTTGGCATCCGTCATGAACTTCTTGAACTCCGCGTTCTGGATCGTCGGAATCCACTGCTCCGCGACGGTCTTGACGACGACCTGATGGTAGCCGAGCTCGTTTTGCGCATAGGCCTTGTCGAAGGCGGCGCCCGAGAGGCCGCGCAGTTCCGTCTTCTTGGCTTCGCCGTTCTTGGTGAGCGTCTGGCTGAACGCATTGTCCTTGGGTGTCACGCCGAGCTTTTTGACGAGCGCGAGCGCCGCCTCATTGGCGGCCGTGTGGTCCTTGATCATCAGTTCGGCAAATTCGCGAACCGCTGGCGTCTTGCTCTTCTCGAGCGCGATCTTGGCATAGGCGATGTCGAGATTATCGGCCGTGTAGGCGGCGTGGGCGATTTCGACGTCGGAAAGCGAATCCGCCGCGCTTGATGGTGAGCTTAGCAACAAGCCTGCGCCCAAAAAGACAATTGCAGGCGACATCAGAATCTTCATGGAGGTTCCTCGTTTCGATGATTGGGATAGGGCCATCACTGTGGCATCGGGAAGCTAACCGGCCAAAGGTGCCACGCGCCACGGATGTTCATTGCGACGGAACGATCTGCAAAAAGTTCGGGAGCATCAGTTCGTACAGATCGGCGATCACGTCCGAATCAGACGCACACTGTCAATCCCGGGTTTTCTATGATGGACGTCCTTGCCGACATTTTCGAAACGATCCAGTTGAAAGGTACGTTCTATTTTCGCACCCACTTCTCACCGCCCTGGGGGACGACGGTCGATCGTTATGCAAACGCGGCGCGGTTTCACTACGTCATGAAAGGTCGTTGCTGGATCCGCGTCGAAGGCGGCACGCCCATCGAGCTGGCGGCAGGGGATTTCGTTCTGGTCCCCAGCGGGGCAAGTCATGTGCTGGCGGATCAACCCCGCGACGAGGCGCCGCCGCTCGAGACCGTGATACAGTCTTCAGGATACCGTGGTGAGGCGCTGTTCGCGTTAGGCGACGGCGATCCTCGCGCGGCAACCCAGCTCGTTTGCGGGCACGTCACCTTTGGAGACGGTGCCGACCACGCAATCTTCCGGGCGTTGCCCACGCTCATAAGGATCAGCGCCGAGCAGCGCGCCAAACGTGCCTGGCTTAACGAAGTCCTGGCGCTGCTCGTGAAGCAAGTCTTCAACGACGAGCCGGGTGCCCTGGTTGCCGTTACG
>Ga0306920_100010706_pt1 | contig 12318 bp, 10 predicted proteins | sample flu12Cox44000170_FD_204666 | JGI IMG/M metagenome (GOLD analysis project Ga0306920, IMG submission 204666) | Lab enrichment of tropical soil microbial communities from Luquillo Experimental Forest, Puerto Rico - flux4day.12C.oxic.44.000.170 (v2)... | ecosystem: Environmental > Terrestrial >...
CCCAACCGAATCCGTGCTTGCCGACCACCCCTGGAAACCGCTCTCCCACTTTTCTCCATGGCGTCTCTCCCGCCTGCGTACGCTCCAGGAATTCGACACTGGCTCTGACGTCATTCCAGCTTTTGGTCGTCACGACAATCAGTTGACGGCAGGACCGGATTTGCGGAATTGAATGATGCAAAACAATCGGCGGGTTTGGACGTGAACTGGACGCGTAACCGGCTCCGCTCAAAAAAAATTGGACTATCAAAGCCGTCAAACTTAGCGCCGTTGGAATGAGTTTGATGGGTCGCATACCGCATTTTCAGCTGCAGACGCAAAATGTCGAATTCCTTGCACCGCACTGACAGGTCAGTGCCCTGGAGTTTGGACATTTGAAAGGGCCCTGGAGTTTGGACATTTATAGCTTCGTCTTTCGGGATTCAGCGCCGAAGGCGCGATATCAAATGATCTCGTGGCTGGCGGCACAGACACTCAGTCAAAATCAGCGATGGTTGGGCTGTCTAGACGATCCAAATAGCTTGACCACCTAAACTGCCTGGCGCTGCAGGAATGCCAAAGTCTTCTGGTTGAACTCCGCGACCTTCTCATACATCGGCGTGTGGAAGCACTCTTCAAATATCAGCAGTTCGGAGCCACGTATTGCACTTGTCAGCCGATCCGCAAAACGAGTCGACGTCACCGCGTCGCGACGGCCATAGCTAATCTGCGTTGGTACCGTGATCTGGTCCAATTGTGCCGCGGCATCATGCGCGATCACGGCATTCGACTCCAGAAGGAAGGCCGCCAAAGGCTGCGCCGGCCGGCTCCGCACGAAGTCGGCCAAGGACTGGATGTACTCTGGCTTGGCGGCATATAGCTCGGGCGTGAAGCACCAAGGGAAAATGCCCAGAATAAGCATCTCGGGCACGCTGCCCAACGCTTTGGCCGTCACCTGCCACCCTTCGACCACGGTCTTGAGGAATGGGTCTGTCTTCGCCCACGCACTATGCAAGGACAACGACTTGACCTTGTCAGGATACTTGGCCGCCAGCCACATGCCAGCGGCCGCGCCGAGTGACACGCCGAAGATATGCGCGTTCGGGATCCCCACAGCTTGCATGAACGCGGCGACATCGTCGGCGAAAAGCTCGGTGGAATAGACGCCTTCGGGTTTGTCGCTTTCGCCCGTCCCGCGCAGGTCGATTGAGATGCAGGTGAAATGCTTGGCGTACTCGGCCACCTGGAAGGCATAACAGGCGTAATCTGCGGCTAAATAGGGGATGAGGATCAAAGGTTCTCCAGTTCCTTGCTGGTCATAGTTCATGGTGATGTTGTTGGCTCTGACTTTAGGCATGGGGTCTCTCCTTCTGAATGCGGCCCATTAGAATGCTAAGACGGGAAACGTACAACCCGAAACAGTGAGCGAAAAAACCATCTGGTTCGTCCGTGTCGCGGTCAAAAATAAATTCTGCATAGCAGCAGCTATAATTACACTATATTCGTATGTTTTATTCATTCACTAATCTGACGCCCTCGTGAGGAACACGGTGGAATTACCAACGTATTCCTTTTCTGAAAACCACCCGCGAGGCGGGGTTGCGGGTGCTTTCAGGGCGGCTCGCTCATTGGGACCTGTTCCCCGGGGGGGTAACCCCATACGTATACAGCGCTTTTAACACGGCCACGACTGTACAGGGGACGCGGGGTAAATAAGGGGGTGAGTCGAACCGACGGCGCCTCGGAGAGGCGCTCTGATAATAGGCCGGCGGCTTCAGCGCCGGTACGCAAAAACATAAAATGGGATCCCCGTCCCGGAGGGCCGGGGTGAAGCGGCGTAAGCTTCTGTTTAGTACGAAAAACCGCGAAGCTTGGTCGCTTTTCTCAGCAAAGCTGGTTATTGGGATCATCAGCAGGCCCGACGGCTCACCCCGGCCCTGCGGGACGGTATCTGTTTAGCGTAAAAAACACTCTGCAATAAGGCAACTTCAAGAACTCACTCCTGAGGAGCACGTCGAAGGCGTGGTAGAGCTCAGCCCAGGGTGAGCGAAGCGGAACCCTGGGTCTTGAATGTTAATATGCGACCCGCTCAGAGCGGCAGAGGGTAGCGAGCGCGTGTCCTCGAATGTTGAAATAAGCCCCGGTGCTCGGTCTGTTACGTTCCTCTTAATCTGACGCCCCTTCAGGGCGATTCCCTTCTTTAGGATGCTCTACCCGGGGTTAAAACGCCCGGGCTGAGATCAGTTGCCCTTTGGACGCCGCGCCCGAGGGATCAGGTTCGTTTAGGACAAAGGCCGGGTTTCATAGCTCGCACAGCGCTTCAGTATTTTCTGCTATTATTATAATAATAGTGATTTTTTCATCTTGTCGTTTGGAATTCCGGTTCGCCTTTGGCGATCGAGCAACTGTACCGTTTACGCGCCTGATTATGGTTACCAAATTCGACCGCCCCGGCGCGGAAAGCCGTTCCAACAGCGGAGCTCCGCAGAGCACTGGCGGTGGGGAATTTTGTTCCGAAACCTGATTTGAAGCGCTAAGATAAGTGAACACGCAAAAATTTGTGAAGAGGGTCCACAGTCTGCAGGGGGCCGTGCCGCGCGCTTTCGCACCACTTTGTGGGGCGTGGTGTTGCATCCGGCGTAGTGCACCGTCTCCTAAAACCCTTAGGTTTCGCCGCAGGTCAGTTGGCTGTTTTTCAAGGCGCGAGCGAAGCGCCCATATCTGGATCGATACGGGTCGAGCGAGCAACGCGGAAAAACAGCCAACCGGCCGCGGCCCGGAGGGTTGCGTTGAAAATGGGCCGGCGGCTGCGTTGCTCGTCGGTTACGTATCGATTCAGATATGCGCCCTCCTCGCGCCTTGCCGGCGGCCCATTTTGAACGCAACGAAACCCAAGGGATTTAGGAGACGGTACACTAGGTTGCGATCCGGGGAAGGTTAGACCCATGCCCACGGAGTCTCAACGCACCTGCTCGATCTGCGGCAGAGAGCTTTCGGAAGGAATGGAATTCTGTCCTGTATGCATGCTCCGCCAGGGTCTTTTTGGCGAGCATGAATCCGGCGAATTTTCTTTTGAGGAGGCCGCCAAGCCGAAATTGGAACAGGCAGGGCCGCGATTTGGGCACTATGAGCCGGTGAGGGGTGAGAATGGGGAACCGGTCGAATTGGGTCGGGGCGCGATGGGGGTGACTTACAAAGCGGTCGACACCGATCTTCACTGCCCCGTGACACTGAAAGTCATTAGCGAGCGATATCTAGCTGATGAATCGGCACGGCTTCGCTTTTTACGCGAAGCCCGCGCGGCGGCCAGCGTTCGTCACCCGAACGTGGCCTCGGTTTTCCACCTTGGTAAAACCGGTCAGAACTACTTTTACGCTATGGAGTTCGTAGAGGGGGAGACGCTCGAGAATCTCATCAAACGCTCTGGCCGGCTCGAGGTAAAGTTGGCGTTGGAGATAGCGACACAGGTCGTTGCTGGATTGGCTGCGGTACACAAACAAAAGCTTGTTCACCGAGACATCAAGCCAAGCAACATCATGGTGAGCGTTGAGGAAGATAGCACCGTAACTGCCAAAATCATTGATCTTGGATTGGCCAAGCCCGCACCCGACGCGCTTGCTGAGGCTGCAATTTCAACTCCCGGAGCTTTCGCCGGTACGCCGGAGTTCGCTAGTCCGGAGCAGTTCGCTGGGGTTAGCGTGGACATCCGCTCAGACCTGTATTCGCTGGGAGTTGTGCTCTGGGAGATGGTGACCGGTCGCGCGCCATTCAGGGGTTCCCCTTCAGAGGTGATGTATCAGCATCAGCACGGGTCCTTACCACTCGAGCTGCTCGAAGCTGTTCCACAGCCGGTCGTTGTTTTATTGAAAGTGCTCCTTGAGAAAGACCCTGGGCGGCGCTTTCAGAGCCCGGCCGAACTTCTAAAGGCGATATCAACCATTGCAGGCGCTATCGGCGCACGGCGAAGAATCACTCGCCAGCGCCTGCGCAAGACGCCCACGAGCGCTTCGGGGGTCGGCACCCGAAAGCCGCCGGTAAGACTTGCGCCGAAGAAGATATCCGTAGCCAGATTGCCCGTTACGGGAAGCGACGTCTTTGGCCGAGAGGAGGATATAGCTTTTCTGGATGAAGCGTGGGCAAATAAAGGTGTCAACGTCGTGACAATTGTTGCCTGGGCCGGGGTCGGGAAGTCCACCCTGGTTAACCACTGGCTTCGAAGGATGGCAGCTGACCAATATCGGTCTGCAGAGCTTATTTTTGGCTGGTCCTTTTACACACAAGGCAGCGGTGGGGAGACTGCGTCCGCGGATGAATTTTTTGACGTGGCTCTCACCTGGTTTGGAGATCCAGATCCACGGTTAGGAACCGCGTGGGAGAAGGGCGAAAGATTAGCGAAGCTTGTAGCGCATCGTCGCACCTTATTGGTGCTGGATGGCCTGGAACCGCTCCAAAATCCGCCTGGTTCAGGAGAAGGACGGGTACGTGAGCCTTCCCTTCAAGCGCTTTTGCGCGAACTCGCCGCCTTCAATAAGGGGCTATGCGTTATTGCCACACGGATACCGGTCGCCGACATTGCAGATTACGAACGTACCTCGGCGCTGCGCCGTGACCTGGAACAACTATCCAGCGACGCAGGCGTGAAGCTGCTCCAGGCGCTGGGAGTTAAAGGGGAAGAAGAGAAATTGCGAAACGCCAGCGAAGAGTTCAGCGGCCATTGTCTTGCTCTGACCCTTTTGGGCAGCTATCTGACCGATGCTTATGATGGGGATATTCGCTTTCGCAAAGAAGTTTCAGAACGTCTTGCTCACGATGTACGTCAGGGAGTTCATGCGCGAAAGGTAATGGAATCCTACCAAATCTGGTTTGGCGAGGGTCCTGAGGTTTCGCTTCTCCGCATGTTAGGTCTATTTGATCGCCCTGCCGACGAAAAGGCGCTGGCAGCCCTGCTGGAGGCGCCTGTTATCTGTGACCTGAGCGAGTCACTAACTAATTTGGGCCGGACAGAATGGCGAACGATTCTTGCCAGACTTAGAAGGGCAAGACTGCTGGCTGGAGAAGATCCGCACAATCCTGGCCATCTAGATACCCATCCTCTGGTTCGCGAATATTTTGGCGAACAGCTGCGGAGTCAGCAAACGGATGCGTGGAAGGAATCCAATAGGCGGCTCTACAATTATTACCGAACGCTTGCGCCTCAGCAGCCAGATAGTTTCAGGGAGATGGAGCCGCTTTTCTTAGCAGGAATTTGCGGCTGCAAAGCCGGATTATTCCGGGAAACCCTGCATGAAGTTTACATGCCGCGGATACAGCGGGGCAATGCGTCATTTGCTGGTAACGTCCTCGGAGTCAGAGGGGCGCTGCTCTCAATGCTAGTTCATTTTTTCGAACACGGTCGCTGGGGTTCATTTATGGAAACTAGCGTCAAGGGGCAGACTCTCAGTGCGGAAGACCGGCTCTTCATCCTGATGCAGGCGGCGTTATATTTAACAGCCACGCGAGGATTTGGAGCGGTGGAAGCGCGAAATTGCCACGAGCACGCGGAGTTCTTGTGCCGCTCCCTTAATCGTCCGCTTCTACTATATTCGGCACTGACCGGTCAGTGGCGATTTTCCTTCATCACAGACAAGCTGAGTAATGCGATGCAGATTGCCGAGCGAGTTTACGCCTTGGCGGAGGAGCAGAGGAATTCTGCGCTCATGATAGGCGGCCATCGTGCGTTGGCCGGCACGTTCTACTTTATGGGCGATTTCGAGTCCGCGCGACAATACGCGATGCGTGGTGTTGACGTCTGGCGCTCGAAAGGCGTGGAGTGCCAGGTCGAAGAGGTCGCCTCGCCGGCCGTCATGTGTCTGTGTTATCAGGCTTTATCCGAGTGGCATTTCGGAGAGATCGCTTCTTCCCTCGCGACCATGGCGCAAACGATCTCCCTGGCAAAAGATCTGAATGATACCCAGGCATTAGCCGTGGCGCTGTATTTTGCCGAGTTTCTTGCCTACTTCGAGCGTAATCCAGCCGAAGTGGAGCGCTTGGCATCGGATTTAATTGAATTGGCAACGCGTCAGAATTTTGCCTTTTTTCTGCCGGTGGGGGCCGTAGTCCGTGGCTGGGCGCTGAGCGCCTCCGGCGACGCAACCGAAGGTATCTCATCGATAGAGGAGGGAATTAGAGACTATCGGGCAACCGGCTCGACACTGACAATGCCGTATTTACTAGCAATAAAGGCTGAAGCTTTGTACCTGGCGCATCGTGCCCCAGAAGCACTCGAGGCGATAAGAGAAGCAGAGGCGCTGGCTGAGAGAAATGAGGAGCGCTGTCACTGCGCTGAATTGTACCGGCTGCGCGGTGTAATTCTCGCTTCTCTTGGTGCTCAAGAAACGCAAATCGAAGCTTCGTTCTGTGCAGCCATTAGTACCGCGAAGAAACAGAAGTCGATTTCATTAGCGGCACGCGCGGAAGCGAGCTATGCAGAATACTGCTTGCACACACCCGCCAAGAGGGAACAAAATGGGGTAGGTGGAAGTTAAAAACTGGTTCGGAGACATAAAAACCTATCCGAAGGTCTTCGTACAGGCCGGGTCGGTTGAGGAGTTGGTTGGGATTCTGAAAGAATCAGAAAAGTATCCATCTCCCGTTCGTGCCATCGGCTCTAACCACTCGACCGCGCGTTGCAGCGTGGCTGATGGAGGGACGCTCGTGAAAATGAAGATGAACCGTGTCCTGAGGATTTCCGAGAACACGGTCACCGCCGAAGCCGGAGCACTTTACATCGATGTCGCCAAAGAGCTCGAAAAGCACGGGCTGCAGTTTTATGTAAATACCGAAATTGGCAATCTCTCCATCGGTAGCGCCGCCTGTGCCGGAACGAAAAACGCATCGATGCCCGAGGGACCATCGGGGGCTTACGGTTGGGGGCAGGTAGGGTCGTACGTCACTGGCGTAAAGATGGTACTTCCATCTGGCGAAGTGTTGACAGTAAATGAAAATGAGGGTGATCGGCTCAAAAGTATCCGGTCGAGTTATGGAACATTCGGGGTTATTTACGAGGCGACGTTTCGAGTCCGTCCGATCCAGCCGATGGCGGTGTCCTACGAAACATTCAGCTTGGAAGAGTTCGTGAAAAAATTCCCGGAGCTGAAAAATCGTCACGAGTCGATGATGCTTTTCCTCTTCCCATTAGCCAATCGGATCACCGTAGAGTTTCGCAAATACAATCCCGGGGCGCGGGGCCGGCCCAATCGACTTGTTTGGAAGGCACGCAATTTCATGTGGAAAACCCTTGGGCCGCTGTTGTGCCACGAAATTGCAAAGGTACCGTGCCAACCTTTGCGGGACCGAATACTTGATATTTTCAACGCCGTGCTCCGATTCATGCTTGTGTATGTGCTCCGGAGCGACAACACCGTTGCCACCGACCAGATTATTCGCTACCCCGAAGTGTCTGACGCCAGGCGTTACACCTTTAGCCTTTGGGCCTTCCCAGAGCAGGCTTATCCCAGCGTTTTGGCCGAATATTTCCGCTTCTGCCAGAACTACCACAAACTGCACGCATATCGCCCCAATTTGCCCGACGTCGGTTATCGTATCGCCCAAGACGCGCAATCGTTGCTTTCGTACTCCTTCGATGAACCCGTCGTGACAATCGATCCGGTCTCTACGCGCAATGATGGGTGGGATGATTTCCTTCGGGCTTATAACGAATTTTGTAGTGAGAAAGGCGGGGCTCCATTGCTAAACCAGACCTACGGAGTTACACGACTTCAGGCGGAGAAGGCTTTCAAAGATCGTTTCGAGAAATTCGCGGAATGCCGCAAAATTTACGATCCAGGTGACCGGCTTCTCAATGAGTATTTCCGGGAGCTATTGGGCCTTTGATGGCTCCGGCAAAGGCAATAACGCATCGAACATCGCGTAGCAACGCAGCGGCTATAAATCCGGGCAAGGCTTCGGCGCTTAAGTACGGGGCTGTCGCTGGCCCAAAGCGTGCAAGGCAGGTAGCATCTCGAGATCTGCCCCGTTTTGCCGCGGTTTGGTAGGGCCGCATCTCCGAGGCGGCCGTTATCTCGGTGAGAAGCCCAGTTAACATTCGTCAACTCTGATCAGGAACGCCAAATGCTGTTGATGCCCAAGGACCTTATGGGCTTCCAGAGAACAACGTTTTTTAGGTGGGAGTGCGACAATGGATCAGGCCAGCAAATACGAAGAGACTATTGAAGCTCTTCGCCGGGCTGAGCAGAAGTATCGCAGTATTTTTGAGCACGCGACGGAAGGCATTTTCCAAACCACGCCGGATGGTCACTATCTAAGTGCCAATCCCACGCTTGCCCGGATGTACGGCTACGACTCTCCCGCAGAATTGCTTTCTGCGTTGACCGACATCAGTCGCCAACTTTACGTGCAGCCTGGCCGTCGGGCAGAATTTGCCGAGGTGATGCGTCAAAACGGACGAGTCCTGGAGTTTGAATCGCAGATTTATCGCCGCGACGGGAGCACTATCTGGATTTCGGAAAACGCGCGTGCGGTTCATGATGAACTCAGCGGTGAGTTGCTCTACTACGAAGGCATGGTGCAGGATATCACGCGACGCAAATGTGCTGAGGAAGCACGAGTGAAAGCCGAGAGCCGCCTTGCCCGCTATGCAGAGGAATTGCGTTCCAAGAACGCGCAGCTCGAAGCTGACCTGGAGATGGCGCGCGATATTCAGCAAGTGTTTCTCACACAGAAATATCCCAGCTTCCCGCCGGGTATGACTTCGCAGGAAAGTTGGCTGCGCTTCTGTCATTGGTACGAACCGGCGGAGCGAGTGGGCGGCGATTTTTTCAGCGTGCTGCCCCTCTCGGACACGGAAGCGGGTGTTTTTATCTGCGACGTGCTTGGCCACGGCTTGCGTGCAGCACTTGTGACGGCGATCGTACGCGGCTTACTCGAAAAGTTAACGCCGATCGCCACAGACCCTGGACGCCTTCTTTCCGAAATCAACGCTAGCCTGCTGGCGATCTTTCGACAAACCGAGACACCTATGCTGGTGTCCGCCTTCTACCTGGTCGTCGATATCGCTGGCGGTAAATTGTCTTATGCGAATGCCGGGCATCCAAGTCCATTTCACGTTTGCCGGGTGAGGGGCGTGGCCGAACCTTTGCGGTCTAATGGGCCGCAGGGACCGGCGCTGGGAATCTTTGAGAGCGCAGCGTATCAAAGCAGCCACCGTGACGCTTCCACGAACGATCTGGTTGTCCTTTTCACCGACGGACTTTTCGAAGTCGAAACGTTAGATGACGAATATTACGGTTCTCAACGGCTACTCGCGGCCGTAGGTAAGCGAATGTCTCTTCCTACGGGCCAGCTATTTGGCGAGGTTGTCGCAGAGATCCGACAGTCTTGCGTATCCGGGCAATTTACCGACGATATGTGCCTGCTCGGAGTGGAGATTGCGCGAACCGGACTCGCCGACTCGAATCGTAAAGTTGCATGAAATTGCGAGCAGAAAACCTGTCGTTTCTTCTACAGTCTGGTCGGGCTTCGCCAGACCGTTCTGCTGCGCTCTTGCTCTCACAGCGCGGCGAAGCGTTCGAATGAGCTCACGCCGAGGTCCGCAACCAAAGGTTCGTCTCGTGCTCGTGCTCGAATAGCACAACCAGTGAGATGCTACGAGCGTTCATGGGGAGTATCCAGGAAAGACGGGCCTTTTCTGCGTGTGGACGCGCCAAATCCGGAAAATGACTAAATTTTTGATCCGCTCCGCCAACAACATCGGTTTTGCGTTTGAATGTGCAACCTAGTGCACCGTCTCGCATATAGTAGGGACGTCGTTGCGTTCAAAATGGGCCGCCGGCAAGGCGCGAGGAGGGCGCATATCTAAATCGATACGTAACCGACGAGCAACGTAGCCGCCGGCCCATTTTCAACGCAACCCTCCGGGCCGCGGCCAGTTGGCTGTTTTTCCGCGTTGCTCGCTCGACCCGTATCAATTCAGATATGGGCGCTTCGCTCGCGCCTTGAAAAACAGTCAACTGACCTGCGGCGACGTCTCTATTATATGCGAGACGGTGCACTAGTGCGGAGCTCAAACATGGCCCGTTAGGGTCATATCCATGAGGCGGAAATAGTCGTATAAACGCTTTAAGGAGTAATCACCCGTAGTATAGCAAACAAAATTAGTTAATCCCCGCAACCATCGCCCGTACATCCCATGAGCAATCGCAAGGTATTTCACGACAGTGTCATAGAGCTCCCCGAGCAGCCAGGACCTACCCCGAGCGGCTTGAAGGTCAACGCGACCAGACCGGAGCAGAGGAATGAAAAAATGATGTTAAGCTTTTCGCTGGCGATTCCGCAGACCGCGCACGATCAGTTGGAGGCTGCCGTAGCCAAGGGGGAAGTGGTTTCGCTCGATGATCTAAATGACAAATACGCGGTCCCCGCTGCGGAGGTCGATCCGCTTATAGCCTGGTTAAAGAATGCAGGGTACGAGATTGTGCACGTATCAAAGGACCGCACCAGCGTTTTCGCCCGCGCCACGGCTGCACAAATCGAGCAGAGCCTCGGGGTAAAAATGGTTCGTGTGACCAAGGATGGTCTTACCTATACCGCTGCGCGAAACGCGCCAAGTCTGCCCGCCGAGATCGCAGATAGTGTACACGCCGTTAATGGATTGCAGCCGTACCGTCATGCACACAAGCAAAACAGACGGGTTACACCAAAAAACCACATTGAAGGATCGTCGGACCGAGCCACCACTGCAGCTGCCGGACCGGCACGGAACATCGCGAATACCCCGCCGTACTTAGTGCAGGAAGTCCTCAAGGCTTACAACGCTGACGGTCTGCAGGTGACTGGAAAGGGACAAGTGATCGCGATTCTGATCGACACATTTCCCGCCGATGACGACCTGAAAGCGTTCTGGCAGCGCAATAATCTAGGGGTATCGTTGGCACAAATCGAAAAAATCAACGTCGGCGGTGGACCACTTCCCGCCACGGAAGGCGAAGAGACCCTCGACGCGGAATGGTCGAGCGGCGTCGCGCCCGGCGCGAACGTGCGGATCTATGCGAGCGGATCGCTCCAGTTCTCAGATCTTGATAGAGCTCTTGACAGCATCTTAACCGACCTCTCGACCCAGCCTGGGATGCGGCAACTCTCCATCAGCTTGGGGCTTGGTGAAACCTTTATGACACCCGGCGAAGTCCGGACCCAACACCAGAAGTTTCTGCGGCTCTCCGCGGCTGGGGTTAATGTGTTTGTATCGAGCGGAGACGCAGGGTCGAATCCTGACGGTACTGGGCACGGTGGGAACGGTCCCCTTCAGGCAGAATATGAATCATCTGATCCAAACGTCATCGGTGTAGGCGGAACGACTTTGGTTCTCGACCCAACAAGTGGGAGTGTGGCGAGTGAAACCGGCTGGTCGGATGGTGGCGGAGGCAGGAGCGCTTTGTTTAAACGTCCCGCATGGCAAACGGGAACCGGCGTGCCTTCCGGGACCCAGCGACTGGTGCCGGACGTAAGTCTGACGGCTGATCCTAACGATGGTGCCTTCGTCTTTTTGAACGGCGGCTCTGTGCAAATCGGCGGCACGAGCTGGAGTGCACCGGTTTGGGCGGGTTTTTGCGCCTTGATCAATGAGGCGAGAACAAACGCGAATATGGCTCCGCTTCCTTTTCTCAATCCTTTGATCTATCCACTCCTTGGCACCTCCTGCTTCCGCGATATTGTTTCGGGTAACAACGGAGCATTCGACGCTGGTCCCGGCTACGACATGGTCACCGGCGTGGGAGTGCCAGATGTGAAGGCGCTGATCGCGGCGCTGACGAAATAGACTAATCGGCTCACCTCACCTACACGGTTACGTCAACGCGGGCGTGGACGCCCGCGCCACAATGTGAGACGGGCGTCCACGCCCGTCAGATTGCCGAAAACGGCTTGGAAAATTGGCCAAACTCCAGAGGGCGTCGCAAGCAACGCTCCTTTAGCTCATTGCCGAACCGCAACAATCATCGATTCTGGAGGGCGTCCGGTCCCTCGGCGCCGTATTAGTCGATAGAGCCGATAGAGGCTTTGTTTGTCGCAACAAGGGGATGGGCCCAATGTTTGACCTTTATCGGGTTGGGCGGCTGCAAGGGACTGCAGCCCTCCAGGCTTGTTAGTTAGCACCGGCGTTACCACAAGTGAGTCTTAAACTCACCGAAGGTAACGGAAGTAGCTTGGATCGGTTAGCGATTTGTAGTTGTCTCAACCGAATTCAGGGGGTTAATGTGCTCTCTTCTGTCGATACGTAAAATTGCGTATAGACCCCTGAATAGACGTTAACTTATTAATATAAACGTCTAGCTGATTTTAAAAATG
>Ga0306920_100010707_pt1 | contig 12317 bp, 12 predicted proteins | sample flu12Cox44000170_FD_204666 | JGI IMG/M metagenome (GOLD analysis project Ga0306920, IMG submission 204666) | Lab enrichment of tropical soil microbial communities from Luquillo Experimental Forest, Puerto Rico - flux4day.12C.oxic.44.000.170 (v2)... | ecosystem: Environmental > Terrestrial >...
TGATCCGTACCGCCCCGCCGAACCTCACCAAGGTGGTCTACGGCAGCGGCGGGGGAGAGGCCATCGACATCGCGCTCAAGACCGCGCGGCACGCCACCAAGCGGCGCAAGATCGTCTCGATCGTCAAGGCCTACCACGGCCATACCGGGCTGGCCGTGGCCACCGGCGACGACCGCTTCTCCCAGCTGTTCCTCATCGACACCGCGGATTTCACGCACGTCCCGTTCAACGACATCGGCGCGATGGAGGCGGCCCTGGCCGGGGACGACGTGGCGGCCGTGATCATGGAGACGATCCCGGCCACGTACGGCTTCCCGCTGCCGCAGCCCGGCTACCTGGAAGCGGTCAAGGCGCTCTGCGAGCGGCACGGCGCCCTCTACATCGCCGACGAGGTGCAGACCGGGCTGATGCGCACCGGCGAGATGTGGGCGATCACCAAGCACGGCATCGAGCCCGACATCCTGGTCACCGGCAAGGGCCTGTCCGGCGGCATGTACCCGATCGCGGCCGTGCTGGTCAGCGAGCGGTGCGCGGGCTGGCTCACCGAGGACGGGTTCGCGCACATCTCCAGCTTCGGCGGGGCCGAGCTCGGCTGCGTGGCCGCGCTGAAGACCCTGGAGATCTGCGGCCGGCCGGAGACGCGGTCGATGGTCCACTACATCGCGGACCTGACCGGCCGCGGGCTGCGGGCCATCCAGGCCCGTTACCCGGACTGGTTCATCGGGATCCGGCAGAACGGCGTCGTCATGGGCCTGGAGTTCGATCATCCCGAGGGCGCGAAGATCGTCATGCGGCACCTGTACCGCAACGGGGTCTGGGCCATCTTCTCGACCCTCGACCCGCGGGTGCTGCAGTACAAGCCGGGGCTGCTGATGACGCCCGAGCTGTGCGAGGAACTGCTCGACCGGACCGAGGCGGGGATCGGGGCCGCCGCGGCGGAGGCCCGGCGCCGCCCGGCCCGCGGGACCCGGCCATGAGCGCCGGTCCCGGGCGCGGCCCGTCGGCAAGCGCCCGTCCTGCGGGCGGCCCGGAGGTGAGCGCCGGTCCCGCGGGCGCCCCAACGGCCCGGGGCAGCTTGCCCGGCTCGGCCACCTCCGCCCCTGCCGCCCCGGCGGTCCTGGGTGACCCGGTTCCCGGGTCGGCCGCGGCGACCTGGCGGGCGCGGCAGATGCTCGCCCGCGCGCACTGGGCGGCCGGCGCGTTCGCGTCCTACGACCGGTCCTCGGTACTGCGCATCGCCGAGGCCGCGGCCACGGCGGCGCACGCCGAGGCCCGGCGCTACGCGGAGTGGGCCGTCGCCGAGACCGGGTTCGGCGTCGTCGAGCACAAGGTCGTGAAGAACGAGGCGTGCTCGCTCGGGATCCTGGAGCACTACCGGAACGATGACTACGTGAGCCCGCGGATCGACGCCGCGGGCAAGATCCTCTCCCTGCCCCGGCCGGCCGGCGTCATCCTGGCCCTGACCCCGTCCACCAACCCGGTGTGCAGCGTGTTCTTCAAGGTCATCCTGGCCCTGCTGACCCGGAACGCGATCGTGGTGAGCCCGCACCCGATGGCCCAGGGCTGCTGCACCGACGCGGCCCGGCTGCTGGCCGCGGCCGCGACCGAGGCGGGCGCCCCCGACGGCACGATCCAGGTGGTGCCCGACGCCACCATCCCGCTGGTCGAGGCGCTGATGTCGGATCCCGTCACCGACGTGATCGTGGCGACCGGCGGCACCGCCGTGGTGCGGGCGGCGCACCGGTCCGGGAACCCCGCGCTCGGGGTCGGCCCCGGCAACGTGCCCGTGCTCGTGGACGCGACCGCCGACCTCGCCGAGGCGGCCCGGCGGATCGCCGACAGCAAGGCGTTCGACAACTCCATCCTGTGCACCAACGAGTCCGTCCTCATCGTCCAGGAAGCGGTCGCCGACCGGCTGGTCAGGGAGCTGCACCGGCAGCAGGCGGCGCTGCTGGACGAGGCGGGCCGGGACAAGCTCCGCGCCTACCTGTTCCCGGACGGCCGGCTCAACGGCGAGGCCATCGGCAAGGGCGCCGCCTGGATCGCGGATCAGGCGGGGATCCGGGTGCCGCCCCGGACGCGAGTGCTGCTGGCGCCGTTCGACCTGGTCACCGGCGAGGAGCCGCTGGCCCACGAGAAGCTCTGCCCGGTGCTCGGCCTGGTGCGGGCCGAGTCGGCGGACCGCGGGATCGAGGCGGCGCGTGCGGTGGTCCGGCTCGGCGGGGCCGGGCACTCGGCGGCCGTGCACAGCCGGGACCCGCAGGTGATCATGCGGTACGGAACGCGGGTGCCGGTGCTCCGGATCGCGGTCAACGCGGGGAACAGCACCGGCAGCGCCGGCCTGGACACCAACCTCGCGCCGTCGATGACCCTCGGCACCGGGTTCGTGGGCCGCAGCTCGATCGGCGAGAACCTCGAGCCCAGGCACCTGGTCAACTGGACCAGGGTCGCCTACAACCGCGACCTGAGCGTGCCGTTCGACGACTTCGCGTCGATCACCGCCTTCCAGGCGCCCGACGGCCCGGTCCCCGGCTATCCGCACGCCTCGAACCTGACCGGAACGGACGGCGGGCCGGCCGGCCGGCCCGCGCGGGACGAGGTGACGGTCCCGGCCCGGGAAACAGCCGTCCCCGACGCGGTCCGGCAGCAGCTACGGGCGCTGATCATCGAAGAGCTTCAGCAGCTCATCAAGAGGTAGCCGTGGCCGAGCTGCGATCGTTCATCTTCCTGGACCAGCTGCAGCCGCAGACCATGTGCTACCTGGGCACGTGGGTGCGCGGCCGGCTGCCGCGCTCGGGGGTGGCGGCGCAGGTCATCGAGATCGCGCCGGGCCTGGACATCGAGCCGCTGACCGACGTCGCGCTCAAGGACGCCGACGTCCAGGCCGGGATCCTGGTCGTGGAGCGCCAGTTCGGCTACCTGGAGCTGCACGGCACCACGGACGCGGTGCGCTCGGCCGGCGGCGCGGTCTTGTCCGCGCTCGGGGTGAGCGCGGCCTCGGCCACCCCGCCGCAGGTGCTGGCCTCGCGGATCATCACCCGCGTGGACGCCCAGCACGCGTTCCTGGTCAACCGGAACAAGCTCGGCTCGATGGTGCTGCCGGGCGAGTCGCTGTTCGTCTTCGAGCTCCAGCCGGCCTCGTACGCGATCCTGGCCGCCAACGAGGCGGAGAAACAGGCCCGCATCAAGATCGTGGACTACCGGATGATCGGCGCCACCGGCCGGGTCTACCTGTCCGGGCTCGAGGACGACGTGCGCCAGGCCGCGGAGACGGTCACCAGCCTGCTCGGCGAGCCCCAGTGAGCGGGGGGGTCTGGGGGGGCCGGCCCCCCGGGGAGGCGCCTGCGGATGGCGTGGCCGCTGACGCGCTGCGCGAACTGGTACGGGAGGTCCTGCGGGACGTCCTGCCCGGGCTGGCCGGCCAGCCGAGCGCGCCGCCCGCGGCCCTGCCCACATCCGCCTCGGTCGTCTCGCCCGCGCCGTCCACATCCGGGCCCGCCAGCCCGCCACCAGTCCCGCCCACATCCGACCCCGTCGTCTCGCCCGCGGTCTCGCCCGCATCCGACCCGGTCACCCGGCCCGCGTCGCCCGCCGTCCGGCCAGCGCCCGAACCCGCGCCGCCCCCGCTCGCCGGGACCGACAGCCCGGCCCGGGCCGCGGGAGCATACGAGACCGTCTCGCGCCCCGGCCTGGAGGCGCGGCCGGTGCGGATGGCCACCGACGAGGAACTGCACGAGTTCGTGCTGCAGATCATCGCGCTGGCCGACAACCCCAAGCGTCGGCGGGACCTGCTGGCCGGCCGGCTCCGGTTCACCCTCGCGGCCGCCGGGGCACCGGCGGGCGCGGCCGATCACCGGGTCGAGAAGGGTGCGGTGACCGAGCGCGCCGTGCAGGCGGCGGCCAGCGCGGGAGCCCGCCTGGTGCTCGGCCCCCGCGCGGTGCTGACCCCGCTGGCGCGCGACCGGGCCCGCGCCCTGGGAGTCCCGATCGAGAAGGAGCGGTGATGCTGCAAGCAGTGGTCGTCGGGAATGTCTGGTCTACCAAGCGGATCGACGGGCTGCCCAGCGGGGCGCTGCTCGAGGTCGAGGTGACCGGGTCGGGGGAGCGGCTGGTCGCCTTCGACGTGCTCGGCAGCGGCCAGGGCGAGCGGGTCTTGGTGACCCAGGGCTCGGTGGCGGCCGGATGGCTGCCGGGGCGCCCCCCGGTCGACGCGCTCATCATCGGCTCCATCGACGAGCCGGCCGTGCCCGAGGCACCCGTGAGAAGGCGCTCACCAGCCAAGGGGCGCCGGGACAGGTAGTTGGTATCCGACCGAGAGGAACAGCTAGATGGCTCAGAATGCGCTCGGCATGATCGAGACGAAGGGCTACGTGGCGGCGCTGGCCGCCGCCGACGCCATGGTGAAGGCGGCCAACGTGGTGATCGTCGGCCGGCAGGAGGTCGGCGACGGGCTGGTGGCCGTCATCATCAACGGCGACGTCGGCGCGGTCAAGGCAGCGACCGAGGCGGGCGCCGAGACCGCGTCCAGCGTGGGCGAGCTCGTCTCGGTGCACGTGATCCCGCGGCCGCACGGCGAGCTGGGCAAGCATTTCGTTGTCTCGGAGTGAGGCCGCCGCGGCGGCGGTGACCGCCGCGGCCGCGCGCACCGAGCTGCGGGTGTACCTGCCGATCGCGAGCCTGCAGCGGCAGTTCGCGGCGTACCTCGCGGTGCCGACGCGGGCCCGGGGGTACCCGCCGGCCGAGGGCGATCACGCCCTGATCGTGGAGGTCGCGCCCGGCCTGGCCATCGAGCGGGTCACCGATCTGGCGCTGCGGGCCGAGCCTGCCGTCGAGCCGGGGATCTTGTTCGTGGAGCGCCACTTCGGGGTGCTGGAGATCCATTCGGCCGACGCGGGCGACGTCGAGCGGGCCGGCCGGGCCATCCTGGACGGTCTCGGGCGGGGCCCGGGTGACCAGCTGCGGCCCAGGCTGCTGTACTCGGACGTGATCGAGGACGTCACCGACCAGCAGGCCGTCATCATCAACCGGTCCCGGCAGGCGTCCATGATCCTTCCCGGCCAGTCGCTGCTGGTCTGCGAGATGGCGCCGGCCTTGTTCGCGGCGGTGGCGGCCAACGAGGCCGAGCAGGCGGCCCCGGAGAACACGCTGGTCGACGTGGCCATGATCGGCGCGTCCGGCCGGCTCTACATCGCCGGGACCAGCCCGGGCGTCGGCCGCGCCGCCGAGGAGATCGAGCGGCTGCTGGCCGGCATCGAGGGACGTGAGGCATGAGCGCGGACGGCGCGGTCTCCCCGGACGAGATCCTGCGCGGCTATGACCCGTTCGCCCAGGCGGCGCTGGAGCCGTTCGGGTTCTCGGCGCAGGCCCGGCTGTCGCTGCTCAGCCTGTCGGAGAACGCCACCTACCGGATCGACGACCCGGCGCGCGGGCGCACCGCGGTGCTGCGGGTGCACCGGACCGGTTACCACCCGCCGGGAGCGGTCGCCTCCGAGCTGGCCTGGCTCCAGGCACTGCGGCGCGACGAGGGACTGCTCACCCCCGCAGTGTTCAAGGCCATGGACGGCCGGGAGGTCGTCGACGTCACCATCGGCCCGCTGACCAGGCAGACCGTGCTGTTCGAATGGCTGCCGGGCACCGAGCCACCCGAGGAGCACCTGGCCGAGAAATTCGAGCTGCTCGGGGAGATCTGCGCGCAGATGCACCGGCATTCCCGTAGCTGGTCCCGGCCGGCCTCGTTCGTGCGGTTCTCCTGGGACTTCGAGGCCTGCGTGGGCGAGACGGGCCGCTGGGGCCGATGGCAGGACGGGATCGGCGTCGGCCCGGCCGAACGGGCCACGCTGGAACGCGCATCGGCGGTGATGGCCGGCCGGCTGCGCCGGTTCGGCACCGGGCCGGACCGGTTCGGGCTCATCCACGCAGACGTGCGGCTGGCCAACCTCCTGGTTAGCGGGCCTGACATCCAGGTGATCGACTTTGACGACTGCGGGTTCGGCTGGTTCGTGTTCGACCTCGGCACGGCCCTGAGCTTCTTCGAGCATGACCCCCGGGTGCCCGCGCTCTGCGACGCCTGGCAGCGCGGCTACCGGCGCATCGCGCCGCTGCCGGCCGAGGAGGCCGCGGAGATCCCCACGTTCGTGCTGCTGCGGCGGCTGCAGCTGGTCGCCTGGGTCGGCTCGCACCGGTTCGCCGACGCGGCCCGCGAGCTCGGCGCCGAGTTCACCCAGGGCGCCTGCGACCTGGCCGAACGCTACCTGTCCACCACCTCGTGAACGGCTACGGGTCCGAGTTAGGAGTTGCGGATGTTCACCTCGATCAGCGGTCGCTCGGTGCTCGTGACCGGCGGCACCAAGGGAATCGGCAAGGGCCTGGCCGCCGCGTTCGCGGCCGAGGGCGCGAACGTCGTGATCACCGGCCGGGACCGCGAGGCCGGCGAGCAGGCCGCGGCCGAGCTCACGGCCAAAGGCGGGACCGTGTCGTTCGTGCCGGGCGACGTGAGCTCGGCGCAGGACTGCGCGGCGGCGGTGGCGGCGGCGCAGGAACGCCACGGCGGCCTGGACATCGTGTGCGCCAACGCCGGGATCTTCCCGGCGGCGACGCTGGCCGAGATGACCGCGCAGGAGCTTGAGGAGGTGCTCGGGGTCAACCTGAAGGGCACCTTCTATATCGTGCAGGCGGCCCTGCCCGCGCTGCAGCGCTCGGGCCGCGGGCGCGTCATCCTCACCTCGTCGATCACCGGGCCGATCACCGGGTTCACCGGCTGGTCGCACTACGGCGCGAGCAAGGCCGGCCAGCTCGGCTTCATGCGCTCGGCCGCGCTCGAGCTGGCCCGGTCCGGGATCACCGTCAACGCCGTCATGCCGGGCAACATCGCGACCGAGGGCCTGGCCGACCTCGGCGAGGACTACATAGCCACGATGGAGGCGTCTATCCCGCTCAAGCGCCTGGGTAGCATCGAGGACATCGCCAGCGCGGCCTTGTTCTTCGCCACCGAGGAAGCCGGCTACATCACGGGCCAGACGCTCGTGATCGACGGAGGCCAGACGGTCCCCGAGTCGCTGGAAGCTATGGGGTGAGGCCGATGGCGGCGGAAGGCGCCCGCGAGCCGCTGCACGCCCGGCTGCATCCGCGGGCCGTGCCCGACCGGCGGCTGGTGGAAGATGCCCGGCACCGCCTGCTCGACCTGATCAACTCCGGAACGCTACGGCCCGGCGACCGCCTGGGTACCGAGCGGGAGCTAGCCGCCCGGCTGTCGGTCAGCCGGTCGACGCTGCGGCAGGTGCTGGCCGTGCTGGCCGAGGGCGGCGTGGTCCGGCGCGTGCCGGGCCGGGCCGGCGGCACCTTCGTCGCCCACGCCAAGGTGGACCGTGACCTGTCGGTGATCGTGGGGCTGCCCGAGTACCTGCGCCGCCAGGGCTTCGTGGCCGGGACCCAGGTGCTGTCGGCCACCATGTCCGGCGCCGACGACATCGCCGCCCACAATCTGGCCGTGCCGGCCGGGAGCCTGCTGATCGACATCGCCCGGATCAGGCTGGCCGACGGCATCCCAATCTCGCTGGAGCGGGTCCAGCTGCCGGCCGAGCTCTTCCCCGGGCTGCTCGAGCTGCCGCTCGGCGGATCCATCTACGACCTGCTCGACTCCCGCTACGGGATCAGGCCCGACGAGGTAGTCGAGCACCTGGAGGTGGCCGAGGCCAGCTCCGACGAGGCGGCGCTGCTCGCGGTGAACGTCCGCGCGCCGCTGCTCGCGATCACACGCATCTCGGCCACCTCGGCGGGCGTCCCGTTCGAGTTCTCCCACGACCTGTTCCGCGCCGACCGGACCTGCGTCACGTTCCGGACCAGGGCTGACCGTGCGGCGATCGTCCGGCGCGGGGCCGGCGATCCCGTGGCCGATCTGCGGTCGCCGGTGAGTTCCGGGCTCGGCTGAGGCTGATATCGGGGCATACGCTCCGTTATGGACGGAAAATCTAGTTAAGCTCTCAGCTAACTTTGGCCCGTTGTGCTCCGGGCACTCCCCGGGCTTCGGCAGGGTGGAGCCTCGACAGCACCCAGCGTGCGTGATGGTTGCCTTCAGTAACCCCTGACGCCCTGCCCCGCGTCTCCTTCCGCGCGCCGCTGCCTCCCCTCACGGTCAGGCCATGCGTCATGGGTGAAAGCCGAGCACGCATGGCGTGCCCGACAGAGGGTTCATCTTGTCCTCTCCGCTATCCGTCAAGCTCACGACCGTTATCGCAAGTTCGGCCCTGGCCCTGGGAGCCGCCGCCGCGGCGGTGGCGTCGTCCGGCCCGGCCAAGACCACAGCCCTTCCGGCTCCCGCGCACCGGGCCACCAGTCGCCTAACCACGTGCCACCTGACCACGGGCCACCTGACCACGGGCCACCTAACCACGGGCCACCCGGCCACCACACAGGCCCCGCGCAGCGTCAAGCTGACCACCCTGCTGGCGCCCGCTGCCCGCGCCACGGGCGCCACGGGCGCCACGAGCACCGCACCGACGCCACGGCAGATCGCCCGGCAGATGCTCGGCTCGTTCGGCTGGTCGCAGCGGCAGTTCCCGTACCTGAACTGGCTGTGGAATGCCGAGAGCGGCTGGAACAAGTACGCCCAGAACCCGTACTCGGGCGCGTACGGCATTCCGCAGGCCCTGCCGGGCGCCAAGATGGCCACCGCGGGCCCGAACTGGCGCAGCAACGCGAGGACCCAGATCCGCTGGGGCCTGCGGTACATCCGCGGCACCTACGGCAGCCCGCGCCGGGCCTGGGCCCACGAGGTCGCGTACGGCTGGTACTAGGGGCGAGTCCCCGGAGCGCGATCGGGTGCCCGGCCGGCCTGTACGGCGGCCGGGCACCGGTCTGCCCGCGGCCTGCCGGCGGCCCGGCACCGGCCGGAGAACCCCGCGATGTCACATACGATGTGCGGCTGGATGCCGGCTATATGTGCGGCTGAATGCCAGCTATCTTGGAGATTATTCGCTCGACGACGATGTCGACAGGAGGACTTCCGGTGGAATCGATCTTTGGCCGGTCGGCCGGCGACGTCGAGATCGCCCCGAATCAGGTGCACGAGGTACTCGCCCGGCACGTGCTCACAGACGGATTCAAGATCGTCTACGACACGAAGGCCAGCCACGGCTCCTGGGTCGTCGACGCGCGGACCGGCGAGGAGTACCTGGACCTCTACACGTTCTTCGCCTCGGCGCCGCTCGGGTCCAACCCGCACGGGCTGGCCGACGACCCGGAGTTCCTGGCCGTGCTCGCCGAGGCGGCGGCCAACAAGCCGGCCAACCCCGACATGTACACCACGCACTACGCGCAGTTCGTGGAGACCTTCGACCGGGTGCTCGGCGACCGGGCGCTGCCGCACCTGTTCTTCGTCGAGGGCGGGGCGCTCGCCGTCGAGAACGCGCTGAAGACCGCGTTCGACTGGAAGAGCCGGCGTAACGAGGCGGCGGGCCGCTCCCCCCGGCTCGGTACCAAGGTGATGCACCTGACCCGGGCGTTCCACGGCCGGTCCGGGTACACCCTGTCGCTGACCAATACCGAGCCGGCCAAGACCGACCGGTTCCCGAAGTTCGACTGGCCCAGGATCGACGTGCCCGCGGTCACGTTCCCGGTCCAGGCGCACCTGGCCGAGATCGAGGAGGCCGAGGCGCGGGCGCTGGCCCAGGCGGCCGCGGCCTTCGAGGCCCACCCGCACGACATCGCCTGTTTCATCGCCGAGCCGATCCAGGGCGAGGGCGGAGACAACCACATGCGGCCGGAGTTCCTGCGGGCGATGCAGGAGCTATGCCACGCCCACGACGCGCTGTTCGTGCTCGACGAGGTGCAGACCGGGGTCGGGATCACCGGCACCGCGTGGGCTTACCAGCAGCTCGGCCTGGAGCCCGATATCGTGGCGTTCGCCAAGAAGGTGCAGCTCGGCGGCGTCATGGCCGGGCGGCGGGTCAACGAGGTCCCGGACAACGTGTTCGCGGTCTCCGGCCGGATCAACTCGACCTGGGGCGGCGGGCTGGCCGACATGGTCCGCTCCCGGCGGCTCCTGGAGATCATCGAGCGGGACGGGCTGATCGACCACGCGGCCAAGACCGGCGACTGGCTGCTCGGCGAGCTGCGGATCCTGGGCGAGCGGCACGGCGCCGTGGCGTCGAACGTCCGCGGGCGGGGGCTGATGTGCGCGATCGACCTCCCGGACTCCTCGATCCGCGACACCGCCGTGCGGCACTTGCGGGAGGAGCACGTCGTCGTGCTGCCCTGCGGAGGACGCTCAATCCGGTTCCGGCCCGCCCTCGACATCACCGAACGAGAACTGCAGTTCGGCCTGGCCGCGTTCGACCGCGTGCTGGCCTCGCTGCATAGCCTGGCTAGTAGCTGATGACTCGCCCGGCTAGCAGCTGACGACAACCTAAGGACGCAGGACATGGCTCATCCCGCCAGCTCTGAGACCCGCATGGTCTCCTCCGTCATCGACGGCCGCCCGGCCGACGGCTCGGCCGCCGGGCGGTTCCGGTCCACCAACCCGGCCCGTCTCGACGACGTGGTCGCCGACGTCGCGCTGGCCGACGCGCCGACGATGGTGGCCGCGGCCCGGGCGGCGCGGACGGCCCAGCGCGCCTGGGCGGACGTGCCGGCCCCGGTACGCGGCCGGGCGATCGCGCACATCGGCCGGCTGATCGAGGACAACAAGCACGCCCTGGCCCGGCTGGTCACCCGCGAGATCGGCAAGCCGTACCCGGAGGCGCTCGGCGAGGTACAGGAGATCATCGACACCTGCGACTTCTTCCTCGGCGAGGGCCGGCGGCTGTACGGCCAGACCGTGCCGAGCGAGATGCCGGACAAGCAGCTGTTCACGTTCCGCAACCCGGTCGGGGTGGTGGCCGTGATCACCGCGGGGAACTTCCCCGTCGCCGTCCCGTCCTGGTACATCGTGCCGGCGCTGCTGTGCGGCAACACCGTGGTGTGGAAGCCGGCCGAATACTCCGCGGCCGCGTCGGCCGCCTTCCACGAGCTGTTCAGCCGCGGCGGCGGGCTGCCGCCCGGGGTGTTCAACGTGGTCCACGCCGACGGCCCGGAGACCTTCGCCGGCCTGGAGCAGGCCCTGGACGCGGGCCTGGTCGACAAGATCGGGTTCACCGGGTCCACCGAGGTCGGGGTGCGGATCGGCGAGCTGGCCGGGCGGCACCTGCAGTCACCCTGCCTGGAGCTGGGGGGCAAGAACCCGATGGTGGTCACCGCCCACGCGGACCTGGACCTGGCGGTCGAGGGAGCGCTGTTCGCCGGGTTCGGCACCGCCGGGCAGCGGTGCACCTCGCTGGGCACGGTGATCTGCCACGAGTCGGTGCACGACGAGTTCCTCACCCGGTTCGCCGAGGCGACCGCGGAAGCCAAGGTCGGCGACCCGTTCGGTGACGTGCTGTACGGGCCGATGCTCGACGTGAAGTTCGCCGCGCGGTTCGACAAGTTCCTCGGCTGGGTCCGCCCGCAGCACAAGGTGCTCGGCTCCACCGGGGTCGGCCGGATCACCGCGGCGAACCCGCGGGACGATTTCGTCGGCGACCCGGAGGCGGGCCTGTTCTACCACCCGACGATCGTCGACGGGGTGCGCCCCGGCGACGAGATCTTCGATAACGAGACGTTCGGCCCGCTGGTCGGGGTGACCACGTACCGGTCCATGGCCCAGGCGATCGAGCTGGCGAACGCGCCCGGCTACGGGCTGTCCTCGTCGATCTACACCAACGACGCCCGGGAGGCGTTCGCGTTCCGGCGCGGGATCTCGGCCGGCATGGTCAGCGTGAACAACTCGACCTCCGGAGCCGAGGCGCACCTGCCGTTCGGCGGCAACGGCAAGTCCGGCAACGGATCCCGCCAGTCCGGCGTGTGGGTGCTCGACCAGTTCACCCGCTGGCAGGCACTGAACTGGGACTACTCCGGACGGCTGCAGAAGGCGCAGATGGATGTGGCCGAGCTCACGCCGGACCTAGAGTTCCGATTGTGACCTCCCCGCAGCCTGCCCTGCCGCGGTCGGCCGGCCCGCTGCCCCCGGCGACCCGCGGATGACCACGCCAGCCGAGCTTGACCGGCATTTCATCGAGACCGTGGGCGGCCTGCCCGGCGGCCGGGCCCGGCCCGATCCCGCGGCGCCGGTGCGCCCGGGCAGCCGCCTGGACGGCGCCACCCTGCTCGCTATCTTCGACGCCCAGGTGCAGAGCCGGCAACTGGATTTCGCGGCGCGGTGGATGCAGCAGCAGGGCCGCGGCTACTACACGATCAGCTCGGCCGGCCACGAGGGCAACGCCGCGGTGGCCGCGGCGCTGCGGCCG
>Ga0306920_100010708_pt1 | contig 12317 bp, 12 predicted proteins | sample flu12Cox44000170_FD_204666 | JGI IMG/M metagenome (GOLD analysis project Ga0306920, IMG submission 204666) | Lab enrichment of tropical soil microbial communities from Luquillo Experimental Forest, Puerto Rico - flux4day.12C.oxic.44.000.170 (v2)... | ecosystem: Environmental > Terrestrial >...
CCTGTCCCAGCCCGGCCAATCCGATGAACTCAACAAAGTCGGCGCTCTCATCCGCGTCGTGACCGTTGAACTCCTGTGACCGGATGCTTTCAACGATTGCTTGAAACTGCTCCCATGTTGGAGTTTTCCGAATCGGTTTCTCAAGTTTGACCTTCTTCAGACCCGCTGCCGGAGACGCCGCAATGATCCCGTCGCCCACAGCCATCGTCAGAATGTCTTTGATACACGCCAAATGCAGATTGCGCCAAGCCGCGCCAAACGTGTAACGAGCCAACCAAAGCTTAATGTCTGTTGGCTTGATCCTGCTGACCTGGATATTCGGTCCTGTCGGAAAATGCGCTTTAATCCGCCGTACGATCAAGGTTTTTTGCTCAACAGTTGTCGGCTTTTGATGCCAAACTGTCCGCAAATAGATGTCGCACAATTGCGCGAGCGTCATCCTGCTCTTTGCCGGATCAATCTGCGATTGCTGCCTTTTCCGTTCAGCCAGGTTGCGCTCGGCGAGTTTCCGGTCCGCGGTCCGCAAACTGCACCGAATCTCTTTGCCGCCCGATTTAAAGCGCGCATAATACGTCCCGTCTTTGTAACGGTAGAGACATGGCGCGACTTTCTGAAATACGCTCGTCTTATCTGTCTGTGATCCCATGTGCTCAAGCTACAGTGGATAAAACAGGTGGACAATGCGAATTTTCAGACTCGGAGAATAAGTCGTTTTTCATAGGTAAATCGGGCTGTAGTTCAGCTTGGTAGAACGCTTGAATGGGGTTCAAGAGGTCGCGGGTTCAAATCCCGCCAGCCCGATAGAAAAGCTCCAAAACGCAAGCTCCAACATTCAAGGAAGCTGCAAACATCGCGCTCCAATTAAATCTCACGCGACTGCCTCTCTGTTTGGGATTTGGTGGTTGGAATTTCTCTGGAGCTTGGATGTTGATGCTTGGTGCTTCCATAGCTACAGAGGGGAGATGCTCAGTGCTGGAATTGTCGGACTGCCGAACGTCGGGAAATCGACGCTTTTCAATGCGGTCACGCGCACTCACAAAGCGCCCGCGGAGAATTATCCGTTCTGCACGATCGATCCGAATGTCGGCGTGGTCACAGTGCCTGATCCGCGACTGGCCAGGATTGCGGAAATTTCCGATTCCAAAAAAATCACGTCGACTGCGGTCGAGTTCGTCGATATCGCCGGTCTGGTGAAAGGCGCAAGCGCGGGCGAAGGACTGGGCAACCAGTTCCTCCATCACATTCGCGAAGTGGACGCGATCGTGCAGGTGGTTCGCTGTTTTGAAAATCCGGACGTTCATCACGTCAGCGCCACGATTGATCCAATCCGCGACATCGAAGTAATCAATACAGAGCTCGTGCTCGCTGACTTGACCTCATTGCAGAAACGACGCGACCGATTGCAGAAGCAATTGCACACCGGGGACAAAGCGGCGAAGATCGAAGACGCTATCATCGAAAAACTTTCCGCGCATCTCGACACCGGGAAGCCGGCGATTACTGCGGAATTGACCCCGGAAGAAACGGCAATCGCGCGCGGTCTTTTCCTGCTTACATCGAAGCCAACAATTTTCGCGTGCAACGTGGTGGAGACCGATCTGGCGGCTGTAGCCGATGGCGCTGACGGCGGCAACGCGGCTGCTAATCTCTCCGAGGCCGGGGTCAACGCCCCCGGCTACAGCGCAGCCGCACGCGTCGCGGCGGTCCAGGATTATGCGCGCCATCACTTTGCCACGGAAGCAATCGTGATTAGCGCGCAGATCCAGAGCGAACTCGTCGATCTCAGCGAGCAGGAAGCTCTGGAATATTTACGAAATCTTGGCGTCGAAGACAGCGGTGTGCATGCGCTCATTCGTGCGGTCTATCATCTGCTCGGTTTGCGCACGTTTTTTACCACCGACGAAAAGGAAACGCGCGCGTGGACAATTCATGAAGGCGAGAAAGCGCCAACTGCAGCGGGGGCGATTCATTCGGACTTTGAGCGCGGCTTCATTGCCGCGGAAACGATTCACTACGATGACCTGGCTGCGCTAGGTTCCTTCGCGAAAGCTCGCGAAGCAGGTAAACTCCGGTTGGAAGGAAAAGATTACGTCGTACGCGACGGCGACGTGATCTTCTTCCGGTTTAATGTCTAACGACTGGTTAAAAGAGTTGAAACGTTACAAGGTTAAAAAGTTAAAACAGCCAAATATCGCCCCAGCCTTTTAACGATTTAACTCTTTTAGCTTCACTGCGCATCGTACAGGATCCGGCCGCAATTTTCGCAACTCACGATTTCCTTGCCCGCTCTGACTTGTGACGCGGTGGCTGTCGTCACCTTCATATGGCAACCCATGCACACGCCGCGCTCGATCGCGACCACTGCCGCATCGCCTTTGCTCTTGAAGAGACGTTCGAAGCGGGCGAGCAGATCCTCATCGATTTTTCCTGCCAACTCGGAGCGCTCCGTCGTTAATTGTTGGAGCTGTGACTCCAGGGCTTTCGATCTCTCATCGAGGTCAACGCTTTGCCGGGCGATCGACTGTTGAGTCGCAGCTGCTTTCTTTTCTTCCTCAGCCAGGTCCACCTTGACCTTGTCGGCCAGCACCATCAGTTCCAGCTCGTCATCTTCTATTTTTCTAATCTCATTTTCGTAACGCTCGATCTCGTGACCAATCGCTTGGAACTCATCGTTCTTGCGCGTCTGATATTGCTGCGTCTTGAGACGTGAAATCGTCTCGGTGCGCGTCCCAACGTCCAGCTCAAGTTTCTTGCGATCCACCTCGACTTGTCGCGCCCTTTGCTTAAGCGTCTCGACGCTTGACCTGCTTGCCGCCAATTGCGCATCCAAGCTCTTGCGGCGCAATGGCACAGTCTCTATTTCAGTGCGAATTTGTCTGATCTTTTGTTCGCGATCTTGGAGAATGAGCAGTTGTTCCAATTCGGAATGCACGTGCGCTGAAGTTATTGACTGGGCGGAGCGACGTCAATTACTGCCCGGCCGGTGCAATCTGATCGAAGGCATTGAGGACTTGCTCAGGCCGCGCGCGGACAGCGATATTTTCCGTAAGATTGACCCAGCGAACGATGCCGTTCGAATCAATCAGAAATTCGGCCGGCCGGGCAATGTCCGCGCCTTTCGGTCCCGCTCCCGGATGCAATACGTCGTAACGGCGAATGACTTCCGCCTTGGGATCGGAAAGCAGCGGGAAAGTGTAGCGGAGCTTTTGCGATTGCCGCCGGTTAATCTCAGACGGATCGACGCTGATGCCCACAACACGGATTCCTCGCGCATCGAAATCCGAAAGCCGTCGCTGAAAACTCCGCAACTCGGAGTTGCACAGCGGTCACCAAAAACCGCGGTAAAAAATCAGCGCAACCGCTTTGGAAGGAGAGAGTAAATCGGCCAGAGCGACCGGCTTCTCGTTTTGATCGGGCAGCGTGAACTCTGGCGCTTTTTGGCCGACACGCGGCGCTCCCACAGAAGGCGGGACCTGCCGCAGCACATAGAAAATTTCATAGGTAAAAAATGAAAAGAGCACGAATGTGATTGCGGTAAAAATCGAGCCAAAGATTTTCCCGCGATAAAGTCGCGGCCGGCCAAACGCCTGAAACAGGCCGACGAGCAACAACAAAGCGCCAATTCCGAAGAGCAAAAGATTAGCCCATGGAAAATCGCGGGTGATCGGAAATTGAGCGAAGAAAGCGTAGGAAAACAAACCGGCTAGGACGAGCACGAAGCCGACCCAGATCGGCCAATTCCATTTCCGTTTCATGTCGATCTTGCCGCGGCCATTCGCAAGTTCCAGCGATAAAGAATGAATGCCAGCGCTGTGAATGTGACGCCGCCGATGATGATCCCGGCAGTTTCAAAGTTCGCAAGAATCGGAACCCATCTCGTCAAAACTCCCTCTGGGCCCGCCAGCGCCAGAGGTGCAGCTTTGGCAGAGAACGCCCTGATTAGAGTTATCACGACTGCGATTATGCCTTCGCCGACGATTAAACCCGATGCGAGGAGCACGCCAAGTTGCTTGGCCGGTTCGGGTCTGGGAGTGCGATCAGCTTGCCTGTCGTAGAACCAACCAACGACGGCCCCGACAACGATCATCAAAGTGCTCGAAGTCGGCAGATAAATTCCGAGGCCTACCGCGAGCGGCGGGACGCGCACATGTTTCGTTGTGCGGGCAAGAATTTCGTCCAACAAGATAATACATCCGCCGATCGCGACGCCGATTCCAATCTTATCCCAGGGGATTTCGCCGCTGATCACGCCTTTCCCGAGCGACGAAATCAAACCCGCTTGCGGCGCCGGCAACGCGTGATTCGGATCCGCGCCCGGTGCACCGGCAAAACCATACGTGTGATTCATCAGGTCCAGCACCGGCGGAATAACTAACGCCCCTGCGACAACTCCAATCACTAACGCGACTTGTTGTTTCCACGGCGTCGCATCAACCAGTTGGCCAGTCTTGAGGTCCTGAAGGTTGTTGTTCGCGATCGCGGCGACGTTGAAAATTACCGCAGTCGTGAACAGAGCGAACGCAATCAACGCATTGCTTATATCTGGGGACACGAGCGGCTTGAGCAACAAAGCGGCGCCGATTACTACCAAGATTCCGATTCCCGAAAGCGGGCTATTCGAGGAACCGATCAGTCCCGCCATATAACCGCACACTGCCGAAACGAAAAAACTCATCAACACGATGTAAACGACGCTGCCGATGATGAGCGTAGGCAAATGCGCACCGAGCCCGCCGGCATTGCCGAAATATCCGAGCAACCAGCCAATCGGCAGCATGCAAACCAATGTGACGAGACCGACAATACCGATCGGAATATCGCGTTCGCTAATCGGCAGCGTGTCGGCTTTGCCTGCCTTGCGCGCGCGCGCGGCCGCCATCGCGCTTGCCAGACCACTGATCAGGGGCTTTGTCAGCTTCAGCAGCGTCCAAATCGCAGAAACGCCAATCGCGCCAGCGCCAATGTATCTCACATTGTCGCGCCACGCGCTTCGCGCAAGCGTAGCGACCGGTGTGGCGAAGTCATGGGCAAGGCCCGAATAATGCGGCACTCCCCAAGCCCAACCGATCAGCGCACCGATGAGCATTGCTATGCCGACAGAGAGACCGACAAGGTGGCCAATCCCGAGCAACAAAAACGATAGGGAGAAATCGTAGCCGCTGACCGCGCCTTTCCTCCCAATGCGAAAATTTTGCGCCAGATCGGAAGCGAATATCTGTGTCTCGATGATTAATGCGAAAGCGGCGGAGACTATTGATCCCCACAGAACTGCGAGCAGACCCGCGCGGCCGTGCTCAACATCGTGAGCAGTTGTTGACTCGCCGCCACTTCCGACCTTTAAGACCTCGGCGCACGCGACTCCCTCCGGATACGGCAAATCCGAGTTCGTCACCAACGCGCGGCGCAACGGGATCGAATACATCACGCCGAGAATTCCGCCGAGCGCGCAAATCCAAAACGACGTCCAGAAAGGAAAGTCGGTCCAGTAACCGATCATGATCAAACCCGGCAACACAAAGATGATTGAGGAGAGCGTGCCCGCCGCGGACGCAACGGTTTGCACAATATTGTTTTCCTGGATTGTCGCTTCGCGAAAATTGCGCAAGACCGCCATCGAAATCACGGCCGCGGGGATTGATGTCGAAAAAGTTAGGGCAGCTTTGAGACCGGCGTAGACGTTGGCCGCGGTGAACACCAACGTGATGATCACTCCCATGATTATTCCGCGGATGGTAAGCTCGGCGCGCATATTCGCGTGGGATTGTGTAGTGCAGCCGTTTTGGCTTCAAGCACGACTTAAGGAGCAGTGGTGCTTCGCGCTTCCGGTGTTCACGCGTTAAGAACGCGCTGATCGTCGCCGGAGACCGGCTTCGCCACATCGAAAGTGATTAATAACGCTCCACCGGCGAGTGTTTGCCGTCTTCGGCGTTTGGCATGATAGCGCGTTCTTCACCCAGAACAGCGACGCGGAGATCCCGGATTTCACTATCGATCTTGCGAAAGGCGGCTTCGGAGAATTCGTCGGGTGGCGTAAGATTCTTCTTAAAGCGCGCCACGCTCTTCAGCGCGCGATCGATTTGTTTGCGCGACAATGTGCCCAGAATCCGGCGCACATTCTCGATCTCGGGGACACGATGGCAAATCATGGCGAGATCATTTCCCGCGGCAATGACGAGACGAATAGTGTCCTCGAGCTGGTACGCCGTGAGAATCGCCCCCATATCAAGATCGTCGGTCATGATGAGACCATCGAAGCCAAGTTCGTTGCGCAGCAAATCGGTGATGATACGCCGCGACAACGTGGCGGGCGTTTTCTTCGCCTCGAAACATGGATACCAGCCGTGGCAAATCATCATGCTGTCCACGTTGTCAACGAATGCGCGAAAGACAGCCAGCTCATATCGATCAAGTTGCCCTCGGGTGCGATCGATGCACGGTAACTGGTAATGAGCATCTGAAGTCGCGGCGGAGTAACCCGGGAAATGTTTGCCGCAGCTTGCGATCCCCTGCCCTCTCATCGCTTCGTTAAATGTGCCAGCATTCCGCACCACTTGCGCGACGCTTTCGCCGTAGCATCGGCCCCGCAGCGAATTATCGGCATCGTCATCAAATGAAATGTCCAGGACAGGACACAAATCTAAATTGAATCCGAAAAGACGAAGCAAACGTCCGGTAATGTCGCCATGATGCTGGATCAATTCCACGTCGCCTTTGTCACGCAATTGTTGCGCGTTCGGCGGTTCGTTGCCGATCAAACGCAATCGCGAAACGCGGCCGCCTTCCTGATCGATGGTGATGATCGGCTCGACTTCACTCAGGTCACGCAAATCGTCGATGAGCTTTCGGAGTTGCAAGGCGCTTTCGATGTTGCGGCCGAAAAGAATAAATGCGCCCGGTTGCAGTTTGCGGAAAAGCCTGGCCGTCGCCGGCTCGAGCTCTTTTCCGGGCACACCTGTCATGATCAGTTGACCGAGCGAGTCAGCTTTCATGGGGCGCAAACATCAACGCTTAACGTGCAACGTTCAACGTCCAACGCTCGATCGGCTTCTTTTAGTTGAACATTAAGCGTTGAGCGTTGAGCGTTGGGCGTTGAAAAAAGTTGGCATTTATGGCGGCTCATTCGATCCGATCCATCACGGCCATTTGATTTTGGCCCGAGAAGCGCGCGAGGCTTTGAATTTGGAAAAAATAATTTTTGTTCCCGCTGCCGTGTCGCCGTTCAGGGTACGCCCCGCGGCGGCGCCCGGCAATTTGAGATTAAAGATGTTGCATGCCGCGATCGAAGCTGAAGAGGGATTAGCAATCGACGATTGCGAACTGCGGCGGCCGCCGCCATCGTGGACGATCGATACAGTGTTGGAAATTCGGAAACGCGAAACCGACTCCGAGCTTTATCTCCTGATCGGCGAAGATAACGTGGCGACGCTGGACCGTTGGCGGCGGTTCGACGAGTTAAATAAACTGGTGCGCTTTGTAGTCCTCGATCGCACGGGCTCACAAAAGCAGAGCGATCATCAGGTGGTGCGCCGGAAGATCGACATCTCAGCCACAGACGTCAGAAAGAGAGTTGCGCACGGACAATCGATCCGTTATCTCGTACCGCCAGCGGTGCAGGAAATTATTCAGCGCAAAAAACTTTACCGGGAGCAATCGAAATAACGCCGGAGCACTTAGCAAAAACCTGCGCGGAACTCGCCTCGAACAAAAAGGCCGAGGACATTGTGGTGTTGGATTTGCACGGCATCTCGACGTTTACGGATTTTTTTGTGATATGCTCCGGCACGTCTGAGCCTCAGTTGAAAGCGATTGCAAACGAAATCGAAACGCGTTTGCGCGAGGACCATTCACTTCGACCCGTAGCGATCGACGGATTTCCTGCCAGCCAATGGATGGTCCTCGACTACCTGCAAGTAGTTGTCCATATCTTTCATCGAGATAAGCGCGGCTTCTACAGCCTGGAAGATTTATGGGGTGATGCGCCCCGGATAGAATGGCAGCCGGTCCTTAACGAGTGACGGCTTCCCTGCCGTCAGTCTTAAATGGGCAGCTGCCCAGGCCGTCGTTCCTGGAAACAAAAGCCGCTACGATTATTTCGGCGTTGGCTTGGGCGGCGGCGTGGTTTTCGGTGAAGTCTGTGCGCCAAGTTTGGAAGTCTGCGAGGCTGGTGTCGGGGGCGGTTTAACGTCCATTAGCTCTACTTCAAAAATCAGAGTCGCGTTAGGAGCGATGTCCGGACCGACCGACCGCTCGCCATACGCCAGGTTCGACGGGACGACGAATTGATATTTTGATCCCACCTTCATAAGTTGAAGCCCTTCCGTCCATCCCTTGATGACGCCGTTAAGCGGAAAAGTGGCCGGTTGCCCGCGCTTGTATGAACTGTCGAACTCCGTGCCGTCAGTCAGCGTGCCGCGATAATTTACCGTCACCATGTCAGTCGCCTTGGGCTGCGCTCCTGTTCCCTCTTTGAGGACCTTATACTGCAATCCACTGGCAGTGGTTTTTACCCCTTCTTTCTTTTTGTTTTCCTCGAGGAACTTCGCGCCGTCCGCCTTATTTTTCTCCCCTGCATCCTTCTGTTTTTGTTCCATATCTTTCTCGAATTGCTGCATGACGTCTTTGACCTGGTCCTGAGTGAGCTGCGGTTTACCGGCGATGGCGTCTTTTATGCCGGCAACCAGCACATCGGGATTGATATCTACCTTTTGTCGGCTCAGGTTCGCTCCGATATTCATGCCGATGCTATAACTGACCTTGTCTTTCTGGTCTTTTAGTTGCGGTGATTTCTCTTGCCCGAACAATGGCAATGCAAGTAAGGATGCGCTGACAATAAGAATAAAAGGTTTCATAAGATCGTTTTTCCGCGTCGCGTTAACTAATTTAATCGCCGCGGAAACCCGCACGCTAATGGATAAATGCCGTCCGTCAAGAAAACACCGTTGGGGCCAAATCAGGCGGGTGGCGCTGGTCATTCTTCAGTTTGCGGGATTGGGGCGCCTCGCCCTTTGTAAGGGAGAGGGTGAGGGTTATTGGTCTAGTGTAATTGACCTTGTGGAGGCTGATCCCTCACCTCCCGCCTGCGCAGGGCTACGGCGCGGCAGGCAATCCTCTCCCCTTCAGCAAGGAGAGAGGCGGAGAGACGCCTGGTCTTTCCGAACTGCTAATCAGCGAATACCGCTGTTCAGGTTCCCTGGAATTTCGGCCACACTGCCCGCTCTTGTCATAATTGCGCTCTGGCCGCATGTATCGTATGCAATCACGCTCTCGCAGGCCGACACCCTGAGAATCGGAAAAAGAGTTTGGCAAAATGAATGCAATGGAACGATTTCGGGACTCACCTCATGGAATGAAGGCGAAGATTTCGCATCGCTAGGCATCGGCCATTTCATCTGGTACCCGAAGGGGCGGCGTGGCCCTTTCGAAGAAAGTTTCCCTAAGCTCGTCAGTTTTATTTCAAAGCGCGGCGCCAAATTACCAACATTACTCTTGACGAGCGGCGAACAGCCATGTCCATGGAACTCACGGGCGGAGTTTCTTCACGCCCAACACACACCGGAAATGAATCAGCTACGCCAGTTTCTTATCGATACCATCGATCTTCAGGCTGAATTTCTTATTGCGCGATTAGAGGGGGCGCTGCCTAAAATGCAGGATGAAGCAGCGCCTGCCGATCGAGCAAACGTACAGCAACAGTTCGAGCGCCTGTCGAGGACATCCCGGGGATGTTTCGCGCTTGTCGATTACGTAAACTTCAAAGGGGAAGGCGTGCTGCATACAGAGCGTTATCAAGGCCAGGGATGGGGCTTGCTTCAAGTCCTGGAAAGCATGCATGGGACTTCAGACGCCGGTGCGGTTGATGAATTTGTACGCGCGGCCAGGGCGACTTTGATTCGACGTGTTCACAATGCCCCGCCCGAACGCCACGAATCACGATGGTTACAGGGTTGGATTCGGCGCGTGAACAGCTACAATGGCGTCTAATTTATGCGGCCAAACCTTCGGATACTGTTTTGCGCGATTGCACTGGGTGTGCTCACCAGTTCGGTCAATGGTCAGTTCCATCTTTTCGGACCAAGATCACCCAGACCAACGCCACAGCCGATGCGCAAAGTGTCCGAGCTTATTAGCAGGCAACCACCGTTGAAGGTGAATGAATCTTTGCTTAAAGAGGCGACTCCGGACATCACACACATCGTCGTTTCGATTCCGAAGCAGCGCGCTTACCTGATGATAGACGATCAAGTCGTGGCAGACGGTCCAGTCTCGACCGGCAGACGCGGGCATGAGTCGCCAACGGGCCACCTGCATGTGCTTGAGAAAGATCCGAATCATCATTCTAATATTTACGGCGATTTTGTGGACTCTTCGGGCCGCATAGTACGCGCTGGAGTTAGCGCCCGAATCGATTCAGCTCCGAGCGGCACGCATTTCGCTGGCGCGCCGATGAAATGGTTCCTGCGTTTGACCGAGGAAGGCGTGGGCATGCACGTGGGAATCTTGCCGGGCTATCCAGCTTCGCACGGCTGCATTCGCCAATCAGCCGACGGCGCGAAAGTATTTTACGATCACGCAAAGGTCGGCACGCCTGTGGATGTAGGCGATTACTGACGGCGCATAGACCTCCAGGTCTGTGCGGCCAGCGGCGTTGGACGTGCTGAAATTTGAGACTGCGGACAAATATCCGCTGGCCTCACAGGCCACAGGCCTATGTTCCAATGATTTTCCGTCGCAAAAGGTCAAGCGCGGCCTGGGAAGCAAATTGTTTGAATGTCTCGCGATCGGTAGGGAAAAAGAATTTTTTCGTGATCGTTTCCAATTCCACTGAAGCCAAAGCAACGTAAACCGTTCCCGCTGGTTTTTCCGGCGACCCACCGGTTGGCCCGGCGATTCCAGTTGTTGCGAGAGCGTAGTCGGATCCTGCACGCGCACGGGCATGTTCGGCCAGCGCGCGCGCCACTGGCTCGCTCACGGCGCCGTGCGCTTCGATGAGCTTTGGATCGACATCCAGCATATCAGTCTTGGCTCGATTAGCGTAACAAACATAGCCGGCCACAAAAATCTTCGATGCACCCGCCACGTTCGTGACGCGGTTCGCAATCAATCCGCCAGTGCAGGATTCGGCGGTCGCCAGTGTTTGATTCCGCTTCGTGAGCAGTTTGACGATCACTTCCTCCAAGGTTTCGGCTGCGGTAGAAAAAATCGCGAGGCCCAGCGTCGATCTGATAATATCGTCTGCCTGCTCAATCGCTTCTGCTGTTCCGATAACCCGCACTTCGACTTCGCCCGGGCGCGCGCAGTAACCGAGCTCGATTCCTGGAATCGCGAGAATCTTTTCACCGATTGCTTCTTCAACCAGCGATTCGCCTATTCCTGCGATACTGTAGTGCCGCCGCTCCAGTAATGCCGAGAGCGGTACGAGCGAGCGCAGAATCGGCATGGCGTATTTCCGAAACATCGGCTGAAGCTCGCGGGGCGGGCCTGGCAGAACAAAAACGTGCGGCGATGGAATGCGCGGATTGACGTTTGCGTTCAAATAGAATCCTGGCGCGCTGCCGTTTTCGTTTGGAAGAACATGCGCACCGGCTGGGACATCGGACTGACGTGCAATTCCCGCAGCCCATTTGATTCCGCGAATTCGGAGTCTCTCTCTGAGGGAACTCAGCAATTCTGGATCCTGACGCAGTTCCAATCCGAGCGACTCCGCAACCATCTCTCGTGTGATGTCGTCGGAGGTTGGCCCCAAACCGCCAGTCACAAAAAGAATTTCGCAACGGGGAAATAATTCAGCCAGCGTATGGCGGATTGCCTCGTTATCGGGAACCGTGCGCCGCTCCTCGATTCTCAGACCCAACGGGAAAATCTCGCGCGCAATGAACGCCAGGTGCGCGTCTTGAACGTCGCCGAGCAACAGCTCGGTGCCGGTGTTGATGAGAATTGTTCGCATGAGCAGAAAACGCTCAACGTTCAGCGCTCAACACTCCACGTCCAATTTGCCTCTGAATTGAACGTTCAAAGTTGAACGTTGAGCATTGGACGTTTGCCGGCAATTGTTACGCGGCGGTCTTGTCTTGTTTCTTGCGAATCAGTGGTAGCTTTTTGCCTTCTACTACCGCGCGATTGATCGTGACTTCGGCGATATCCTCGCGACTCGGCACGTCGTACATGATGTCGAGCATGATGCGTTCAAGCATCGAACGCAACGCGCGCGCGCCTGTGCCCTTTGTGACCGCCTGCGCAGCCAGCGCACGCAAGGCGTCTTTGGTGACGGACAAGCGCACGCCTTCCATCGAGAAAAGCTTCGTGTACTGCTTCACCAT
>Ga0306920_100010709_pt1 | contig 12317 bp, 10 predicted proteins | sample flu12Cox44000170_FD_204666 | JGI IMG/M metagenome (GOLD analysis project Ga0306920, IMG submission 204666) | Lab enrichment of tropical soil microbial communities from Luquillo Experimental Forest, Puerto Rico - flux4day.12C.oxic.44.000.170 (v2)... | ecosystem: Environmental > Terrestrial >...
AGAATGAAAACTCGCAGAGCGCTGACAAACGAATGGGCGTTGCGGCATTGGGTGTCAGCATATTTCGCACGTAGAGCGGAAACAGTGTGACACCGCCGGTGGATGCTACGAGGGACATTGCGCCAGATAGGTTCTCAGCGTCGTACACTGCCTTAAGTGTGATTCCGACTGTTGCTGCATAATCATCGATCACGGAGACTACCATGACCAAATCAAGCATCGTTTTCGCGCATGGCTTCTGGGCCGATGGATCATGCTTCAGCAAGTTGATCCCACGCCCACTCGAGGTGTTCCGGGCCGCCAATGATCGCGACCTCAATAGCGCCTTTGTGAGCCTTGTACAAAAACGGGCGGGCGCAACCGCGCCTTCCTTGCCGATGCGGTCGATGTTGGGCGTGCGATAGCCCATGACCCCCATGTTGTAGGCGCTGATGTTGAACCAGCCGATGTCGTCGCCCATGATGAAGAGAATGTTCGGCTTGCGCTCGGAGGGCGGTGGTTGCTGCGCCTGCGCCGGCGTTACCGTGATCGGTGCGCTCGCACCGAATGCGGTCGCAGCCGCCGCGAGCGTGGTGCCGCCGAGCAGGATGCTGCGGCGGTCGATTGCGTGATTGGTGTCATTCGCCGCGGTCGGCTTGTTCTCCGGTGCCGCGTGAGGATGTTTACCTTGGGTACTCATCGATGCGTCTCCTTTCTCAGGTTGGCAGATTTCCCCATTCGTTCAGAGCGTCGTGCGCGTCACACTTGGCCCTTGACGCGCACCACACAGCGAAAGCCAACATGGCTCGTGGACGTATCGATCGCCTCCGCATGGCGTGCGGCAGGGCGATAGCGCCGGCAATAGTTCGGCGCGCATAGATGCGAGCCGCCTTTGAGCACCTTGCGCGGAATTTTGATGTTCGGCTGCGCCGGGTCGTAGCTCGCGTCCTCGCGTCCGCCGCGCGGATTTTCCGGAATGCAACACGGCTTCGCCACCTCGGCTTTGTGCCTGGGCGAATACCAGTCTGTGGTCCACTCCCACACGTTGCCGATCATGTCGTAGAGGCCGTAGCCGTTGGGCGGGAACGCCCGCACCGGCGAGGTGCGCTCGTAGCCGTCGTGCTTGAGATTTTCGCGCGGAAAGTCGCCCTGCCAGGTATTCGCCATATGCTTGCCGCCGGGCGTGAACGCATCGCCCCAGGCGAATTCGGCGCTGTCGAGCCCACCGCGCGCGGCAAACTCCCGCGCGCGCAGCAGGCAGAGAAAGCACGCCGGATTGGTCTCCAGGCGGATTTCTCTGAGGCACAAATGCGGCCGCTCGTTGCAGCATTTCGCGAACGGCTGGAGCAATTGGGGTGGACGGAATAAGCGAGCACCACGGCCGACTAGCCGAACCCTTCTCCTGCGCAATCGCCGGATTAAAGCATCAATGCGTTGCAGCGCAGCCAGCTCTGCGCAGTCTGCGCAAACATGACTGCCTACCCGGCATGACAGGCGTGATTAGCGGGTCGGACTGTAAGAACGCGACGCGCTGCAGCGCCATTCGGCTCCTCAGCCATGTGGCGCTGCGGCGCGGAGCACGGATTGCAGTCTGCCGCACCTCACGCGGCCGGCCGCGACGCCGACCGTAAGGTGTTGAAGCGCGCTTTCTGCTCGTCGCTCAGCCCATCGTAGAACCTGGTGAGCGCGGGCTGCACGGTTCGTACCGTCGACAGCATCGCCTGCAGGCGCTTTTCCATCGCCTCGACTCGGCCGGTCGGCGTGAGTGCCTGGTAGCTCGAGCAGTCGGCTTTGAGGCTTTCCGCCGCCTTGAGCGAAGCGTCCTTCAACTCGTCGAGGGAGACCTGCTGCGCCGGCGTCGGCCGCACCGCCTGCGCAATACGATCGATCGGCAGGTCGGTCACCCCCTGCGTCCGCTGGTCGCACAGCGACGTGAGATTGAGCCGGTCCTGTGCGGTGGCAGCCTTATTTGCAGGCTCGACAGCGTTGAAGCGGGCTTTCTGTTCGTCGCTTAGCGATTGATAGAAGCGATCGAGCGCCGGCCGAATGGTCTGCACGGCAGCCAGCATGACTTGCAGCCGGTCCTCCATGGCTGCGAGTCGCCCGGTCGGAATGCTCGGCAGATCGTTTGGGCACGCGCCCTGGAGAATGCCGATCGCCTTGGCGTTGGCGGTCTTAAGCTCGTCGAGCAACGGACGCTGGGCGTCGGTCGGCTGCACCACTTCGCTGATACGCTCGACCGGCCAGTCCGTGAGTTCCGAGACCTGGCTGGTGCAAACATCCGCGGCGCGCTGCTCTCCGTCGGGCGTTCGCATGACGACCCGCCGTGGAGAGCTCGTGGCTGCGCCGACGGGGCTGGGCGCACGGCCAGAACCGGCTGCGCCATAGCCCGAGTAAGCATAAGGACCGTAAATGCCGTAGTAGATGTCATTGTACGCATACGGCCAGAAGTCGTCGTAGGCGTAAGGCCAGTAAACGTAATCGAAGAAGTCCCAGTAGGCGTAGGGCCAGAACAGCGGCCCGAACCAGCCGATGGCGACGCCGCCCCACCACCAGGGCCAGAACGAACAACAGAATCGGCCGCCGAATCGCGCCCATCCGAAACGCCCGCGCCAGGCGACGTTGCTGATGGCGTGTGTGCCAAACACGGCATGGGCGCGCGCGAGATTGGCATTGTGCGCAAGCGTGCCAGTGCGCGCGAGGCCGCCCGCATGCAGCGCACCCGCTGCAGCGCTCCGCCCGCCGCTGAAGGAGCGACCGGCAAAGCCGCGGCTCACACCCATTCCGCCGAAGCCGCGGCCCATGCCGCCGATGTGGCCCATGCCCCCAAAGCCGCGGCCTCCGCCGAACCCGCCGCCGAAGTGGCCACCGCCTCCTCCCCCGCCAAACCGCGCCTGGGCGTCGATCGTAAGAAGCGGAAGGATGAGGACGAGCGTCGCCGCGAGGCAGAGACCAGCCTTTAACGCGCGTGCTCTGCCGAATGCGCAGCGGGACGTCTCTGCTGGCGATGCTGCCATTGCGGTCGAGATCGATGGCGTCGACACGGACGTCCTCTCGGGTTCAGGACTCGACTAATAATTTTCATCCATATCATGGCTTTCTGACGACGTGCAGCGACGACAATCACGTTGCGGGGCGACGGGGGAGAACCCGACGGAGCGAGAGGCGATCGCACGCGCACACAAACTTATCGACAGTAGGGCGATAGTCTGAGAGCAAGCGTGGCAGCATGCCTGCAAGCTGATCCCATGCTGGGCTGGTCATTCGCAGATGCCGCATGGATGGTTCCTCACCCCGCGAGCCAGGAGCCAATAAACGCGAGCGCGAGCCCGAGTAACACTGCGCCGGCAATGATCAGCAGCTCGGAACGCGCGCTCATCGCCACCACCGCGCCGCCGTCGCCGCTGCGTAGTCGATCACGCGCCAACTCAGCCTCGCCGCAGCGCGGCGCATATTAAAGCTGCGCCAACCGAAACGGCAGATAATCTCAGCTTCGTCATCGTCATCCTCCTGAGGATTTGCGTCACGGGGCGATGTCTAGCACCGGCTTGCCGAACCCTGGCTGTCGTGTAGACGCCAAATAGCGGGTCACCACCACGGTCGTGCCCCAGCTGACGCGGTTATCACGGTATGCCAACAAATAATCTGTTTTTCTCCTTCCTTTTGTCGCAGTGGCCGCTGACGCTTGCAATCGTTTGATACTGGGGGGAGGGGCGATGCGCCAGTTCAACGTTGGTCAAGTGGTGACCTGGGCTCCAGATATGTTTCTTCGCGATGCAGTGCCCGGCAACTACAGGATTGTCGCCGCGATGCCGGATCGAGACGGCGATCACACGTACCGGATTAAAAGCCCGCTCGAAGACTACGAACGTGTGGCGGAAAGTCTTCTGGTCAAATCGGATGGTTATTTGCCGGAAGAACTTCCAAAGCAGAGAGCGCGCCGGCGATTCATCACACTGCCCACGCTAAACGGGGTGCTCCTGCATCCCTCTGACGCGTCACATTGAAGACTCACACACATCCACGGTCCCCAAGGTCTGAACCTGAGTTATTGGCACATACGTGCCACGAGACGTTTTAGGGCCACACTCGTCAAACAGTAGGCGGCGGGGCAGACTAAAGGCTAGACCAAAGTGCCCTTGTTGCAACTTCACGAATTTCCGATTGCCCAACGGCTGCGGCATCGTCCCGCCCGTGAAATGTCAGTGATCGCTTCACACGCCGTTGCAAAACAAATCACGACGCAACCAACGTCTCTTTTCAACTACAGTCGTGCTCGGCCCCAGGACGTTTTTGATTTTTTGCAAAAGCGCCTCGGGCGATTGCATGCCAAGCTACGTCTTGGAATTGAAGCAGATCACGAGGCTCAAATATCTGGGCGGAGCATCAATTATTTTCGCATCGAGAATTTTGTCATTCGAGCGTGCCTAAAATTGACAGGATTATACCGACGTGGCCGCAGGAACGCAGCGCAGATTGAAGTTTGTCAGAACTACATCATATCGCCTCAAATTCCGAAAGCGTTCGATAGATACACAATCCTTCAACTCAGTGATCTGCACGTGGATATGATGGGCCAGGACGCAATGGCGCGCCTCACGGCCATTTTGAAAGAAATGAATTACGACCTCTGTGTCTTAACTGGCGACTATAGGGGCCAGACGTTCGGATCGTACCAGGCGACTCTGACGGGCATGTCGCAAATTTGCGCGGAACTCAAAAAACCTGCGTATGGTGTACTGGGAAATCACGACACGGTCTACATGCTGCCGGGGCTAGAGGAGATGGGTATCCGAATGCTCCTCAACGAATACGAAACAATCAACCGCGGACATCAACACATATACATTTGCGGCATCGACGATGCGCATTTTTTTCATGCGGATAACATTGAGAAGGCTGCTTCCGGAATACCGAGTGACAAGTTCTCGATCTTACTTTCGCACACGCCGGAAATTTACCGGCAAGCTGCACTCGCCGACTTCAATCTGTTACTGAGCGGACATACCCACGGTGGCCAGATCTGCCTTCCCGGCCGTATTCCAATCACACTTGGATCGGTTCTCCCGCGGCATATGGGCTGTGGTCCTTGGAAATATCGTAGCATGATTGGATATACGTCAGTCGGAGTAGGTTCGTCCGTAGTTCCTGTACGTTTCAATTGTCCGCCAGAAATTACGTTGCACTATCTGCAATCGAGCGAATGACAGTCATCACGTATTGACCCGCCGACACTCCGCCATATTGACAGCCACGGAGCCAGATCCATGACCATCCGACGTACTGCCTGCAGCTGCGGGCAGCTTCACCTTACGATTGAGGGCGAACCAACGCGCATCTCCATGTGCCACTGCCTGGAATGCCAGCGCCGCACCGGCGCCGTGATCAGCAACCAGGCTCGCTTCCGCCGCGAGCAGGTCACCTTCGCCGGTACGTCTACTGGGAGAACGAAGGCTTTCCTGGATACGTCATCGTTGCCATCGGCAACTTCGCCGACCCGAATTTCCCCGCGCCGACCATCGCGGTATGGGAGGAGTCACGCCACCCCTGGGTCTCCTTGCCGCTCGATACGCCGCCCAAGCGTGTAGCGAAGCAAGGGTGATAAAGGTCTTCTGCCAAGTATCGATTTGGCTTTGCACGGCCGAGGCGCTCAGGGTCATGGGCAGTAGTCCAGCCGGCCCAGTTCGCGCCCGCAATCTCCCCAGCACCTCACTTTGCTCCCGCAGCGCGACCGTTTTCACGGGCAGCAACCCGTCGGTGAAGGCCAAAACGGTTTTCAGCCAGTTTTTTTTGGAGCAGGGGCCTATAGCAAACTGCTGCTTATGCATCGAACCCGACGCCAACGCACTGTCATACAGTTTGCGCGAAGAGAGGCGACTTAAAAGAGGGATGGGCAGGCGATCTCACCATCGACCGAAGCGCGCGGCGAAGGTCTCGTCCGTAGGCGGCATCTTCCAGGTGCCACCAACGCCCTCGAATCCGCCAAGGCTAAAGGCCCTCGTCAGATCAACCGAGCCATCGCTTAATTGAAACCGAACCTGTGGGACCGCCGGGTCGATACGCTTCACGCGCACCACCTGGATCTGCGGCGGGTTCACTGTCGTTGCTTGGGTTGGCGGCATCGTCAACTGCGCGGTTGCGGCAAGCGGCCACGCCGCCGCGCCGCCGAGCAAGGCGATGAGATTGCGACGCCTCATGGGGTTCACCCGAGGCCAGGGATCACAGCCAAAGTATAGCAGGCCTGACGTGGGCAGTGGCGTGCATCGCAACAAAAAGTGGCGTCTTATGTCCAGGTCGGGTCAAAAGCGGCACAGGCAATCGGCACAATGTGTGGCGCATGTCCGGGGGCATCGATCGGAATCATCGGGCGTGCCAACCCGCACGAAGCGGACAGCGGGTCCGGCCTGCGGGTAGTTGCTCCAGATGGCGACCTTGCAGGTGGGGCAACGCTGCCCCGCGGGAAGCACGGGTCTTGCTGCGGCGGTGAAGGAGCTTGCCTGGCAAAGGGTCTTGGCTTGGCGTCCGGACAATCAAAAAACCAACCTGGGCCACGAGAACAATTGGGGTCCATTTGCTACCGAAATTGCTACCGAACGCCGTGGGACGAGTGGGGATAGAAACGGATGAGGAACGCTTGGATACTCAAAAAGCGCCCATAAATTGGGACTTTCCGGGATGAAAAGGCATAACCCAGGATGGCCATTATCGCATTTCGAGTGCGGTGCTTTCAACCACTCAGCCACCTCTCTAGGCCTGCTGAATCTAGAAATTTTGCGGCCCGATGCAAGCACGGGCGCCGCTGCTGCTATTCCCGCGGCATATCGCTTGTTCTGGTGATGAGAGGATCGCTCGCGCCGTTGCTGGATGGACCGCGACCAAGACTGAAACTTTACTAAGCCTTTGACTGACGCGCGTGCTCGGCGAGCTGTGCAATCACCAGAAAAGCCGATTGCACCGCACCTTCTTGCCAGGCTCGGAGATGGCTCATGTGCTCACCGCAGAAAAACACCGGTCCATCTCCTTTCAGCAGCGCCTGGTAATGTTGCCGATGGGCCGCATCGCCGAAATTCCAGTCGGCCCAGCCGCCGGCACTGAACGGTATGTTGGACCAAGCGACCGCGACACCCTCGCGCAAAGATGCAGCGTAGTTTTTATGGAGCCGCTCGCCATCATCGAGCGCGTCTTTCAATCTCCGCTCCGGGCTCTTGGCGGCAAATCTCTGCCCGCGCTCCTGCCCCAAAATGTACCCGCCGACCAGTATCCCCCTTCTTTGATGGAATCCGGAGCTCGGGTACCAGATCTGACCGATATCGCGGTTGGTCCAGGAAATGCCGCCGTAGATCTGGTGGTCGAGTTCCCAAAACCGCCGTTCGGCTTGAAAGGCGAGCTTGCCTGCGGGCATGTATTGCGGCGCGCGAATCGCGCTCTGAATTTCATTGCTAAAATTGGTCTTTATGTTGCGAAGCACCGATAGCGGAATCGTACAGATGACGTAGGACGCTTCACTCATGACGGCAGTCCGATTGCGTCTGCGGTCCTTCCACACCACCTGAACCCCGCTGCCGGTTTTGCGAATTTCGGTGACCTCCGCATTGTATCTGACGATAGAGCCAAGCCGGCGTGCAAAAGCGTGGCCTATCTTGTCCATCCCACCGACGGGCTGCAGCATCGTTGCCTGCTGCGGATAATGCTCGCTGTAATTCATCTTGAGGATGGGGTTGCTCCAGAAATCGGCAGCCAGCAGCTGCTGGAAATCTACTTTATCGTTCAATGTTCCTTCCTGATCCCCGGCGCCCGGAGGCGTGGAATAGCCGGAGCGCTCGGACCCGCGGTACTTGAAATCCTGATCGAGCGCGCCGAATGCTTGCAGGAAGCGCAACAGCCTGTCCTTGTTCGCACCGTACTGTCGCACAAAGTGCAACACCTGTTGCTTGTCATCCGGCGACAAAGGCTCATCCAGAAGACTTTGATTGACCGCCTTCGCGGCTAGTTCGGCTACGAACCCCCGCGCATCGTTGATCACCCGCCGAGCAAGCTGTGGCTCGCCGGCAAACGCGGCATCGTCCTGCAGATAGGTGTTACGATTATCGTTGACCATCACCTCGAGCGGCACGTCCAGTTTTCGGCAGTAATCGAGTATGCCTCGATGATGATGCGGAATACGAGCCGGCCCCGGGTTAAAGTACATATGTGGGTCGCGATTCCACCGCACTCGTTGCGGCTTGAAACCTATTTCTTCTACGGCGTCGCCGGAGCGTAGCGACCAGTTGCGACCGCCGGGGCGAGAGCGGGCCTCGAGAATGGTGCAATGGTAGCCCGCCTCGCGCAGCTCGAGGGCGGCGACCATTCCGGCGATACCGGCCCCAAGAATCAGGACATCGACGCCGGCGCCCGAATTTGGCGGCAGTTGCGGAGGGCCTGCCGATGCGCTCGTGATCGGCAACAGGCCCAGAGTACACATGATCTGATACGCAGCAGAACTGCCAGCGGCTCTACCGATTAGCTCAATGAGCTGGCGTCGCGACAGTGGAGCCGACACGGCGACCTCGCTTTTTTGACGATGAAGTCCGATTGCTTCCGTCTTAGTCCCTGACTTCCGAAAAAAACAAGGCCGCTGCATGCGCACGGTTGTATATCGTACGGACGCTCCTTATTGAAGAATTCGTCTCTCTGAAACGCGACCAGTCTGGCTACTGCTGTTCTCGGTCGGAAAACAAAGGCTAGCAGCGAGTTCGGGGAGCGCCCACCTGATCAATCCAGTACTTCGGAATTTGGGTGCTCGCATGCTTCGGATTGAAATAATGGATGGAGCTGTCCCTTTTCTTGATCGGTCAGGCCTTTAACCTTCGCATAGCGATCCACAGCCTTCGACACAAGTCCAAGCATGTTTTCGTCTTTCTTAATCTTGGCTATTACGGCGTTGATAACATTCAGGAGCTCTTGCTCGTTTTCGTGGACGGCAATCGCATAGGCTTCTGCCCATTCGTTATTTGGAATAATAAGACACTCGCCCTTTGATCCAACCGCACGGTGGGGGTCGTCGGCCCAGCGTGGAATCATAAGACACGCGTCCTTTGAAATAGTTAGACGCTTCAACTCGCCGCGGCTAAATTTTTTGTAGCCGATTTTTTCACGTCGGCCTTTCTGATACACCGCGCTGATGGCAAATGGCGTATCGGTAACGATCAGATCGACAGGTGAATTTCCACGAGCCAAAGCGTCAACCATTTGGGCGTCCTCACTGTATGGCACCTTGCGGAAGCCGGAGTTGGTCGCTTTCTCCAAGTGGATCACAATATTTTCGCTAGTCGTTTTTGCTTGGTATCCGACCCGCTTGCCTCGAATCATGTCGATGATCGATCCCTCTGGTTGATCAAGGCGAAAAACCAGTGATTGCGAGGTGCAGTAATATGGTTCGGAAAAACTGACACCGTCTTCTTCACGATAGTGCCGCTTGGAAATCGTTGAAATGCCCATGTCCGCGTTGCTTCGATGATCAGCGATGCTCGCCAATAAGTCTGTCCAAGGGATTGGACGGGGAGACGGTTTGATCTTTCCTCCAAAATGAGAACCAAGTTCTTCGGCAACGATGGTGGCTAAATCGATTTCCAAGCCAGAAAACTTACCGTCATACAAAAACTTGAAGATTCCCTGTTCCTTCGAGTCCGACACAAGGAACTGCAGCTCTTTGGTCGTCTTTATGCGGCTATAAGCGTTGGTAAAAGCTTTTGTTTCGACGGCATCGCTCCAGCCGCTTGGTTTGTCATCCACGAAAGCACGCACTTTCCACCAAGCCGAGCCATTTTGAATGTCGCGGTCGACATATGAGCGACGTCTTGCTTCGGTCCGATTGTTTCGGGCTTGAAGTCTCGCGACAGGCCCCGGGCAACCTCATAAAAAACGACGGCGTCTTTCCGATCTGGCACGTAGCTCCAGCTCAAGATTACAGGTCTACGAAGGAAAGGATTTTGCGGAGTCTCGAAAATCGGGGTTGGCGCGTAGGCTTCCGTGACAAATAACACAGCCAGAGATGCGGCAACCCCGGCTAGAGTCGCTGCCACCGTTAGGACAGCTGCCCCCCTTAGGCTCAAAGCCAGCCCGAGATTGGCCGAAACTGATTTGCGCCAGCGGCATAGAGAAAATAGCCGAGAGAAATGACCGCGCAGAATCCGATGAACCAGGCAATGAATGGGTGGTCCCGACAAAACTGATAGGCATGCTCAGTCAAGCTTTGATCACGGAATAGCTCGACGAAGACTCCTGAAATAACGTGAACCAGTTGTTCCATGGCAGCTCCCTTGGAAGGTTCGCGGATCTAATTCGAAAACGTTGCTAGCTGGTTCGCATCCTCTCCACAGCTGAGTGCGTCTTTAGCCGGGCACGTCTGCTGCCAGACACACGATCTCTTCGCGGCGAAGTCTGAATTGGTCCTGGTTGCGTCGTCGTCGTTTGCGAGCGACGGTGGAGTCGGTTTCACGTTTCCGGACTGGCGAACGCGTGCTCACGTTGGGTGTTGCCGCTCGGGACTTGGACACCACCACCACCCCCAACCGCGCCTCCATTTTGGCTCCCTTTCGCCGCGCTCTCGCCATATTCTCGTCTTGGTAGCAACTCAGGTCAAGCCGCAACCGATTATAGCCAACGGCTATCGTCCGCAGATTTCGGTAACGGCAAACGATTGTTTGAATGAGCCGGGGAAAGCAGCGGCTATTGGCGAGATTCAAATTTGCTGAAAATTAGCTGGCGAGGTGCGCGGCAATCATTTTGACGGTGAAATCCGGTTACTTCCGTCTCAATTTTCTGACTTCCGCAGAGGACAATGTCTTTGTTCATAAGGGACACCGCCGCACATAGGCGATTACTGTTTTGCTCCCGAAAAAAAGCGAGGACGAGTTCGCGAAGTACCTACCTGCGCGACTGCACGCCCGCGCAACAACGCGCCGTTAGATGCGGACGGGAGAAGGCGCGATCATAACGTGCGTTTCGCTTTTGCGGGAGAGGCTGTCCTTCATCGCGTCGCGACACTCTCTCCCAGCCAGCCGATAATCAGATCGGCGACCTGTAGGTTGTTCCGGTCCATCATCAGCATGTGGCTGTTGCCCTTTTGACCTACCTCCGGCAGCAGCAGGAACTTGCCGGCGCCGCCTGCCCGCTTGATTGCGTCGACCGTCGCCGCGCAGCCGTTGCGGCGCTCGTCGCCGTTCGGACCCGGCGCGCCGTTGCTGTTATCACCCCAGACCGAAAGCAGCGGGACCTTGGCAAAGGTATTGGCAACTTCATCAGTAGTGACCGGCGCGCAATTGCCCTCGATGTTGATCAGCGCGCGCAGTTTTTGCGCACGCGCGCGCACGAGATCCATGCCGTAGGCGCCGGATTGCGAATGCACCATCACGACCGCCGGCCCGATCTTGTCGAGCAACGCGGCGAGCGCGCGCACGGTGTTGGCGCCGGCGCCGGGCAGCGTCGCCTCGGCGTTCGGCACGAGTTGCGCGGTGTACTGGTCGAACGCCTCGACCGGGAACTGCGAGCCGGGAAACGGCGTCGGATAGCTCGCGCCGATGCGGAAGAAATACCAGGCGCGCTCGCGCGGCGCGATCTGGATGTCGGGGAGCGAGGCCGGATTGGATTCGGCGCGCGCCCGGTTGATCGGTGTGGGGTCGAAGCCCGAGCGCCCACGCCCGGAGTGGTCGATCACGTACACGGGAAAGCCCTTGCGTACGAAATAGGTCGCCCAGCCTTCGCGCCCGTCCGGCGTGGTCTCGTAGGTGGCGCCGGTGTGGCCGGAGCCGTGCACCATGACGATTGCCGGCCTGCTGACGCTCTTCGGAATTCGGTATTGCACGTACATCTGCTTGACGGTGATGGTGCCGGGCTGCGCAACGCCACCTACTGACGTGCCGGGATGGCTCGAATGTGTGAGTTCCCCGTTGACGAAGAAGCTGCCTTCATCCTGCAGCTCCAACGGCCCGCCCAGTGATCCCGCCATGCCCGTGCCTCCGCTTGCCAGCAGCGCTGCCAGCATCAGCGCCGTGGCCGCACTGGATGAATTCTGCCTGAAGCCGGCCATGGTATCCTCCCCACCTCCGTTAAATGGAAACTGACGGCCCGGGATGTTCGCATTTTGAGGTTCGAGCGTGTCCTGCCCTGCGTCAATGGGCCAAGCGCGATACTGCCCTGCCGGGCTGCATGGTGCTGGAAGCCGGCATATTGGAATAGAATGACCGGCCAGTCCCGGCGGATGCTTCCCGACTGCCGCCGGGACGGGAGAGATGAGCGATGATGTCTGTCGATGCGGTTAGCCGCGAGTTGCGGGGCAGCGCGATCGCCCTGGTGATGGT
>Ga0306920_100010710_pt1 | contig 12317 bp, 16 predicted proteins | sample flu12Cox44000170_FD_204666 | JGI IMG/M metagenome (GOLD analysis project Ga0306920, IMG submission 204666) | Lab enrichment of tropical soil microbial communities from Luquillo Experimental Forest, Puerto Rico - flux4day.12C.oxic.44.000.170 (v2)... | ecosystem: Environmental > Terrestrial >...
GAGGGTGCCCTCTTCCAGGGCCTGCCCGAGCGCCCGCTCGTCCACCAGCGACTCGCGGGCCGTGTTGATGAAGCACGCGCCCGGCCGCATCCGGGCGAACTGGTCGCGGGAGAACATCAGCCGGTTCTCCGGCGTCAGCCGGGCGTGCAGCGAGACGACGTCCGACCGGGCCAGCAGCGTGTCCAGCGATACCAGCTCGGCCTCGGCTCCGGCCCCGGCCGGCGGCTGCGGGTCGTACCCCAGCACGGTGAAGCCGAGCGCCCGGGCCCGCCGGGCCACCTCGCGCCCGACGTGGCCGAGCCCGACCAGGCCCATGGTCAGGCTGCGCGCCTCTCGGCCGAAGAACTCCCGTCCCTCGAATACCGACGCGGCGAAGCCGCCGCCCTCGAGCAGGTGACGGCTGGCCCGCGGCACCGCCCGGACGAGCAGCAGGGCGAAGGCGATGGTCAGCTCGGCGACCGCCTCGGCGTTCTTGCCCGGCGTGTTCACCACCGGGATGCCCAGGCCGGTGGCCGCGGCCACGTCCACGTTGACCGGCCCGCCCCGGGCGCAGCACACCAGCCGCAGCGGGGCCGCCCCGAGCACCTCGGCGCTGACCGCCGCGCCGTGCACGACGAGCACGTCGTGCCCGGCCACGGCGCGCGCCACCTCGGCCGGGTCACCCACGTACTCGCGCAGCCCGCGCTCGGACTCGGTGGCCGGCGGGGCGCACGTGACCTCGTCGATCTGCATCGTGGACAGCTCGGCCCGGCCGTCCAGCGCGGCCAGCGCGCCGGCGTAAGCGGATACCGGCATGTAGGGGTCGCCGACTACCAGGACGCGCGCCAGGCTCACGGGTAGACGTAGGTCGGCTCGAGGTCGATGGCGTGGCCGCTGCCCGACTCCAGGACGAACTTGATCAGCGGCCCGGTGTCGACGTAGTAGAACTCGATGGTCTCGCCGATCCGGCCGCCCATCAGGATCTCCGCGCCGCGCTCGCTCCAGTGCTTCTTCAGCGCCTCGCTGTCCTCGATGGAGTGCTTCATGCACGCAATGTGCTGGACGCCCTCGCCGTGCGTGTCGAGGAACTCCTGGTAGATGCTCGGGCCGCTGACCGGCTGGATGAGCTCGAAGCCCAGCCCGTCGACCTTGGTCTCGGCGCCGATCATGCGAAAGTCGCACGGTTTCCCGCGCACCACGGTGTCATGCAGCAGCGGAGGCTTGTAGTCGAACACGCTCCACGGTCCCCAGCCGAGGTTCTCGGTGTAGGAGCGCAGCGCGGATTCCATGTCGGCGACCACCACGGCGATCTGCGTGATCGTCATGGGAACCGCCGGCGGCACGATCCGCGCGCCGTTACCGCTTGCCATCTGGTGCCTCCTCAGGGGTTCGCCCGGTCGGAGCCCGCTCCGGTGGAGCAGCGCGGCACGCGCACGCCTCGTTCGGCCCCGTCTCCGCCCTCGGCCAGCCGAACCCCCAGAGGGTCACCACCGGCGACGCCTCCTCCCGGAGCATTCGCTCATCATGTGCGCATCTGCTCGTAATTGCAGTATCTGCCTCGGGCAGTCCCCTGACAAGGGTCAAGGTGCCGGTCAGAAACTCGCGGGCCCGTGCCTCTTCACGCAGCACCGGATGACGCCGCCCCCCGATCCCCTCGCGGGCGTCTCCAGTCAGCCTTTTCATCCTGATCTTGGGATCAAGAGTCTGCGGACTGCGTAGAAGGCGTTGGCGGATCTCTCGCTATCTGGTCGCATCGGGCAGCAGGACCGCCTCGATCGCATTGTCAGTGATGCACGCTGTCTCGAAGAACCTGATCTGCGGGTCCATGCCGTAGCGCTCGCGGATGCCGTCCAGCCACGGCCCGGCGTAGGAGGTCTCGGCCGCCGCCCGCGTCTCCCATAGGTAGACGCCGCCGGCCCAGCCGTCCTCGGCGTAGATGAATTGCTTGCGGATCAGGCCCGGTACATCCCGGAATCCCGGTGCGATGGTGCGGTAATGCGCCGCGCAGGCGGCGAGGTCGATATGCGGCGGAAGCTTGTACAAGACGATCGCGGTAATCATCGTGCGGCTCTCCTCGGCGGCGCGGCCGCTGGCGGCGAGACCAGGCCCTTGTTCATCCTTGCATCTGGCGGGCCTGAAGCACATAGATGGCCCGCTCAGTGCTATCAATGGTCTCGGCTCTGCCGGGGCCTTACCCGGCCCGGGCGGGCGGGCCGTGGCTGTGCAGGATCTTGGTCTTGTCCACGCGACCGCGGGGACCTGGACCTGTCCACCGCCGAGGGCGCGTACTACGGCGGGATGGGGACGCTGCGGGCCCGGCGGGAAAGCGCGGTCAAGGGCGCGCGGGTCCGGGAAGCCCAGGACCGGGAGGCGCGCAAGGGGCGGCGTACCGGCGGGAGCCAGCGGTGGTTCGGGTACACCCGGGTCTACGCCTACCCGGACGAGCCCAACCACAAGAAGCGGCACATCCTGCGGGAGGAGATCAACCCGGTCGAGGCCGAGGCGATCCGGGACGCGGCCGTGCGGGTGCTGGAGCACGGGGAGTCGGTCGCCTCGATCGCGCGGGACTGGACTGCACGGGGCATCAGGCCAGTCGCGGCCGCTCAGTGGTGGCCGACCTCGATCGTGGGCACGCTGACCTCGGCGCGGCTGGCCGGGCTGCGGGAGTGCCAGGGCCGTGACAGCGGGCCGGGCCGGACACCGCTAGATCCGCCTGGCGCGGGTCCTTGCCTGCCAGCGTGGCTGACCACACGGTTCATATCCGGGTGATCTGTGCGTCCCCGCCTGGTTGGCGTGGGTGCCCGTGCGGCGGTCATGACGAGACTGCCTGCGGCGTGGCCGGGCAGGACGCTGGCCCGGGCCCCGCCGGTGGTCGTGGGTCAGCGTCGCAAGCCGGCCTGCCGGGACTTCATGGCGAGGCGGTCGCTGGCCTGAACGTGTCCGGTGAGCGGGCCGTCGGTCAGTTTGACCGGGCGTACCGCATGCCAGTCGAGCCCGCTTGAGGCGAGTTCCTCTTCCATCGCGCGCAGGTCCTGGCCGACGCGGCCGAGGTTGGGGGTCACCACGGTGCGGAAGAAGCGGAACAGCAGCCGCGGTCCGGCGCCCATGACGTCGTCGGCTGGCCCCATGCTGGCGGTGCTGATGGCAATCAGTCGGGAGGTTGCCGCGGCGTCTTTCATCGCGGCGATGACGGTGCGGGCGAGCTGCCGGTGCAGGTCGGGTGAGGCTAGCAGCAACTGGACCGGTTAGTACAGAGTTAGGTCAGGTGCGTTCGCACCTGGGCGAGGCCAGCTTCCACCGCGATCTGCAAAGACGCCGGGTCCTTGCGCGCCTGGCTCAGCACCATCCCCCCCTCGATACTCGCCAGCAGCGCCGTGGCCAGCACGGCGGGTGAGGCGTCCGCGCGCAACTCCCCTGCTGCCGCATCCGTTCAGCGCATCCGCGAACAGCCCCTCCCAGGCATCGAACGCCGCGGCGGCCCGCAGCCGCGCACCCTCGTTGCGCTCGGCCACCTCAGCCGCCGGCGACCCGATCGGACACCCGGGCAGGCCCATCTGCTCGAACCCTGCCACGAAGCCTGCCAGTGCCTGGCTCAGCCCGGCCAGGGACGTCACGCTGCCGAGCGCCTGGGTCAGCCCGGCCAGCACCTGGGTGCAGCGCAGCCCCACCGCCGCCGCCACCAGCTCGTCGCGGCCGGAAAAGTAGTGATAAAGCTGGCTTTTACCCGCCCCCGCGGCCGTCAGCACGTCATCCAGGCTCGTCCCCGCCACCCCCCGCTCGACGAAGAGTCCGGCTGCGCACTCCACGATCCGCTCGCGGCTGGCGCGCCCGCGCCCGGTCCTCGGCTCGCCCGGCATGCACACATGCTAGCCGCGGACTGTACCAGGCAGTCCAGGATGCGGCCGGGGCGGCGAAGCGTCCTGCCCGATTACGCGCCGGCCAGCCTTGTAGCAGTCAGCGCCGGCCCGCCACCGCGGGTGGCTGCTGCGATGTCACTGCCGCTTCCGGGCGGACGGGTGTGGCTTGCCTGGGTGGCAGGCCGCGGGCGTAGTCGGCGGCGGCATCGACCCACTTCCGTAGCGCCGGGCCGCGCAGGGCGGGTGCCTCGACGAAGACCATGCCTTTCATGGGGCGCCCGGTGAAGTCCATCGGCCGCACGTGCGGCCGGTCCAGGGCACGGTCGGCGCCGCCGGGCCCGAGGCGCACCATGAGGGTGTCCTTGACGACGCCGCAGAACATGTGGCCGCCGAGCATGAAGGCCAGGCCGCCGAACATCTGCCGGTCGGTCACCGCCGCTCCGGCCGGGAGCACCGCCCTGACCCGCTCGGCTAGGTCTTCGTCATAGGCCACCGGTGCCTCCGGTGAGCTTAACGGGCCAGTCCGCCTGCTGCGGGAGACCGAACAGCGGGAACAGCGACGGGTCGGCGAACCCGGTGATCTCGCCGGTCAGGCCCGCGCGGACGGTGAGGACCATGATGCCATAGGCCCTGGCGGTGGTGTCGTCGCGCAGGTCGGCGAAACCCGTATACCGCGGGGGCTGCCCCCATGTGCGAGTGACCGGCTGTTCTTCTCGACGGTCAAAGGCACGACTTGGCCGGCAGAGGTAGAAGGTGAACGTCACACGTGGCCGGACCCGCCGTCCTCGACCGGCATAGTGGTGCGGGCCTTACGGCCGCGGTGCAGGCCCTGCACGCGCGTCAGCCGTTCAGCTGTGGACCGGGCCGCCGCGATGCCCTGACGGTTCAGCTCCAGCCAGGCCTTGTCCGCGCCGTAGACCTCATAATTGTCCTTCCCACACGCATACGACGTCCACGCCTATGACCTCGCTCGCTAGTTCAGGTCGGCCCGGCGGAAAGTGTCCGCGGCGGCCCATAGGGCGCACAGGCCGGCCGTGATCAAGACGGCGAAGTCGCCGGCGCTGAGGCCCTTGCTGATCTGGTCGTCCCCGACCGACCAGTAAAACAGGGACAGGTAGCGTCCCGGGCGGATCCACGAGATGGTCTGGGCGAGGGAGCTGAGCAGGTACGACACAGCGGCCAGGCACGCGCCGACGGCGAGGGCGGTGCCGCGCCGTCTGGTGGCCGCGCCGGCGGCCATGGTCACCAGTCCGAAGTCCAGCCCCATCAGCAGCACAGCGGCCGAGATGGCGATCGCGTTGCCTGGGCTGATGGTGAGCTGGAAGGCGCGCCCGATGAACACCGCGATGGTCACCGCGGCGGCCAGGAGCAGGGCCTGCAGCGCCATCGCGGCGGCCTTCTGGACCAGGATCGCCCGGCGGGGTAGCGGCAGGGCGGTCAGCAGGGCCAGCGTGCCGTCCTCATCCTGCCCAGCCACCGCGGCGGCACCGTATCCGATCGTCAGCAGCAGCATGATCAGCGGGAAGAAGTTGCCGTAGATGTTCCCGTTGAGCCAGCCGCCGGGTGAGGTCAGCGGCCCCGTGACGCCGAACAGGGCGGCGGCGGTTGAGCCGCTGAGGCTGTCCAGCGACGTGGAGTTCTTGAACGACGGGTACAGTGCCACTACGGCGAGGGTGTACAGGACCATCGCGGCCGCGTAGCCGATCGTGCTGCGGCGCCGCAGGGTCAGCTCGAGCTGGGTGATGTCAGCCCGCATGCGAGACCTCCGGATCCGCCGGTTCGCGGTAGAAGCTGAGGAACAGCTCGTCGAGGTCGGCGGGGCGGGAGATGAGATCGACCGGGTCATGGCCGACGATGGCCTTCAGCACGGGCGCGATCTCCCCGGTCACGTCGAGGGTCACATGCGGGCCGTCGCATGCGGTGACGTTGACGCCGGTCACCATGTTCAGGGCGGCCGGGTCGACCGGACGGCGGAAGAGCACCTCCATCTTCCGGGGCGCGGCGCGCCGCAACCCGTCCACGGTGTCCTCGGCCACCAGCCTGCCCTGTTTGATGATGCCGATCCGGTCGGTAACGCGCTGGACCTCGTCCAGCTCGTGCGAGGACAGGAAGACGGTCCGGCCCTGATCGGCGGTCTCCCGCAGCAGGTTCTCGAACTCGTGCTGCATGAGCGGGTCGAGCCCGGAGGTTGGCTCATCCAGGACCAGGAGCTCCGGGCGGTGCATGAACGCCAGCACCAGGCCGACCTTCTGCCGGTTGCCCTTGGACAGTTCGCGCACCGGGCGATCGGCCATCACCTGGAACCGCTCGATCAGCTGCCTCACCGGGGCGTCGTCCACGCCGCCGCGGGCGCGGGCGAACCAGGCGATGTGCTGGCGGCCGGTCAGGCGGCCGAACAGCTCCAGGTCACCGGGCAGGTACCCGATGCGGTGATGGATCTTTACGCTGTCCGCGGCGGCGTCGAGCCCGAGCAGCGTGGCATGGCCCCGCGTCGGGCGCTGCAGCGCCAGCAGCATCCGGATCGTGGTCGACTTCCCCGCGCCGTTCGGGCCGAGGAAGCCGAAGACCTGGCCCGGCTCCACCCGGAGATTCAGGTCGGCAACCGCGGTGACGGCGCCGTATCTCTTGGTGAGCGCCAAGGTCTCAATGGCACTGGTCATCGGTCTTCACCTCCGTGATCTGCTTTCGCCGTCATGTCCTCGGCCTGGGCGGTACAGGCAGCAGGGATGAACGGGCTGGCGCGCTGCTGCCGCGAGGGCTCTGCCCGGGTGAGCAGCTCGATATCGATGCCGCGGCGCAACAGCTTACGCGTGTAGATGGTGCCAGGGCTCAGCTGGCGCGCGAGCCCGCCGGCGATGCCGACGGCCAGCATGACGGGCAGGATCAGCCCGAAATTGCCGGTCATCTCCACGACACTGGCGATCGAGGTCAACGGCGCCTGAGCGGCTGCGGCGAACACCGCGCCCATCGCGATGACCCCGTACATCGCGGGCGGCCCGGCTGCCGGGCCGAACAGGTGGCCGGCGATGATGCCAAAGGCGGTGCCCGCCATCGCCCCGGTGAACAGCGACGGGGCGAACACGCCGCCCGAGCCGCCGATCCCGATGGTGAGGCTGGCGGTGAGCATCTTCGCCGCCACCAGTATCAGCAGGAACCACAGCACCTCATGGCCCGCGACGGCCTGGCTCATCACCGGATAGCCCACCCCGTACATCTGCGGCAGCCCCAGCAGGATCAGGCCGAGCAGGACGCCGCCGGCAGCTGGCCTTGCCCACTCCGGCCTGCCCTTCCATCCGGCGTCGCAGATGTCCTCGACCTTGTACAAGATGGCGTGAAAACCGGTGCCGACCAGGCCAGCGGCCAGGCCCAGCACCGCAACCTGCAGGTAGTCGGCGCTGTGAACAACGACCAGACCGTGGGGCATCTGGCTGAAGATGGGGGCGGATCCGAAGAAGGCCTCACCGACGATGTCAGCGACCACAGCCGACACGATCATGGGCAGCAGGGCAGCCATCGACAGCTCGCGGAGGATCAGCTCCAGACCGAACAGGACGCCGGTGACCGGGGCGTTGAAGGTGGCGCTGATCCCGGCGGCAGCCCCGCACGCGACCAGCACCCGCAGCTTGGATCCCGGCATACCTACGACCTGGCCGACACCCGAGGCCAGCGCCGACCCGATCTGCACGATCGGGCCCTCGCGCCCCACCGACCCGCCGACGCCGATGCGCAACGCCGAGGCCAGCGCCTTGACCACGCTCACCTGCGGCCGGATCCGGCCGTCCTGCGAGGCGACCGCGATCATCACCTCAGGCACGCCATGGCCGCGGGCCTCCGGGGCGAAGCGGTAGATGAGCGGGCCGTACAGCAGCCCGCCCGCGACCGGGACCACCAGGACAAACCAGATCCCCAGCCACGGCAGGTGCGGGCTTAGTGCCCGGCCCTGCTGGCCGAACTGCTCGTGACCAGTGGCCAGCCAGGTGACCGCGTAGATGAGCCAGCGGAATACGACCGCCCCCAGGCCGGCGCCAGCGCCGACGACCAAGGCCACGCCCGCAAGCCCGAATCGCGACCCATTCAGCCACCCGGTGATCCGCACGCGGGCCGAGCGCACGGTGCAGGTCAGGCGAACCAGATCGGATTGCGGTCCCATCTTCAGCACATCCGGACCCCAGACAGGGCAAGGTTCCGTTCAGATGCGTACGCGTACACAAGACAGATCATAACGCGTACATGTACGCAAGTTGGTAATATGATGAACCCATGCCTCAACGAGCTCAGGCCGCGGCGCCGGCTCCGCCCGAGATCGACGCCGAGCCCACGGCGCGGCGGGCTCGGTGGGGGACGATCTCCCGGGAGGACATCATCCGGGCCGCGGTCACGACGGTCAGGGCCGGGCGCTACGAGGAGATGACGATCCGCAGCCTGGCCGCCGAGCTCGGCGTCTCGCCCATGTCGCTGTACCGGCACATCCGCGACAAGGACGACCTCCTCGACGAGGTCGTCGATCGTCTGCTCGCCCGGGCCTGGCGCCCTTCAGCACCCGAGGACGACTGGCAAGCCTGGGTGGTCGAGGCCGCCGCCAAGCTGCGGGCCTTCCTGGTCAGCCAGCCCGCAGCGCTGCACGTCTACCTCCGGCACCCGGTCGTCTCCCCGGCGGCGATCAAGCGGATGAACGCCATGATGGACATCCTGCGGCGAACCGGAGCCGACGAAGCCACCGCCCGGCGCGCCTACGGGGCACTGCACACCTACACGATCGGCTTCGCCGCGCTCGAAGCCTCCCGGGCCGGGTGGGCTCCCGACAGCAAAGACGTCAGCCCCCTGGCCCAGCAGCTCGCCGCCTACACCACCACCGAGCAGTTCATGGACGGCCTGCGCTACCTGCTCGACGGAATCGGCAGGCATGCCGGAACCGGCCCGCAACCCCGCCAGTGACCTGGAGGGATGGCCGCAATGAGGCAGTACAGGTTCAGGGCCGTGATCACGCTCGACCCCGCCGTGCGTGAGGATGCCGCACGCGGTCACCTGGGCGGACCGCACACCTGCTGCGTGGTCCAGCCCTGCCGCGGCAAGTACTTCCCCGCGGTGATCTGCCTGGAAGACGACGGACCGCAGCGCCGACCCGGAGTACGTGCCGTGCTGAGCGCCGTACTTGCCGACGGCGAGGCGAAGACGCTCTTCGGCCCCGGCCAGCGCTTCACGATATGGGCCGACGCCATCATCGGCCACACGGTTGTGGCCGACGACCTCATCGGGCATGGCGTCATCTCGCACCGCGTCTCGTTGCCTCCGCCCATTGCTCAACACCAACCGCTGCATAAGAACGCAGCTGGCCGTCAACGCGTAGCTATCTGAAACACCCGGGCTGGCCCCGCATGGACATACGACGCTTGACGCGGGACGGCGCGAATCGTAGATGCAGCGGCGGACAGGCGACCTAGCCGAATAACGCCGATCCGGTCGGTGGCGCGCCGGACCTCGGCCGGCTCGTGCGAGGAGAGGGGGGTGAGCTCACATCGTTAATTCAGACGATTCGCAGTCGGCGTTGGTATGCGGCAGCCAGCCGGACTCCGGCAACTCCCGCGGCGCTCGCTGTTGGCTGGTGATAGCCGCCTACCGGTTTAACCCCGAGTCGGCGCTCCAGTCGCCGAGGTGACGGACGATGCGGCCCGTGACCGGCTGGTTCGGGGTGGAACGTGGCCGCTAGCACTCTTGACGGTGTGGGCGGTCGGCGGAGCGGCGAGGGTGAACCCGTGCCGTGGCCCAGTCTGCGGGTGGAGAGGAGCTGACCGGTGATGAGCCCTGTCTCGCGTGGCTTCCGCCACCTGCACCGGGCCCCGGCCGGGGAGGAGGGCCGGGTGCCGCCGGGCCAGTACCTGACCGACGGGTTCCCGGTGCTGTCGGCCGGCCCCACGCCGCGCACGCCGCTGGAGGCATGGACGTTCTCCATCACCCAGGGCGGCCAGACCAGCAAGTCCTGGACCTGGCAGGAGTTCCGGGCGCTGCCCGCCGAGACCATCACCGCGGACATCCACTGCGTGACCCGCTGGTCCAAGCTCGGCACCGTGTGGCGCGGGGTATCGGTGGACATGCTGCTGGACCAGGTCGAGCACGACGCGCCGTATGTGATGGCGTTCTGCGACGGCGGCTACACCACCAACCTGCCCATCGAGGACGTCACCGGCGGCCGGGCGTGGGTGGCCTTCGGCTATGACGGCGGCCCGCTGGAATCCGAGCACGGCGGCCCGGCCCGGCTGCTGGTGCCGCACCTGTACTTCTGGAAGAGCGCCAAATGGGTCCGCGGCCTGGACCTGCGGGATCACGACGAGCCGGGCTTCTGGGAGACCTACGGCTACCACCTGTACGGAGACCCATGGCGAGAACAGCGCTACGCCGGCGACTGACCTGGCAGACGGCCGCCGTCACCTCCGTTACCCGGGAGACGGCCTCGGTGGTCACGATCCAGCTGGATCCGCCAGCCTGGCCGGGCCACCGGGCCGGGCAGCACCTGGACGTGCGGCTGACCGCCGAGGACGGCTACACCGCCGAGCGGGAGTACTCGATCGCCTCGGCGCCGGGTGAGCCGCCGGCCATCACGGTGGAGCGGCTGGAAGGCGGCGAGGTCTCGCCGTACCTCACCGGGGAGCTCCGCGCCGGAGACGAGCTGGAGCTGCGCGGCCCGGTCGGCGGGTACTTCGTGTGGGAGCCGGGCGACGGCGGGCCGCTGATGCTGCTGGCCGGCGGGTCGGGGATCGTTCCGCTGCGGTCCATCCTGCGGCACCGCCACCGCACCGGCAGCGACGTCCCGGCGCGGCTGCTGTACTCCTCCCGCACGCTGCCGGACGCGATCTACCGCGACGAGCTCGGCCAGCGCCACGACGGGGTGCAGGTGAGCTACACGCTGACCCGCGGCCAGCCGCCGGGATGGACCGGCCACACCGGCCGGATCAACCAGGCGCTGCTGGCCGAGGTGGCCTGGCCCGCCAAGGCGCGCCCGCTGGCCTACATCTGCGGGCCCACCAGCTTCGTCGAGACCGCCGCGACCGCGCTGGTCGGTCTCGGCTACCCGCCAGAGCAGGTGAAGACCGAGCGGTTCGGGGCGACGGGAGGACACTGATGGACGCACTGGACGGCAACGCGATCGGCGGCCTGCTGATCGACGTGTTCGGCGCGGAAATGACCGCCACGGCCAGCATCTGCGGCACGTGCGACGCCACCAGGCCGGTCGCTGAGCTCGTTGTCTACCGGCAGGCGCCGGGCACCGTCGTCCGCTGCCGCACCTGCTCCAGCGTCCTGATGGTGTTCGTCAAGGCGCACGGCGTGACCGGCGTCGACCTGTCCGGGCTGGCCAGCTTGAGCCAACCCGGATCGGCCTTAATCCCGGCGGACGGGAAGAGACAGCCCTGCATGCCGAACGAGCATGCGGATAAGGAACAGGGAAAGGACCAGCATGTCACACGAACAGTCCATGTCGATGTCGGACGAGCCGCAGAAAGAGTCCATGTCGATGGGCCAGCCGGACCAGGAGTCCATGTCGATGGGCCAGCCGGACCAGGAGTCCATGTCGATGGGCCAGCCGGACCAGGAGTCCATGTCGATGGGCCAGCCGGACCAGGAGTCCATGTCGAAGGGCCAGCCGGACCAGGAGTCCACATGATAGCGGGTAGTCCGCATCTTCACTGGTAGCACGGGTTCCGAGGACCGACAAAGCCGGTCAGCGGCCAGGAAAGCGTATCGAACGCCTTCGTACGACGAGGAGGGCAGTAAGAGCCCGCGGGGCCTAACGGGATTCTGATCCAGGGCTCCGGGGGCCGCGGTCCCAGGCGCGCCCCCGGAGCCCTGCCAGCTATCGGCCAGAAAGCACGGTCATACACGTGACACCGCGAGAATTCGGCAAGCTGCTGATCAGCCTCCAGCACCACGCCGACGCCCCGGAAGCGGAGATTGGCATCGAGGCACTTGGCGATCTGCATGGTCAGCTGCTCTTGCGTCTGCAGCCGGGCCGCGAAGTGATCGACCAGGCGGGCCAGTTTGGACAGCCCGAGGATGCGCTCCCCGGGTAGGTAGCCGACGTGCGCGACGCAGGAGAAGAGCAGCATGTGATGCTCGCAAGGGTCCGGAACGGGATCGCGCGGGCAAGCAGCAGTTCGTCGTTTGGGGGGTGGTGAGCCGGAACGGACGGGCGGCGAGCAGTACCGCGTAGGCTCGGGCCACCTGGGCCACCTGGGCCACCTGGGCCGGCCGTTCCTCACCCTCGAGACTCCGCGCGGGTAGAGCTGCAGTCAGGTCGGCGCTGTCGATGATCGGGTGGTGCGTCATGGTGCTCCGTTCATGTCACGTGTGGCTGCGGGGATCGCGACGCAGCAGTGCTCGGGTTCCGGATCGAGAACTGGGCGCCGAGGGCCCATCGACGATGGTGACGTCAGCGTCGGCTGGGTGCAGAGCGCCGGGTGCGCCCGATTACAGGCCGTCCTTCACATT
>Ga0306920_100010711_pt1 | contig 12317 bp, 10 predicted proteins | sample flu12Cox44000170_FD_204666 | JGI IMG/M metagenome (GOLD analysis project Ga0306920, IMG submission 204666) | Lab enrichment of tropical soil microbial communities from Luquillo Experimental Forest, Puerto Rico - flux4day.12C.oxic.44.000.170 (v2)... | ecosystem: Environmental > Terrestrial >...
CGTACCTGTCCGCCGGTCATCGTGACGCGCCCGCGAACGGTTGCCCGTTCGCAAGCATGGGCAGCGAACTGGCACGTGCGGACGACACCACGCGCGCCGCCGCGTGGTGCGGGCTGGAGGAACTCGTCGACATGCTGGCAAAGCGCATGGGCTCGCCGGAAGAGGAGGCGGATCGCTCGCAGGCCGTGTTCGCGTTCGCAGCCATGGTCGGCGCGCTGACCATGGCGAGAATCATCCCTGACGCCGACGCTTCCGCGTCGCTGCTGGAAGACGTCAGGCAACACATCGAAATGATTTGAACGTTAGCAGTCGCCAGTCAGCGGCGACTTCATTCGCCCTCATGTGTGTATATGCACATATAGGGGCGTTAGCGGAAACGGGGAAGTCGTTCACCGCACTCGTTGCGAGTGCGCCAACTCACGAACTGGAGGTTTGATCATGCAACAGCGTAAATTCCTGATTACCGGCGCAACGGGCAAAACCGGCGTGCACGTGGTCAACAACGTACTCGAAGCCGGACACGCCGTGCGCGCCATGGTCCACAAGGAAGACGCGCGCAGCGCGGCGCTGCGTGCCGCCGGCGCCGAAGTCGTCGTGGGCGATCTTCTCGATCATGACGACCTGATTCGCGCCACGTCGGGCGTGTCGGGCGCCTATCTCTGCTATCCCGTGCGACCCGGCTTCATTCAGGGCACCGCGTATTTCGCGGACGCCGCGCGCCGCGCCGGTCTCGAAGTCGTCGTGGAAATGTCACAGATCTCTGCCCGCGAAGATGCGAAGAGCCACGCAGCTCGCGATCACTGGATCGCCGAGCGCGTGCTCGACTGGTCAGGCGTGCCGACCATTCATATTCGTCCGACCTTCTTTTCCGAATGGCTGATTTTCCCGTGGGTGCTCGACACCATCGTCAAGGAAGGCCAGATCACGCTGCCTTATGGTGCAGGACGCCACGCGCCGATCGCCGCCGAAGACCAGGCACGCTTTATTGCAAAGGTGCTCACGCAACCGTCCGGCCACCTTGGCAAGACCTACGAGCTTTGCGGACCGGTCGAACTCGACCATCACGGCATCGCCGAAGAAATCGGCAAGGTCATCGACCGCAAGGTCGTCTACCGCCCGGGCACGCTCGAGGAATATCGCGCACACTTGCAAAAGTACGATCTCCCAGAGTTTGCGATTCAGCACTTCATCGAGGTCGCCGTCGACTACCAGAACGGTGTATTCAAGGGGACCGACAGCGTCATCGAGCAGATTACGGGCAAGGCGCCGCGGACGGTCGAGGCGTTCGTGCGCGCCAATCGCGAGCTTTTTAAGGCCTGATTCAAACGATCATCGTGTTGTGCCAATTCAGGAGATTCAAAATGAACATCAAGGATTCCGTCGTGTTCGTAACGGGCGCCAGCCGCGGGCTCGGTCTGGCCTTTGCTCGTGAAGCGCTCGCGCGCGGGGCCGCAAAAGTCTATGCAGGCGTGCGCAATCCGGAGCGCTTTAGCGAACCCGGCATCGTGCCCGTCAAGCTCGACGTGACGGACCCCGCCTCCGTCACGGCGGCCGCGAAAATCGCACCGGACGTAACCGTGCTCGTGAACAATGCAGGGATCGCGGAAGTCAGCGCGTCGCCGCTTGCGCAAGACGTGGAAGAGCAGGCGCGGCGCATCTTCGAAACGAATTTTTATGGGGTCATTCGCACAACCCGCGCGTTCGAGGCTTCGCTTCCCTCCAATGGCAATGGCGGCGTCATCAACGTGCTTTCCGATGTTACGTGGCGGGCCGTGCCGTTCCTTGCACCGTATTCGGCGTCGAAGGCAGCGGCCTGGAGCTATACCAACAACGTCCGGCTTCAGCTCAGGGACCGCAGGATCGGAGTGGTCGGCGTGCACGTCGGCTTCGTCGATACGGATCTCACGAGAGATTTCGACGTGCCGAAAGCGGATCCGGTCGATGTCGTTCGTCAGGCCTACGACGCGCTCGAAGCCGGCGAAAGCGAAGTGCTGGCGGATGACGGCAGCCGCGAGCTGAAGCAATCGCTCTCGGCTGCGGTGCCGGGTTACATCGACCCTTCGGTTATGCAGGCATAGATGGCTGCGCGCCGCACCGGCTTTCCCGACACTCCGCTCACGCCGCATGCGAAAGGTTTCCGGTTATCGTTCGCTAACGTGGCGACGAGGGAGCCGGCCGCGTGAAGATGAGTAGGCTTCCTGTTTATGTGAATATGTGGCCTTGCGCCCACAGCCCGTATTTCCAGTCACGACACGCGGAGCCGCACATGTTCAACAGCACAGTACTCGAAGTCGGCATCGGCCTGGTGTTCTGCTATTTCGCGGTGAGCCTTGCCGTCAGCACCGTGACTGAGCTTCTTGCGTCGCTCCTGCAGTTGCGCGCGAAATGTCTGCTTGCCGGGGTCAAGCAGATCCTGAACGACCCGAAGTTCGACGGCATGGCCCGAGACCTCTACAACCACGCGCTCGTGAGCCCTCGCGATGCCGGTGACGCAACCCATGCGGGTGATTTGAAGCACAAGCCGTCCTATATTCCGTCGAAGGACTTTGCACTGGCGATGATCGATATCCTCCGGCGTGCGCCAGGTGCGGACCAGGACCTCGGACGGTCGATTGCGGCCGTCCAGAACCAGCAGTTGAGGGAAGGGTTTCAGGCGATGTATCTGCATGCCAACCAGCAGGTCGACCTGTTCTCGGATGCACTGAGCAAGTGGTTCGACAACGGGATGGACAGGCTTTCGGGCACCTACAAACGCTGGTCGCAGGCCATTTCGTTCGGCGTTGCGCTCGTGATCGTGATCGCGTTGAACATCGATACGATCTTTCTGTTCAGGATACTTTGGGAGCACCCCGCGCTCGCGGCCCGGCTGCAGGCGGGCGCCTCTACAGATGCGGTCTCCCTGATGGCGCAGTTGCCGATAGGCTGGCAAAGGGACAAGCTCTATGCGGACGACGTGACGTGGATGATCGTCGGCTGGCTGCTCACGGCGAGCGCGACATTGTTCGGCGCGCCATTCTGGTTCGACCTGCTGCAAAACGTGACCAACCTGCGTGGCACCGGTCCATCCACGAGCGACGCGGCGCGCAAGACGACTTCGGGCTGAGATCCACGCCGCCTCAATCGTCCCCCGGCAAGCTCAACTCCGCATCGAGCCCGACGATGCGCCCATTCGCCAACCGGTTGCGCAGCACGAGCGTGCCGCCGTGCGCGGCTGCCACGCTGCGCGCAATCGTGAGTCCGAGTCCGGTGCCGCCCGGCGCGTTGCCGCCTGAGCCGTTGCCTGAGCCGATCCGGAAATATGGCTCGAACACGCGTTCGAGCAACGCGGCATCCGCGATGCCGGGTCCGCTGTCGCTGATCACGACGCGCACGCCGTGATCGACGTCGCTCACGGTGACGCTCGCTTCGCCACCGTAGCGTATCGCGTTGTCGAACAGGTTTTGCAGACAGCGTTTGAGGTTGCGCGCAAAGCCGGGAATGGGCGCGCGCACGCTGCCCGCCACGCTCACGCGGTGGCCCTGTTCGCGTGCGTCGCCGGCCAGGCCTTCGAGCATCGAGACGAGGTCGATGCGCTGGCGCGGCTCGGTGATCTCCACGCCCTGAACGGCGTCGAGCGTGGCGCGCACCATGCCTTCCATGTCTTCGAGATCGCCGCGCAGACGTTCGCGCGAAGCCGGGTCCGGCAGCATTTCGACGCGCAGCCGCAGCCGCGTGAGCGGCGAGCGCAAGTCGTGCGACACCGCGCTCAGAAAGCGCGTGCGTGCAGCAAAGCTCTCGATCAACTGCTGCTGCATCGCGTTGAACGAGTGCGCCGCGTTGCGCACTTCGCGCGGCCCCGACTCCGGCAAGGGCGCGCGATAGATGTTGCGTCCGAGCGCTTCGGCGGCCGCGGCGAAGCGGCGCAACGGCGCGAGCGCGAAACGCACCGCCACGAGCGCGATGAGGCACACGGCGGCGAAGCGGATCAGATAGATCCGCAACAAGTAGTCGAGCACGAGCGCGCCGCGCTCGGTGTGCATGCCGGCCTGGCCTTCGCGCGCGCGAATGTCGAGCCATCCCTGCCCGGGGACCTGGAGCTGCACATGAAAGTCGCCGGTGGGCATGCGCGAGTCGAAGAGGCTCAGCACGCCGCGGTGACGGCAGGTGTCGTCGCGCACCTGGGCGTCGATGAGACGCACGTCGATGGGTTCGCCGAGGCGCTTGCGGATCACGCCCGCAATCAGCCCGCCGGTGACGCGCTGGGCAAGCGAGAGCGAGTCAGGCACCGGCAGCGGCGCGCCGCGCACCCACTGCAGGCGGTAACGGTCGTCGCCGAGCGTGCCGACGATCGCCTCGCGCGTGGCGGCATCCGGTGCGCGTTCGAGAAGGCGCACCGTATCCGCGAGACGGCTGCCGAACAGGCGCGCCGGAATTTCGAGCGTGCGGTTGTCGTGCGTCTCGAACCAGATCGTGCTGGTGAGCAACTGGCCCGCGAACATGCCCGCTGCGAGGATCACGACAAGGCGCCCGAAAAGCGTGTCGGGCCAAAGCGGCCACAGGCGAAGCTTCGAAGCGTACTGCGCGAGCCGCTTCACGTTTCGTACCCGACATCGGCCACGAGCATATAGCCCTCGTTGCGCACGGTGCGGATGAGCGCGGCCTCGCGCGCCGAGTCCCTGAGGTGCTGGCGCAGGCGGCTCACGCACACGTCGATCGCGCGGTCGAGCGGCGTCAGGCTCTTGTTGAACACCTGGTCGAGCAGGAACTCGCGCGAGAGCGGCCGGTTCGGATGGTCGAGCAGGGTGCGCAGCGTGCGGTAGTCCGAGCCGCCGAGCGAGACGACCACGCCCGCGGGCGAGCGCATCTGCTTCATGCGCGTGTCGAGGCGCCAGCCGGCGAAGGTGATGAACGCGTTCGCGTCGGCGGGGCGCGCGCCCGGCACCGCGCGCGTGCGGCGCAGGACCACCTTGATCTTGGCGAGCAGCTCGCGCGGATCGAAGGGCTTGGGCAGATAGTCGTCGGCGCCCATTTCGAGGCCGAGGATACGGTCGAGCAGCCCGCCGCGCGCCGAGAGAATGATCACCGGCGTGTCGTGGACCCGGCGCAGCTCTCGCGTGAGGTCGAGTCCGTCCTCGCCGTCGAGCATGAGGTCGAGCACGATCAGGTCGACCTGGGTGGTGCCCAGTATCTGCGCGCCGTTGGTGGCGGCGCTGGCCTGGTAGCCCATCTCGCGCAGGTAGTCGCGCAGCAGTTGCCGGATGTTGGCGTCGTCGTCGACGACCAGTATGTGATCCATCTTTTTCTCTTGCTGACGCTGCCGTCGAGCCGCGCCAACACATTCCATTACAAAACGGCCGGTTTCAACACATCGCCATTACAAACGGCCGTTAAAGTTTCGCCTGCAAATAGCAATCGTTCGCATTTACAGAATATATCATGTTGATCTCTCGTTTGACCCCGCATCTGGTCCGGCTGGCGCAGCGGGGCGCCGCAGTGGCTGCAACCTCGGCCGCCATCGTCTTGACCAGCGGCGCCGCTGCCCAGGCGGCCGCACCTGCGCCCGCGGTGGCGCAAGCCGCCCAGGCGCCGCTCATGGTGACCGATCTCGCAGGCCGCACGATCAGGGTGCCCGCCGAGCCGCGTCGCATCCTGCTGGGCGAAAGCCGCCTGCTCTCTGCCGTCGCGTTGCTCGAAGGCCAGCGGCCGCTCGCGCGCATCGTGGGCTGGCAGGGCGACTTGCCGACGATGGACCCGCAGACTTACGAGGCCTATGCGAAGCGCTTCCCGGAAATCCGCCAGATCCCGCTGATCGGCAAGGCGACCGAGGACAGCATCAGCGACGAGAAGGCGCTCGCGCTCAAGCCCGATGTGGCGATCTTCAGCATCGCGGGCCATGGCCCGAGCCGCTACAACGCGCTCGTCAAGCAACTGGAAGCGACGGGCACGACGGTGGTGTTCATCGACTTTCGCGTGCATCCCATGCAGAACACGCTGCCGAGCATCAAGCTGCTCGGCGAGGTCCTGCACCGCGAGAAGGAGGCCGACGCCTATCTCGCGTTCTATCAGCAGCATCTCGCACGCGTAGCGCGCGTGGTGAACGCGATTCCCGAGTCGCAGCGCCCCAAGGTCTTCGTGGACTTGCTGGCGGGCGTATGGGACGCGGGTTGCTGCCACACGGCGGGCAAGGGCAACTTCGGCGAGTTCGTGGATGCCGCGGGCGGGCGCAACATCGCGGCGGGCCTGCTGCCCGGCGTGCTCGGCGACATCAGCATGGAGCAGGTGATTGCCGCGCAGCCCGATGTGTATATCGCCACGGGCAGCCGCACGAAGCCCGGCCTCGCTTCGCTGCGCGTGGGCGCGCAAACGAGCGGGCACGACGCCGCCGCGAGCCTCGCGCAACTGGCCGCGCGCCCCGGCTTCGACGCGATCAAGGCGATTCGCGACGGCCGCGTGCACGGCATTTCGCACAACTATTACGACTCGCCGTACAACATCGTGGCGATCGAGGCGTTTGCGAAGTGGTTCTATCCGCAGCAGTTCAGCACACTCGATGTGCACGCGACCGAGCGCGAGCTGTATCAGCGCTTCCTTGCGATTCCCGATACGGGCACGGAGTGGGTGGACGCGCCATTGCCGCAAGCGCCGCAAGCGCCGCAAGCACAACAGGCGGCGCAATGAACGGCATGCGCCTGGCCGCAGACGCCACGCGGCCCGCGGACGCAGCGCGCGAGGAACGCGAGGAACGCGAGGAACGCGAGGAACGCGAGGAACGCGAGGAACAAGCGGCGCCGGACGCCCACGCGCAGATGCGCGCCTACGCGCGGCTCACGCGCCGCCGGGCGTCGTTTCTCGCAGCCGTGGCGGTGCTGATCGTCGGCTCGCTGCTGTTCGACCTCAGTTCCGGCCCCTCGGGCCTGCCCATCGCGACCTTGCTGCACACGCTCTTTCTGCCCGCATCGGCCGATCCGGCCAACAGCGTGATCGTCTGGCAGATCCGCCTGCCCTATGCGGTAATGGCGCTCGTGGTCGGCGCCTCGCTCGGGCTTTCGGGCGCGGAAATGCAGACGATCCTCAACAATCCGCTCGCGAGCCCCTACACGCTGGGCGTTTCGGCGGCGGCCGCGTTCGGCGCGTCGCTCGCGATCGTGCTCGACGTGGCGATTCCCGGCGTCGCGCAAACGTGGATCGTTTCGGCCAATGCGTTCGTGTTCGCATTGGCTTCGGCGCTGCTGCTCGACTTCGTCGCGCGCTGGCGCGGCATGAGCACGGCAGGCGTCGTGCTGATGGGCATCGCGCTCGTGTTCTCGTTTCATGCGCTCGTCGAGCTGATGCAGTTCATCGCTTCCGCCGACGCGCTGCAAGGTCTCGTGTTCTGGACGCTCGGTTCGCTCGCGCGCGCCGACTGGCCGAAGATCGGCGTGCTCACGGCGGCGCTCGCGCTCGCCGTGCCGTTCTCGATGCGCAACGCGTGGACGCTCACCGCGCTGCGCCTCGGCGAAGAACGCGCGGCGAGCTTCGGCATCGATGTGCGGCGGCTGAGGCTTGGCACGCTGCTGCGCGTGTCGGTGCTCTCGGCGCTCGCTGTGTCGTTCGTCGGCACCATCGGGTTCGTCGGCCTGATCGCGCCGCATATCGCACGCGTGCTGTTCGGCGAGGATCACCGCTTCTATCTGCCGGGCAGTCTGCTGCTCGGCGCGCTGATGCTCTCGCTCGCTTCCATCGCCTCGAAGCTGCTCGTGCCGGGCGTGCTGATTCCCGTGGGCATCGTGACCGCGCTCGTGGGCATTCCGCTCTTTCTCGGCATCGTCGTGCGCTCGCAGGGCGTGTCGCAATGAGCGGGCTTTCGATCCATGCGCTCTCGGTGCGCTACGGCAGGCGCGAGGTGCTGCGCGAGTTGAGCGCCGGGCCGCTCGTGCGCGGCGAGATCACGGCGCTGCTCGGGCCGAACGGCAGCGGCAAGTCCACCTTGCTGCGCACGCTGGCGGGCTTGAGCGCGCCGAGCGCCGGCTCCCTCGCGCTGGATGGCGCGCCGCTGCGGCCAGGCGTGGCGGGCGCGCGCTCGCACAGCGTGGCGTATCTGCCGCAGGCGTTGCCGGCCGGCGTGCGCCTGGGGGTGCTGGAGTCGGTCGTGGTGGCGGCGCGCGCGGGACGCGATCCGGCGCTGCAACGCGCTGCGTCGTCGTCCAGGCAGGTCGCCAACGCGCATGTCGCGAACGCGCATGTCGCCAACGCGCATGACGTGCTGGAGCGATTGGGCATCGGCGCGCTCGCGGCCCGCTCGCTCGACGAACTCTCGGGCGGCCAGCGCCAGCTGGTGGGCATTGCCCAGGCGCTGGTGCGCGAGCCGCAGGTGCTGCTGCTCGACGAGCCGTGCTCCGCGCTCGACCTCAATCACCAGTTTCAGGTGATGCAGGTGCTGCGCGACGTGACGCGCGAGCGCGCGATCGTCACGGTGGTCGTGCTGCACGACATCAACGCGGCGGTGCGTGCCTGCGACCGCGCGATGCTGCTGCACCAGGGGCGCATCGTGCGTCTCGGCACACCCGCCGAGGTCGTCACCGCCGCCAGCCTCGCCGAGGTGTTCGGCGTTTGCGCGCGCATCGAACGATGCTCGCGCGGACAGCTTCAGGTTCTGATCGACGGTCTCGCCGGTCAGCAGGGCATCGCCAGCCGCCACTAGCGCGGCCCAGCCAGCCCGTTCAATCCGCCGTTCAAGCGCGCGTCTTCGCGACGCCGGACCGCATTCGCCCCGCGCGAATGCGCGGCCGGTTTGCGCGCTGTGCGGCGTTCGCCATGACGAAAACTCGCAACAACTCGAAGGAAAAAACAATGAAAAAGACGCTCGTCGCCGCCGCTTTCGCCGCGGCCTATGCATGCGGGGCTCACGCACAAGGCAGTGTGACGCTGTATGGCGTGATCGACGCCGGCCTTTCCTGGAACAGCAACGCCGGCGGCCACAGCCTCTGGGCCGCCGGCAGCGGCAACGTGACGGGCAGCCACTGGGGCGTGACCGGCAGCGAGGACCTGGGCGGCGGCACGCGCGCCATCTTCCGGCTGGAGAGCGGCTTCAGCGTGACGAACGGCACGCTGCGCCAGGGCGGCCGCATGTTCGGCTACCAGGCTTACGCGGGCCTCGAAAACAACCGCTACGGCACGCTCACGCTGGGCCGCCAGTATGATTCCGTGGTCGACTACCTCGCGCCGCTCAGCTTCACGGGGCGTCATCCGGGCGGCAACAATCTCTCGGCGCACCCGTACGACAACGACAACCTCAACAACTCGTTCCGCGTGAACAACGCGGTGAAGTACGCGAGCACGAACTATGGCGGCGTGAAGTTCGGCGCGCTCTACGGCTTCTCGAACGAGGCGGGCGGCTTCGACGACAACCGCCTCTACAGCTTCGGCGCGTCGTACGATTTCGGCGCGTTCGAGTTCGGTGCGGGCTATCTGCAGGCGAACAACGGCGGCAGCAGCAACACGGGCGGCGCGCTCACGCTCACCGACCGCACCTTCATCGCGGCCCGGCAGCGCACCTATGGGGCGGGCGTCAACTACGTCATGCAAAATGCGCGCTTCGGCTTCGTCTGGACCCGCACGCAACTGGGCGGGCTCGACACGATCAACGGCGCGAACAGCCTCGGCCTCGTGCAGAGCGGGCAGGGCGCGAGCTTCAGCAATTACGAGGTGAACGCGAGCTATAGCTTCACGCCGCAATTCAGCCTGAACGGCGCCTACACCTTCACGCAAGGCGCGCTTTCGACGTCGGGCGGCGAGCATCACCCGCGCTGGCACGAGGTGTCGGTGCAGGCCGACTACTTCCTCTCGAAGCGCACCGATGTCTATGCGCAGGCGAGCTACCAGCACATCAGCGCGGACGGCTCGGGCCTCGGTGCGGATATCAGCGGGCAGACGCCTTCGTCGACCAGTCAGCAGACGGTGGTCGCGATCGGCATGCGGCACCGGTTCTGAACGGTCTTCTGAACCGGGAGCCCGGCGGGCTCGATCAGAATTCCATGTCGAGCTCGTCGATGTCCTCGGTTTCCGATTGCGCGGCCGCGATCCATTCGGCGACATAGGGCTGCTTGAGCACACGCATGCAGTACTCGCCGATATCGGCGTCGAGCGGCACTTCGTAAGTCAGCAGGCGCGTGACGACGGGGGCATACATCGCGTCGGCCGCGCCGATCTCGCCGAAGAGCCAGGGTCCGCCATAGCGCTGGAGGCAGTCGCGCCAGATCGTGAGAATCCGCTCGATGTCGTCCTGCGCGCGCGACCAGATGCGGAAATTCGGGAAGTGGCCGCGCAGGTTCATCGGCAGCGCGGAGCGCAGCGCGCTGAAGCCCGAGTGCATTTCGCCGCAAACCGAGCGGCAGTGCGCGCGCGCCTTGCGGTCCGCCGGAAGGAGCCGTGCCTGTGGGCGGATCTCGTTGAGGTATTCGCAGATCGCGAGCGTGTCCCAGATCTCGATGCCGTCGTGCCTCAAGCAGGGCACGAGTATCGAGGGCGAGAGCAGCAGAAGCTCGGCGCGCGCCGCGGCGTCGTCGATGGGGACGGTGACCGTTTCGAATTCCAGTCCCGCCAGTTTCGCGAGCAGCCAGCCTCGCATGGACCACGACGAATAGTTTCGACTGCTGATCGTCAAGGTCGTATTCATCTGACTCGTCTGGCTCGTCTGACTCATGCGTCGGCCCTCCTGTGCGCGAGATTCATGGCAGCGCCCGTGCGCCGCGCTAGTGCGTCGCGCACGACACGCGGGCGCGCTGCACCACGAACGCCGTAGCCACGCACTGTTTTGCGGCACACGGCGGCGTGACACAGCATTTGCGCGCAGCGCGAGCCTGTGCGCGCAAGGCGCTCGGGCGGCGCGCCTTGCGCATTGGCCTCGGCGTGCTCCTGTCGGGCCCAAGGGGTGCAAGCACCGTGCCATGGAGCGCGCCCTGAAGCGGGTGCTGGCATATGTATTGCCTCTTGAGCGTTCAACCCAATCGAGAACGCTCGCCCATGAATCTGCTTGCCTATCCGGCCTACCAGGCGATGGCGGACCTGGCGCTTCCGCTGCGCGCCACCGCAACGCTTGCGCGCACCACGCTCGCCGCATGGCCCGCTTTCGCGGGCGGACTCGACGCGCGCGAACTCGACGCGGGCTGGGAGATGCTCGAGATGGCGGGCTTGACGCATGCGCGCCCGCCGTTCGGCATCGATGCGGTGCAGGTGGACGGCAATCCGGTGCGCGTCACGGAGGAGGTGGTGAAACGCACCCCGTTCGCCACGCTCCTGCGCTTTCGCAAGGACGCGCCCGCCCCGCAGCCGCGCGTGCTGCTCGTCGCGCCGATGTCGGGCCACTTCGCCACCTTGCTGCGCGGCACCGTGCGCACGATGCTGGCCGATCACGACGTCTATATCACCGACTGGCACAACCCGCGCGACGTGCCGCTGGCGGCCGGCCGCTTCGGTTTCGATGAATATGTCGAGCACGTGATGGCGTTCATTCGCGCGGTCGGCCCCGATTCGCACCTGATGGCGATCTGCCAGCCCACGGTCGCCGCGCTGGCGGCCGTTTCGCTGATGGCCGCCGACAACGATCCGGCGCAGCCCGCGAGCATGACGCTCATGGCCGGCCCGATCGATTGCCGCGTGAATCCCACCGCGGTCAACACGCTGGCCAACAGCAAGCCGATCGAGTGGTTCGAGCGCAATCTCATCAGCGCGGTGCCCGGCGGCTTTCCGGGTGCGCATCGGCGCGTGTATCCGGGGTTCGTGCAACTGGGCGCGTTCATGTCGATGAATCTCGAACGCCATCTGGCCTCGTTTGCCGAAATGCGCCGCGAGCGCGCGAAGGGCGATGTCACGAAAGCCGATGCGATCCGCGCCTTCTACAGCGAGTATTTCGCCACGACCGACCTCACCGCCGAGTTCTACCTGGAAACGGTGCGCTCGGTATTTCAGGACTACGCACTGCCGCTGGGCAAGCTCAAGGTGGGCGATCGCCTCGTCGAGCCCCATGCGATCCGGCGCACGGCGCTGCTCACGATCGAAGGCGAAAAGGACGATATCTGCGCGGTGGGGCAGACGGTCGCCGCACAGGCGCTATGCACGGGGCTGCGGCCTTACATGAAGACGCATCACGTGCAAACGGGCGTGGGGCACTACGGCGTGTTCAACGGCCGCCGCTGGGATACGCAGATCTATCCGCTCGTGCGGTCCACGATTCACGATCACGAGCCGCGAGCGCGGCGTTTTGCCATGACGGCGGCTTCAGGGGGCGCAGATCAGATCACGCTGCGCGCGTTGCTCGAAGCGGACTCGCACGCGGCCGTGGCGATTTCGAAGGCCGCGCA
>Ga0306920_100010712_pt1 | contig 12316 bp, 6 predicted proteins | sample flu12Cox44000170_FD_204666 | JGI IMG/M metagenome (GOLD analysis project Ga0306920, IMG submission 204666) | Lab enrichment of tropical soil microbial communities from Luquillo Experimental Forest, Puerto Rico - flux4day.12C.oxic.44.000.170 (v2)... | ecosystem: Environmental > Terrestrial >...
GCCTCTCCCAGGAAGCGGATCGCGTAGTGAACGAGAACTAGGGCGGTTAGGAAACGCTGGAACAAAAGACCAATTCCAGGCCAGCCGTCGGCAAACGTCGAAAATAGGCGTTGCAAAAGCACCTCTTCGTAAGCAGGACAGACCACTCCTTTGGAGCGGGCTGAAGTCCCTTTGCAACGTAGCCGATTCGCAACCGGAGGGAAACCATCAAAGGATTGAACGTGGTATCCACCCCTCAGCGGGTCGGGAGGTCGATGATTCCGCGCATTAGGCCGATCGTAACAGCGTGGGCCCTATCATTAGCCCCAAGCTTGGAGAGTAGGTTTACAACATGGCTCTTGACCGTTGCTTCCGCGATCGAGAGCTGATCAGCAATCTGCTTATTGGCATTTCCAGCAGCGATTAGCCGTAAGATCTGGATTTCGCGTTCCGTCAAGTCGTCATCCGAGATGTGGTTAGCGACTGCAGCGGCTATTTCCGGCGGTATACGCTTTTGTCCGGCGTGGACCGCACGGATGGTCTCCAGCAGGTCTCGATGTACGTGTCCCTTAAGCAGGTAACCCCGCGCTCCGGCCTTGAGCGCGCCCAAGACCTGAGTGTCGCCTGTGTAGGTGGTCAGGATGATGATGCGGGCATTAGGACACTCGGTCCGAATTTGACTGATTGCTTGGATGCCATTCAAATTCGGCATCTGAAGATCCATCAAGGTTACATCCGGTTGGTGCAATCGGAACTTCTCGATGGCTTCCTTCCCGTTGGTCGCTTCCGCAACTAACTTCATATCAGGTTCAGCGTTTACCAGAGCCGCGATGCCCTCGCGGAGAAGGGCGTGATCGTCCACGGTAAGGATCCGAATCTGTCTAAGATCGGTGCCCATAAATTCTCACTCTGCGGAATGGCTTGAACCCGATCCTACCATTCGATGCTTCGTTGGCAGCGCCTGGAATGGTTAGCTCAACCTCAGTGCCTGCTCCCGCCTCGCTCCAAAAATCCAATTGCGCTCCGATTCGCTGGGCGCGTTCCCGCACCCCGGGCAATCCGAAGTGTCCTGCGCGCCCGCCTGGCTCCAATACTTTCGGGTCAATCCCTATTCCATCGTCACGGATGCGAACACGAAGCAGCCCGTCATCGTAGCGAACCTCCACTTCGATTCGATGGGCACGCGCGTGCCGGAAGGCATTACGAAGCAATTCCCGAGCCATTCGGTAAACATCCTGAGAGCGATCGGGCGATAGCGTTTGCCTTTCTCCCTCGACGATCATGCTGAAAGTAGGAGAATCGCCTACTGCACGAAGGGAGGCTTCCAACTCTCGGCCCTCGGCAGCAAGTAACTCCGCGAGGTCGTTCTGAGTCATCGGTTCGGAACGCAAATCCTTAATGGCGTCGCGGCTCTCGGCGATGGCCTGTTCAGTCCTCATGATTGCACCATCTAGCGCTTGCATAGCCTCCTCGGGGCGGCGGGGAAGCATATTGCGAGCAGCCTGATATCGAAACATCAGTCCGTGCAAGCTTTGCAGCAGCGTATCGTGCAGCTCCGTCGCAATGCGCGTGCGTTCGTCCACGCGCACCTCCATTTGCCTCCGCAGTTGGGCGAGACGCAGCTGATAAAGGCCCCAGAGGAATGCCAGGAAGATAGCCAAGCACAGAGCACGGAACCACTTCGTCTGGTAATACGCCGGCGCGATGGAAAAATCCAGAAGAGCGCCTTCCTCGTTCCACACGCCGCTGTTGTTGCAGGCCATCACGCGGAAGCGGTAGTTGCGTGGACGCAAATTCGTATAGAACGCTTGCCGGCGATTGCCCGCGTCGTGCCAATCGTGGTCCCACCCCTCCAGCTTGTAGCGAAAGCGCAGTTTCTCCGGTACCACGAGGCTGAGTGCAGTGTAGTCGATTTGCAGATCGCGAATCAGTGCGGGCAGCGGCACGCGCGCATTCCCGTAAGAAACTGCATCGTACGTCTTGCGGTCAGCAGTGATCTGCTCGATGTGCACCGGCGGCGGCAGTTTGTTGAACGGCAGATGCCTCGGATCAACGACGCTGACGCCATCCAAAGCCGCGAACCACAATTTGCCACCCGACGCCCTGGCGACTCGTGGGCTGTAGCCGCCACCATTTATTCGGCTTCTTACTCCGTCGGAACTATCGAAAACAGTGGTCTGGATCGTGCGATTCGTATCTTGATTGCGGTCCGCGGCGGCAACCCAGGCGTCCACTTCAGGGCGCGCAATGCGCACCAGCCCGCAGGGCATGGACAGCCAGAACGAATGGTCGTTGTCTTGGATCGCCCAATGAACCGCATCGCAGGGTAGTCCGTTCTTGCTCGTCAACGTGGCCACATGGCCGTTTTTCAACCGACTTAGCCCGCCCGCGGTGGCGGCCCAGACCGTACCGTCGGAATCGAATCCAAAACGGCTTGCAGAACCCTCGCCCAGCCCATCGGCGGCCGTGTACGATGTCGGGACCTGACCCTCCCGGAAGTAGATCACGCCGCCCTCATAAAAACCGAGCCACAGGCCGTCCTGCAAAGGATCAGCAGCAAGAGACCAGGCATAGTCTTTATGTCCCAGCTTAGCCCAAGGAATCTGCTGGACCTCTCTTCGCTGGGACAAACGAAAGAGTCCGTGATCCTGGTTCGCGATCCAAAGATTTCCCCCGGCATCTTCGGCGATGCCATGCACCGGGCCACCAGGAATACCACCTACGGAAACGAACCGGTTGTTTTCGAGATAGCCGAATCCGCTCCGCGTCGAGACCCAGATTCGACCCCGACTATCCTGAAACAGAGAATCCGGCATGAGTCCGTTGAGTTTGCCGTCTTTTTTGGCTCTGCCTGTACTGGGGATGGTAATTTTTGAATTACTCCATCGATTCAGGCCACCATAAGTGCCAAGCCAAATTCGTCCATCTCTGTCCGCGAGAACGGATCCGACGATGGCGTTCGACAGACCTTGGTCCACCGAAAACGTGGTGATGGCAAAGTCGCGAAAGCGGTCGAGGCCGTTCATCGTAGCTACCCAAACACTACCCTCCCGATCCTCAAAGAGAGCGAGAATGTCATCGCCAGAGAGGCTGTTCGTGTGCGCAAACTTGTCGGTCCGCCCCTCGTGGACGTGCACAAGGCCTTGGTCATGTGTCCCAATCCACAGGCCGCCATCGCGATCGTGGAGGATCTTTCGGGCGTCAAACTTGGGCATGGCGCCTCGCAGTGGATAATCTTGGATCTTTCCGTCAACGAATCGTCTGATCCCTCTGCGAGTGCCGATCAAAAGCACACCGTTGTCCTCACTGAAACCCTGGATACCGTCCCGCTGGTCTCGAACCGAATAGAATTTGGGAGGGCCTGGCTTCCATCGCCATAGCCCGTCCATTACTCCCGCCCAGAGATTGCCCTTGCGGTCCTGATACAAACCGAATACTGCCTGGCCAAAGGCGCTGTCCTCTCCGTAGCAATGGAGGCTGCCATTCTCAATCGCACAGAGCCTTCCACGCGGAAGCCCGAACGTGCCGACCCATACCGACCCTTCATGATCTTCGAGGAGCCCAAACACAAACTGCCCCGCAAGCTCCAGATATTGAATCAGCTTGCCATCCTTCCAGCTTGCAACCCCTTTGGAAGTCCCAATCCAGAGAGTTGCGTCGCGCGCGACGATCAGGCTGGTAATGAAACTGGAGGGGAGTTGCTGATCTAATGGCGGCTGCCAGGGGACCGCCCTTACACCATCGAAGCGAAGCAGGCCGAACTGCGTGCCCAGCCACAGATAGCCGTCCGGCGTCTGTGCAATCGAGGTGATCGGACCTTTGGCGAAGCCGTCGCGGATCGTCCACGCCGTGTGCGCGTATTGGCTCACATCCAGCGCCGGATCCAGCGCTAGCGCGCACGGGCACCACGCCACCTGCACCCCCGCCAGCACTAGGCCCAGCGCTACCGCGACCCTCCGTACTCGTACCTTCGCTTGCCCCATAGCGCCCACATCTTACTCCTGTTTCCCAAAACAATAGGCGCGTCAACCCGAAAGGGTCTACCGAGCGAGGAATGCCTCGAGCGGTCTTTGCTCGAGGAACTCTGATCTCTGCTCGATGAAGCGCCGACGTGACAGCTCTGCGTCAATACCTTCCCTATCAGTCGGCGCGACAGCGCCTTCGTCAGAATTGAAGCTTTAGAGCTAGTTGGATCGAGCGCGGCCCGCCGATCTGGTAGAGGGGGCTGAAACCGCCATTGGGGCCGCCCGAGCCGAGGCTGCTGGCCAGCGTCGACGTCGAACGGCCGAACAGCGGGCTGGTCAGGTCGTTGTTGGGCGGCCCGAAGTTCGGGTGGTTAAAGATGTTGAAGAATTCCCCGCGGAAACGAAGCCCAACGCGTTCCGTGAAATGAAATTGCCGCTGCAGTGCAAAATCCAATTGGGTCGCCCCAAAACCTCGTAGCACATTGCGTCCGAAGTCACCTTGTTGGCCGGCGGTCGGTTCGGTGAATGCTGCGCTATTGAAAATTTTGCCGCCCGGATATTGCGGGCCATAGAGTTCCAGAGGCGCATTAGGAACCACATTAGGGCGCGGGTAGAGGTCGATGCCCCCGGTAAAGGTCAATGCGCCCATCAGATTTACGGGCGGCGCCGATCGCGCCAAAACAAAACTGTCCACCGACCAGCCGCCCAATGCTGCACGGGTAGGCTTGTTCGATCCCGGGGTGGGAATAGCGTAGGTCAAGCCAGCCGTGAATGCATGCCGGATGTCAAAGGCCGAATTACCCCTGTCGATTTGCGGACTAGCAATCGTGCCGGGCGTGTTGATGTATGTAGCAATCGCATCCGTCGAGGCAATGTCAACCGAATGGGAGAATGTGTACGAGGCCAAAGCCTGCAAGCCGCGCGACAACCGCCGCTGGAACTTAACTTGTAAGGCGTGGTAGTCCGATGTCGCGCTATTGTCGGTCAACGAGACAAACAAAAAATCCGGATTCGGGTTAACTAGGTTCGTTACCCGCAGCAAGTCGCGCCCAATCGCACCAATATACGTTAGAGAAAGACTTTGACTGCCTCCGAGAGACTGCTCCAGCGCGACATTCCACTGGTACGTCCGAGGAAGTTTTAAATTAGGATCGGCAACTTGAATATTGGAAACCGGTGGATTCGTGCTGAAGGCCGGAGGAGTCGCATTCTCGGGACTAAGAGGGAAGGGCGCGGGAAAAATGATTTTTTCGGCAAAATACGGGAAGCCGCTGGAGACTCCTCCAAGGGAGCCTTGCCCAAGATCGTAAAATATCCCAAAACCTCCTCGGAGAACGCTGCCCCAATTTGGTTTCTCCGTCAGTTGATAGGCGAGCCCCACTCTAGGTGCCACATTCCCATAGGTTGTCTGGTAGAGCGGAGTGCCGCGGGGCGCCAGGGTCATCGTCGCCGGATCATTCAGGCCAACCACGGTGAAAGGATCGTTTGCCGAGTTCTTTCCTTTCGGCGCCGGATTGATGTCCCAACGCAAGCCATAAGTCACGGTGAGCCGGGGCGTGATTCTCCACGTATCCTGGCCATAAAACGAGAAGTTTTGCGACAGCAGCGCGTTGCTTTGATAGGCAAACGAAGCGGCGATTTGAGCTGTGGTTGAAATCGCGCCTGGGGCCGTTCCCGAAAGAGCTCCTCCCGGCTTGGCCGACATTCCCGTGAACTGCACGTACTGACGATAAGAGAATGGAGTGCTGAAAGGGGCAAGCCAGCGATAGTCCACGCCAAACTTCAATTGGTGGCTTCCCTTGGTCACCGACAGATTATCGACAAGATTGACCTGGCGCTGCTCGTCCGTCCCTAGCTTGCCTTGAGTGTACTCACCAGCACCTGGGATGAACAGTGCGAAACTGCCAATCGTGGAAGAGGTCCCTGGCGGAAACAAGACGGAGTCAGGAAGAGGCACGGCTCCGCCGAAGGTGTCCAAAGCGTATTTCGTGCTCACTCTGTGGTTGCTATAGTTGGCTCGCACTTCGTTGCTAATTCCCGGCTTGATCAGTTCTGTGAGGCCAGTTGTAAAAGTTTGAACGGAGGAGGAAACCGACTCGGTCATGCTGAGGACCCGAGCGGTGGTGATAATGGGGCCTCGCTGGTCCAAGCTGGACGGCGAGTAGTTATAACGGCCGAACAGGGTGAGCTTCGAATTGATGACGTGATCGACCCGAACGCTGTAGGCATCCAGGCTCGAAGGGTCCGAAAAGCTGGCGTTGAATTCTGCCAGCCCTTCCCCAAGTTCGCCTCCGTTGGCAACTGGATACGCATTGAGGAATGCTTGCATGGTGGCCGGAGCTTGCTGCCGCGATGCGGAATCGGGAACGGCCGTCTCCTGCGTACCAGGTTGGCGCAACCGCAGGCCCTCGTATGAGAAAAAGAAAAAGGCCTTGTCTTTAAGAATCGGCCCGCCGAACACGCCACCGAAATCGTTCTGCCGCTCCTCGGGCTTGGGCAGGTGATTGGCATTCGAAAACCAGTCATTGGCGTCCAGCACACTGTTGCGGAAATATTCGAAGGCTGTGCCGTGGAACTGATTGCTTCCCGAGCGCGTGACAATTGATATCTGTCCCCCCGGCATGCGCCCGAACTCCGGGGCAAAAGAAGAAGTTTGGATCCGAAATTCCAGCATGGCATCTACGGAAACAAGACTATTTGTGCCGCCCGAAACGCTGAGCGCGGGCAGTGCTCCCCCAGCCGTCTGCACCAGGGGGACGTATCCTGTGACGCCGAAATTCGCGCTCACTCCGTCTAAGGTGAAGTAATTCGCGTCCGCCCGCTGTCCGTTCACGCTAAACTGGCCCTGGTCGTCGAAAGCAGTAGCGGTCACCACCACGCCTGGCGTGAGCATGATCGGCGTCTGGAAACTTCGGCCGTTGAGCGGAAGATTCTCAACGAAGGCCTGGTTCACTACCGTGCTGACCGTGGCGGAGGTTGTATCTACGAGCGGCGTATTCACTTGCACAGTTATGCTATCCAAGACGGTGCCAACCGCCATTTCGAAATCGATCGCCAGCGCGTCCTGCACGTGCAGGATCACGTCTGGCCTGATGAGCTTCTTGAATCCGGGCTTTTCCACTTCGAGTTGGTACGTTCCTGGCGGGAGGTTCGCGAGCGTGTATTCGCCCGCGACACTCGTGGTGGTTTCATAGCGGAAATCCGTCCCGGTGTTGACCGCCGCGACCTTTGCGTCCGCAAGGGTCGCCTTCGATGGATCGGTCACCCGGCCGGTGACTGAGGCGTTCGTGGATTGGGCGCGAAGAACAGACGGAAGCGAAATGAGGAAGAGAAAAACGAGGGTGGGGACACAGCGCATAACCTCGCCTCAGAAAGCCGTGGGAGCCCTGAGCCTACTCTTGGCCTCCCAACGCGTCAACGTCCAAAAGGGGGACGCGCAAGTACATCAATAGAGTGATGCTCCTGGTTCCAGTGCGAGTAGAAATTCTCCCGCACCGTCAGCCAATACGCGCACAGGTCGCTTCTCCGATCGCGTCCACAACCTACCGGTTACGCGCGATGGCGCGCCTTGGATGGCCACACTCAAGGCCTCGCGCGGGTACAACCTCACCCGCCCTTTCGCTGATTCATTAGCTTAGCTAGAGGGCAGTCTTAGCTTGGTTCGGGGGTCTGATCGCCTCCGGTTTCGCCGCTCCAATCGTCTCCACCGACTGGTATTCCGGTTTGTTGACGTGCTCACGGATAAAGGGCTCGAAGTCTGCGGGCCGCGGCACCCGAGCGGAAGCCGTGCGCGTAGGCTGTCCCAAAGCACCGGCTTTATACCAAATACGACGGCAAACGAGGGCCGCGAGTAAGATTGGACTTTGTGCATGCGTATCACGGACGTGAAAGCCGGACCTGTTCGCCAGTCTTTGTAATAGATGGTTATGCCACCTGTCATGTGATCGTGCTCATTTTTTCCTCCCGAATTTGGTTTGTTCCGGAAACAAAGATTGCAATTAGTTTTCCAAAAGAACTCATCGGCAGGCGCAGGCCCCAACGCGTACGCCCAATGAACGAACGTGGACACATCTCATGTTTCTTCAATGCGATACGAGGCAAATTTGTTGGCTGCGTGAAGCCAGTGACGAGATCAAGAGTTCCTGGAGACTCGCCCTGGCACCACGAAAAATCGTTGTGCACGAGGCTTCGTTGTATGATGGGCGCGGTCGATGAGGTGATTTCGTGGAGAGGGCACTTGCGGCTGAACCGCTGCTCTCCTTGGCGGTGAGGGTCACATCAGAGCAGTGCGTTGAGTCTGTTTTAAAGAAAATTGTTGAGGGATTAGCAACACAACCAGGCGTTGCGCTCGCTCGCATCTGGTTGCTGCCCTCCGTGCACATCCCTGCTTCTTGGCAGGAAGGATCTCATCCTCTTGAAAATGTGGAACATCTTCGTCTTGTCGCAAGTGCAGGAACGCCGATGAATTCGCCCGGGGAAGACTGGTCGTTTCTGCAAGGACAATTCGCTCGATTTCCATTGAGCATCGGCAAGGTTGGACAAGTAGCGGCCGACCGCCAGCCAATTCTTATCAGGGATTTCGTGCCGCAGGATAGTTGGATAGTTCGGCCGGAATGGGCACAACGGGAGGGGATTAGCAGTTTTGCGGGTTACCCATTGATCTTTCGAGATAATCTTCTGGGAGTGATAGGCGTCTTTAGCCGTAGACCGCTCGATGATCAAGAATTTACCTGGCTAGGCGTATTTGCAAATCATGCTGCGGTCGCTATCGCCAATGCACGTGCCTTTGAGGAAGTGGAGAAACTTCAACGAAGATTGCAAGGTGAGAATGAATATCTCCAGGAACAAGTGCAGCAGGCCTTCGAGTTTGGAGAGATCTTGGGGAGGAGTAACGCTCTTAGCGAAGTCTTGCGCAATATTCGGCTGGTCGCACCGACGGACTCCACGGTTCTGATTGGCGGCGAATCTGGAACAGGAAAGGAATTAGTGGCACGTGCCATTCACGCTGGCAGCGCACGGCATGAGCGCCCGTTAATTACAGTGAATTGCGCTTCGATTCCACGCGAGCTTTTTGAGAGCGAGTTTTTCGGCCACGTGAAGGGTGCCTTCACTGGAGCACTTCGCGATCGCCTGGGACGCTTCCAATTAGCTGATAAGGGGACACTGTTCTTGGACGAGGTGGGCGAGATTCCACTCGGGCTTCAAAGCAAGTTGTTGCGGGTCCTTCAGGAAGGCACTTTCGAACGCGTTGGAGAGGATCGTGTCCGCCGAGTGGACGTGCGTGTTATCGCTGCGACGAACCGGGAGCTCTTCGACGAGGTTGAGGTGGGACGATTCCGTAGGGATTTATATTTTCGTTTGTGTGTTTTCCCAATTAAAATGCCGCCGTTGAGGGATCGCTTGGAAGATATCGGTCTTCTTGCAGAGCACTTTGCAACGTTGATGTCACAGCGCCTAAAGATTTCGCACGCACAGCTAACGGACTCCGACATAGAGTTGCTAGCCGGTTATGCGTGGCCGGGAAACGTACGAGAGCTGGAGAATGTGATCGAACGGGCAGTGATTATTTCGCAGGGCGGCCCGTTACGTGTTGACCTTGCGCTCGGGCCGTGTGACAGGAATCTGAACCCCGCAGTATGCCGTGGCTCCGCACTGTCCAAACAGGAAATGCAACGGCGCGAGAGGGAGAATATTCTGAAGGCTCTCGATCAATCGAAAGGCAAGATCTACGGTCGAAATGGCGCGGCAGAGATCCTCGGTATGAAACCAACCACTCTGACTTCTCGAATGAAGAAAATGAGAATCACGGCTTCAAAAGGTGCCGGCACGTGAGATCACCGATTACGACTGGATTCACGGATGTCGGCATCGATGTCCTGGGAACGACCACCGCGACTCGAGAGAAGCGGCCGCGCCGACCAACGTTCGGTGGCGACGAGGATAGGTTCCTCAACGAACGTTCTTGCTCTGCTGATTCTTCGCTTGTTGCGTCTCTCTCGGGCCACAGCACTGTCATAACTAGCGCTACCACAATTCCGACAGACACTTCGGCGAATCGATGAAAGGCAACTTGCCACGGAGGTTCCGTCCGTGGCACCAACAGCACGATTGTCAGTGTGACTCCCCCCAACCTATACGCGCTTCGATCTGCCTGAACGGCCGCGCAAAATAATCCCAATAGGAACACGCTGGTGCCAAATACCAGCATCTGCGGCCCAAAATAGCTCGCCACAATCACGCCGGCCGCTGCTCCAAGCACTGTTCCAATGAAGCGTTGCCAGGAAACTGTGAGTGCGGACCCTAGCGATGACTGCGTGATCACTAGCGTTGTGATCGGTGCCCAGTAACTCTGCGGCAGCACGAAGACTCGTGCCACTAACATTGAAACCACGGCAGTTATAGCGGTTCGCGCGCAATGCTCCAGAGTTTGTTTCCGCGTTGACCCAATCCGATTGATGGGCCTTGCCCAGTGCGCTAAATTCCCCCTCTCAAGAAAAGCTTCTTGTCCTGGCATTGGCCTGACCTCTAAACTCCACCTTTGTTCTGAATCCAAAAACTGCGGCGCGCTGGGCTCTTCCTCCGACGTTTGCTTAGTACTGAATTACTGGCTGCACCAAACAGCTAGTGACGTGAATGTGTTCGCGAGAACGAAGCCAACGGCGTCACCGAAACCGCCGACAAAGGCGAGGCCGAAGGGAGCCACTTGTCGGGCAAATGGACATCCGAACTGATGAGGCTCCCAACGCGGCTTGCGGAGCGCTCGATGGGCCGACGAAGAGATCGGGTTTGCTGATGTCTGTCTCATCGCCTGTGCCAGAACTTCTCACACCGCCGTCGTCTTCAGGGATGATTCGAGGTTGCGTTGGCTTTGATTCGCGCTGCGGCCGGTCAGCTTGAAGCCAATCCATGCGCCTGGGATGCCTACTCCAATTCCGACGAAAGTGTCGATCAAACGCAGGATGGGCTGCTTCCACGCGTGCTGAGGACTAATGCCAGCAACTACCATCACCACTGCCGTGGTGATGCCTGTCGTGATAATGTCCTCGGACCGGCCGATCAGGCTCAGGCCAACGGCGCCGACCCCGATTAGCGCAGCCATGCCCAAGGGTCGAAATGGGAAGATAAGGAGATAAACGAAACACAGTGCGAAGCTGACCAGAGTTGCAGACATCCTCGATAGTGCCGCGCGGGTACTCTCTCCATAGCTGTAACGAAATACAAAAATCGAAGCGATGACAGCCCACATGCCACCAAGAAGTTCATCGTCACGAGGCACAAACCGCGCGGCTGCGATGATATCGGCGATTATTCCGTAGCTCATGAAGCAGCAGATCGCCAGTACGACTGCATGGCTAACTGCCTGGCCAACCTGTAACTTTCGGGGCCCCGCCGTTCTGTTGATCTGTCCTTCGATTGTCGTCACAAACGTTGCTCCCGGTTCGCCGAACCTCGGGTCCGCGGATCACTTTTGTAACCTGACGCAGTTCGTGCCCATCCCGAACCGAGAAGAACGGTCCACGCCTTCCTCCTGATTCATTTGCTAGGAGGCAGTCTTAGCTTGGTTCGATGATCGGCTCCAGTTTCGCCGCCCGAATCGCCTCCGCAGGCTGGTATTCCGGTTTGTAGACGTGCTCACGGATGAAGGACACGAAGTCTGCGGGACGCGGCACCCGAGCGAGTCCGGAATCGAAGACAAGTTTCGATACCCGCGCAGCGGTCTGGATCTCGGCCTCCAGGATGTTCGCTTGTAGCGGGTACAGCAGACCCTGGTTCAGCAGATCTGAGGGGACCTGGTCTGCTACCGCACGGGCAGCTTCGATAAACATGTCATCGGTGACTCGCGAAGCCTGAGTTGCGAAGATCGCCATTCCAACCGCCGGGAATATGTAAAAGTTGTTGGCTTGTCCCGGCAGAAAAGTCTTCCCATTGAGGTGCACTGGTGGAAACTGGATGCCGGCGGCATAGATCGCCTTGCCTTTTGACCAGGTGTAAGCTTGCTCGGGCGTGCACTCGGCACGTTCGGTAGGATTCGAAAGAGCGAGAACCACAGGCCGCTCATTAAGACCGGACATCGTCTCAACGACTTTCTGCGTGAATGCGCCGCCCACAGTGCTGACACCAATAATCGTAGTCGGCTTGATGCTCTCGACCGCAGCGACAAAGTCCCGTGTCGCCGTGTGTTTATGAGCATAAGGTTTCTGGAAATCGACGAGATCTGTACGGGTCGATTCCAGCAGTCCCTTGATGTCGAACATGTAGACCTTTGACTGAGCCTGCCCGAGCGTTAGTCCATCTTTAACCAGCGCCGAGCAGAGCAGGTCGGCGAGGCCAATGGCGGCCGAGCCCGCACCGAGAAACAGGTACTTCTCGTC